>Ga0210383_10004389_pt1 | contig 12526 bp, 10 predicted proteins | sample IncBWC14OmetaG_FD_160072 | JGI IMG/M metagenome (GOLD analysis project Ga0210383, IMG submission 160072) | Forest soil microbial communities from Barre Woods Harvard Forest LTER site, Petersham, Massachusetts, United States - Inc-BW-C-14-O ...
TTGTCGTCCAGCACCCGGAATTGTTGTTTCGCAAGCCCGCTCAAAAAATTGCCGTGGTGATCAAGCACACTCACGTCAATCTTGACGATTTCAGTCGTCGCTTGAATTCCCGCTTGGACGGGCTGCGCCGGTTCCTGCGCTTGCAAACACGCCGGAACGGAGCAAAGAAGAATCGCTGGCGCTAGAAGGAAGAGTAGCGAGAATACGGACCGCCCAATATCGGCCTTATTGAAGGTACGAGTCAAAGTAAATACCGCTGGAATCTTTCCACCATCCACTGATAGAGAAACTAAGATGGCGAGTCAGGACCTCAGGGTTCACTGATTTCATCCAGTCGGGAGGCGGATTACCCGGAGGGGTAGCATTCTTGGCCGCAGTCGCCAGTTGTTGCCAGTAGTGCGCCATTACTTTATCCCACGGAATTTGGGTAAGATCGGCGGCGCTCAGCCCCGACAGATTCTCAGGAAGAAGCGAACGCAGTTTGAGAGCATCCGCACTCGCGAGCAATCCTGAAGGTGTCGCTGCTGCGTCCTTCGTACTTGGCAGAGCCATCGCCGCGCGAACCGCAGCTTTGCGCGGCGCCGCAAAAAGCATCGTAGGGGTCACGGCAAGATAATAAGACTCGCGGCGCTTCTGCATCGTAACCGGGTCGGTATAAGGATAAGAAAGATCCAGAAACGTCGTGTCTCCTACGGTATTCTCAGCGGCAATCCACGAGGAGCCGACGGCGCGCAGAATCCGAAGCAGATCTTGGGGTTTTTGAATTGAAATCGCGTACGATTGGAGACTTGTACCATCATCTGTGATGGTGGTTCGCGACCCAAATTCGCCCGTAAAAAGCTGCAGCGCATCGGTGATCGGCATTCCCAGGAAACCCTGCGCCATTGCTTCGTATGTGCCGAGAGCAGCTGTTTGTTGGGCTGTCAATTCAGGCGTGGCCGCTGCGCGAAGCAATCGGTACAACGCCACCAGATTGAACCGCGAAATACTGAAGATAGGCCCGGCGCTCACCACCGGGAGAGTGGCGAAGGTTGCGCTGCTCGGGCCCGCGATGTCAAATAGCGACCCTTCCGAGGCATCGCCGAGTATCGCGCCTCGAAAACGCGCTGCCTGTCCGGCGAAGCTCACGCTTCCGCCAAACACATGGACTTGGTTCAGATGCAAATTCTCCGCGAATTTCGCGGAGGGTTTCGCAAGTTGTTCTGAGCTGAGCGTTTTGGAAAGATCCGGAACGCGCGCGAAAAACTCGATCGTCGCGTCGGGGGCGACGAGTTTTTGAATCGCATGATATTCAGGAAGCTGAGTCACCGAGGTCGCGGGCATTGCTTCCGAGCTAAAACGCGTGATCAGATCCTCGATGACCGATTTCTGGTCGGCGAGAAAATAGAACTTAGGCGTGAGGGCGGTATAGGAAACGTCCGTCCCCGCAGTACGCGCCTCGACGGTCGTTCCCTTGAACTCGTACGTCATTACTGTGGGAACTTCCTTGCCGTTGGCCCGAAGGTCAGCGCGAAGTTTTTTCACGACAGCCGTCTTCCCAGTTGCGTCGTAAACCATAAAAAATCCTACAGGTGGAACCGGCGCGTCCGAAGTAGGTTTGCTTCGGGAGGCAGGATTGAGCACAAATCCAGCAACTGCTGAATTGTCGAGGATCGAAAGGATATCAGCGGTTGCGGGCTCTGTTTTCGCTCCGTTTTTCGCGAGGCTGTCGCGAAAACTCTTGATCAAGGCGTCGCGGCCGAGGTGAAAATCCGGATCGTCGAAAAGTTGCATAACGTGATTCGTTTTTTCCGCCGCCGTCAGGGAGTTCATTCCGCGCCAGCGTGCAAAGAATACTGTGTCGGCGGGCAAACGATCCGCGAGCGAGGATGTCTGCGCGAAAAGCGGAAAGCACGTAAGAATAATAAGAAGGAGCAGGGCTACAGCGCGAAAATGCCGCAGGCCGAGCGCCGAAATACGAATTCTCTTCACGTGAGCCACCTTCGCCTTTTCTGCCGACTCCGCGGCAAGCATTTCAAGACTGCGGACCTGGCTGCTACCGGGTTAATTCCCCGGTGCAGGCTTCGCGGGAGCTGGAGCATTGGCCGATTTGGGAGTACTCAGGTAGCCCTTCGCGTGATCTTTTGAAACTTCGAAAACGACAATTTCGTACGGAGCGCGCGCGCCTCGAACGTAAAACTGCACCGGCTCGCCAACCGTCTTGTCTTTTTTCTCGATGCTCTTGTCATCGGCGACTACGTTGAGTGTGTAGCGATAATGCTTCGTATCCACTTTGCGGAGAAGAACCTGAATCGGACCAACGTGCTGGGTGGTCTTGTCGAGATCGAACTCGAAAATGTCGCGCTCGCCGAGGCGTTTGAGTTCTTCCACTTCATCGTGATTGCGCGCGATCAAACCGCTCTGCACGCCCAGGTCGCCAACGGTGCTTTGAAGTTTAGTTTTGGTGACTTCGAGGTCCGCCTTCGTAGCCGCCACATCACTCTTCGTACCGCTGAGCTCGGTTGCCACCTGGCCAATCTTTGCGGACGTGTCCTGCTCCACGGCGCCGATTTGCTCGCGAAGTTTCGCGTCGCTCTCTTGCTGCTGTTTCTTCAGAGATGCAGAAAGGCTGCGCGCGCGGGCCAGTTCATCCTGAGTCAAGCCAAGTTTTTGCGACGTGACGTCGAGTTCGCCTTTCAAATCTGCGATGCGCGAATTCGTTTTCTCGAGTTCCGCGCCGAGCACACGGCTTTTTTTGTCGGCATCATCGAGGCCCTTTCGCATCGCTTGCCGCTCCGCGTAGCTTGAGAAGAGCAAGTAGGCGACGAGAACAAATGCCACAACAAAAAGCAGTATCACCCATCGCGGCAGGGCGGCCGGCTCTGTAATCAGCTCGTCCGGCGCTGGATTCGGGGTCGGCGCTGCAGTCAAACTCATAGATCTCCTTCGGGCGGCGGAGCCGCGCTTTCGACGTGCGGAATTATCGCTGAGGAGGGAAGCGTTGTCTATGCCCTGCGAGTGCCACTGTTTCCTCTTTTGCGAGGCCAGACCGCTTCAACAGTTGTCGTCAACCCGCCGCGCGGCGTGAACTCACCCGTCACGCGGCAAGAAACCGGGCGCACCGCTTGAACGATGTCGCGCAGCATTCGGTTGACGGCGTTTTCGTAGAAAATTCCGAGGTTGCGATATGCGAGCAAGTACATCTTCAGCGCCTTGAGTTCCAGGCACGTTTTGCCTGGTGCGTATCGGATCGTAATCTTGCCGTAGTCCGGCAGACCCGTCTTAGGGCAGACAGAAGTGTATTCGGGAAATTGGATTGTGATCTCGTAACCCGGAAAATGATTCGGCCACGTTTCAAGCTTGGGGAGCCGAGCGTCAATTCCAGCCCGTGAGTGCGCATCCGTATAGTCGGTCATCTTTCAAATTCCTCTCCGCAACGTATTCGACTGCGGCTCCGATTCTACACGGTGCTTGAAGAACACCCCAACTGTTGCCTGACGGTCGGGTTTTGGGTATGCTGCAAAAACAAGAGCGGTGAGAATCGGCAAATACGAATGATCTGTCCACAATGCCGCAGCACGGATTGTTTTCGTTCCCACCGCGACGGGGTTTCTGACTTTCTCAGCACATTTGCCGGGCTCAGGCCTTGGAGATGCCACACTTGCGATCGCCGATTTTATTCGTGGCGCGTGCCCGTCACATTTTCTTATTACGCTCACTGCCCTAAGTGCGGCAATTTTGATCTCGAGCACATTTCGCGCGAGCGAGTAGAACAGGGAACCTTAATGAGCGTGAAGCGCTGGAGCGGCATTCCCGCTTACCGCTGCGATCCCTGCCGGCACCGATTCTTCAGTGTTTTGCCTTTTCGGCGAATCCTCCCCTCCGTCATGCCCGTCTACGCCCGCCGGTCAAGCAGTTCTTCGAGGCAGACGCGGCAAAGCTCCTCCGTTTCCGAAACCTAACTTCCTCAATTTCGAAGTTGGCGGTCTGAAACCGCTCTCACCCGCCCGATAGAGGGTCCCTCCCGGATGTAACGCACAATTAACATTGCCGTTACGGGCGGTTCAAGGCGCCCACATAACGTTTGCCGTCCCGAGTTGTGTGTAGGGCAAAGTGCGGCCGGATTTGGGCGGTTATTGGCCGCCTACAGAGTCGCAATGATGGCTGCAACTCTTTGCGCACAAGCATCATCTCTGGGGATGCTTGGACCTCGTGGAGGGGAGTAGTATTCGCAACTGAATTAAGTACCTGGCTAGGGTGTGGGGCTGGTGGGCCACGGCCTTAGCGAAGGCCCGGGCTATCGAAAGCATGTTCGATTGGGAGTTAAATTCAAGGAGGAATGGAATGCGAGCACTTGCAATTGGCATTCTGGCATTTGGCTTAGCCGTATCACCGGCTATCGCCCGGTCGCCAGGAACGGGGGATGACAAGGATTCAACAAGCAAGAAAGCGGACACTTCGAAGGACGCACCGGCGAATACTCCGGCGACGCCCGCGAAGACCGAAGCGCCCGCAAAACCTGCGCCCGCGAGCATCGATAGCGAGATTCAGCAACTTCGAGAACTGCTCGAGGCACAAACGAAACAGCTTCAGCTGCAGAATCAAGCGCTGAAGGAACAGAAACAGGAAATGGAAATTATGCGGGAGAATTTGAAGGCCGTGAACGCTCCTCTCGAAAATGAGGGCGCGGTTGCGGTTTCGAATGCTCCGGCCGATCCGATGGGGAATGCCGTGGGTCACTTCGGGGCGTCTCCAGACAACCCGGATGCGTTTGAAATCCGTTACAAGGGGATCACTCTGAAGCCAGGCGGGTTCCTCGCGGCAGAAGGCGTATGGCGTCAGGGTGCTGAGACGGCCACGGTCAACTCGGACTTCAAAACCATACCGATGCCGGGCGCTTCCCAAGCTAAACTCTCGGATCTGGAAATTACCGGCCGCCAGTCGCAAATCAATTTGATGGTGGAGGGTAAGGCGGATACGGTGCGGTTCCGTGGGTACGTCGAGGCGGACTTTTTGAGCGCAGGTGTCACCTCCAACGACAACGAAAGCAACAGCTACACGCTCCGTCAGCGGCAGGCTTGGGGACAGGCGGCCACTGACAGCGGTTGGGAGTTCACCGGCGGCCAGATGTGGAGCTTGGTGACTGAAACCGCCAAAGGCACCGAACCAGGTACCGAAGTAAGGCCCAGAACGATCGACGCACAGTACAACGTGGGCTTCAGCTGGGCGCGACAAGGTGAGTTCAGAGTTTCCAAGTCATTGGTGGACAACAAACTCACCGTTGCGGTCTCGGTGGAAAACGGCGAAACAACATTTACCGGTCACGGATTCGCCATCACGAACACCACGAATATACCCGCCGGCACCACCGGCAATGCAGTCTTGCTTACCACCGCCACCAGCATCGGCAACACCCTAATTGGCAACGTCGGTGATACAGGTGGACTCCAAGACAACCAGGCCAACTACTCCTACAACTCAACTCCTGATTTCGTCGTAAAGGCCGCTCTCGATCCGGGCTGGGGCCACTACGAAATCTTCGGCGTAGTCGGCACCGCCAAAACGCGTCTCTTCCCCTGCGCTACGGCTAGCGTTGATGCTCCATGTATCAATGGAACAACGTCTCCGTCCGCGTTCGGAGCGACAAACGACACCCGCACGATCGGTGGTATCGGCTTGAACGCGCACGCGCCGTTGTTCAATAAGCATCTAGACGCAGGGTTCCACTTCCTCGGTGGAAGCGGCGTCGGGCGCTATGGTACGTCAACGATTCAAGACGTCACCATCCGGCCAGACGGCACACTCGCGGCCATCAAGAGCTACCAGGCACTGGCATCTCTTGAGTGGCACGCCACTCCGAAGCTGGACATTTATGCGTACGTTGGCGGCGAATATGGCGGCCGAACGGCGTACGTGAACGAGGCGGGCGGAGGAGTTGGTTACGGCTCACCACTGGCTAATAACAGCGGATGCCGAACCGAGACATTGCCGAACTCTGCGAACTCCACGGTGACGGCCGTCAATTTCACCGGCGGATTGGGTCCTCTAACGAAAACCGGTCTATCTCCTACAGCGTACAACGGCGCATTGCCGGGCGCGCTGTCGAACTGCACCGCAGACACCAGGAACATTCTCGAGGGAACGCTGGGCTTCTGGTATCGCTTCTACAACGGGCCGAAGGGTCGCTTGCAGTCCGGCGTACAGTACTCCTACGCCGTGCGAAACACCTGGTCCGGTGCGGAGAACAGCGAAGGGATCGGCGGCCCCGCAGGCAGACAGAATATGGTCTTCACCTCGTTCCGCTACTACCTGCCATAGGGTGGTAACGCGCGAGCTGTAACACTTCAAGACGGGTCAGCACGAAAGGGGCGTTCCGCTAGGGACGCCCCTTTCCATTTTAAAGTCGCGGCACGCTGCGCCTGGATCGGGGCAGTGAGAAAATAAAATTCTTTCGCGTCGACACGCGCTCCCCGCGAGCGTGTTTTGGAATTCAGGATTCCGCTAGCTTTGGCCCGAGCAATCTGCGCTATATCCTCCAGACGTGTCGTGTCCATATGACCGCTCGCCAACATTGGGGCTGATACTCGGCTCTTCGCCATGCTCGTCGCGGTGGCTGCGTATTCGTGGTACACCACCGTTCAAATCTCCGGGTTGCGAAAACTCCAAGACGAGCGTGCCGAAAGGAACCGAATGAACTCGCTCCAATTGCTCTGCATTTAGAATGGCTTGAATTCGCTCGGTTTTTCCGTGCGCGACATGCCCGATGCCAACGTGCCATGCCAGCTCATGCCTTGGTCATCGATATTTGACCGCATTCGCGCCGATCTTGACGATCCCTGCGGATTGAAGCGCAACTCGCAGTCCTTCCGCGAACCCCGTGCAAAGAACCTACCTCGCGATGCAGCGCAGGTTCTGGCGTTGTGTTCGCCGCCGCGTCCACCAAACACTCACCTAACCGCATCAAATAGGTTTGACATATCGGTACTAATCGTATAGATTCGCGCGTCGTCGCGATCTTTCGTACGCGAATCAAATCTGCGCAACCGTGAAACCCAGGGAGAATCTGTGAGGCCTTTCTCAATTGTTTTTGTAGCGCTATCCCTGTCTCTCGTCGTGCTCCAAGAGGCGTGGGCTCAAACCGGGGCGAACCTTTCCGGCATGGTGACCGACCAAAACGGCGCTGCCCTTCCCGGTGTCTCGGTGACAATCAAGAACGTCGACACGGCTGCATCGCGTACGACCGCAACGGACGGCGCGGGGCGATATCAGGAGTCCGGGCTGCCTTCGGGGCGCTTCGAGATTCGAGCGGCAAAACAAGGGTTCGCCGATGAAACACGCGCGGCAATCAACTTGGGAGTTGGCCAGGAAGCTACGGTCGACATTAAGATGAACCTGAAGACCTCCGACGCCTGCACAAGCGGCCACGAATTCGCCACCACCGATTGCTCGCTAAGCTGGCACGGCATCACGGTGTACGGTGCATTTGACATCGGCATCGGCTGGGTGAGCCACGGCTTACCGGTGAACGGTTATAACTACGAAGGTGAATCTCTAGTGAACCGAAACGGCGCCGGATCTCGATTTCTCGTCGCACCGAACAACCTGCAGCAGACGGGTCTGGGCGTGAAGGGCAAGGTGGAGTTTCTACCAGGCTGGTCGGTGGTATTCAACGCTTCCACTGGCATCAATCCGAACTCCGGCCTGCTCGCCAACGCGTCGGCCACGAACACCGTTAACAACGGACTTCCCAGGGCCAGCTATTCGGAAGCCATTGACGGCGCCCGCGCGGGTCAACCGTTCAATGACGAATACTATGGCGGTGTATCGTCCGAGAAATTCGGCACGCTAACCTTCGGTCGTCAGCGCTCTCTAGGCACGGATGCGATGCTCATTTACGATCCGGTGAGCGGCGGCTATGGCTTTTCGTACATCGGGTACAACGGCACGATGGCCGGCGGCGGCGACACGCAAGACACGCGTTGGGACAACGCCCTGAAGTATCGGCTCACCTACGGCCCGGTCCATTTCGGCGCGATGTATAAGTTCGTCAATGGTTCTGGCGGGTGCTTCTCAGCCGCTATGGTCTGGACCGCCGCTGACTGCACGCCCGAAAGGCCGCATAACAACGCCTATGGAGTCGATGTCGGCGGAGTGGCCGGCAAGTTCTCTGCCGACGCCGTCTATCAACATTTCAACCAGGCGATCAGCGTATTGAACCCCTTGCTGGGGCCTCAGAGCCTGTCGGCACCATTTCAGTCAACGACGGACAGCATCAATACACATCCGATCATGGGCGTTAATCTGATCGATCCGCAGGACACTGTATATGGCATCGTGACGGACAATAACGCCATTATGGTTGCTGCCAAGTATAAGTGGGACCCGTTCAAATTCTACTTCGGATACGAATACATCTGGCAGAACAACCCGTCGAACCCGTTGGGTGTAGGCGCCACAGACCAGGGCGGCTATATCATGAGCGGGGTCGAAGACAACAATCTTGATTCTGAGAAGTTGGTGCAGATCTGGTGGACGGGCGTGAAATATACTTACCGAAGCAAAACCGACCTCACTTTGTCCTGGTATCAGGTGCGACAGAACGATTTCCGTGTTCCGCCGGCCTGCAATCCCGAAGCCGGTTTCCGCGCTTCCTGCGCGGGCACGCTCAACGAGGTGTCGCTCTATCTAGACCATCGTTTCACCAAGCGTTTCGACGGTTACGCCGGGATTGCGTATTCCTACGTGGACGGCGGTCTGGCCATCGCCATTCCTCACGGCCCCGGCGTCCCCTATAATCACCACAGCAACTTTGCTCCGACGGTCGGTTTACGTTTCACATTCTGATCGTTTCCGAGGCGGGCTACTTCAACAAGTCAACCCGCTAACGTGCGGCCGCTGGGGCGATTCGTTGAAGGGTTTCGGCGACTCCTTGAGGATGGAATCCAAACGGGCCGGGAGCGGACTTGTAGCTCACTCGTCCGTCTCGATCAATCACGTAGAGGCGATCGGGCCAGCCCGTATAGGCTCGCTCCGTTGGATTGTCAAACGTATCGATCACGGCCGGGAATTTAATCCCGAGTTTCACCACGCAGAGCTGACCGATCTCGCTGCGTTCATCGAAACTCTTCGGGCTCGCAAACACGATGTGGTCGTCGAGATTGTCGGGGTCCTGCCACACGTCGCTGGTGTGCGCTTCGCGTATGTACACCACATAGAACGCGACGCGGTCTCCGTATTCCTCGTAAAGCTTATTGAGAGCGGGAACCTCCCGCCGGAATGGTGGTCACGTATAACTGCCAAAAACTAAGACGACGGGTTTTTCGCCGCGTAGCGAGGACAAACGAAAGGTGGTCTTGTGATCCGGGCTCTCCAGCGAAAAATCCGGAGCCATGTCGCCAAGGTTTACCGCGCCTTTGCGCGCGACGTTCCACAGCGGCTTGAACGGTAGCACTGCAAAGGCAGGCCACGGAACGTGTTTCATTGTCGCTGCGAAACGATCGGGCGATTGCCGCATCACCACGAAGAGCAGTGATGAGAACACGGCGTAAACCAGGACCAATGCAATCGTGATCTTGACGACTCTGTTTAGAATGGATTTCATTTTGTGGGTCAGCGATCGGGCAATCGAACCTACAGGGTGAATTCGAGCTTGTCTCTAATGCTTTTGTATTATGGTTGCGATTCTCTCGGCCAGCAGAATACCAGAGACTTGGAGCCTGACCGATCCGCGTTATATTCTCCTGACGTGTCGCGTTCACCCGGCCGGTCGCCTACTCTCGGACTAGTTCTGGGCCTTGCCATCACGCTCATAGCCGTGGTGGCCTACTCGGTCTACACCACTCTTCAAATCTCAGGTTTGCGGAAACTCCAAAATGAGCATGCCGATCGAAACCGCAAGGACTCGCTCCAGCTGCTGCGCATCCAGAATGATCTGAATTCTCTCGGACTCTCCATGCGAGACATGCTCGATGCCAGCGTGCCTTACCCTCTTGTTGCATGGTCGTCGGAATTTGACCGCATTCACGCCGATCTCGACGATGCGCTCCGGCTCGAAGAACTCCTCGCGGTTGCCCCGCGGACGCCTGAACAGAGGGCGTATCTCTCGAATTCATTGGCGCAATTCTGGGCTGCCGCTGATCAGGCTTTCGTACTGGCAAATGCGGGATACGAAACAGAAGCGCGCGAACAAATCCGTGTCTCTTTGCAGGTAAGGCAAGCGGCGCTGAGTAACGCCGTCGCGCGGCTTCTGGTAGCGAACAACGAAAGTGAAAAAGAAGCGTCCGCGCAGATTCTGCAGATCTACGATCGCGTTCAGCGCCAGGTCTATCTCTTTCTTGCCGCAACCCTCGCCGCCATTCTACTCACCGGCCTCTACTTGATTCACTCGAATCGCCGTCTCTTCGCGCAGCTTGCAGCACTTTCCGAGCAGCGCAGCGAACTCGCGCAGCAGCTGATCTCGACGCAGGAATCGACGCTGCGTTATATATCCCGCGAATTGCACGACGAGTTCGGCCAGATTCTGACGGCAGTAGGTTCATTGCTCGGCCGCGCGGAGAAACAATTGCCCGAGGATTCCAGCGCACGAAACGATTTGCACGAAGTGCGAGACATCGCGCAGAAAACACTGGAAAATGTTCGCAGTCTCTCGCAGGCCCTTCATCCCGTAATGCTCGATGAGACGGGGCTCGAGAGCACGATCGATTGGTATCTTCCTATGATGGAAAAGCAGACTGGCGTCGCCATTAAGTACGAAAAATCGGGGAGTTCCTATCCCATCGATTCAAGCGCCGGAATCCATATCTATAGAATCTTGCAGGAGGCGCTCAACAACGTAGTGAGGCATTCGGGCGCTCGCGAAGCGTGGGTTCGGCTGCGCTTTCTCGAAGCTGTCCTTGAACTGGAAGTAGAGGATCACGGCGCCGGATTTGAGACACGCGCGAAAACGTCCGGCATAGGTCTGGTCGCAATGCGGGAAAGAGCGCACTTGCTCGACGCCACGATCCAGATTGTGCTGGTCGTGGGGGGAGGAACGATGGTTCGTCTGAAAGTCCCGCGAAGTAGAATCGAATCCAATGACGAATAAGATTACCGTTCTGCTGGTCGACGATCACAGCCTGGTGCGCCGGGGTTTCCGGCGAATGATCGAGGACGAACCCGACATCGATGTGGTCGGCGAGACCAGCAATGGCGAGCAAGCTGTAGCGCTCGCGTCTGAACTTAAGCCGCGAGTGATCGTCATGGATTGCGCGCTTCCAGGCATGAGCGGGTTGATCGCCACACGAAAGGTGCTTGTAGCGCTGCCAGACACCGCGATCCTGATGCTCAGCATGCACTCGGAAGAGACGCTGGTTCGTCAGGCCTTCGATGCGGGGGCGCTAGGATACATCCTCAAAAACGCGGTGGATCTCGATTTGGCCGCCGCGATTCGCCGGGTAGCAGCAGGCGAGGTCGTGCTGGACCCCCAACTCGAGCGCCCGTCGGCATTGAAAGGTGAGCGGAACGCCGGGCTCACGCCGCGCGAACTCGAAATCCTTCAGCTCATTGTAAATGGCAAATCGAACAAGGAAATCGCCGGTGACCTCAATCTCAGCGCGAATACGGTCGCCGTTCATCGGGCCAATATCATGGAGAGTCTGGGGATACACAAAACTGCCGAGTTGGTGGTGTATGCGATCCGTAACGGACTTGTGAATATCTCGTGAATCGAACCTAATGTTTTTACCGTATTGCCTGAGAAACCGGCTCAGTTTAAATTCGCGATGCTTGGTCGCCGAAGGCTTTCCCCCGCTGGAGGCGCACCCCAACAAGCGAACTTTACCGGCTGGTTCCAACGAGCCAGCCGGCCCCCCGACCTACAAGACACGGAGACGCGAACTTAGACTAGTTGATTTGCGGACCGCGATGCCGCTTCCTGACCTGCCTGTGGCAATGTTAGAATTGACAGCTGGATCGTGACTAGTTTCAGTGCAGTGGCGATATCGTCTAAAGGTTAGGACGGAGCCCTCTCAAGGCTCAAATCCGGGTTCGAGTCCCGGTATCGCTACCAAGCCCGTCTCAACATGTTTGTCCTGCTGAAATTACTGCCGTTTTGATCCGCGAATCGCTGAGCGTGCGCTCCGCGCGGGCTTCTGCGACAGCACTGCTTTCCTGGGGCTTGACGGCGCCGATGCAGCCCTCGCGAGCGAATCGGGCTGATTGCGACGGTCGTTCGAAGCATTCCGCCAGTTGACCTGCGGCATGATCAATGACTGGTCGATCCGATCGCGGTACTTGACCGCGATATTCATCAGGGAATCAAGCAGAGAGTCGGAGAGCCAATGCGGTTTGAGTCCAAGATCGATGAGCTTCGAGTGTTTCGCGTTGTAGTAATGTTCTTCAGCTTCCACCCGCGGGTCGGGCAAATTCTGAATTTCCACTTTCAGGCGCATTTTTTCTGCGGCCTTTTGAACTAATTTCGCGATCTCCAGGATCGAAAACTGCTCGGTGAACTGATTGAAAATTCGGCACTCCCCTCGAGCCGCTGGCTGTAAACAAGCGAGCTCAATGC
>Ga0210383_10004390_pt1 | contig 12526 bp, 12 predicted proteins | sample IncBWC14OmetaG_FD_160072 | JGI IMG/M metagenome (GOLD analysis project Ga0210383, IMG submission 160072) | Forest soil microbial communities from Barre Woods Harvard Forest LTER site, Petersham, Massachusetts, United States - Inc-BW-C-14-O ...
GCTCGCGGTGCGCGGCAAAAACCTGGGCGATCTCACTTTCGCGGCCGATACCACGGGAGGCCGGACGAACTTCACTCTCATGTCGTCTCTGGCGGGTGCCGCGATCGACGGCCGAGGGAGCGTACAACTCGCCAACAACTATGCCGCGGACGCTGAAGTCGACTTCAAGAACGTGACGTGGGCCGGGCTGCGGCCGTTCGTGGGATACGCGGCTGAAGAAGGCAAGGGTTTCGAGGCTGCGGCGGATGGACAGATGTCGTTGAAGGGTCCACTGACGAACTTGCAACAACTGAACGGCTCCGTTCAAGTGACTCGCCTCGAAGTGACTGGCGGTAACGCCCGCGGCAGCAAAGCAAATCCGCTGCTGTTGCAAAACCAAGGACCCATTGCCGCGACTCTGGATCGCGGAGGCGTCAAGATTCAAAGCGCGCATATTACTGGGCCTCAGGCCGATCTTCAGGCTAGCGGTACGATTCCGCTGAACGGGCAAGCGATGGACATCGCGGTGAAGGGGAACGTGGATCTTCCAATTCTCCAGCAATTCGACCAAGCCATCACATCTTCGGGGAGCATCGCGCTGGCAGCCGGAGTGCGCGGACCCATCACCAAGCCCCGTCTAACCGGACAGGTGGAGCTGCATAACGCCGCGTTCGATTACACCGACCTGCCCACGGGCGTGTGGAAGGCGAACGGTGTGATCGCGTTGAATGGCGACAGCGCGGTGATTCGCAACCTGACGGCTGAAGCGGGCGGAGGACAAGTTTCTTTCACTGGGTCCGCAACTCTCACCGATACTCTGCGGTTTGGATTGCAGGCCAAGGCAACGAGAGTGCGAGTGCTCGTTCAGCAAGGCGTGGGCGTGGTGGCATCGGCGAATCTGAATCTCTCCGGCACCACCGAGAACAGTTCCATTTCAGGCGCCGTAACAGTGGATCAGGTTTCTTATGCCGCGCAAAGCGATCTCGGTTCCATCCTGACCCTGGCTGCACCGCCGGTACAAACCCCGTCCGCGCCCTCACCTTTCCTGGAAAATATGCGGCTCGACTTTCGCGTACGCAGTTCCAGCGCTCTGGGGGTGCAATCTTCGGTTGCCCAGAATCTGCAACTCACCGCGGACCTGCGAGTGCGAGGATCGGCGGCGCATCCGGGTATTCTTGGCCGCATGCTCATCACGGAAGGCAAGTTGGTATTTTTCGGATCGACTTACACGGTAAATAACGGAACAATCGCCTTCTATAATCCCGTCCGCGTGGAACCAATTCTCGATTTGAGCCTGGAGACAACGACGCAAGGCGTGGACGTGGTGCTGAAGGTGACCGGCCCCATTGACAATATGAAATTGAGTTACACATCCGATCCGCCTCTGCAGTTTCAGGAGATCGTCAGCCTGCTCGCGACCGGCACCACCCCGACATCCGACCCCACTCTGCTTGCCAATTCGCCCCAGCTTCCGGCCCAGAGCTTTCAGCAGATGGGCGAATCGGCGATTGTAGGCCGGGCCCTCGCAGATCCGGTGACGAATCAGCTGCAAAGAGTATTCGGAGTTACCCAGCTCAAAATCAATCCGGCATTCACTTCCGGGTCGCAGCTTCCGGAGGCACAGCTCAGCCTGCAGCAGCAGATTTCGAACAACGTCACATTCACTTATGTGACTGGTTTGAACACCGCTAATGCCGAGACGATCCAAGTGCTGTGGACCTTTACCCCGCAATGGTCGGCCCAAGCGCTACGCGATTACAACGGGATCTTCAGCGTCACTTTGACTTACAAGAAACAATTTCGTTAAGGGTTATTGATGGCGTAGGGCCACAACATCGACGGTCTGGTTTTCGAAGGGACTCTTCCCGGACTCGATGATTGCTTTCGCACGCGCTACGAAATCCTTCGCTTCGTCGTTGCGATGGAGCTTCTTGAGGGCCTTTGAAAGCGAAATCATGGAAATCGCTACGGCTTGGTTTGCCCCGAACACGCTCTGCTGCAATCGGAGTGTTTCCCGGTAGTGCGTTTGCGCAGACGACCAATCTTTGCGCTCCATGTCGTAGTCACCCAGATAGCATGCAACCAACGCCTGCGCCAGAGGGGTTTGCTCGGGATTCTTTTTCAAAGTGCCGATTGCGGTGCCAAACCAGGTATCGGCGTCGGTGTATTTGTGAAGCTTCGCATAGACGCGCGCCAGTTCGGCTGCCGCCACGGCACGCGACATGGTGGGTATCTGCGAGACCCCGGCTTCAATCCGCAGGTAGCGGCGCAACATTTCCTCAGCGGCTGCGTAGTCCCCGAACATGGCGCTACCTTCGCCAAAATGCATAAGGACGTCATCGTACTCCGGACTCTCGGACCCGAAGTTCCGTTTTCCAATCTCCAGTGCGCGCTGCCAGTCCCTTCGCGCCTCGGAATACTTCCCTGCCACCATCAGATACGCGGCTTGCATATCGAGGTGCCGGATGAGCTCCGAGTCGTTTGGCGGCGCGCCCTCAGCCAATAGCCGCGCTTTCTCCATCAGGCGCGAGCCGTCCATGAAGCGGCCCCAACTTACGTACAGCCAGCCCAAGTCGTCAAGGGCTGTCGCCAGGAGCACATCATGCGGTGCCGCGTAACGATCCAAGAGGCCCAGCCCTTGCTTGTAATTCGCTTCGGCGATCGAAAACTCGCCATGAACTTGAGTGATCTCGCCCAGTTCAATGTAGACTCTGCCAACGCCAACGCGATCGCCACTGGCGCGAAGGAGATTCAACTCCTGAAAATAGAACTTACAGGCGTCATCATAGCGTCCCAATTGTGCCGCGCGGGCTGCTTTGAACTCTAGAGCCTGCGGGCTAGCAGACACACTAAGGGCCAGAGAGAGAACAACGGAGAACATAATGCACGCTCGCTATTGTGAGACGCCGACGAGGGAGCCTCAACCCTTAGATCCCAGCGCTGCGAGAAAGTTGTCCGCCGAACGCGACTTAACCGTGACGCGAAAATAGAAAGAAGCTTTAAACCTTAGGACAGTAAAACTGCTGCGGTTGGGGGCGCGCCGATCCGAAAAATCCCTAGCCCAAAATGCGCCAGGGTTGGCCATTTTAACGAAGGCCCGGGCGCAACAATCGTCAGATCCCGACTTATCCCAAGACAGCCTTGAAGATCTGATGAATATCAAGGTCACGTCTGTTTCAAAGAAAGAGCAGAAACTATCGAAGACCGGCGCGGCGATCTTCGTAATTACGCAAGAAGATATTCGGCGTTCCGGCCATTAGCATTTCGGGGATTTAACGATCGCTATGCGAATAAGGTTTTGATGCTGATCGACGGTCGAAGTGTTTACTCCCCGGATTTCGGCGGCGTGGAATGGGAACGGCGATTATCGGATTTTCGGGCGTTATTGGCGCCCGGCGTGGACGTGGCGCGTGTCGACGCGAATCGTTGGGCCATCAGTATTCGGGGATTCAGCGATCAGCATGCCAACAAGGTTCTTGTTCTGATGCTGGGTCAACTTACGGATTCGTTCAATGCCATGCTGGCGGAGATTCAGGAAAGAGACCGGGAATTGTTGGGCTATCGGGACCGCTTAGAACAGGAAGTTACCGCCCGTACGGCGGAGCTGGTTTCCGCCAACTCGGCATTATCGGTGGCCAAGGAAAAAGCCGAGGCGGGCAATCGCGCCAAAAGTGAATTCCTGGCCAATATGAGTCACGAGATCCGCGGACTCTCTGCTTACCATCATCAACGACATTTTGGATTTTTCGAAAATCGAGGCGGGGCGGCTGGAGCTGGATCTGGTCCGGTTCAATGTCCGGGTGGCTATCGACGAGGCGGTACGCACCTTGGCAGTGGCGGCGCGTGAGAAAGGTCTGGAATTGTTGTGCGAGTGGAAATCGGATGTGCCCGACCACGTGGTGGGCGATCAGGTCCGGATTCGTCAGGTAATCGTAAATCTGTTGGGTAACGCCATCAAATTCACGCAGGCTGGGGAAGTGGCTCTGGTGGTTGCTCTGGAACCACCTGTCGGCCTGGAAGAACCTGACGCTCCAGACGCACTGCAGGGAGCGCGGCCAATGATATCCGCCTGCATTTCATCATTCGCCATACAGGCATCGGAATTGCTCCAGGAAATCAGCGGCTCATCTTCGATGCGTTTTCTCAGGCCGATGGCTCCATGACACGAAGGTACGGCGGAACAGGGCTGGGATTGAGTATTTGCGCGCGATTAGTGGAAGCCATGCAAGGTAGAATCTGGGTGGACAGTACACCGGGCGTGGGAAGCTCGTTCCATTTCACCGCCCGCTTCGGCGCGGCCCCAGACTCCATATCGTTTGAAGATCAGCCCTCGTTTGACGGGCTATCCGTTTTGCTGGTGGATGACAACGTCACCAATCGACGTATCCTTAGCGATGTCCTGTGGCGGTGGGACATGAAGCCAGTCTCGGCGGCAAGTAGTTCGGAAGCGATCGCTTTGATGCGGCGGGCGTTTGAGACGGCAAATCCGTTCAGGCTTATCATTACAGACGTCCATATGCCGGAGATGGACGGCTTTCAATTCTGCGCCGGGATCCAGGAGTCGCCTTATCGCGCCGGTGCAACCATTCTCATGCTTACTTCCGGGGAGCGTCCCGGAGATTTGGAGCGCCCCCGCAATGTCGGGGTGTCGAACTACTTGCCAAAGCCGGTCCGCAGGGAAGAACTTCGGGACGTAATTAATAAAGGCGCTGGGGCAACAGAACGCTCTCCAAGACAGCGCGGCGCATCTCATTCCCGATTCTTCCCGCGTTTCGCAGGACGGATTCCGATGGCGGATTCTATTGGCAGAGGATAACTTCGTGAACCAGCGTTTGGTGCAGCGCATTCTGGAGAAGGAGGGTCACGAGGTTGTCGTGGTTGGAAATGGACGGGAAGCCTTGGAGGCCCTGGCGAAAGCTAATTTCGACCTGGCTCTCCTGGATGTTCAGATGCCGGAGATGGACGGGTTGGAAGCGGCCAGAATGGTTCGTCAAATGGAGAGGATTACCAAGGCGCATATTCCTATCATTGCCTTGACGGCGCACGCCATGAAGGGCGACCAGGACAGGTGCATGGAAGCGGGAATGGATGGCTATCTGTCTAAGCCTATCCGTTCCGCCGATTTGTCCAAGATTGTTCAGACATACGGCAATCGAATAGAGCGCGTGGCTCCCAGTGCTGGTGGCGAAACCCACGTTCATGGCGGTTAACTGAATTAAGTAAACCGCACGGGGATTGTCCCGGCACTTCTGCTTGACTCTGCCGCCAAATTAACCGATAATAGTGAATGTCTGAGCGATTTCGCCCACTCGCAAACCGTCTGAAACTAAGTCAGCCGGTCTGATCCTTCTCTCTTAGGCCAGCGCGACGACTGACGACGCAAAAGATAATGGCGAGTGTGAAATCTCAAAGATGCAACAGTCTACAGATCATAGAAGTGACGGCCAGCCCGGTTCGGAAACGACTGGATGCGAGTGTAATCGGCCAATCGCAGCGGATTCAAGAGCGCCCATGATTCGCTGGCCAATGAATAATCCGAATGGTCCGCTTCAATTTTGGAGGCTCTCCCGGCGCCTGGAGTTACGGCGAGGTCATGGAAGGCTCCTCATTCATGGGAACAGCTATTGGAAATGAGCAGCGCGGAACGAAGGAGAACCTAATCACATGGCAATGATTTCGGTCAAATTCACAGAACAGGAATTGGGACTGCTGACTACCCTGGCGGCCGATCAGTTGTTCCGCAGAGAATTCATTGACCCTAAGATCCCCGGCTATAAAGTGAATCCCGCGGATCTAAACCTGGGAAAGAAGCTAGTAGAACGTTTGCGGTTGGTTTCCGATCGTTCCAAGAAATTGTCGCCCCAAGGAGCTTAATGATGCAGTTCATTCTCACAGGATTCACGCAAGACAGGGAGTTCCGCGTCTTCGCTTTTGAAGGAATCGCAGCGGATCGAGTGCGAACTCCTTTCACGGTACGGGCCGACCTGGCTTTGAGCCGGACGTATGGTATCCGCCTGCAAGAGCTGCCTCTCATGTGCCGCGCCATCCTGGAGCATCGGGAGGAAGGCGAAGAGCTGAACGCTCTGACCTTCACCGAAGAGGCGATGCGTCTTCACGCCAGTAATTCTCTAGCCGCGAGAGTTCTGGCGGCGCAGAAGAAGAAAGCTCCGCGCCGGCCCGTCGCCGAAACCAACGGCGCCGCATGGCGCTCTCCACAGCAGCAGCCCTAACGCTCGCGAAGCACCCGAACCCTTATTACGCTTGACTTCCAATCGAGGTTGGTTTATATCTAAACTCACCCGTTGGAGGACCACGTGCCGTCACCACGTATTGAAGGCCGAACATTACTGCACTGCGCCCTGCTAGCATTGCTCGGGAGCGCAAGCGTGATGGGCCAGACGCCTGTGCCACGCACGCCCGACGGCCAGCCGGATTTGCAAGGAACCTGGACGAACGCGACCGTCACGCCATTTCAGCGGCCCGCCCAACTGGGATCGAAGCAATTTTTCACACCTGAAGAAGCCGCTGCTTTCGAGAAGCAGCGCATCCAACAGGGAAACGCCGATCTCATCGAAGGGGAACGCGGCGCATCGGACCTGGCACGCCGCGCCTATAACAATTTCTGGACCGATCGTGGAACGCGCGTGGCGAAGACCATGCGGACTTCGCTGGTGATGGATCCGCCGGATGGACGAGTTCCACCCTTCACGCCCGAGGCGCAGAAAAGGTATGTCGCGTTTCGCGCACAACAGGCCAAGCATCCCTCCGACGGTCCCGAAGACCGGCTGCTGACCGAGCGCTGCATTCTGTTTGGCGCGGCCGGCCCTCCGATGCTGCCAGAGCCTTACAACAACAACTACGAGATTGTGCAAAGCCGCGGAATCGTGGCGATCGCGGTCGAGATGAACCATGAGACTCGGATCATTCCGCTGGACGGCAGGCCGCATCTACCGTCCCAAATCCACCAATGGACCGGCGATTCACGCGGCCACTGGGAAGGGGACACGCTGGTTGTCGACACCACGAACTTCAAATTCAACAACCAAAGCCGCTTCGGAGTGGGCTACCTGGATGGAATGACGGACGAGAATCTCCACGTGGTGGAGCGCCTCCGTCGCACCGATCCGAACACCATCATGTACCAAGCCACCATTGACGATCCCACGGTTTACACCAAACCCTGGACGGTGGAAATTTCCATGGCCAAGCGCACCGGCCGGTTATTCGAGTACGCCTGCCACGAAGGAAATTACGCCATGCTGGACATGCTTTCGGGAGCGCGGGCTGAAGAGAGAAAAGCAGCCGGGGCAGCGCCGAAACCATGACCGCCGCGCGGTTGGCAATCGCGATCGTCGTGTCATCGGCTCCTCTATTCGCTCAATATGATCTCACCGGCGAATGGGGTGCGCGGTATCACGAGGATTATGCCGAGCGAATCCCTGGCCCCGAGCTGGGCGATTATCTTGGCCTGCCTATCACGGACGCCGCGCGGCTGAGGGCCGATAGTTGGGATGCATCCATCGCGACCCTACCCGAGTGGCAGTGCCGTCCTCATCCGGCCGACTATGGAACGCGCGGCCCGGCCGATCTGCGAATTTGGAAGGACGTCGACACTCAGACCCAGCAGGTGATCGCGTATCACACGCACGTGCAGTGGCAGGCCCAGGAAAGGACCATTTGGATGGATGGCCGGCCGCATCCTTCGGCGGACGATCCCCACACCTGGCAAGGATTCTCCACCGGAAAATGGGATGGCAATCAGCTCACGGTCACAACCACGCATTTGAAGGAAGGCTACGTTCGCCGCAATGGCGTTCCGCGGAGCGATCGTGCAACGCTGGTGGAGCACTGGATTCGTCACGGCGATTTTCTAACCTTGGTCAGCATTATTAACGACCCGGTCTATTTGACTGAGCCGTTCATTCGCACCACCAACTGGGTGCTGACGCCGCAGCAGGCGATCGATCCTTATCCCTGCGAGGTGGCTGAAGAAGTGGAGCGGCCGGAAGGCAAGGTTCCGCATCATCTGCCGGGGACCAATACGTTTCTTTCTGAATTTCCGCGGAAGTACGGGTTGCCGGAGCCAGCGACGCGCGGGGGCGCGGAAACGATGTATCCCGAATATCGAACGGCGATGCGAGGGTCGCTCGTAAGCAGCGCGCCTGAGCGCGGATCGCAATTGCCGGCGCAGATCGAACCACCGCCCGCCATTCACGTGCAGCAGGTACGCGCCAACATCTACATGCTTTCCGGAGCCGGCGGGAATATAACCATCGACGCGGGCAGCGAAGGCGTGCTTCTGGTGGATACGGGATCGGTTGGCATGACCGAACAAGTGGTGGCCGAGATCGCAAAAATCACTGCCAAGCCGGTGCGCTATATCCTCGACACGCATCTGGATCCGGATCACACCGGCGGCAATGAGAAGATCGCGAAGCTTGGCCAGACGATCGCGGGCGGCGACGTTACCAATCTGACGGATGACGCCCGGGAAGGCGCGAAAGTGATCGCGCATCAAAATGTTCTCAACCGGATGACTGCGCCAGATGGCGGCCGGCCTCCGTCGCCCTTTGCCATGCTGCCCACCGATACCTATTTTGGATCGAAAAAAGACCTGTACTTCAACGACGATGGAATTCGCATCGTGCATCCCAAGGCGGCGCACACCGACGGCGACAGCATGGTCTATTTCCGGCGCGCGGATGTGATCAGCACTGGCGATGTCTTTAACACCGTCGGTTATCCGGTGATCGATCTGGCTCACGGCGGCAGCGTGCAAGGGGAGCTGGACGCATTGAACCAGATTCTCGGAATGGTAATCACGGGGCGCAACGAAGAAGCGGGCAGCTACATCATTCCAGGCCATGGGCGGTTGTGCGACGCGGCGGATGTGGCTTACTACCGCGACATGGTGACTATCATTCGCGACCGGATTTTGGCGCTGAAAAAGAGAGGCATGACGCTCGATGAGGTGCAAGCGGCCAAGCCGACGCGAGACTACGATCCACGCTGGGGCGCAACCTCAGGTGCTTGGACTACCGGGATGTTCGTCGAGGCTGTGTACACCAGCCTGGGCGAGAAGGGAACACATTAACTCATGATTCGATTTTTCGCGGCCGCTCTGCTGCTTTCGGCGCCCATGTTCGCCCAGGTAGATTTTTCGGGAAGCTGGTCGCCTTTGTACCACGAAGATTTGCCGGATCGTATTCCTGGCCCCGAGCTGGGCGATTATTTAGGCCTGCCGCTGAACGACGCCGCCCGGTTGCGGGCCGACAGCTACGACGCCGATCGCATCTCGGTGGTTCCCGAGTATCAATGCCGGCCGCACTCAGCCGATTATTCCATGCGCGGTCTTGCCAACATGCGCGTCGACGTGATTCGCGATCCGGTGACGCAGCGCGCGATTGCGTTTCACACGCGCATGAATTTTCAGGAGATGGAACGGACCATCTGGCTGGACGGCCGGGCCCACCCATCGGAATACGCGCCGCACACCTGGCAAGGATTTTCGACGGGGGCGTGGGACGAAAACATGCTGGATATTTACACCACGCATCTGAAAGAAAGCTATCTGAAGCGCAATGGCGTTCCGCGCAGCGACAAAGCTACTTTCACCGAACATTGGGTGCGGCACGGAAATTATCTGACCGTGGCCACCGTGGTGACAGATCCGGTCTTCCTGACCGAACCTTTGGTGCGGACGCAAACCTGGGTATCGGATCCGGGGCAGGTGATTGCCAGAGACATTTGTGAAACGGTGGCGGAAACGCCGAAGGCCGCGGATTACGTGCCCAATCACTTGCCGGGAACGAATCCCTTCTTGCACGAGGTGGCCGATTGGTACGGTCTGCCATTCGACGCAACGCGAGGCGGCGCCGAAACTTTGTATCCCGAGTACCGCAAGAAGATGGCGAAGCCAGAGCACCCTCGCGATCGATGCGAGCGCTACTGCTCGTGCGGGGCCGAAGGTTTTGTTTGTCTCAGCCCGACAGCGGCTCCTCCCAAACGGTGAAAGATGCGACCTTCCATACTGTGTGTTTTCGCGTTGTGCATTACGACGGCCAATAGCCAGCAGCAGGATTTCGACAAAGTTGAAATCCATGTCGAACCGGTGCAGCACAAGGTCTACATGCTAGTGGGCGCCGGAGGCAACACCACGGTGCAAATCGGCGACGAGGGCGTGTTGTTAGTTGACACGCAATTTGCGCCCCTGGCTGCGAAATTGATGGCCGAGATTCGCAAACTTTCGACCGGCCCGGTGCGCTACATCGTCAACACGCACATGCATCCGGATCATGTGGGTGGCAATGCCGCGATTGCGAAACTGGCGGGTTCCGATCCTGCTCTGCCGTTGAAGATCATAGCGCAGGAAAACGTTCTGAATCGCTTGACTGCGACGGTGTCGGGCCAAGCGCCGTTTCCGGAGCAAGGTCTGCCGATCGACGAATACGGAACCCCGACGAAGAACCTGCATTTCAACGGTGAAGCGATTATTCTCTATCACGAGCCGAACGCCCACACCGATGGCGACAGCGTGGTGTTGTTTCGAGGCTCGGACGTTATCAGCACTGGCGATATATTCACACCGGACGGATATCCGTTCCTGGATATCGAACACGGCGGCAGTGTACAGGGTGAAATTTTAGCGTTGAATCATATTCTGCAGCTAACCGTTCCAGCGAAAACGCAGGAAGGCGGCACCTACGTGATCCCCGGGCACGGGCGAATTTGTGATGACGCCGACGTGGTGGAATTCCGCGACATGGTAGTGATTGTGCGCGACCGCATCCGGAACATGATCCAGAAGAACATGACGCTCGATCAGGTGAAGGCCGCCAAGCCAACTCGCGACTACGACACCGAGTACGTAACCAGCAACAGCTTCGTCACCGCCGACCGTTTTGTCGAAGCGGTTTACAAGAGTCTTTCAAAATGAACTCCAAATTGCCCCTCCTGATTCTCGCTAGCGCGGCCGGACTCTGCGCGCAGTTCGGCCCTCCCGGCCCGCCTCCACCGGCCCCAGGAAAAGCTGGTGCGCCCGTCGATCTAACGGGATATTGGGTCGCCTATGTCACCGAAGATTGGCGCTGGCGCATGGTGACGCCGCTTAAGGGCGACGCGGCCAGCATTCCAACCAATCCTGAGGGCCGTAAGGTAATCGATGCCTGGGATCCGGCTAAAGACGAAGCTGCGGGCCTGCAATGCAAGGCGTATGGCGCGCCCGCGATCATGCGCGTCCCCGGGCGGCTGCACATTACGTGGCAAGACGATAAGACTTTGAAGATCGAGACTGATGCCGGTCAGCAGACTCGCTTACTTCATTTTTCAGGCGAGGCTCCGCGCGGAGCCGCTCCATCGTGGCAAGGATATTCAGCGGCGAAATGGGAAGGTCCCGCGCCCACCTCCAATCCGCCGGTATCGTTCGGTCTGGGCCTGTCGCAGCGGCTTGGATCGCGATCCCGCTCTTTGGAAGTGACCACAACGCAACTGCGCGCCGGCTATCTGCGTAAGAACGGCGTTCCTTACAGCGACAAGACCGTTCTGAAAGAATATTTCGACGCGTTCAGCGAGCCGAACGCCGACACTTGGCTGATGGTAATGACCGTAGTGGATGACCCAACTTATCTGGCCGTCCCGTTCGTCACCACCAGCCATTTCAAGAAAATTGCCGACGCCACCGGATGGGATCCCGAGCCTTGCACGGCCCGTTAATTGGGAAGTCGCTTCCGCTAGAGCTGGAAACCTGGCTGCAGATGATCCGTACTTTTTGGACCCTGCAATCCAAGGTGGAAGAATCGCTCAAGAAACACAAGCTCACACTGGCTCAATTCGATTTGATGGCGATGCTTCTGGGGCTGGAGGATCTGAATCAACAGGAACTGGCCAGGAAGCTGGCGGTGACCAAGGGGAATATGGTGGGTCTGGTGAACCGGCTCAGCCGGCGCGGATTCGTAAAACGAGTGCCTGCGCGAACCGGGCGGCGCGCTAATGTGATCCGTTTGACGGCCAGTGGGCGGAAGTTAGTGACGGCTGCGCTTCCGGATCATCTGCGGCTGGTGGCATCGATGATGAGTCCACTCGCGAGCAGGGAGCAGAACGAGCTACGGTTGCTCCTGAATCGGCTGGATGAGCGGGGCGAGCCTTAATCGGCGAGAATAGGAACGTGCGCAAGAGAATTGTTGGTTCGGACCGGACGGCTGCCAAACCCGGACCCGGCCCGCGCTGGATGGACCTCGGAGAAATAGCGACCGTCGAAGTCACTTCCGAGGATCCGGGCTTTCCCATCGAATCCGTTTTTGACGTCAATGGCGGTTCCGGCTGGCGGGCATCCCAAAAGGGCGAGCAGCAGATCCGCCTCATCTTCGACCAAGCTGTCGCAGTGCATCGAATTCAACTTCACTTCGTGGAGCCGACGCGTGTGCGCTTGCAGGAGTTCACCGTTCGATGGTCGGCGGCGGATGGCGGCCAGCCCAAAGAGATCGTGCGGCAGCAATGGAATTTCAGTCCCGCGGGATCTACCAGCGAGTTGGAAGACTATGAAGTGAAT
>Ga0210383_10004394_pt1 | contig 12520 bp, 10 predicted proteins | sample IncBWC14OmetaG_FD_160072 | JGI IMG/M metagenome (GOLD analysis project Ga0210383, IMG submission 160072) | Forest soil microbial communities from Barre Woods Harvard Forest LTER site, Petersham, Massachusetts, United States - Inc-BW-C-14-O ...
CCCGTACCTACGCTTGATCACACTCTCGATGAAATCCTGAAACTTGCGGCCTCGCATTTCAAGATACCCCGGGAAAAGCTCACTCCCGACGATGACTTCTTCAAGACGCTGGGCATCGACAGCTTGCAGGCGCTCGATTTGCTGACGCGGCTGGAGCATCATTTCCGCATCGAGTTGCCGGATTACGAGTTGCAGGGCGTCTCGGATTTCAGGACACTAGCGAATCGGATTCAAGCGCGGCTGTAACTGCAACAACAAACCTCCTGCTACGTTCTGTTAAACTCGCTTTTCTCCGTGTCTCCAGAGTGAGATGACAACATTGAATGCTTGATCTCCGCCAATATTCCAGCCTGGGTGCAGCGCTTAATGATGCGCTCGATCGCTGGTCCAACGAAACCTGTCTGATCGAAGCCGATCGCGATCGCGAAAAAGTTCGGCTCACTTACTCGGACTTTAATGAAATGGCGCGTCCGCTTTGCCGCGCTCTTCAGGATGCCAACTTCAAGCCCGGCGACCGCGCGGCAATTATCATGACAAACCAATCGAAATGGCTGATTTCCGCATATTCGATTTTCTTTTGCGGTGGCGTGCTGGTTCCGTTGGATTACAAATTGACCGCGGCCGAGCAACTGCAACTGCTGGCGCATTCCAAGGCGCGGTTTCTGATCATCGAGTATTACCTGTGGCGGGCGATCACGCAATCACCAGAGTTCCCAAAACTCACAGCGCAGATTGTGTTGGTGACAGAAGCGCCGGCGGGAGCCGACTTGCGCGGCGCCTATCGTTGGGAAGAATTCCGGCGGAAAGGCGAGCCGGAGTTTGTGGCACGGCAACGCGAAGACACAGCCTGCATCGTCTATTCGTCGGGAACGGGAGGCCGTCCGAAGGGATGCGTGCTCACGCACGATAGTTATCTGGAGCAGTGCGCTTCGCTGACAGCGTGGTATCCATTCTGGCCGGGCGTGCGCTATTTGAGCATTCTGCCCACCAATCACGCGATTGACTTTATGGTGGGATTTATCGGCCCGTTCGTCTGCGGAGCCTGCGTCGTCCATTTGCGGACGCTGCGTCCCGAGTTCGTACGCGATGCATTTGTGCGTTATCGCATCACTTATGTGAGTCTGGTGCCCATGGTGCTGAAGAACCTGGAACGCGGACTCCGCGCCAAGTTTGATGAACTGAAGCCTCGGAAGCGGTGGATGCTGGACCGACTGGTCGGACTCAACAAGATGCTGACCCGGGGACGTCCGCGAGTGGCGCTCAGCCGGCGGCTGCTGCCGCAAGTCCACAAAGCATTTGGCGGGGAGTTACTGGCGTTGATCGTTGGCGGCGCATTTACAGATCCTTCGACGTTGCAGTTCTTCTACGATCTTGGAATTCCCGTGACTTGTGGATACGGGCTGACGGAAGCTTGCACGGCGGTGACGCTCAACGATCTGAAACCCTTTCGCGCCGATACGGTGGGCAAGCCGCTCCCGGGGACAGAGGTGCGCGTGCTGAATCCTGATGCCGACGGAATTGGCGAAGTGGCGGTGAGGAGCCGCGCCGTGATGTCGCATTATCTGGACGACCCGGAGCAGACGGCGCAGACGATCGTCGAAGGCTGGCTGCTGACGGGCGATCAGGGGCATTTTGACGCCGACGGACGCGGTCACCTGCATCTGGTTGGGCGCAAGAAAAACATGATTGTCACGGCCGGCGGGAAGAATATTTATCCCGAAGATATTGAAGCGACGTTTGACGGCCTGCCGGTGAAGGAATACTGCGTGTTTGCGGCGAATTATGTGTGGACGCAGAAGACGCTGGGGAACGAGATGTTGGTGCTGGTGGTGCGATTGGAACAGAATCAGCGGTTCGACGATGTGTTGCTCGCCGACATTGTGGCGCGAAACCGGCGTCTGGCTGACTTCAAGCGCGTGAGCGCGTATCTGGTGTGGGAGAAGGATTTTCCGCGGACAGCATCGCTGAAGATCAAGCGCGGAGAACTGGCAGCGGAGATTGGTACGGGAGCGGCGCGGACGGCAATCGTCGAAATCTAGGCAGAAAAGCAACCGGAGAGGCAACCCTAAGACCTAAGACCTAACAACTAAGACCTGACCTGTGAACGAACCTTTTCTTGCCATTATTAATCCGGCGGCCGGTGGTGGACGTTGCGGCGAGCGCGTGGGAGCGGCGCTGGATCGCCTGCGGGCCGCGGGAATTGCGCTCGAGACGGCCAAGACTGGCGCGTCTGGCGAAGCCACGCGGATTGCGCGCGACGCCTATCTCAACGGCTATCGGAAATTTCTGGCGGTAGGCGGAGATGGAACCGCCTACGAGATCGTCAATGGTTTGTTTCCCGATTCGTTGCAACCGGTGGAGTCCGGGGGCGACGCGAAAGACAAAATTCCTACCCTGGGATTTCTTCCGCTGGGCACGGGCAATTCCTTTCTTCGCGATTTTGTCGATGGCAACTCCGGCAAAGATGGTCTGGAGCACGCGCTACAGGCGCTGGAGGCGCGGCGTTCGCGTCCTTGTGACGTCTTGCGGCTGACCCACAAAGATGGAGCGATCTACTACACGAATCTTCTAAGCTTGGGTTTCACTGCGGACGTGGCGGCGCTGCGACATCGGCGATTTCAAGGGTTGGGACAGTTTGGATATCTGCTGTCCATTTTTCTTTGTCTGGCACGCCTTGATCGGCGGCCCTTTCCGGTGCGGAGCGACGGTCAGCTGGAGTTTGATACGCGGCCCTGCTTGTTTCTGACATTCAATAACAGCAAGTTCACGGGCGGCACCATGATGATCGCGCCCGATGCGGTCACCGACGACGGATTGATCGAGTATGTGCGCTGGGGGCCGATTGGGCGACTGGGGCTGATCCGGAATCTGGCAACGCTCTATGATGGCACTCACACGCACCACCCTCTGGCGGAACGCCGGGCGGTTCGGCGGGTTGAATTTCAACTCGACGGACCGGTGGACGTGATGGTAGACGGCGAGGTGCTGACGCTGGACTGCCAAGTGATTGACGTGCTGCCGTCGGCGCTTCGGGTCGTGGTCTGAACACCGGTTCGGAACCGAGACTGAGCAAAGCCCCTGTCTCTATTCGTGATATAAAAACTCCATGTCGCAGGAACGCAGAGAACGACAAAAAGAAAGACTCGGGGCCGATCCTTCGGGCCGGAATTGGAAGCGCATTGCGATCTATTCAGTGCTGATCGTGGCCGCGTTCGCTCTGGCTTTCTATCTCGGCAATCGCATGCAGCACAAACACGATGGGTTCGCGCGCTGTCTCCGCGATCGTGGCGTGAAGATGTATGGGGCCTACTGGTGTCCGCATTGCGTGGAGCAGAAAGAAGCCTTCGGTGCGTCGTTCGAATATGCTCCGTACGAGGAGTGCGGTGTTAAAGGCGACACACACGCAGTGTCGCAGGTTTGCAAAGACGCAGGCATCAAGCATTATCCTACCTGGCAGTTCCCGCCTGCCGGCGAAAGAGTGGAGCGCGTTTTTACCCTGGAAGAGTTAAGCGACAGAACCGGTTGCCCGCTGCCATGACCCTTTTGACGAATCGTCTGATGAGCTTGGTCGCTATTTTGGCGGTCTGCGGCATAGCGGTGTCGTCAGTGTCGCTGCAGCATCATTACGCGACGTCCAAAACGGCGTACTGCGATATCGGCGAAACCTTCAACTGCGACATCGTGAACCGCAGTGAATATTCGTCGATCTTTGGAATCCCGGTAGCGCTGATTGGGATGCTCGGATACGCCGCCCTCGTGGGGCTGGTCACGGTGTATCGGAAGCAGCGTGAGACTCCGATAATCCTTCTCGGCGGCGCCGCCGCAGGCCTGGCTTTTGCTTTGTATCTGACCTACATCGAGGGGCACGTACTCGGAGTCTGGTGCATTTTGTGTTTGAGTTCGCTTGGGTTGATCGCGACGACGACGATCTTGGCGGCGGTTATCTGGTCGAAGAGCAGTAGCCAGTAGCCAGTGCGCGGTACTGAGTTTGGAAATGCCGATCTAAGCAAGTGTCTTTTCTGAAAGCTGATGGCAGACAGCTGAGAGCTCGATTCACCCCATGTCCCCGTCCACAACTCGGCAATCGAAAACGAAGCCTGCCGTCACCGTTGCCTTACCGGTTTCGACGGGCAACTTGTGGCTGCATGAGCTCCGCAGCCGAATCTTCGGGAACACCCGGCTGCTGCGGGTTTGGCTGCCTCCGGATTACGACGGCTGGGGCGACACGCGCTATCCCGTCCTTTACTTGAATGACGGGCAGAACCTGTTCGATCCGGCAACCGCATTTGCCGGAGTGCACTGGCGGGTGGGCGAGACCGCGACGCGCCTGATCGCCGAACAGAAAATTCGTCCGCTGATTATCGTCGGCATCGACAACACCAAGAATCGGGCCTGCGAGTACATTCCGTACCGCTCGAAAGATCCCCGCGTTCTGAGGCCCATGGGGAAATGCTATCCCGATTTTCTGCAGCGCGAAGTGATGCCCCTGATCGAAGAACGTTATTCGATCTCGAAGGGACCGGAAAATACCGGATTGGGCGGTTCCTCGCTGGGCGGCCTGATCGCGTTGTACACACAGCTGGCTACTCCCGGAATATTTGGGCGATTACTGATCGAGAGTCCGTCGCTGTTTGTGGCGAACCGAAAGATTCTGAAAGAGAGCAGGCGATTCACCAGTTGGCCAGAGCGAACGTATCTGGGCATGGGCACGCAGGAAACGGGCGATTCGGAGAAAAATGCGAGGATCGTCGCCGACGCGCGCGAACTCGAAGCCATTTTCCGCGAGGCAGGTTTGGACGAACAACGGTTGAAGGTTCGCATCGAAGAAGGCGCTACCCACAGCGAAGCGGCCTGGGCGGCGCGGTTTCCAGAGGCGCTGGAGTTTCTTTATTCGTCTTGAGCGGAGAGAATCAAAGAGAGTGCCTCGGGACAATCGCCCGCTTCGTGGCGTTCGCTCAACAATGAGTTATTATTATCGGTCTTCTGCTCAAGCTAGTAGTTCCAGGGAGTCCTTCATGAATGTTCGCAGTCTGATGGTTTCGTTTGTTCTGGTGGTCGCGCTTGCATTCGCGGCGGTGGCGCAGCCGTACCACGAAGCGCAGTTCAAGGGAATGAAGTGGCGCGACATTGGCCCGTTTCGTGGCGGCCGCGTGCTGGCCGTTACTGGAATTCCCGGTAGCCCTTTCACTTATTACTTCGGTGGCGTTGCCGGAGGCGTTTGGCGCACCACCGACGGTGGCGGGAGTTGGCAATCTATTTCGGACAACAGCATGATCTCGTCGATCGGCGCGATTGCTGTGTCGGAATCGAATCCGAACGTTATTTATGTGGGCACCGGCGAATCCTGCCTGCGCGGCAATATTTCCTACGGCGACGGAGTCTACAAGACGACCGATGGCGGCAAGACCTGGCAGCACATCGGATTGAAGGACACGCAGCACATTGCGCGCGTCTGGATCGATCCCCGCAACTCCGATCATGTATTGATCGCAGCGCTTGGTCACGCCTACGGACCGAACGCGGAGCGTGGCATCTTTCGTACCACCGACGGCGGCAAAACCTGGGACAAAATTCTTTACAAGGACGACAAATCCGGAGGCATCGATCTCGCTGTCGATCCCCATAATCCCAATGTAATGTTCGCCGCGCTTTATCAGATCCAACGCTCGCCGTGGGGATTGGAAAGTGGCGGCCCGGGCAGCGGATTGTACCGTTCGACAGACGGTGGAAATTCCTGGAAACACCTCGAAGGCAAAGGCCTCCCCGACGGCATTCTAGGGCGCATCGGAGTCAGCGTTTCGGGCGCTGATTCGAACCGCGTTTACGCGCTCATCGAGTCCAAAGAGAGCGGGCTGTATCGTTCCGATGACGGCGGCGACAACTGGTCGCGCGTCAACGATGACCAGCGGCTGACGCAGCGCGCGTGGTACTTCACCCATATCTTCGCCGATCCCAAAAGCGCGGACACGGTCTACATGCTGAACACCGGCGTGTTTCGCTCGACCGACGGCGGCAAGACGCTGAATCTTCTGCCAGCGCCGCATGGCGACCATCACGGTTTCTGGATCGATCCGCAAAACCCAAATCGCATGATCAACGGGAACGACGGTGGAGCAACGGTTTCGGTCGATGGCGGGATGAATTGGTCCACGGAATACAACCAACCGACGGCGCAGTTCTATCACGTGGCTGCCGACAACGATTTTCTGTATAAAGTGTACGGCGCGCAACAAGACAACACGACCATAGGCATCGCCAGCCGCACCGACGATGGCTATATCGGCCGTCAGCACTGGTTCGACGCGGGCGGCGGAGAAAGCGGATACATTCAGCCCGATCCGCGTGACTCTAACATTATTTATGCCGGCTCAGGCGGAGGCGCGGTCACTCGCTTGGATCGACGCAGCAATCAGGAACAGGATATTACCGTCTGGCCAGAGGATAGTTCGGGGCACGGCGTTGGCGATTTGCCCTATCGCCTTGGGTGGACCCAGCCCATCGAGATTTCACCACATGATCCCAACGAGATTTACACCACGGCTGAGCGTGTCTTCAAAACTACCGACGAAGGCAGGAGTTGGATCGCCATCAGCCCCGATCTGACGCGCAATGACAAGAGCAAGCAGGTTTCTTCCGGCGGTCCGCTTACCAAAGACAACACCTCGGTTGAGTATTACGACACCGTGTTCACGATCGCGGAGTCGCCGGTGCAGAAAGACTTGTTGTGGGCGGGAACCGATGATGGCTTGATTCATGTTTCGCGCGACGGCGGCAAAAACTGGGCTAACGTCACTCCTAAAGCAATGCCGGAGTGGAGCCTCGTCAGCCTGATTGAGGCTTCGCCCCATGATGCTGGCACGGCATATGCGGCAGTTGACACCCATAAGCTCGACGACCTGAAGCCCTACATTTTCAAGACCACCGACTTCGGCAAAACTTGGACGAAGATCACGAGCGGCATTCCGGATGGCGCCTACACCCACGCCGTGCGCGAAGATCCAGTCGAAAAGCATTTGCTGTACGCGGGCACGGAGACCGGGGTTTACGTTTCGTTCGATGGCGGAGGGAACTGGCACTCCCTGCAGCTGAATTTGCCGAATTCGCCGATCCACGATCTGATTGTGAAGAACGACGATCTGGTAGTGGCGACACACGGCCGCTCTTTCTGGATTCTCGACGACCTGACCCCACTTCGATCGGCAGCGTGGGACGAGTCTTCCACCGGCAAAGCTTCACCGGCCGAAGTCGTCCTCTACAAACCACGGCTGACATATCGTTTGCGCTGGCCCGATTTCTACGAGCGGCGGCAACCGGTAGGCGAGAATCCTCCAACCGGCGCGATCGTTTATTACTACCTGCCGGCTGCGCCGAAAGGAGTCGTGGCGCTCGAATTCCTGGATGCCTCAGAGAAGGTCGTGCGGCGCTACTCGAATGAAGAGAAGAAAGAGGCGGACACGCCGCCCGAGTGGCCGGACCAGACGCCTCCCGACGAGAAGATTCCAACCGCTGTGGGTGTGAACCGTTTTGCCTGGGATCTGCGTTCGCAGGGGCCGACCCCGCTGGCAGGAGAGCCGGGCGCGGAGTTCCGCAATCGCGGACCGATGGTGCCGCCCGGTGCTTACGAGGTGCGATTGACGGCCGACGGGAAATCGTACACGGCACCGCTGGAGCTGAAGCTGGACCAGCGTGTGAAGGCCACGAACGAAGACGTGCAGAAGCAGGTTGCGTTGGGACACAAGATTGTGGCGGAGGTGACGGAGATTCACGAAGCGGTGGGGACAATCCGCGAAGTACGCACGCAGACACGAGGGCTCGTACGGCGTCTCGGTGACGACTCACGCTATGCAGCGCTCGTTTCGGCGATCAAAGACTTTGACAAAAAGAGTTTCGACGTCGAGTCGCAGTTGGTTCAGGTGAACTCGAAGAGTTCGGAGTCGAATCTTAACTATCCGGTGCTGATTGATGAGCGGCTGCACTCTCTGCTCGGCAGCGTCGAGTCGGCGGATGCCGCACCCACCAAGCAGCAGTATGAGGTCTTCGACAGTCTTGAAAAACAGGCGCAGCCACTCCTGGCTCAATACCACGAGCTGATGTCGAAGGACCTCGTAGCCTTGAACGAGATGGTGAACAAGGAGAATATCCCGGCGCTGTACATACCGGCGGGGAAGTAAGCAGCGAAGTAAGCCGAGAATGATAGAGGGACGGGCGTCTCCGCCCGTCCCGCATCATCTCAACTACTTCGTAACCACACCGCAGGCAATGCGGTCGCCGGCGTTTCCCGCGGGGTCGGTCTTCTGATCGTCGGCCTTGGCGTGGACTACGAGGGCCGTGCCTCCGTTGCTGAACAGCGAATGGCTGTCGCTGCCGAGGTTGACGTCCTTATCGTCCCACGTGAAACTCGCCTTGCCGTCCGCGGCCACCGTGAAATTGGGGTTGTCACCGGCGTGGTGGCCTTCCGGATTTTCCAATCCATGCTTCTTTCCATCGGGATTGAAGTGCCCTCCCGCGGATTTGAAGTCGGGAGCGTCGCACTTTGCGTTCTGATGAAAGTGGATGGCATGTTCGCCGGGAGGCAGATTCTCAAGTTTGACTTCCATCTTTATTCCAGGAGCGGATTCCGACAGAATTGCGGTGCCCACAACCTTACCTTGAGCATCTTTGAGTTGAACCACGGTCTTGGCTGAACTGGTGGATGCGAGCGCGATCACTAGGAGCGCGAGGGGGAGAAGGCGATTGGTTTTCATGGGGGGATTATAGCGAAACGGGCTGCAATCCGCGACATCCAACCAGGCCGACTGTTCAAAGCTCGAAACTGTTGGCTCAGCACTACGGCGGTACCCCGGTCTGGCGCAGAACGCGAGGCAATGGGACAATAGATGCATGCAAAGATCTCTCACTACAGCGCTACTATTGGCCGCCGCGATGATGCTGGCCGGAGTTGGCTATGCCCAGCAGACTCCACCAGCAAGCACTCCGGCGGCAACGACACCAGCGGCTCCTGCAGCCACAACTCCGAAAGCTCCGGTGAAAAAGCCGGCAACGGCAACCCCGGCAGCTGCCCCGCTGACTACGCGAAAACAAAAGTTCAGCTACGCGCTGGGAATGAACATCGGCAGCGGCCTTGGAAGCAACCTGAAAAAGCAGTCAGTGGAAGTGGACTGGAATCTGGTAGCCCAGGGAATGAAGGACGCCGCGGCGGGCTCGAAAACGCGTCTGACGGACGATGAAGCGAAAGCTGTGCTCAACGAAGTGCAGACCGAGGTTCAGAAAAAGGCGCAGGAAAAGATGAAAGAGGCCGCGGACAAGAACAAGGCTGACGGCGAAGCGTTTCTTGCCGCCAACAAGAGCAAACCGGGCGTAGTCACTTTACCCAGCGGGCTGCAATATAAGATTCTGACCGCCGGTACTGGACCGAAACCCTCCGCGACCGACTCGGTGGTCTGCAACTATCGCGGCACCCTTGTCAATGGAACCGAATTTGACAGTTCGTACAAGCGCAAGGAGCCGGCGACATTTGGCGTCGGTCAAGTCATCAAGGGATGGACGGAAGCACTGCAGCTCATGCCGGTGGGATCGAAGTGGCAGCTCTTCATTCCGTCGAGCCTTGCCTATGGCGAGCGCGGAGAGCCGCGCGGCGGAATTGAGCCCAATGCGACCCTGATCTTTGAAGTCGAACTGCTCTCGATCGTAGATAAGAGTAAGGACGAAAAGAAGGACGACAAAACCGAAGAAAAGAAATAGTACAAGCACATGATGAACGGTGGAGCGTCGGGTGTCCTCGCCCGGCCGGACGGGCGCGATGCCCGTCCCTCCGCCCAGTCATTCATCTGCCGGCTGCGGTACTAAATTCCAAAACAAACGACGCTGACAGTTCCGATCCATGTTCGCCCCGACTCTATGGGTGTTCTACTCGTAGCGGAGGGCTTCGATCGGGTCGAGGCGGGAGGCACGAATGGCCGGAACCATGCCGCTGACCAGACCGACCGCAGTGAGAATAAGAATCGCGACGATCAGGGTGACGGGGTTGATCATGAGCCGGATATCGCCGGCCTCGGCGTGTTTGGCCATGGCGCTATAGAGCGTAAGTCTTCCGGCGGTGAAGGCTACGACGTAAGCCAGGATGATACCGAGGAGTCCGCCAATGAAAGTGATCGTGAGAGCCTCGGCCAGAAACTGGAGGAAGATGTGTCGCCGACGCGCGCCGAGCGCTTTTTCGACGCCAATCTCGCGGGTGCGTTGAGTGACCGAGACGAGCATGATGTTCATCAAGCCGACGCCGCCGATACCCAGCGTCAGGGTGCCGATGAAGGCCAGAAGAATCTTGAGTCCGATGGAGATTATCTCGAACTGATGCACCTGCACCATGAGATTAAAGACCATCAGAGCGCGGCGGTCGGTAGGATTGAATTTGTGCTGCGCGGCCATGATGTAACGCACGGACTGCTCGATCCGCTCATAGTCGTTGGTTTCGTAATTGAACCAGATGGAGTCCAGATAGTGAGTGTCCTTGAGGTCGCTCATACTGGTGAAGGGGATGTATACGACGCGATTGATATTGTCGTCGCCCGCCTGCATCTTGGGGGTGAGCACGCCAACGACTTCGTAGCTGATGCCGTCGAGGCGAATGTGTTCGCCCAGCGCATTACGTCCCGAGAAAAGTTTATCTTTGGTTTCGGAGCCGATGACGGCGACGCGCGCGCGTTGGATCTGGTCTTCTGAATTGTAGAAACGCCCCTGCTCGAGGCTCAGAGCGCGGATGCCGAAAGTGTTGGGGTACTCGCCGCTGACTCCCATGGTGTAGGAGCGAGTGTCGTACTGCACAGTCACATCCTTTTCGCAGCTTGGAGTGATGTGGGCGATCTGCGGGATGTTGCTGGTGAGGATGTCGACGTCATCCAGCGTAAAGCGGATTTTCGCGCCGGCCTTCTCGCCGCCGGCTTGCATCGAGGAGCGGCCAGGCACCACGATCATGAGCTTGGTACCGAAGTTAGCAAAAATGTTGGCGCAAGCGCGGCCGAATCCGTCTCCGTAGGCGAGCAGCATGACGACCGTCGCAATACCCCAGGCCATGCCCAGCATGGTGAGCGCAGTACGGCGCCGGTTGTGGCGCATCGCGTCGTAGGATTCCTGGAGCAAATCGCGGATCATGTTTACCTATTTTATTCCTGCCTCGTCACCGGGCCGATGCAGCGCAACCCCTGACTGAGCAAAGCTGTCGAGGAAAGTTGACGCCGTGATCTGGTAAATCAGACAGAGTCGGCCATCTTTGTCGGGCTTTGATCCCACCAAGGCTCCCCCGATTTTCAAAACTGCTTTCTGCGAGCGCAAATTGTGTGACCCGACCACAAAGATAACGCGATTCACAAATTTGAAGGCGTGTTGAAGCATGAGCCGTTTCATCTCGCGGTTATGGGTGCCGCCCCAATGCGACCTGCCTAGAAACGTCCAACCGATTTCGATTTCGCTTTTTTCCTCGTCGTATCCATGGAATCGTGACGACCCGATGATCGCGCCATCTTTGGTATCACGGGCGAGCAATGCTCCCCCCGATTCCAAAGCCTCGCGGAAGAATTTCTCGAAAACATCTTTCTTGTAACGATCGTTGGCCGGATGTTGTTCCCAGATGAGCGGATCTGAAGCTACAGCGTAAAGACTAGCAAAGTCCTCGGGTTGAAGGGGCCTAAGTTCAAGAAGCTCGCCGGTCAAAATAGGCTGTAGATCAAAAGACATTATTATTCTTGCCTCAGAGCTTCGACCGGTTCCAACCGCGCGGCCTTGCGCGCCGGGTAGAGTCCGGCGGCGACCCCCGCGAGAGTCAGGCTGGCGATAGCGAGGATCGCGGTCTTCGGAACCAGCCGCGGCGGATCGAAGCCACCGGGACCATTGTAGCTGCCAAGGAGTGCCATGAAGCCACCGGCCATGCCCATGCCGATGAGTCCGCTCACCAGCGTCAGCAGAATGCCCTCAGCGAAAAATTGCAGCATGATACTTCGATTGGTCGCGCCCAGGGCTTTGCGCAATCCGATTTCGCGAGTGCGCTCGCTGACCGCGATGAGCATGATGTTGATGACGCCAATGGCGCCGAGCGCGAGCGTGACCATGCCCACCGTCCCGAGGAATTCGTTCATCGCATCGAAGATAGTGCCCATCATAAGCGCCTGCTGCACGGTATCCCAGCCTTCGAAAGCGTCTTGATCATGAAAATCAAAATGGTGGTTGCGGGCGACGACGCGACGCGCCTCATCCTGCGCGATTACGTGTTCGTCGGCGATGCGGGGCTGATAGTTGACCGCTGAAATTGCGTCGTGCGCCTCTTCGCCCGTGAGCGGGAAATTACTACGCATTACCTGAAAGGGGATATAGCAACGAGTGTTGGTGGAGTTGTCGTCTCCCCGGCCGACGCGCTGCAGAGTGCCGATAACTTCAAAGCGATGGTCGTTGAGCAGAATAAACGCGCCGATGGCGGGACGTCCCGGAAAAAGATTGCGCGTCATCTCATCGCCCAGGACGACAACGTCGC
>Ga0210383_10004395_pt1 | contig 12520 bp, 11 predicted proteins | sample IncBWC14OmetaG_FD_160072 | JGI IMG/M metagenome (GOLD analysis project Ga0210383, IMG submission 160072) | Forest soil microbial communities from Barre Woods Harvard Forest LTER site, Petersham, Massachusetts, United States - Inc-BW-C-14-O ...
CATGCGGCAAAGGCACGGGCGCGAAGGCCTTGAATTTTTTCGGCCAGCGGCTGACGGCTTCCGCGTACAGATCGTTGGCTTTTCGCGCGGCGTTCACGGCGTGCTCTTTGTTTTCAAAATGCGGCGCCTGCGGGCAAATGTCCAGAATCTGCATATCAACGCCGTTCGCCTCCATCAGGGCGAAGCGCTTTTCGATTTCCGCCTGGCCCATGCCCGCGCCTTTGTTGCGCTGCGTGCCGGTGTCCACGTTTCCGTAGCTCTGGCACATGTCGAGGTAGTCGTCGGTCCAAAGATGCGCGTGGATATCGATGCGCATGCCCTTCCTGGCTTGGGCACCCAGCTTCGCACCCGCCAAAAGGCCCGCTGCTGCGAGAGAGCCAGCCCGCAGGACTTCGCGCCGCGTGAAACCGCACCCGCATCCCATGATGAAATTTCCTCCCTGACCGCGTCACACCCAAGCAATGCCACATTGTACGACGAAAGGTTTTACCAGCACAGGTGCTCCTGTGCTACTAACCTGGATTTCTCACGATAGATGCGGTTTGAATTCAGATATCGTCAAAATACGACGGGGCTACGAAACCCCTCTCTCCGCGCCGTAGGAGGTCAGTCTTAACGCTGGGAAGCTTTGCCCGCCGCGACCCTGGAGTTGAATTCCGCGGATTTACGGCGCGGGATGGTCAATGCATTCCAATCCGGTCCAGCGAAGTGCTTGGCGAGGAAGACGATTTGCCCTACGTGGTAGGCGTAATGCGCCACCTGGCGATGGATGGTTTGCATGACGGAATGCGCCTCGGTGCGGATATAGGCGGTGCGGGAAAGATCCCCATCCGTTAAAGGAGCAAGCGCCTCAAAGGCCAACTGCCAGCCCGATTCCCAGAGCGCCAGAATTTCTTCCCGCGTTTTCGGCGGCGCCTCAAACTCCGAATCGCGATCGCGGTCCGGTTTTTCGCCGTCGCTGGTGAGGAAATCGGTCCAGCGGGAGCGCATGTTGCCCGAGAGATGTTTCACGATGGTGGCGATGGAATTGGATTCGCTGTCGACGACGGCGCACAATCCCCCATCGGAAACTTGCGCCATGGCGCGGTCTCCGAGCCGCTTGTAGAAGTGGAGAAGGTCCACGGAATCTTTCAGACACGAGGTGGTAAATTCAAGAGCCATGCACGGATTCTGCAACTGCCGCCTTGGAAAATCAAGAAGGGAAGCTTGCGGAGCGGGCTTCCGGCTCTTGAAATTGGCTGGAGCGGGATCGTTTTTGCTGCAACCTAAACCCTCAGGCTGAAGCCTGTCCTACTAAACCTTATTGGGCGTAGAATACTTGAATGACTAGGAAGCCTGCGCCGACGATTGAAGTGACTTGTCCTTGCTGCCAGGCCAAGCTGACGGTGGATACGGGCCTCGCAGTGGTGCTCGCTCACACCGCGCCGGTCAAGGCCGCGCCGGACGTGGACATTAGCGACGCGGCGCGCATCCTGGCCGATCAGGCCAAGAAGCGCGAAGATAAGTTCCGCGATTCCTGGGAAGCCGAAAGCAAGAAGGAAGACGTCCTCAACCGCAAGTTTGAGGAAGCCCTCAAGAAGGCCAAGGACCAGCCTGCTGAAAAGCCTCTGCGCGATTTTGACCTGTAGTGGAGCAGGCTTCAGCCTGTGGATTTTGGTCCTTGCAAGGACGAACCCCCACAGGCTGAAGCCTGCGCCACAAAACTTATCTGGCATACTTGAGGCGTGTTTCTGATTCTTCGATTCGGAGCCGTTTCCCGGCTTGTCGCGTTCCACCTCCTCGCCGCGCTCGTCGCGTGTGCTGGTGGCGCGCCGCCGCAGGGAAATACGCCGACAAAATCTCAAAAGCTTCCGCGACCAATTTCTTTAGGAAGCGGCATGACGCTTGTCCGCGACCCTGCGTCCGGCGAATTGCGCACAGCTACGGCAGGCTTACCGGCCGATCCGGCGGGGGGCGCCATTCGTTCGCGTGTCACGCTGGTGCAAGTGACCTGCACGGTCACCGCTGCGGACGGGACCGAGGTCCGCGGCCTGGGCCAAAGCGATTTTCATTTGTTCGAGGATGGCGCGGCGCAGGAGATCGCTTCGTTCGATGCCTCGGCCACGCCGGCCAGCATTGCTCTGGTGATCGACGCGAGCCCCAGCATTTTTCACCAACTGGCGGAGATGCGCGGCGCGGCGCGTTCGCTCTCTGAAAATCTTTCGCCCGCTGACGAAATTGCCGTTGTGTCGTTCTCATCCGAAACTCATCTGCTCCTGCCCTTCTCAAAAAATCGCGGATTGCTGGATCGCGCCATCGACTCGCAATATCTTGCCAAGGTGGAGAATTCCTCCGAGTCCCGCATATATGAATCCGTTTTTCTGGCGGCACACGAATTGTTTCAGGACCGCACGGGCCGCAAAGCCGTTGTTCTGCTAACGGATGGACAGGACAGCGGCCTGGGCCTCACCTGGGATCCACGCAGCGCCCTGCCAGGCACCGGCGCGGCGGCGTCGCGTCTGGCGTTTGACGACGTGGCGCGCGAACTGGGCGCGGACGGGATCGCGCTCTTCATCGTTTCCACCGAGAATCGCCCGCGCGGGATGACACCGGAATGGCTGGAGGCGCACAGCGGCGAAATGTTGGTCACCGCGGAGGCGCGCAAGCTCAATATGCCAAACTACACGTTGTATCTGGCGGAACTGGCGCGGCGCGCCGGTGGCCAGCTTTATTTTCTACGTGAGATTGGAAATTTGAACGAGATCTACCGCCGCATCGCGCTGGCGATCAGCGCGCAATACACCCTGGGGTTTTATCCATCGGCGGGGACTGCTCACCCGGGTTGGCGCGCGCTGCGCGTCGAGCTGTCTGAAGCCGCGAGGGTACCTCCCGGATCAAAGCTCGCGCATCGCGGTTCGTATTATGTTTCAGCGCTCCAGTAGCACTGAGTTTATGTAGGTGCTATTGGGGGCCGGATAGCAATTTGGCGCCCAGGGCGCAACGAAAGGGGCGAATCCATGGCAGCGAAAATTGAAGTCGAAAAGGAGGACGCATCCCATTTCCGTGTCCGAGTGATCGAAGCCGGAAGCGAATCAACGCATCAGGTGACGCTCGATCCGAAGGATTTCTCTAGACTTGCCGGAGGCGCCGTCGAACCAAGGGAGCTGATCCGGAAATCCTTTGAATTTCTACTGGAACGCGAGCCCAAGGAATCGATCCTGGGACGCTTCGATCTGCCTGTGATCGGCCGCTATTTCCCGGAATACGAAAGTGAAATTAAAAAGAGGGTGTTGTAGCCGTTTGAATCCTCTGGCATTCAAGGCTTTACGGAAACATCGTAATACGCAATGGTGCCGCCATCGCCGCGAATGGGCTCGATATGTAGAATTTCAAAATGCCCGTGATTCAAATCCTGCACATTTTTTTGCACAGTCTCATGAAGATCGTGTTCCAGTTCCGGCGTTCGAGTTGGAGTGGCCAGCAAACGCGCATCGACGCGGTAAGTGGCAATCTGGCCGGGCGCGATTCCGCGCAGTTCGATGAGAGCCGCAGTGGACGGAGGACCGACGGTGGGCTGGTCGCTATAGCGTATAAAGAGCGGCGAGAAGAGGACGAACGACGCGATCCCCACGACCGCGAGATCGTACTGCCAGGTTCCCCGTTCGTAGGACCAGAACAACACCCGCACGATGGCTCGCCAGAGCGTTCGCATGTCAGTCGGCCGGCGATCCGTCGACAATCACGCCGTCGCGCATATGCACCACACGGCTGGAATATTGCGCCGCTTCCGGGTTGTGCGTGATCATGACGATCGTCTGGCCCAGATCTTTGTTCAATTGGGACAACATGGATAACACAATTTCCGAATTTTGTGTGTCCAGGTTTCCCGTCGGCTCGTCCGCCAGGATAATTTTCGGTTCGTTGACGATGGCCCTCGCGATGGCCACCCGCTGCTGCTCCCCTCCGGACATCTCCGCGGGCCGATGCTTCAGGCGCTCGGTAAGCCCGAGCATCTTGGTGATCACCTCGAACCGGTGCGGGTCAAAACCATCTCCGTGGATGTGTTGCGCGATGGCGATATTCCCGCGGGCGTCGAGCGTCGGGAGAAGGTTGAATCTCTGAAAGACGAAGCCGATTTTGTACCGCCGCAGCTTGGTCCGTTCGGCATCGCTCATGGAGGCCAGATCGTTACCGTCCACCAGGACGCGACCCCGTGATGCCTGCGCCAACCCGCCCAGAACGTACAGCAGGGACGACTTGCCGCAGCCGGAGGGCCCCATCACGCTAACAAACTCCCCGGGCAGCACTTTGAAATTCACCCCGCGGAGCGCCGGGACCTCGACTTTCCCTGCGTGGTAGAGTTTCCAGAGATTTTCGGTAACAACTATGGGTTCCACGCTCAGATTCCTTGTGGATAGCGGCGCATCGGCAGGCGGACGTATTGTAGTCGTGAATGCCATTTCTGACTAGGCCCGAAGGGCCTCCTCCACCCGGCAAGGCCGGCCAAGTCTGCTGATGTGCGCCGGTGCTAGGCAGGTTTCAATCGTAGGAGAGGGCCTCGATGGCGTCCTTGCGGCTGGCGAGCCAGGCGGGGTAACTGGCTCCCAGCAGGCCGCCCGCCAACGCAATCAGCGAGGACCGCACGATCCATTCAGGTGTAATCAAGATCGACAGCGTCGGGAACGAGGAAATAAACATGGCCCGCCCAACGTAACTCATGGCGATCCCCACGCCGATGCCGATCACGCAGATGAACACCGATTCGCTCAGCAGCGCGCGGATGATGTAACTCTTGGAAGCGCCGATCGATTTCAAAACGCCGATATCCCGGGTGCGCTCGATCACCGTGGTGTACATCGAAAGGAGGATCACCAGAAATCCGATACAGACGGCCAGAGCAATCATGCTTTCAATGAACGCGTCCAGCCCGGGCAGACTCGAAGAGGTCATCATGGACAAGTAGTCCTTCAGGGGTCGAATCTGGTATCCGGGAAATACGGAACTCATCTCGTCCATCACAGCCTGTGTGTGGTCGGAGCGCGTGCATTTGACGAAAAAAATCGAGGCCTTCTCCCTCGCTCCGGTAAGGTCCTGGAGCGTGGCCAGGGGAACGAACAGCCGGGCGCCCTTGCCGTGCTCCACAATTCCCGCCACGTGAAAATCGTGGTCCAGCATACGCAGAGTCCCGCCGGTCGAGACGTGGCGCGATTTCGCCAGCCAGTCATCCACCAGGATGTCGTCAGGGCCCTGTATGTCATGTCCTTCCAAAAAGACAAATCCATCCGAGACATCGCGGAAGGACTGCGGATCGATTCCGTAAACCACGTCGACGCCGGTGGCCGCGCTCAGTTGCAACAGCACGGGCGCCACGGCTTTTACATATCTCTGCTCCCGTAATTTGTCGGCGATTTTGATCGTCATGGGAGCACCACTGAACGCCAGGAACACGGAAGCTGAAGGCGGCTGCAGCATGATGTCCGCGCCGATGCCTTCGATGCGCTTGGCGGTTTCCTGCAACATGCCGCTGGTAAGTCCGACGATCATGATGACCAGCGCCACTTCAATTCCCACCGCAGCCACGCTCACGATGGTCCGGATGGGGCGGTGCAGGAGATTGTTCACCACAAGCTGGCGGATCATGGTTGCGCTTTCGAAAGCTCACCACCCACATGCACAAGGTCGGTGCCCGCGGGCTGAGCCAGCTCAAACTTGTCCGGCGTGATGGGTTCGTTCAGTGAGAGCTTTAGAATCTTGATCTCGAGTTTGTAATCGTCCTGGGGGCGCCAGATGTGAATGTCGCGGGCGAAAATAGCCTGGTCATTTGGGGGTGGGCTGCTCGACGCCGCACTTCCAGCGGTGGTGGCTGCGACAGGTTCCCAGTCGGAATAGGCAATGTCGGATTCCAGTTTTCCTTCCGGTCCAAAGACCTGGACGCGGGAGACGCGCAGGTCAATGCGGCTGTACCAGACTTTCCTGGCGATTCTGAATTTTCCGGTATCCGACTGCCGCAGCAGGGTCAGGATGTAATAGCGGCTTACGCTGAAATCAAACTGCTCGAAAAGGACATTGTCACCGGGTGTGAATTCGGGCCAGAAGAGCGCCTCAACGATGTGCTGAGGCCGCAGATTTTCCAGGGGTTTCTTCGAAGGCCGGAAGATCCTGGTGGAACCCACCAGAAACGAGTTCTTCGAGGGAATATAGATCCGGAATTCCTGGCCGTCACTGACCATGTCGAAAATATTGGTGGCCACCACGGGAGCCTGTCCGATCACGCGGACGGTGGACGGACGCTTGGCCAGGATGAACCCGGGAACGTCATGGTATTCCTCGATGACGCCGCTGTAGGTCGTCCCGGTGCTGGGAATCAAGTCCACGGTAGCCTGCAGGCTTTGGACGGCGTGTACCTGCTTGTTATACCCTGCCAGAAGATCCTGTTCGGTGGATTCAAGCTGAGGGCGGATTTCATCCTTTTTGACTTCCGTCCGCCTCTTGATGGTGATACACCCCGAGGCTTGGATGGCCAGAAATGCAAACAACAGAACCCAGGTTCGTGGATGATTCCTCAGTGTCCCCTGCTCCCTCAGCCCAACAATTCAATCTAACAACCGCCCCGAGTGGTGTCAATTTGAAAGGCCTAAGACAGGGATCAATGGATTCCCACGTGGGGTTGGAATGCTTTCCTAATCAGACTGAGATTCGAATTTTTAAGTTCGGAAACCTCGATTGTTGGCGTGTTGGCACTGTGATTAACATACTTGACGATTTATCATTCTACTGCTACAAATCTACCGTCCCCGTTGTTCAGCAAGGCAAACGCCCATTTGACTCTGAGCAAAGAGCATTCGGATGGCGCCAATTCAGCCCTTCCCACCCGCGAACCGGACTTCTCGTCTGGATGTCGTCCTTTGCAAAATGGCAAATACGTGCATTGCGCTGATGGCTCTGGGTTTATTGTTTTCCGGTACGGCCCTTGCGCAGGGCGGCGTTCCTCTGGTCACGGTGGCCACCGACCAAAGCTCTCTCAACCTATCCAACCAGTTTGGAGTGCCCGCCGGAACAGCCGTCAATCAAGCTGGGGATTTCGCTTTCGTTGGAAACGGGGAAACGGCTCTGTTTCTGCGTGCCGCCGGGGTCTCGACTGCCACGCGTCTCCTGCAAATCGACGACGAAGTGCCGGGATTTCCGGGAAGCAGACTTTTAACACTCTGGCCGGAACTGGGGATCAATTCCTCGCGCTCACTGCTTTTTGGAGTCAGGTTCACCGGCGGAGACAATCTGCCGCATTCGGCCTTGCTGATTTATGACGGAACAAATTATCACACGGTTGTGACGTCCGACGGCATCGCCTCGGGATCGAATGGCGCTACTTACGGCCTTGAACTGATACCTGGAAGCATCGACGACAGCGGCGACATTGACTTTGCCGCGGTGCCCACCGGGGTTCTTGCGGCCACGTTTTATATTGTTCCCTCCGGCGGGAGCCCGGTACGGATTGTGGGTTTGAGCGATGCTCCGCCGGCATCTTGCACTTGGTGTGTCGCGTCCAGCATTTCATTGGGAAGTTTTTTGCAGGGTGTTCGTGTGAGTAGCGCAATTCTCACAGGTACTCCTTATGTTCCAGCGCTGAATGGCAAGGGCCAGATGCTCTTGAGTCTCTGGGGAGGCCTTTTCATTGGGGATAAGGGCGGCGGATTTGCTGTGGTGCCAATGGCGGGTACAGGAGTGTGCAGCCCCCAGGCTGTCACCACACAAACCGGCTTAATCCCAATCCTCGGAAATAGCGCTTTCCTGAACGACGCCGGAGCGGTCGCTTTCAGCAACCCGCCGAACTCAGGGAGTGCCGCAATCTGTGTCGTTACGCCCGGCTCAACGCAGCCAACGCCGGCCGTTACTGGAGGCGTAGCCCCAGCGCCGGCCAGCCTGGGCGGAACGATCACGTCACCCTTGGCATTGGGATTGGACGATTCCGGAGACATCGTTTATCAATCTCCGATTTCGGGAAGCAACGTCACGCCATTTGCCCTGCTGCGGTATCACCCGTCGAATGGGCAGTCCGAAGTGGTCGCCTACGACTGTGAACAGGCGCCGGGTACCAACGGAAACTCGTTCTCACCCCTTCTTCCTTGTACTTCCTGGGCTCCCGGTGGCGTTATCTCCATATCCACACCGGAATCTGCTTTTGGCGGGGTGTCGATAGCAAACGGGGGAAGCGTCAGCTTCAATGCTTCCTTGTCGAATGGTCAAAATGCGATCTACAGGCAGACTGACGCCCACGCCCCGGAATTTATTTCCTACGATGTCGCAAACTCTTTACTCAATTTAGGAATCGGCAAAATTCCAATCGGAGTAGGGGTAGGCATTCCTTCGATCGGAATTTTTTCACCTTTCAGTCAGACAGAAATACTCGATAGCGGCTCTGTGTTTTTCTCTTCCTACTTGACGGGCGGCGCAGCCGATTTCGCGGTTTCTTTGGGAACACCCGGAAACGTGCAATCGCTCATGAGCACTGCCGATAACCTTCCGTCCGGAGCGCGAACCATACTGGGGGCCGCAGCCCCCAGGGCAGCCGGGCATTTTGTCACTTTCACCGCACAGCCGGCGGCGGGGAGAATCAACCTTCTGGAGTCTGACCTCACCTCAGGAGCAATCACCCGGGTTGTGAGCGACAACGATCCGGCCCTTGCGACCGCGGGAGGTCCCCCTGGGAACAAGGTTTTGGCAGGGAATTATTTCTTGAATGACAACGGACAGGTCGCGTTCGAGACGGCCTCTGCGAGCGCCGTATCCGGTGTCGGGGTGATCTCGTTGGGTGGTCCTTCGACCGTGGACACCGCATGGTCGGACCTGCCATTCGCTTGCGGGGCTATCTTTCTCTGGTCGCCTTCGGGCGGATTGAAAAAGGTCGTGGCTGCCGGCGATGCGGCGCCGAATTCCAGCGCAAAATTCTCGTGCGTGACGCTGAACGCGACATCGCCCTCCCCGCTAAATCCGGCAGGCGAAGTTCTATTCTCCAGCCCCAACCCGCTCGGACAGCTTTTGTCTTGCTTCTTGTGCGGCGGCCTAATCAATTCCACGATGATTGTGAACGGCGATTTTCTTTACAGCGCCACGGGGACGATCAGTGAAATCGCGGCTGCGAGCGACACGCTTTCGGGCCAGAGTCTGGCCACCACATTTGTCCCGTCCTTGCCGGTGCCTGTGAACTCGGCTGAACAGGTCGCCTTTGGAGCGGAATTGGGGACGACTACGTGGGGGTTCTACCTGGAAAATGGCACGGACACGCGGAAAATTGTTGCCAATGGCGATCCTATCCCCCAATCTAGCGCCACATTCGGCTTCCCTCATTTTATTTCGGGCCTGACGGATAGCGGGAATCTGGCTTTCACGGCCGCGACGAGCGCTGCGGCGGAGGGACTATTTTTTGCGCCAGCTGTAGGTGCGATTCAGACCATTGCGCTTGACGGGGGCGCGGCTCCCGTTCTTGGCGGCACTTTTTCACTTGTGCCGGCAACGCCACCCGCGCCGCCCGGCAGCTTCACTATCGGCAGCAATCCTTTTCAGAGTTTTGCGGCGATTAACGAGGAATCGGATATCGCTTTCGCTGCCCCAATCACGGGCGGCAGCGGGGACTCCGGGTACTTCCGTCTTTTGCAGAGCGGCCCTGCGGCGGGCACTCTGCAGGCGATCGCGTGGCAGGGAGAAGCAGCGCCGGGTGGCGGGAATTTCAATACGATTGCTGCGCAAAGCAATCTTCCGATCCCTTTGGGGGTGAACGCGAATTTCGCATTAGGGCCTGACGGCAGCCTCGCGTTCGTAAACCCGTTCAGCACGTCTTCCGGCCTGAAGGATGGGATGTTTGTCGCGCGTCCCGATGGAACCCTCGTGAAAGTGGTGGCCACCGGTGATCCTCTTCCAGGGGGAGGAGTTTTGGCCGGACTCACCATGAGCCCGAAACTCGCGGCGGGAGATGCCGGCAAGTTTGCTTTCCTGGCGGGAATCGCGGGTGGGAACGCGCGGAGAGCTGTTTTTGTAACGGCGATCCCGCCCGGAACATCCAGCACCACAACCTTGCTTGGCCCACTTCAGAATCCAGTCGTGGCGCAACAGACCACCGTGCTTACCGCAATGGTTACGAGCGCTACAACGGCGACCGGCGCCACTCAAGCGGCCCCCACGGGCAACGTCACATTTTTCGCCAACGGAATCCCGCTCGGCGCGGGTGCGCTCAATTTGAGCGGGCAGGCCACTTTGACGACTTCTGCGCTGGCCGCCGGACAGGATTCCCTCCTAGCGCAATATGATGGGGATTCGAATTATGCTCCGGGAAATTCGGACCCGTTGGCGGTGGTCGTCGCCGGTTTCGGACCGCCTCCGTCGAGCCTCACCGTCACTTCGGGAAAGAGCCTGGTCATTCCGCTCACCCTGTTTGCTCCGGCAGGTTCTAACATGAGCTTTTCGCTCAGCTGTTCAGCGCTTCCCGCAAACACGACTTGCATGTTCGATAAGAATCCGGTGACGCCGGGTCCGAGCGGGACCATGGTGCGGCTGACTTTTACTACGATGGCCGGCGCCAATGCGCTCTCCGTACCGCCGCACCGGGGAACTCCCGCGCTGCGGAACTTCGGACTCGCCACACTTCTTACGGCGTTTTTCGCTTTGGCCATGCTGTTTTGGCGGCAGGCGCCGCGCCTGCGGCTCGCGTTTTGCGCAGGCTTGGGAACGCTGGCGCTGGCGATCGCGATTGCCGGGTGTGGAGCTTCGAGCTACAGTCCAACTACCCCGGTAACGTCAGGGACGCCGCCGGGACTAACTTCTTTTACCGTAACTGGGATATCGGGCAGTACCACGGTTTCGACCATTGTGAAAGTGACCGTCCAATAGGAATAAGCTGATTTAGGTCTCGCCTTTCGAAGGAAATGCAGTGTGCGGATTCGAAAGGCCTGCAGAGATTACATAGGTCGCGGTATTGCCGTCCCTTCCCTCCGTGCTATACTTTGTAGCCCATCCCTACCCCGGGCGGAATGCTGTGTAGAGGCAGGGATGGAAGAGAGAAGCCGGCGCGGGGCCAGGTATTTTGGGGCTGGTGTCGCACGATTCCCGGAGGTGGGTTTATCGCGGAACGGAGTTTTCGGCAAGCCGACCGGATTCGGGTGAACGATCGAATCCGGGCGCGTGAAATTCGCGTGGTGGATGAGGATGGCGGGCAATTGGGTGTGATGCCGCCGTTCGAGGCGATTAAGCTTGCCCGTGAGAAGGGCCTCGATCTGGTGGAAATTTCACCGACCGCCGACCCGCCGGTTTGCAAGATCACCGATTACGGAAAATATCTTTACCAAACCAACAAAAAAGCGCACGAGCAGCGAAAACATCAAAAGGGCTCGGTGCTCAAGGAAGTCAAGTTCCGTCCCGCGACCGCGGAACACGATTACCAGGTCCGCAAGAACCAGATCATCCGGTTCCTCGGCGAAGGCCACAAGGTCAAGGCCATGATTTTTCATCGCGGCCGTGAAATGGCGCATCAGGAAGTGGGCCGCGCGAAAATGCACCGGCTGTTGGGGGAAATCGCCGAACACGCGCTGGTGGAAATCGGCCCGCGCATGGAAGCAAATGTTTTGATGGCGCTCCTGGCGCCAAAGCGCGGCGGCACGGCGCCGGCGGCAAAGCCGGGCGCTCCTGCCGGCGGGCAGGCTTGAGGCCTGCGTAGGACAGGCTTGAGCCTGTCGGGTTTTGGATTGAATTTACACGAAAAGCTGACAGGCTGAAGCCTGTCCTACTTGCTTGGAAGAATTTCAGAGAGGAAATATTCGTGGGAAAAAAGCCGAAGAAGCTCAAGCTCAAGACGCATCGCGGCGCCGCCAAGCGGTTTAAGATCACGGCGACTGGAAAAGTGATGCGCATGCATTCCGGCAAGCGGCACCTGCTGGGCACCAAGAAAGCCAACCGGATGCGCCGCCTGAAGAAAATGAAACAGGTTTCTCCGGCGGACGCCGGCAATGTCCACAAAATGTTGCCCTACGGGTAGAGGTCAGGTAGCACAGGCACTTTACCTGTGCGGGTTTCGCGATTGCTCGTAGATCGGCAGCCCGGGTAGAATCACAGTTTACAAAATCGCACAGGCAAAGTGCCTGTGCTACTCAGTTTTGTTCTTGCTGCGCCAGGCAGAGCGCAACCCGCCACGGTGGGCCTGCCGGCCAGCGGGTCTGGTCCAAATAGAAATCAGGACCGGGCCAATGCTCGCGAGAATTTCGCTAACGCGAAATTTCTGCTGAGCTTCTAAACACGCCGTGGAGACGCTCTCGCTTTCCGATTGCGTGCCGGTTCCCGTGCGCGGGGACTTGCCGCGATGCTCCGGATTGTGTTGCCTCTCCGCACTGGAGAAAATAAAATGGCTCGAGTAAAACGCGGAACAAAACGCCGCGCGCGCCGCAAAAAGTTTCTAAAGCGCACAAAGGGTTTTTTCCTCACAAAATCAAAGCTCTACCAATCCGCTCAGGAAGCGGTAAATCGCGCGGAGCGCTTTTCTTATCGCGATCGCCGCGTT
>Ga0210383_10004397_pt1 | contig 12516 bp, 11 predicted proteins | sample IncBWC14OmetaG_FD_160072 | JGI IMG/M metagenome (GOLD analysis project Ga0210383, IMG submission 160072) | Forest soil microbial communities from Barre Woods Harvard Forest LTER site, Petersham, Massachusetts, United States - Inc-BW-C-14-O ...
AATGTCAGCGAGGACAGAAATATGACTGAGACCAGAATCACGTATTTACGCATGGTGGCTCCTTGAGAGTAATAATCTGAATCTTGAATTGTACGACAGCGGCGGTGGAATTAGTTGTCAGACAGGGTTCTTTGCGCCTGCATTTCATGGCTTACGCGTTCTACTTCCCGGAAAACGCGTATAACGTTGCCACCGAGAATTTTGTAGATATCTTCGGCGCTGTAGCCGCGATCGAGTAGGGCTTGAGTGATTTTGGGCAGGTCAGCGGCGGAATCCATGCCTGCGGGAGTGGCTCCGCTTACGCCGTCGAAGTCCGAGCCCAGGCCTACGTGGTCTATGCCCGCAACCTTTGCGATGTGGTCAATGTGATCGACCAATACGCTGAACGGCGGGCGCGGGATTTTGGCCATCCATTCTCGGGTGATGCGGTCTTCATCCGCAAAGGTTACCGGCTTGCCCTCGGCTTTGAGTTTGTCGAGGTAGGCGCGAGTCGCGGCCTCTTGCTCATTTTTCTGAGCTTCGGCTGCATTCCAATAGTTTTGGTCCAAGAAGCCCGAGAAGAAATTCACATCTACAACGCCACCATTCTTGGCGACGGCCCGCAGCATATCGTCCGTCATATTACGCGGCGCGTTGCACAGGGCGCGAGCCGAGGAGTGCGAGGCAATCACTGGAGCCTTGGTGGTCGCAATGGCGTCCCAAAAGGTTTTGTCGGCGACGTGCGAGATGTCAACCATCATGCCCAGGCGGTTCATTTCCAGCACGACTTGCTTGCCGAAGTCGGTGAGGCCGTTGTGGTGCGGGATCTTGGGGTTGTCGATGTCGCCGGAAGAGTCAGCCCACTCGTTTGTGTTCGACCACGACAGAGTCATGTAGCGCACGCCGAGGCGATAGAAATCGCGCAGGAGATGAATATCGTTTTCGATGGAATGACCGCCTTCGATCCCCATCAGGGCGGCGAGCTTTTGCTGCTGATGGGCGCGCTCGATGTCATCGACGGAAAACGCCATCATCATTCGGTCGGGATGTTGCGCAGCCTGCTGGTATACGGAGTCGATGAGATCGAGGGTGTGCTGGGCGAAGTGGCCCTGATTTGGTTCGGGCTCCACCCAGATGGAAAAAAACTCGGCGCCGAGATTGCCGGCGCGGGCTTTGTCGAGGCTGATATTGCCGATGTCTTTGGGATCGGTCGAGCCGATGTCGAAGTTCTGCTCGAGGAAACGCTGCGGGGTGTCGGCGTGGGTGTCAATTACGATTGCGGAGTCGTGGATGGCGCGGGCTTGGGGGCTTATGCCAGGCGTCTGGGTGAAGGCTTGGGTCGAAGCCAGGATTAGCAGAGCCGAGAAAATGGCTGAGGGGCGGCGTCTGAGTGTTTGCATGAGTACGGCAATGATTGTATATGGTCGCATGGAACGGGTAGTGATTGAATAGATGCTTCGCGGAAGCCTTGAGGCAGTTGGATGTCAGTCGGAAACGCAGGGTCCTTCGACTTCGCAGTTGATTCGCTTTGCGAATCAACTTTGCGCTCAGGATGACAGGGTTGCCCAGGATGACAGGGATTGATTAGACGTTACTGTTGTGGATTGATTTCGGCCGAGATGGTTGGCGGATCACCGAGCGGAGCATCTTCGACTTCATCTTGCGGTTCGCCTGCCAACATCTTCGACTCGCGTAAGTCGGCGTAACGTCCGGATACGGCTACGTGAAAGACCCATTGATGGCGTTCTTCCTCGGGTTCAACCAGACCTTGTTCTTTCAGCGGGATCATGTACTGCTCGACGAATGCAACCTGCTGGCGCGTCATGCCGCGGCGCTGGATGTCGACCGTAATGCCGGCCAGGTGCGATGAGGCGGTTTCGCCTTTTTCCGGCGCAGCGTTGCGATTATGGCGGCGAAGCTTTTTCTGGACTTGCACCGTCCGCACGGCGGAGTTCACCTGAATCTGGTCGTGGAACTGTTTATAGTAAGCTTCGCTCAAATCGTCAAGAAAATCGCGCGTCCACGGACGGCAATAACGGCGGTCGGGATCAAGCCGTGGATCGAAGCGCAGGGTTTGACCGGGGACGATCGGCACCAAGTCCTGGCTGGCGATCAGCCTGTCAAGCTCAGCCTGATTCTGGATGCGGGGTAAGTCGAGGCGGTCGATTTCCTCGTTCTGGCGCAACAACGATTCGCGGGAAGGACGAAATACCGGATTCCAAAGGACACGGCGCAAATGGCTGCGGCGTTTCGCGGGGTGATGTGCCTGCTGAGCGGGCACGACCTGATGCAGGCCGAAAGCCTGTCCGCACACGGCGGCTAGAAATGCCAATACAAAAACTCGGCCTGTTTTAACCTTCACGAAGTATGCCTCAAATCTTTTGCCGCTGCAGTCGGTTATTCTAAATCACATCCACCGGATGCCAAGCCAGCTTTGCCCTTCGAGGTTACTAAAGATTACTCCAGCCAAATTACGCCTGGTTACTCTGGCTCGCAGCGGTCGCCCGCTGCTCATTTACTCCTGCAGCTAAGATGCCGTTTCAGAGCGCCAGCCTCGTTACCCTATGTCCCATGAAAAACAGCAGTTACCCATTTGAGCTGTCGGAACGAAGTGCGAAATATACCACTGTTTGACCGTGCCAGTCCCAGAAAATGTCATCTATGGGCCATTTCGGCACTTATTTATGGAAGAGGTCTCCAATGGCTTGTTTCATGACATCGCCGCCGACCTCGGAAATTGATTGGGTGAGGGGAATGTCCTTAGGGCAGACCTCGACGCAGTTTTGGGCGTAGCCGCACTCCTGAATGCCGCCGTCGCCCATCAGAGCGGCGAGGCGGTCGCGTTTGAGAGCTGCGCCCGTGGGGTGGGCATTGAAAAGGCGGACCTGCGAAATCGTTGCTGCTCCGACGAAGCCGGTGTCTTCGTTGAATTGCGGGCAGGCTTCCATGCAACAGCAGCAGGAGATGCAACGTGAGAGCGGATAGGCTGCTTCCTGCTCTTCGGGACTCAGTCGCGGGCCAGGCCCAAGATCGTACGTGCCATCAATCGGAACCCAGGCCTTTGCAGTTTTCAGATTCTCGAACAACACGCTGCGATCAGTTGCCAGGTCGCGAACGATGGGGAATTTCGTAAACGGTTCCAGACGGATGGGCTGCTCGAGCTTGTCCACCAGAGCGGAACAGGCCATGCGGGCGCGCCCATTGATCAGCATGGCGCAGGAGCCGCAGACTTCCTCGAGGCAATTGGAGTCGTAGGTGATGGGCGTGGTCGGCTTGCCATCGCGAGTAACGGGGTTGCGGGCAATTTCCATCATGGAGGAAATCACGTTCATGCCCGGTTCCCAGGCTAGCTCGAATTCTTCCCAACGCGATGGGGCGTTGGGATTGTCCTGACGCTTGATTTTGATGATGACGGATTTGTTAGCCATTCTTTGCAGCTTCTTTCATGCTGTCATTCTGAGCGAAGCGAAGAACCTCTGTACTCTTGTAATCCCGGAAGAATGCATAGATCCTTCGCTTCGCTCAGGATGACAGGCGTTATTTCACCGCGTCGTATTTCCTCGGGCGCGGCGGAATCAACGAAATATCGACCGGCTCGAATTCAAACTTCGGTTCATCGGCGTCGGGGGCGAAATAGGCTTTGGTCGTTTTCAGCCAATTCTTGTCGTCGCGTTCGGGGAAATCCGGTTTGTAGTGTGCGCCGCGAGACTCGTCGCGTATGGCTGCACCCTGGGCGATGACCCGGGCGAGTTGCAGCATGTTGTAGAGTTGGCGTGCGAATACGACGCTGGTGTTGGCCCATTGCGTTCGGTCGCTCAGATTGATGTGGCGGAAGCGCTCCAGCATCTCACATAACTTGGCGTCGGTTTCTTTGAGCTTGTTGTTGTAGCGAATCACGGTGCAATTGGCGGTCATCAATTCGCCGAGTTCGCGCCACAAACGGAAGGGATTTTCCTTGCCATCCGACTTCATCAGCATCGCATTATTTTCTTCCTGATGCTTGCGCTCGGCGTCGAAGTGTCCGTTACTCGATGCGGCTTGTTGATTGCGGGCATACTGGACCGCCGCAGGCCCGGCGAGGAATCCACCGAAGATGCAGGAGACCAGGGAATTCGCGCCAAGGCGGTTGGCTCCGTGGTATTGATATTCGCATTCGCCCGCCGCATAAATTCCCGGGATGTTGGTCGCCTGGTTGAAATCAACCCACAGCCCGCCCATGGTGTAATGCATGCCGGGGAATATCTTCATGGGAACTTTGCGTGGGTCGTCTCCTACGAACTTCTCATAAATTTCGAGGATGCCTTCGAGCTTGCGGTCGAGAATCTTGGGATCGACGTGTGTGAGGTCAAGGTAGACCATGGGCTTTCCATCGATGCCCAGATTGTGCTCGAAGACAACTTTGAAAATCGCACGCGTGGCGATATCGCGCGGCACCAGGTTCCCATATTTCGGATACCATTCTTCGAGGAAGTACCAGCGCTCGCTCTGCGGGATCGACAGCGGATCGCGTTTGTCGCCCGGCGTCTTTGGAACCCAGACGCGTCCGCCTTCACCGCGGGCTGACTCTGACATGAGCCGCAGTTTGTCTTCGCCGGGGATGCAGGTGGGATGAACCTGGATAAATTCACCGTTGCCGTAAAAACATCCTTGCTGATATAGCGCCGACTGCGCCGAGCCCGTGCAGACAACCGAATTGGTGGACTTGCCAAAGATCGCGCCATTACCGCCGGTCGCGATGATGATCGCATCCGCCGGGAACGTGCGCACCTCCATGGAGCGGAGATCCATAGCACAGATGCCGCGGCAGACTTTATTGGAATCGAGCACGGCTGAGAGAAATTCCCAGTGCTCGTACTTCTTGACTTTGCCTTCCGACTCGTAGCGGCGAACTTGTTCGTCGAGCGCGTAAAGCAGTTGCTGCCCGGTGGTGGCTCCCGCGAATGCGGTGCGGTTGTAGAGCGTCCCGCCGAAGCGGCGGAAATCCAGCAAGCCTTCTGGGGTGCGATTAAAGGGCACGCCCATGCGGTCGAGCAAGTCGATGATTCCGGGTGCGGCCTCGCACATGGCTTTTACCGGTGGCTGATTGGCCAGGAAGTCGCCACCGTAAATGGTGTCGTCGAAGTGCTTCCAGGTGGAATCGCCTTCGCCTTTCAGGTTCTTGGCGGCATTAATGCCACCCTGCGCGCACACGGAATGCGATCGCTTGACGGGGACGATGGAGAAAAGATCGACATGCCCACCCATCTCAGCGATCTTGATGACGGCGGAAAGACCTGCCAGTCCGCCGCCGACAACGATGATTTTCGGATTTGCTGCCATCTTCGAATGTACCGCTTTCCGTAACGTCTATTTCGATGCGTCCGATCCGGTCTCAACCATGCTTGCGCCCGCAGGGTCAGTGGGTTGCTGCGCGCGCGAGCGGAACGAGGTCAAACTAGCTAGACCCGCACCGGTAAGTACGAAGAAAAACGCCAAACACACAATCAGGAACCGCTTGCGCGCCTTCTCGCCAGAAACGACGCCCCACTTCGCGCAAAACAACCAGATGCCGTAAGCGAAGTGCCACGACGCGGCGATCAATCCCACAACATAAAACAGGAACAACGGCGTTTGAAATACTTCGCCTTGCACTTTGCCGAAAGACGCACCGGGATACTCGTGCAGATCAACGCCGGTGAACCGCATCGTCCAGGTATGCCAGAGGATGTAGGCGAAGGCGATTCCTCCGGTCCAACGTTGCGCCGTGTACATCCAGTTTCCGGTCCACGGATACTCGCCGACATTGGTTTCTCCGCGATACCAGATGTAGAAACCGTAGAGCGCGTGAAACAGAATGGGCAACCAGATGCCAAACAATTCGAGCACCGGGACTAACGGGAGTCCGGCCAGAAACCGCACCTGGCGGGCGTACGCTGCCGGGCCCCCGATCGCAGCCGAGTTGGAAATCAGGATGTGCTCGAACAGGAACGCACCCACTGGAATGATTCCGGTGAGCGAGTGCAGCCTGCGCAGCAGAAACGAATATCCTTGGCCGGCCCGCAGCGGAGCCACGCCTCCCTTGACCGGCGTCGGTGCCGCAGGACTGGCGGTTGCTGCCACAGAATCTCCTTATCAGTTCAAGTATGAGAACGGAACCTTTTATTATGTTGGTGCAGTGGAAGGGAAGTCAAGGAAGCATGAAGACCATTGGGATTATCGGAGGTATCGGGCCGGAGTCGACGATCGAGTACTATCGCTCGATCATGGCAGCCTACGCGGAGCGAGTGCCCGATGGGAGTTATCCCTCAGTCATCATTAACAGCATCGATTTGAAGAAGCTGCTGGAGCTTTTTGGGGCGAACGAACTCGCCAAGATGACCGAATTTCTGGGGAATGAAGTCCAGAGATTGGTGCGGGCGGGAGCGGAATGTGGGCTGATCGCGGCCAACTCGCCTCATGTTGTGTTCGAAGAGGTGAGCCGACTATCGCCGATTCCCTTGATAAGTATTGTGGAAGCAACCTGCGAGGCCGCGAAGGTTCTGAAATTGAAAAAGCTCGGCCTGTTCGGCGCGCGCTTCACCATGCAAGGACGTTTTTATTCCGACGTTTTTTCCCGGGAGGGAATTGTGCTGGTCGTTCCTGATGCGCATGATCAGGTCTATATTCATCACATTTATTTTCATGAGTTGGTGAAGGGGACGGTTCTACCGGAAACGCGCGAACGCTTGCTGATGATCGTAGATCGGTTGAAGGAGCGCGAGGGGGTCGAAGGGCTGATCCTAGGTGGTACGGAGTTGTCTTTGATTTTGCGAGACGCTACCGTGCGCGACATTCCTGTGCTCGATACGACTAGGATTCACGCGAAGGCCATTATTGTCGAGGCGTTCTCGCAGTAGCGGAGCATTAACGGTCAAGTCGCGGTGTTATTCTTCGTCGCCTGGTACCAGGCGAGAAACTGCCTGAACGCCGCGCCCCGGTGGCTGTACTGAGCTTTTTCTTCCGGAGTTAGTTCTGCGAAGGCCTTCTCTATCGGCGGAAAGTAGAACAGAGGATCGTATCCGAAGCCGTTCGTCCCACGCGGACGATTTAAAATCGTGCCTTCAGCCTCTCCGCGAAACACGTTTAGAGTTTGTCCATCACGGGCGGCGGCAATTACGCACACAAATCGTCCGGTGCGTTTGTCGGCGGGAACATCTTTCAGTTCGCGCAGGAGGCGCGTGTTGTTGGCTTCGTCGTCGGTGTTGTTGTCCATCAAGTGCGGGGCGTCGGCGGCATAGCGGGCGGAGTGGACGCCGGGTGCGCCCTTGAGTGCGTCCACCTCCAAGCCGGAATCATCCGCCAGCACAATCTCACCCGGAACCGCGCGGCTGTAACTTTCCGCTTTCTTGCGCGCGTTTTCTTCGAACGTCAGTCCGTCTTCGACGACGACCGGAAGCGAAGTAAAATTGGGGATCGACGCGATCTCAATATCCAGAGAGGCTGCTGCACCGGCGAAGTCACGCAATTTGCCGGCGTTCGAGGTCGCGATCAGGATTCGATTCATTGAACAGCCGAGGATCTATCGTCCAAAATAGCATTTTTGAGAATCAGGGGCTCGCCGTCAGGCACCGGCTTTCGAGCGCGCGCGCAACATGAAACCTCCCGCAAGAAAGGTCGCGAAGAGCGAGATGATTCCTCCAGCCGTCCTGTCCTCAGTACGTACAAAAGTGATTTGTATATGGCTTTCGCCAGATTGAACCGGAATCACCATCTGCCCGGTGATCTCCCGGGTGGCGGCCGCTTCCAAACGGCCATTCACTTCGACGCGCCACGCCGGATAATTGAACAGCCGCAGCACCAACTGCCCAGGCCGACCGGCCGCGATGGTAAATGACTTCGATTCGGCACTCCATTGTTGTATTTTGATTTGCTCTTGCGGGTCGGGCGCTGCGGCCTCATCAAAGACCACGCGGGGAGTGTCCTGTTTGATTTCGTACGGATCAGCCCCAACAGGCACATACTCGTCGGTGCCTTCGTATCCGGCGCCACTCTGCTGGCTGCCAAGCATCTGGGTGAAGTCATCTGCCTTCTCCCACCATGGAGGTTGAACTTGATGCCCCACAAAAACCAGCAATATCAACAGGGAAGCACAGGACAGCAGTCGAGCGGTCCAACTCCGCAAAGAGATGGTGAGCAAAAGCGCGAAGGCCGCATTCAAGCACAGCAACCAACGCCAGGGAAGTTGAAGGTAGCGCAACTCTGGCAGATGTTGCCACAGAAGTGATGTGAAGGAAAAGTTGAGCAGCGCGGCAGCCAGGGCCCACCCAACGACCAGCCACCAAAGCTGGGTCCCCCGGCGCTTCGATGCGCGGGACAAGAACGCCGCGAGCGCGAGCACAATCATTTCACCTGATGCCAGCACCGAGACCAGCATATTGAACCGGTTGTGATCGGCGTCGTTAGTGTTCGTGAACAGGAAATTATCCTGGGGGCGCACACCTGGAGACAGCACCTCGCCGATGTTCACCCATTTTTGCTCGTACGCGGCTGGCAACAGAAAAAATGCCGCGAGCGCTGCTCCGAGCAGGACCGCGGCCGCACCGCGAAGCAACACACGCGGCGAGCGCTTGAGAATAGCCACGATCACAAGCAGCAAGGCCAGGGAGTAATTCACCATTACGGCCGCGGGAATGTTAGTCAGCCAGGCGGCCGCGACGATTGCCGCCAACGGGACGAGGACTCGATCTCCGTCTTCGTCCGAGCGTAACGCGTAAAGCAAGAGCAAAGGCAGCAAGGCGCCGGCCAGCAGTTCCGCGAACGCGCTTCGCCAGTACACGATCACGATGAAGTAAGGATTGGCGGCATACAGCGCTGCGGCGAAGACGGCGTCGCGACGATCAAGCCAGCGCCGGGCCAGCAGGAACATTGAACATCCAGAAAGCGTGAGCGCCAACCAGATAAAAGTGCCCGGAACCGCCCTCCACGGCAGCAGCGCCCCCAACGCGGCCCCGATCGTCCATGACGCCGGAGGGTAAAAAATAAATCTTGCTTCGCCATATCCGTACTGCGCCAGAGAGGCCCATCGCGGATATACGATCCCGTGCCTCCATTGCCCGAGCACTTCCATCCATGAGTTCACGTGGAACTCGAAATCGTGGCCTGAGGGATTGCCCAGAAAAAAGAACGGAAGAATTACCAGGAAGGCAGTTGCCATGACGATCAGCAACGGCAAAGGAAAGATGGGTCCGCCGGCAAGATTGACGCGATCGTTCGTGTGCATCTGCTCCGGAGAGGACGAGTTCCGCAGAGAAAAAGGCCTCCGCAATGATCTGGCTGCACAGTGATTGTTGCTTAACCGCCTCGAATGAGCAATACAGTGGTTGGCCGATCAACAAATTGTGGGATTACAGCCGCGACAGTCTGTGGAAAATGTACGCGTGATTTCACGGGAAATTAACTTGGCTGCCACCATCGGGAAACCGTCCGCCGCTACACTTCCATCATTCGAGGTGGAACAAACCCGGCGCTAAGGGGTTCGCACGAGAGACGGCGTGCGGACCTCTTAGTGTTTTTGGCGTATAGATTGTCGAATCAGCTTCTGGTGAAAGCTTAGGCTGAAGTGACTTCTTCCGAACCGCGTTGCTGGCGCAGTTTCTGAAGAAATTCGTCCTGGCTCAGGGACTCGTGGCTACGCAATAATTCGAGGAGCGGGTCTTCGAGTTCTTCCTTGGGTAGCGAGTCTGTTTGCGTGTATTGATCGCCCGCCGCAAGAATGCGCGGAGTGATCTGCAATGCAGGAAGCATTCCCGGACGGCTGGTGAGGAATCCGATAAACCTTGCCACCTGTGCCCGTTCGTCGGTCGTTCGGGAAGCAAATTCAATGCCCATGCCGAATCCGGGATGCATTACGCGCACCGTGCCTTCCGCCTGCACTTCGACGTCTTCCGCGTTCAAGCAGAGTGTAATGCCGGAGCGCTCGGGAAAAGGCGACTCGGTTTCGACGTAACATCCACCCAAGCTGAGATCGGTCAAAGTGCACTGCGATACCGGTTCGGGATCGGGCGGCGGAATCTCCGGCGCATTGGCTGCGACCCACGTTTTCAGAGTAGTGCGAAGGCTTTCAGGAAGATCGATGAAGCGCACTCCGGCTTGCCCGTTCGGACTTGCCCAGGCAATTTCTCCGCTGCCCTGAATCTCGGTGTTGCTGTCAGGAAGATTGAATTGGGCGCTAATTGTGGCGCCGGGGCAAAGCGCTTGGGCAGCAAGAACGTCCATGCCATCTTCGCTAAGGTCGAGCAGGATGCCTTCGAGCTGAGGTCCATTCTGGACTTGAAGCTGAATGGGAACTTGAACGGGAACGCGGAAAGAGCGCCGCCGCTCGCGCTTGATCAAAGATGTAGCAGCCCGCAGGCTAGCCTCGGCCTGTTCTTCACAAATCGGTTTATAGAGGATAAAGTTAGCGCCCGCGCCGAACACGTTGCGCACTTTTGTCTTGTCGCTTAGCAGGGCGACGGTGACGGCCTTGACGCCCGACGCGGCCTGGCTGGCGTTTTGCAATACCAGCGAAGCGCTATGCGGATCGTCAAAGTCGACAATGACCGAGTCAAACTTTTCTTCGGTCAGGCGGCACAAGGCTTCGGGATATCCGCAGCAGGAAACGGCAATGCCGCAGCGGGAAAGCAGCGGAGTCAGAACTGCCTCAGCTTCTTCATCCTTGGAAACCAAAAGTGCGTGAAAGGTCATATGCCGCTCATGTGTATCGAGTGGAATCTCCCTGGTTTACGGCCAACGCGGAGCCACGCCGCGAGCCGGCTTGGCAGGGGCAGCCGCAGGGCCAGAAGAAGCAGACGCAGCCTTTGCCGCCGGAACCGGCTGCTCATCCACCTCGGTCAGAACCGCAGCATCGTCATCCTCGATTTCTGCGAGCAGAGGAGCCACTTCGCGCAGCTTCTCGGCCGCCTGCTGAAGCATCTCGATCTGTTTGGATAATTGTGCGTACCGGGCCTGCTTACGACGCAGGACCTCATGAATATCCTTCATACAACCCCCTGTTGCGAATCTAAGGACGCCGCACGCAATCGTCAATCGTTATGCCTCCCCCGCAGATTACTGCGGTAACCGGGCGTCTTCGCCAAGAATTGAGATTCCCTATTGGAAGCATGCAACGATGGCCGCTTCGTGCCAGCCCGTGGCACCAATGTGGGATTTACTTACACAAAGGGGAATCGTATCTTGTGATTGAGCAGTTCTGGGGGAGGGCTGTTCGGGCGTCCCGCGACTCGCAAGGGTCACGGGGCGCTCCTTAATTTTGGGGCTATTTGCCCATCGGGGTTGCATTCTCTCGTTTTTTAGCCAGTCGTGAGTTCGTTCCAACCATCCGCCTGCCTCCGCCATCTATGTACCGTTCACGATGTACAATTCTTGTTTGACTCTACGATAAGAACCGATTGTGATCGCGGCCAAACCACTCGCGGAGCACAGGTTTGAAGCTTAGGGATTTCCTTTTCCTGTTGCTGCTCACTTTGGGGGCGCTGCTGGTCCACGGCTACCATCCCTGGGCGGAAGACGCGGCGATTTATCTCCCTGGGGTCGAAAAAATCCTCCACCCTGCGCTGTTCCCATTCAACGCGCAATTCTTCGAATCCCATGCCCACATGACGTTTTTCCCGAACTTGATCGCGGCCTCGGTGCGATGGAGCCATTTGCCGCTGGACGTCGTGCTTTTCTTCTGGCAATTAGCTTCCATCTTTCTATTTCTTCTAGCCTGCCAACAATTGATCTCGAGGTGCTTTTCCGGCGAAGCGGCCCGCTGGGCGGGCGTTTCCATGATCGCGGCGCTTCTGACTCTGCCCGTGGCGGGAACCGCTTTGTACATCCTGGATCAATACATCAATCCGCGAAATTTGGTTGCTTTCGCCACCATTTTCGCCATCGTCAAGGTCATCGACAAGAAGTACATCCAAGCCGCACTATTTCTTGTTTTCGTGGCGGCCATTCATCCGCTGATGTCGGTTTTCGCGTTTTCCTATTGCGCCGTGCTGTTTTGCATCGACTCATTCGATCGGCGGTTCGTCGGAGTGGCGAGCCTGTTGCCGTTGGGGCTGTCATTCGACCCACCTTCGCCGGCCTATCATCAAGTGGCGCTGACGCATACGTATTTCTATTTGCTGCAGTGGCAATGGTATGAGTGGCTTGGCGCCCTGGCGCCTTTCGCTATCCTATGGGCGTTCAGCCGTATCGCGCGTTCGCGCCGCTCGCCTAATCTGGACCGACTGTGCCGGGCCTTGATCGTTTATCAGATTGTCTATTTGATCGCGGGTATAGCGCTATCCGTGCCCGCACGTTTCGAGAGCCTGGCGCGACTTCAGCCCATGCGCAGCTTGTATCTTGTCTACGTGCTTATGTTTTTGTTCGGAGGCGGGTTGCTAGGCGAATATGTGCTGCGGAATCGAATATGGCGATGGGCCGCATTATTTGTGCCCCTGTGCGCAGGCATGTTCTGGTGGCAGTTGGCCCTGTTTCCCGCCAGCGCACATGTCGAATTGCCGGGTATTGCACCCCAGAACCCATGGGTGCAAG
>Ga0210383_10004398_pt1 | contig 12515 bp, 14 predicted proteins | sample IncBWC14OmetaG_FD_160072 | JGI IMG/M metagenome (GOLD analysis project Ga0210383, IMG submission 160072) | Forest soil microbial communities from Barre Woods Harvard Forest LTER site, Petersham, Massachusetts, United States - Inc-BW-C-14-O ...
CGCTGGTCGAGTGGGTTGATCTGCGTTTGGAGTTGTTTGAGCCGGTGGCGGCGTTGGATGGCGGGTTCGTTCATTTTTTGTGAGGCCCGAGCGTTCCGGCACTTGGATGGATTCAGCCGCGAGCTATTTGTTGCGGAGGAAATTGATTTCAGCAAACGATTGAACGAACTGGCCAGGTCGCGGGGACAGCAGGTCATCATTCTGCATCGCCATCCGCTTAAAACCTCGGCGCGAAAGATTCATCTCTACTCACTGAGAGAGCACATTGACTTCCTGCTCAGAAGCCTTCTGAGACTGGGGAGAACATTCAAAGATCGCGAAGCTTGCGGGCCTTGGTACGACGGCAGACGCTAGTACTAGTCGTAGTGTCCTGTCGCAGACAAGAATTGAAATTTAAGTGCAGTCCGACACACGGCATTCAGAGGGTGGATTACTTGCTGGCAATTACTCCACGAAAACGCTGCAATCGATTCCGTTTTTAGGAGCAGAGAATACTAAAGTACCGTGACCATGTCCTTCATTTGATGTCTACGATAAAAAGAGTCGCCGCGAAGGCAGGAGTATCGATCGCCACCGTTTCCAGAGTCATCAACAAGAGCAGCTATGTCGCCTTGCCTCTCCAAAAGAGAGTCTTGGAGGCCATGGCCGCGCTGGACTATCAGCCAAGCGCCTTGGCCCGTGGATTGCGTCGTAACGAAACGCAGTCGGTCGGAGTCTTGGTCCCTCAGCTAGACCAGCCCTTTTTCAGCTCCATTGCTCATGTCATCGAAAAGACCTTGTTTGCTCATGGCTACCGCGCCTTTTTATGCAGTGCTGAAGAGGATCGCGACAAGGAATCAGCCTATACCGAGATGCTACTGCGTCAGCGTGTCGATGGCTTGATCCTCGTTCCGACCGGTCACAGCGCCGCGAATGTCAAGCGGTTGCTGCAAGCGGGTGTGCCGGTCGTTCTCGTCGATCGGGACCTTCCGGAATTGGAGATTGATCGAGTGCTTTGTGACAATTTCGGAGGTTCGTACACGCTGATGAACTATCTCATCGAACTGGGGCATCGTTCCATCTGCGTGATCAGTCCTTCTCAGCACAGCGGGTCGATTGGACAGCGATTCGCCGGGATAGACCGAGCCCTGGGCGAAGCCATTTCGCAGGTTGCTGCCGAAATAGTTATCGACGATAGACCTCTGCATTTTGAAATGGGCTTTGTCGCCGCGCAACGCCTCCTCAAGCGTTCGCGACCTCCAACCGCTCTGATGGCATTGAACGATGTGATCGCCGTCGGCGCGATCCATGCGGCCTGGAAATCTGGCCTGGACTTACCCGCAGACTTGTCGATTACAGGCTTTGACGATGTACCTCTAGCTTCTTACAGCCATCCGGATCTGACCACTGTCACACAACCTACCTATGAAATGGGAGAGCATGCCGTGCAGTATCTCCTTCAGCGAATCCAAACACCTGAATTGGAACCCAGGCGATTAGTCTTACCGACGAGGCTTACGGTGAGAAACTCGACGAGCAAACCGCGGTCCGATCCGCCTCGCCGGAAACGAAGGCATGGTGAGGTGAGTCAAGGAGCGGGGTGATGTGCAAAGCACCCGCTTCTGCCTCGGAGAGCGGGCGTCGCAGCTAGTGCATCGTCTCATAAGTGGGAGGCATACCGCCCACTTATGAGACGATGCACTAGCTTGGTGGAGTTATCGATCAACTCGGAAAAGGTGCGGACTGACGAGGCCACTTTCACTACCACTACAAATAGCCAACACGTCTCAAAAAACCCGCTATCCGCGCCAGCATACACCGTTGAGGTCGGTCTCTGCCGCCCAGCCAAGCGGTCAAGGTCATTCGGTTGACACCCAGTTTTGTTGCCGTCTGACGATCACTCTCGGATGACTCTTCCGTGTACCGCCCCAACGCTTGCAAGACTTCTTCGGCGGTCATATGCGTGGAAGGCTATGCCACCCGTGACGGAGGGCCAGAGTGGTCAGGTCAATGACGATCGAAGCCTGTCGGTTCCATAATTGAGCGCGACGGCTACAGCGGATGGCTTTGAAAGCTACCGGAATAGTGATATCATTCGAGGTGGAACTTCTCATTGTCGGTGACTCGGTGATGGGTTGTTTTGCGAGTGCCGGGGGATGGTGACGCATCTCCCGGCGCGGTTTCATCATTAGTTACGGCGATCCTCTGTTGGAGTATTAATCCGAAGTCGCAATGGGGCCGCAACGCGCTTAAGCTGGACGGGTAGCCTCGCTGGTCTTTTCCTACCAGCTACTCGTCTTGCGTTACGCCGAACGATATGCCAGGACAGCGACATTGATGGTTCGAGGCTCCGGTTTTCGAAGCGCTATCAAACTTCGCAATGTTTTATCCTGTCAAGCGAAAATATGGGAAGCAGCCATGGATCGCCGGGCTGACGAAATATTATTCATAATATCTAGAATGCTTCGTCGTTCCCCGGCGGTTTTTTAGGGGAGAGGACACGAGTGCATCGTCTCATCAGCGGGGGTTGCTCGACCCGCGCTCAGCAGAATTAACAATCAATATGGAATTTGGGCCAACCTCTTCCATTGTTCGTGACTTATGGGCCATTCCTAATTTTTATAGCCTTCAGGCTGGCGTTTTTATTTCAGCTAACCCAGGATAAATGACAAACACCACGAAGGGCTCCAGTGACCAGGGACACGATCAGTAAATTCAATCGCGATACCGTATGGCTTGCCATGGGAGTTTTGGGAACCATGGTTTTCGCGGCTCTCGTGCTCGCGGTCGAGGAGTGGCGACCAGACGCGTCGAAAACTGAACGCGGCCTTTTGTTGAATGCCAATCCCGCTACAGCGGGGAGCGTGGTTGCCAAGAGCTCCAAATCCGACAGCAAAATGACTCCCGGACAGGGGAGCAGCGATGAGCAACCGTTCACCGAAACTTCTCTACCGGAAATTCCTTCCTCACAGACGAAGCCTGCAGCTTCCACTCCAGCACCCATTCTGGCGTTCGCCCCCGGAATAAATCGTAACGCACCTGGGCCACGCAATGCGCCGGTGAAAGGGCCAAGGAACCACAATTTAAGAAACACGTCTTTTGTGGCGTTTGGAGATGTCGATGTAAAAAGGCGGTTGATCCAGCTCTGGCATCAAAGTTTGGCGCGAAATGGAAAATCTCGGACCTGGACGGCGTTTTCGAACTTGAACAGAGGGGCAAGGAAAAAAGCCGCCTACACCGCCGAAACGAACCATTGATGTACGGCAGCCGATTAATGCGAGACCATGCACTAGTGTCCGATAGGTTCTGTCTTCCCGACACTGGAGCTCGCGGACTGTGGGTGCACGGCCTGTTTGACGAGCAGCGCGATACATGAAATGACGCCAGCGACCGCCACCACCGTGAAGATGCCGCCAAACGTAAAGTGCTCCCGCGTCAGTTCGGCGACCAAGAACGATCCGGCGATGCCGCCGAACCGGCCGATGCCGAGCATCCAGGCGACGCCGGTGCCTCGTCCCTGGGTCGGGTAGAACGCGGCCGCCAGCGCGGGCAACGACGACTGCGCCGTGTTCATGAGTACGCCCGCAGCGAACACAATCAGCACCAGCCAACCAATGTTTCCGACCGCTTGGCCAATTCCATACACGCTGATTGCGGTCAAGGCAAAGCATGCCGCGATGACTCGATTCGGATTGAATCGGTCCATCAAGAACCCGCAGAGCACTGCGCCGACGCCGCCGAGCGGAAATAGTGCCGAGATCAGCGTGGCGCTCTGAGGATTCAGACCCGCTTCCTTGAGCAGGATAGGCATCCAGTTGATCGACGCATAAAAGATGACGAGTCCCATGAAGTAGGCCAGCCAAAGCATGATCGAGCCGATTAAGAACGCGCGGGACAGCACAACCCGAATGCCGCCCTTCCCGGCAGTGACAGGAGCTTGCTCCGTCAGGAAGAAAGATTCCGCGTTGGCTGCACTGCTGGAAATTCGGCTCAGGGTCGCACGAATCTTTTCGATCGGGTACCCTTTGGCGACCATGTAGCGGACCGACTCTGGGAGCGTGATCAGCAGCAGAACAGAGAGCAACAGAGGGGCGCTTCCACCGACAAGCAGGACACTGCGCCAGCCGAAATGCGGAATCATCCACGCCGCGAGAAAACCGCCAAAAGCCGCGCCAAGCGGAAAACCGCAAAACATGAGGTTGACCAACGTCGCCCGCCGTCCGTCCGGGCAATACTCGCTCATCAGCGTTACCGCGTTTGGCATTGCCGCTCCCAGTCCGAGGCCAGTGACAAAGCGCAGTTCCGTCAGTTGGGCTAGGCCGGCCGAGAAAGCGGAGGAAAAACAAGCCAGACCAAAGATCAGGACCGCGGAGATGAGCAGCACGCGCCTTCCCAACCGGTCGGAAAGCGGACCGGCCAAAAGCGCGCCAAACGCGAGTCCGAATAATGCCGCGCTCAGAACCGGCGCGAGTGCCGGCTTGCTGATATTCCATTCGCTGATCAACGACGGGGCGATGAACCCGATGGCGGCCGTATCGAAACCGTCCAGGAGGACGATAACGAAGCACATGGCGAAAATGAGCCATTGAACCCTGGAGAACGGGCTCTCATTCATGAACGTCTGAACATTCACCGCCGGGCTTCTACTCACTTCTTTCCCGTTTAGATTTTTCCGCCGCTCGGTGCAAGCCCGCGATGTTTATTGTTGCGCAGCGCCGCCGTGCACCGTGCTCAGCCCATTGCTCCAGGGCAAACTTTTTGCTGACCAACAGCCGCACTCAGTCGATAGGAAGCCCGACGTAATTCTCGGCCAGCGCCGTCGCTCCGGCACGTGAGCCGGTCACGTAATCCAGTTCGGCCGACTGCAGCCGGTGCTGGAATTCGTCCGACCCGGGAAACGTGTGCAACATGGAAGTCATCCACCATGAAAAGCGCGTCGCTTTCCAGACGCGCCGCAGGGCTGTCGTCGAATACTGTTCGAGGAGGTCGCTGCGATTGGATTTGTAATACCGAATAATGGCCCTAGCGAGAATCTGTGCATCGCTGGCGGCAAGGTTGAGCCCCTTGGCACCGGTGGGCGGCACCACGTGCGCTGAGTCGCCAGCGAGAAACAGCCGGCCATAACGCATCGGCTCGACGACGCGGCTGCGCATGCGAATCACCGCCTTGCTGAAGATCGGCCCTTCCTTGAGCGCCCAATCGTGCGTCGTCTCCAGTCGGGCGCGAAACTCCGCCCAGATGAGCTCGTCGGACCAGTTGTCGGTTTTCTCGGTTGGCACGCACTGAAAGTACATCCGCTGGACGTCCGGCGAGCGCGTACTCACGAGCACGAAGCCGCGTTCGTGCATGGAGTAAATCAACTCGTCGGACGAGGGCGGCGCCTTGCATAAAATGCCGAACCAACCAAACGGATAAAGGCGTTCGTAGACGGTCAGCTCACCGGGGGGAATGGACGGCCGACAGATCCCCTGCGTGCCATCGCAGCCGGCAATAAAATCGCAGGTGATTTCATCAACTTGGCCTTCTTTGTTGCGGCAACGGATTTTGGGAGCGGCGCTGTCCAAATCATAGACGCTAACGTTCCTGGTCTCAAAGCGGATATCGCCTCCGGTCGCCAGCCGAGCTTTGATGAGGTCCTTGTTCACGTCATGCTGGGCATAGATCATGACCGATTTGCCGCCCGTGAGCGACGGAAAGTCGATGCGCTCGTCGCGGCCGTTAAAGCGGAGGATGATTCCTTCGTGACGAAAGCCTTCTTTCATCATCCGCTCGCCGACACCGATCTCGTTCATCAAATCGACCGTACCCTGTTCAAGCACGCCCGCCCTGATGATGGCTTCGACGTCGTCACGACTGTGTTTTTCGAGAACCACCGACTCGATGCCTTGCAGGTGCAGGATGTGAGACAACAAGAGGCCAGCTGGACCAGCACCGATAATTCCTACTTGAATGCGCACGGTTCGTCTCCACACGACAGGTAAAATCCGTTCCAGCGAACGGCCGAGGCAGGCAGCACCCGGATCGCGCTCGAAAACGTTTGTTACTGTGCCTCGTCTACTATGGACTGCATCCAGGAATCGGCAAGCAGGGTCGTGGGTGCCTTCAGCTGAGAATCAACCCGGCTTACGCCCTAGGTCAGCCTGCTCAGAGGCGGGCAGTGCTGTAGAACAGAACTCGATCTCGTGGACGCCAATACCGGTATTCGCAAGACGGGCCTTGGTCTCCCGCAGCATTGTCTTGTCGTTCATAAGAGGGTAGCCGTGGGGATCGGGCGTGACCGCGATAAGGCGGAGCCCGACATAACGCTATCCCGTGCGCGCGGCAACATCCACCATCTGCGGCGGGGCCAAGGAGATCACTGTCAGATGCGCTAGCGAGAACTCGGGCAAAATAGCAACTCTTGCAAAACAGTCGAACCTATATCGACCGCTTTCCCTTTCGCGATCAATCTCCAACTGGCCTCATTTATGATCTTGTCACTTCAGGGTGTAATCAATTAAGAAGCTAGTCTTGCGTCCGAACTTTACGCCGAGCAAATGATGCCAACCTTCCAGGATAGGTGAAATCCAGGGATGTGACAATGCCAAGCGAATCTGACGGCGGATCCTCTCATTCGGGTGGGCCAAGGATCGATACTAAAGGTCCCGCCACGGGCTCAAAACGCGTCCCGTTCTGGCTCTGGACGCTAGTGTTTGGCGTCGTCGCAGCCGGCATCATCGCCGGTGGAATACACTATTGGGGTTTCGTAATTCCGGCTGAAGAGCAACAAAAGGCCGCTGAAGCCGAGAGACAAGCCTCGGAAGAGAAACAGAAACGGATAGCAGCACAAGCAAGGGAAGAGGAGCAGAAACGTCAAGAGGCCACCGCACCGCAGACGAGGGTTGTGCCGGGCCAATATGCGACTATCCAGGCTGCTATTGACGCGGCGAAAGCCGGTGACACTGTCTTGGTCAAAGCCGGTGTCTATCGCGAGGCTTTGAAGTTCAAGGAAGGAATTGAGCTGCGGGGTGAAAACCGGGACACCACGGTCGTTCGCTTCTCCAGCCCGCCCAACGGTGTTGTGGGTCAGAACCACTATGATATACCCCTGGAAATTAGGGCCTGCGCTACCGGTACCATCTTAAACATTGGCTTCGAGCAGGAAAGAGGCGATGAGCGCACCGAGGAAAACGTCTGGATGGCCGATGCGATCGAATTGTTTGATTCCTCGATTGCGATCGAAGACTGCCGAGCACAGAGCGGTGCTGGGACAGGAATTCTTATCTCTGGGACAAAGTCCGCGCCAACGCTGCTGAGGAACCAGTGCCGCCAGAACAAGCAAGCCGGCATTTCGTTCGAGCACGGCGCTCACGGCAAAGCCGAGAACAATGTTTGCGAGGAAAATCAATACGCGGGCATTATGGTTCGTGGTCCTGGAACGTCACCCGAACTGGTGAACAACCAATGCCGGGGTAACGAGGTAACCGGGATCTTATTCAACCAGGGGGCGCAGGGCAAAGCAGAGACCAACGTCTGCGAGCAGAACAAACAAGATGGAATCCTCGTCAACGACTCCGGGACGTTGCCGGAGCTGGTGAACAACCAATGCCTCGGAAATGAGCATTTCGGCATCGAAATTTATGACGCGCAAGGGAGGGCCGAGCGCAACGCGTGCGAACAGAACCATTGGAGTGGAATCGCGGTGAGCGGCTCCCGTGCTGCGCCGGAACTCGCGAACAACCAGTGCCGCGTCAATGAAGTGGATGGTATCCTCTTCCAGAATGGCGCGCATAGCAAAGCCGAGAGCAATGTGTGCGACCGCAACAAGGATAGTGGAATATCCGTAATCGGCTCCGGGACGTCACCCGAATTGGTCAACAACCAATGCCGCAGCAACGCCAATGCTGGAATTTATTTCGATTCAGGTTCCACGGGAAGAGCCGAGAAAAATATCTGCGAAGGGAATGCCAGGTCAGGCATCATCATCAATGCTTCGTCTCCCTATCTGAGTGCCAACCGACTTGGCGACAACGCTCAATACGGATTGGTCTACGACAAATCCTCAAAGCCAACTTTTGGCGCCCAGAACGCCTTTGCAGGCAATGGCAAAGGGAACTCTCTGACCGTCGCGACATTCGCGAACTAGTTATCGCCGGCTCCAGGAGCCTGAACGGCCGTAAGCTCCGCGGTACGAACCGGAACCACCCCCCCATGAAGCAGTGCCGCCTCGGAATCCTGTGGCGCTTCCAGAGCCGCCGCCCCACGAAGCGGTGCTGCCTCGGAATCCCGTGGCACTTCCGGAACCGCCGCCCCAGGAAGCGGAACCGCCTCGAGCGCCGTAAGCGCTTCCGCTCCCATTATTCCAGGTAGCCGTGCCACCCCAACGTCCGGTGGCCGCGCCGGCACCGTTGGCCCACACGGCGGAGCCGCCGTAGGCATTGTGGTAGTACCCATAGTCGCCTCCGGCAACATAAGCTCCGTTATAGTAACCGCCCCAGGGAGCAGCACCATAGGCCACCCCGCCGTAGGCAGGTGCGCTTACCGCAACTCCACTGTAGCCGCTGCAGCCAATCTGTGAGAGGGATATCGCGACGAGGAGGCCTAGCATCGCAAGCAGACAAGTCGAGCGTTTCATAAAGGTTCTCCTTGGTTGGTCATTCTGAGTTATTTTAACCGCGCGGTCTTGGCCTTTAATTCGGGAAGAAACGCAATCTCTTTGGCGCCAGCAGGCTTTTTGAAATTAAAATCGCCGTCAGCCAGCCACGGATGAAGATTCCAGTGCGAGAATTCGATCAAAGACCGTGGGAAATTGGTCACGTTCGTATAGGTGATCACCAAACGCCGGGGGAGTGCGCTTGCTCCGTTCTCGATCCAGATTTCCCAATTGGCGCCGGGGGCCCTGAACGCCAGATGCTCACAGGGCACACCTTGAACCGTGTCGGAGCCCACCACCACGGCGCTGGTGAGGTCTTTGCTCAACACGGCGTACGGATCACTGTAGAGGACGTACCCCGAGGCGAAGTGAATCCCGGTCTCTTTCTCAATGAAGGGCAGCATCGCGTCAATCGTGCCGGGGGCCTTGGCAACGGAATACACGTTATTGTTCGCAGCGAAGGCGTCGATGGTGCTGCCATCGTAGGTGAACTCAAAATTTGGCACCTCGCCAGTGACCCTGGCACGCAGCTTGTTTGGACGTCGCAGTGCGATTTCCGAGTTCGCAAAGAGCGTGATGTACTGGCCGGTGTCGGCGGGAACCTCCACGGTATTGCTGGTTCGGAATGTGAAGGCGTTGGCCGCGGCCAGGGTAGCGCTCATTCGCTTCAATTCATCGAGGGCTTTCGGTTCAAGGTGCCGGTTGGGTGCTGCGGTCTTCGGCGAGGGAGATTCCTCCGCTGCCACCAGCATAGAAGGCGACCAGACAATGGTAAGAAAACCGGCCAGCGAGCCGGCGATAGTAAGGAGACGGTGCATTTTCATGGTGGGAGGCTGTGTAGGGTTCGTTGGGAAAGGCTAAGCGTGCCGGCGGTCGGAAGGAAAGTGTATAAATCGAGGTAAACCACGAGAAAATACAGATACGCCTTCTAAGGAGGAATAGAGACAGGAAAGTGCGGGCGAGGCTCGCTTGGGCTTCGCCGATTCCTTTATTGCGGACCGAACTTCAGTACGAAGACAAACAATGCTCTCGAAAACATTTGCTCCGAGCGATCTGGCTTGATTCGATTGTGAATGCGCGGGCAACATCCCACACGAGGCGGCTCGCGAATTCTCCGGTGAGTCCGGATACCGACCAGAACCAGATCATGAAATCTATCCGCAGTCTATTGACCCTGCTGACGGTTGCTCTCGTCAGCCAGACCCTCTACGCCCAGGATCCACTGCCATCGTGGAACGACGGCCCCGCCAAACAGGCCATCTTGGCATTCGTCAAAGAGGTGATCGACAAGTCCGATCCCAAGTATGTCGCGCCCGAGGAACGCATTGCCACCTTTGACCAGGACGGCACGCTGTGGGTCGAGCACCCGATGTACACGCAGGCCATGTATTGCCTGGAGCGCGTGCCAACGCTGGTAGAAAAGAAACCGGAACTCAAGAAGGTCGAGCCATTCACGACCGTGCTCTCTGGCAATCGGGAGGCGATGGCGAAGCTCACGATGAAGGACCTTGAGAAAATTCTCGCTGCCACGCTTACCGGCATGTCGGTGGACGAGTTCAGTGCCGAAGCGAAGAAGTGGCTCGCGACCGCCAAGCATCCTCGCTGGGAGCGGCTCTACACCGATTTGGTCTATCAACCTATGCTCGAAGTAATGCAGTATCTCCGTGCCAACGAGTTCAAGACCTACATTGTGACCGGCGGCGGCCAGGACTTCGTTCGGGTCTATGCCGAAAAGGTGTACGGGATCCCACCCGAGCAGGTGGTCGGCACCGCCGGGGCGACGAAGTACGGCTACGAGAAGGACGGCAAACCGTTCTTGACCAAGGAGCCCAAGCTGCTCCTCAACGACAACGACGCCGGCAAGCCCGAAGGCATCCACCTGATGATCGGCCGGCGGCCGCATGCGGCCTTTGGCAATTCGACCGGCGACCGGCAGATGCTCGAATACACTGCGGCCGGCGATGGCGCACGGCTCTCCATGATCGTCCTTCATGACGACGCCAAGCGTGAGTATGCCTATGGCCCGGCCCAAGGATTGCCCGACACCAAGGTCGGCACCTTTACCCAGGCGCTTTACGACGAGGCGAAAAAGGATGGGTGGTTCGTCATCAGCATGAAGAACGACTGGAAACTCATCTTTCCTTTCGAACTCGGAAAGTGAAGAACAAAAGCACACGGAGCGATGGAAGGGACAAACGATGGGCCAAAGCCAATTGAAGTCAGCCGCGGACGCCGACGGTTATGACTTGTTCGATATGGCCGGCAATGTCTGGCAATGGACCAGAGACTGGTAAGGGGTCCAGATGAATTCAGTCGATGTGGGCGCGTGGAACGCCAACTGGGCTTGGAGCCTGCCATTGATTGTGCTGAACTTGGTCATCCACGTGATCGGTCTCGGGCTCATCAATGAGAGCGTCGTCCGCTTTCTGAGTGGCGCAACGGAACACCACCACTTCATGCCCACGTTCGCGGTGGTGATGGGCGCCGCTGGCTTGCTGGCTACCGTGCTGCACGGGATCGAGGCCGCCACCTACCGGTTTCTTGGCGCTCTACCCGACACCAAGTCCGCGATGCTCTATTCGCTCAGCGCAATCACCAGCTACGGCCACGTAGACCTCTTTCTGAAAGAGCAATGGCAACTGATGGGTGCTCTGGAGGCACTGAACGGGATGCTGCTGTTCGGGCTGACCACCGCCTTTCTGTTCGCCATGATACAGAAGGTCTGGCCGCTGGGAAGTAGAGGATGGCATCGAAAGGCTTAGGGCAACGGTCCTGAACGTGAAATTCCACGTCGGCGGAATTGCCCCTGATTTGGTAAGTAGCGAAAAGAAGCACCGGCTGGGTAAGCCAACGGAAGGTCGCGCACCAAATAATTTTCAACAGCGTCAGACAAAGAGAATAATAAATTATATGAGCACATTAGTCGTTGTTGGTTACGATGATCCTCACAAGGCGGAAGAGGTTCGTTTTAAACTGCGTAAGCTGCAAAGCGAATACCTGTTGGATCTTGAAGACGCGGTAGTTGCCATTAAGGACGAGAAGGGCAAGGTAAAGCTGCACCAAGCCGTCAACTTGACCGCCGACGGCGCGGTTAGCTACGGCTTCTTAGGATCGCTAGCCGGCCTGATTTTCCAAAATGCCGCAGCAGGCGCTGCTTCCGGCGCGCTCACCGATGTGGGGATCAACGAGCACTTCATGAAGGAGTTGTCCGCCACGCTGAGTCCCTGCAGTTCAACGCTTTTCGTGCTGCTAAGAAGACCCTCGTCGGACAGGGAGAGGGTGCTGGAAGAACTGCAGGGAACGGGCGGGAGAATCTTGAAGACCTCGCTTTCGCACGAGGACGAAGCCAAACTCCAGGCCGCCTTGAGTGCACCGCGATCGTAGCACTACGCGGTAAATCATCCGCGAGAGAGTTCGTTCCCAGTCCCTTTACCTTGGTCGAGATAGTTGCATCAGTGCCAGAACCCGTGGAGGTGGCTGCTTCGCGTATTAAGCTATCCTCCATGCCCTGATGCCGTCTTCTTCGTGATCGCAAGGCTGCTCGTCCGTAACCTGCGGCCGGTCCTCATACCAAGACAGCGCATTTTCATCGTACAATCCTAGAATTCGTTCCGCAACGGTTGGGAAGGTGCGGAGAGCCGCCCTTCTCGCAAAATCGAGGGCGATTGCCTTTTCCGTTGGATTTTCATTTACTAAGACCAATTCTAACTGTCTGAGCAGAACGAGACGCTTCGAAACTTCCACCACCACCTCATGTGGACGAAGAATCGGCTCGGTAAGGGTGACGATTTTTGGCACGAACTTCAAATAGACGTAGAAAAATTGCTCGCTCATTTTGCAGGTGCCGTCCTTGCTGGAAGCGGATAGAGCAGTGGTGTATCTCCATATCGGGCGCGCCTCAATC
>Ga0210383_10004399_pt1 | contig 12514 bp, 11 predicted proteins | sample IncBWC14OmetaG_FD_160072 | JGI IMG/M metagenome (GOLD analysis project Ga0210383, IMG submission 160072) | Forest soil microbial communities from Barre Woods Harvard Forest LTER site, Petersham, Massachusetts, United States - Inc-BW-C-14-O ...
ACGTGATTGACGGCTTCCTGACCGAGATCAACGTCACCTCGCCGACCGGAATCCGCGCCATCAAAAATCTCGGCGGCCCCGACGTCGCGGCGATGATCTGGGACAAGATCGAAGAGAAGCGCGAGAAGATTTAAGGCCGCCGCCAGATTTGCCCAAGCGTGCTCAGCCTTCGCTCTCGATTTTTTCCCGCGCGGCGCTGGCGAGGAAAGCCGAACGGGTGAGGCCGCGACGCTCGGCAGCCTCGTCGATGGCATCCAACAGACCGGCATCGAGCGAAAGGTTGGCTTTCACCGGCCGTCCGGCGTCGAGCAGGAGCGGCACATAGGCGAGTACTCCGCCGCGCGCGAGTGCAGCCGCAACCTCCGGATCCTTCCGCAGCTTGTCGGCGGAGCGGGGCTTGGGAACTTGCTCGCCGTCCGCACGCGCGTCTTCGACCCACAACGTCACGGCCTCGACGGCATTGCGCAAAGCATTATCGACGGTTCGCCCGCCGGACGTACAGCCGGGCAAATCGGGTATCACGACGCCAAAGGCGCCCGGCCGACCGTCAATGATAGCAACATAGCGCGCCATGATCTTTCCTCATTGCCATCCGGCTTGCCGCGCGATGGCGCGGGCTACGCCGGGGGAAAGGGTACGGTGCCGCGGAACGACGATGCGGCCTGGCTTGGTCGGATGCTTGAACACGTCATGATTTCCGCCATGCCGCTCGACCCAACCGTCGCGCTTGAGCCGGGCTACGACTGCGTTTCGGTTGGTGTCCGGCTTGACCACGAGCGGCTGCTTTTCTGCGTAAATATTGGCGCATCAGCGATCGGCAAGCAATAGTCATGGACCGACCGCAAACACATGGCGGCCCCGGGATCTGGGACAAGATCGAGGAGAAGCGCGCCGCGCGTTAGCACTCAGCGCGAGGATTTATCTTCGCGTTTGAGCCGCGCCAGCGCGGCGCGGATGGGTGCGAACGGGCCGTATTTGTGCTGCTCGGCGCTGAAATCGTCGAGATAGGGCCCATACGGTGTGTCCACCGGCTTTTGCGCCAAGTCCGGAAAGTCCTCTTCGAGCCCGGCCTTGTGCGGACGCGGTTGCGACACGACAAAGGCGGCGACATCCCAGGCGTCGACGGTCGACAGGATCGGATTCAAGTAATCCGCGCCTTGCGGCATGTTGGCATGAACAAAATTTGCCGCCGTGATCAGACGGTCCATGCCGGCGCCGTCATTGAACGAGCCCGGCCCCCATAATGGCGGCACCATGTAGCCGAGATCGGTGGTCGGCAGGCTGCGCAGGATGCCCGATCCGTCGGTGTTGTGGCAGGCCTCGCACTTGGCGACATAGACGGCGCGGCCGCGCGCTGGATCGGCGGCGCGATCGAGTTCGGGGATCTTTCCGGCGCCGAGGCCGGGAATGCGCTGGTCCGGCGGCACGCCGGACGACAGGAATTTGATGTAAGCGACGAACGCCGCCAGTTCCGGCGCATCCGCCTGCATGGCGCGGCCGTTCATGCTGCGCGTCATGCAGGAATTCACGCGCTGGTCGATGGTGATCTCAGCGCCGGCACGCCCGCTGTATCGTGGAAAATCGTTGTAGAGGCCGAAGATCGGCAGCCCAAATTTCTTCGTTCCGGCTTCGAGGTGGCAATCGCTGCAGGCGAGATTGTTGCCGGCATAGCGCTTCGACGGATCGGTGACGTCCGGGCCGATATGGGCGTAGGTCGCGGTGACGAGATCGCGCCCTCGCCGCACGAGTCGGCCATAGCTGTCGTCGGGCAACGCGCCGACCTCGGGCACGGTCCAGATAACGCCGCTGGACGGCGTCGCGGTTTCGGCATGGCCGCACACTGCGGGCAATATCAGCGCGGCGATGGCGCCAAACAGCGCACCGCTTCGCCGATGGCACGTAAGGTTTCTCATGAATTCATCATCGTCCGCCGCGAGCATCCGCTGAGGTTGTGCAAGCCGGGCTTTCTTCGGCCGCTAATAATCCGTCGTCCGATTGTACGAAATTTCCTTCGCCGATACCCGGCCAGAACGCCGGGTTGCGGCCGATCTTTGCGCGGCACAGCACAGGCGCAACCGAAGGCGCTGGCCTCGGACTTGGCGACTTCGCTATGGTTCCGGCATCTCGCGCACGCCGAAGGAGGATCACCTTGGCGACTGTTGTGCTTGCTCATGGGGCGTGGTCGGCGGCCTGGGCCTGGAAGAAGGTTCGTCCCTTGATGGCTGCCGCCGGTCATCAATTTTTCACGCCGACCTATACCGGGCTCGGCGAGCGGGCGCACTTGGCGAGCCCGTCAAACAATCTCGAAACACACATTCAAGACGTGCTCGGCGTGCTGAAGTTCGAGGACCTTGGCGACGTGGTCCTGCTCGGGCACAGCTACGGCGGTATGGTAGCGACCGCAGTGGCCGACCGAGCGCGTGATCGCGTGGCGCGGTTGATCTATCTCGATGCCTTCGTGCCAACGAACGGCCAGGCGTTGATCGATTTGACACCGCCGGCAGAGCGACAACGGCTGCTGGACAGCGTCAAGACCGGCGACGGCTGGCGCGTCACCCCGAACCCGATCCCGGCCGATACGTCGGCAGAGGACGTGGCCTGGATCAGCAAGCTTCGGATGCCGCAATCGGCCAAGTGTTTCGAGCAGCCGCTCCAATTGCCGGGTGAATTGACGCTGCCGCGCGCGTTTATTCACTGCACGCGATGCGCCGACAAGAAGCCGTTTGCGCAGTTCGCCAGCCGCGTCACCGGCGCCGCCGGATGGCGAACCTATGACCTCGACGCCAGCCACAGCCCCAACATCACCGCGCCGGTCGCCTTGATGGACGTGCTGCAGCGGATTTTGCCTGCGTAGGTCACCAAACCTGATCACGCCGCCGCTGGCGGAGCCGCGACCAAAGCCGTCGGCCGCGGTTTCGCGATCATCAGCACCAAAGCCGCGGCGAGAATACAGAGCGCGCCGGCGGCGAAGAAGGCCGGCAGGTAGCTGGCAAACTCCGTGCGCGAGAAGCCGGCGCCGAGGGCCGCCGTCGCCGCGCCGAGCTGATGGCCGACGAACACCCAGCCGAACACCATGCCGGCGCGCTCGCGGCCGAAGCGGTCGGCGGTGAGCTTCACCGTCGGCGGCACGGTCGCGATCCAATCGAGGCCGTAGAACACAGCGAACAGCGACAGCCCGTAGAACGTGAAGGTCGTGAACGGCAGATAGAGCAGCGACAGCCCGCGCAACGCGTAGTACCAGAACAACAGCCAGCGATTGTCGACGCGGTCGGACAGCCAGCCGGAGCCAATGGTGCCGACGAAATCGAATACACCCATCATCGCCAGCACGCCGGCGGCGGTGACGGCGGCAAGTCCATAATCGCCGCAGAAGGTGATGAAATGCGTCTGGATCAGGCCGTTGGTGCTGCAGCCGCAGATGAAGAAGGTGGCGAACAACACCCAGAAGAGCGGCACCCGCGCCGCCTCGCGCAGCACTTCAAGCGGCGACCACAATAGCGACTTAAGGCCGACCGCTTGCGGTGGCGGCGGCACCACGGCGCTCTCGCCGTACGGCGGCAGATTGAGATCGCTCGGCCGGTCGCGCATCAGCGCGAGCGCCAGCAGCGCCGCGACCGCCAGCAATCCGCAAACAAACACCAGCGCCAGGCGCCAGCCGAAGTGATCGGTCAGGCTGGCAATCAGCGGCAGGAACACAAGCTGGCCGGTGGCGCTGCTCGCGGTCAGTATGCCGACGACGAGGCCGCGGCGATGGGTGAACCAGCGCGCCGCCACGGTTGCCGCCAGCACAACGGCGGTCAGCCCGGTGCCGACACCGACAACGACGCCCCACAGCAACACGAGCTGCCACACCTGGGTCATGGCGAGCGACAGCAGGAGGCCGCCGGTGATCAAAATCGCGGCGCAGATCATGACGCGGCGCAGACCGAAGCGGTTCATGAACGCCGCGGCGAACGGACCGAACAACCCGAATAGCAGCAGGCGCAGCGCCAGGGCCGACGATATCTGCGCATTGTCCCAGCCGAACTCGTGCTCCAGCGGCACGATCAGCACGCCGGGCGCGCCCATCGCCCCGGCGGTGACCAGCATGGTGAGGAAAGTGACGGCGACAACGACCCAGCCGTAATAGATGTGGCGGCGGGCCAAGGCGGCGGCGAGCGGAGAAGACACCATGAGTCCTGCTTTCGATCAGTCGCTGCTTCGATGAGCCTTGCTTCGATGAGGCGTTGCTTCGAAGAGCCCCGCTTGGCGACCGTTGCCTGAACCTGCCGCGCGGCGTTAGATGACATCTATCATCATTGTTGCCTATTGATGATGATCGTCATATAATTTGTCAAGCGTCGCATCGGAGCGGCGCATGGCCAAAGCGCGCGATGAGAGTGAGCCGAGAACAGGCGGCAGCGAACCGCGACCGCATCATCGATGCGGCGGCTTCGCTGTTCCGCGCCAAGGGCTTCGGCGGCATCGGGGTCGCCGATATCATGAAAGCGGCCGCGCTCACGCACGGCGGCTTTTACGGTCACTTCGCATCCAAGGACGATCTCGTGGCGCAAGCGAGCCGGCGCACCATGGCGCGCGCCGCCGTGAACTGGGCGCGCGTCGTGGTGGAGGCCCCCGATCAGCCTTATGCGGCGTTGCTGCGGCGTTATCTGACACCGCGGCACCGTGACGATCCCGGGCGTGGCTGCGCCTTCGCATCGCTGAGCGCCGACGCGGCACGCAGCGGCAAGAAAGTGCGCAACGCGTTTGCCGAGGGCTTGGAGCCGCTGATCGATACTTTGGCGCAGGCCGTGCCCGGCCGGTCAAAGGCGGCGCGGCGGCGCAAAGCCGTTGCGGCGATGGCAGGGCTGGTCGGCGCTTTATCGCTGGCGCGGGCCGTCGGCGACCCGGCGCTTTCCGACGAGATCCTCAAAGCGGTGCAGCAGGAACTCTTGGCCGCGGCCGGCCGCTGAGGCCCTCTCCCCTTCTTGCGATCGCTTTGCTTCTTCTGTTCCCTAAATGTTCTTGCTGAGATTGAAAAGCTCCGCTACTGTGCCGGCCTCGGGCAGGGGCGGACATGGTCCAGCGCGTCTCCACGGTCGCATTCGAGGGCATCGAGGTCAGGCCGGTCGACGTGCAGGTGCAGGTGGCGCCGGGCATGCCGGCCTTCACCATCGTCGGCTTGCCCGACAAGGCGGTGTCCGAAGCCCGCGAGCGGGTGCGCTCGGCGATGATCGCTTCGGGCCTGGCGTTGCCGGCCCGACGTATCACCATCAATCTGGCGCCGGCCGACCTGCCCAAGGAAGGCAGCCACTATGATCTGCCGATTGCGCTCGGGCTGATGGCGGCGATCGGCGCCATTCCCCACGACGCATTGTCCGGCTTCGCGGTTCTGGGCGAGCTCGGCCTTGATGGCTCGATCGCATCGGTCGCCGGCGTCCTGCCGGCCGCGATCGGCGCCAATGCCCGCGGCGAAGGCCTGATCTGCCCGGCCAAATGCGGGCCCGAGGCGGCCTGGGCCAGCCCCGAGATCGAAATCATCGCGGCGGCATCGCTGATCCAGCTGGCCAATCACTTCAAAGGCACGCAGGTGCTGTCGCGGCCGCAGCCGAAAATCCTCGAAGTCGCCGACGCCGCAGCCGACCTCGCCGACATCAAGGGTCAGGAAAGCGCCAAGCGCGCGCTCGAAGTCGCCGCCGCCGGCGGCCACAATCTGCTGATGGTCGGTCCGCCCGGCGCCGGCAAGTCGATGCTGGCGTCGCGGCTGCCGTCGATCTTGCCGCCGCTCGCTCCGGCGGAGCTGCTTGAAGTTTCCATGGTGGCCTCGGTCGCCGGCGTCATCGAGGGTGGCGCGTTGACCAACCGGCGGCCGTTCCGCTCGCCGCATCATTCCGCCAGCATGCCGGCCCTGGTCGGCGGCGGCCTGCACGCGCGGCCCGGGGAAATCTCGCTGTCCCATCACGGCGTGCTGTTTCTCGACGAATTGCCGGAATTCTCGCCGCAAGCGCTCGACTCGCTGCGGCAGCCGCTGGAGACCGGCGAGGTCTCGATCGCGCGTGCCAATCATCGCGTCACTTATCCGGCGCGCTTCATGCTGGTGGCGGCGATGAATCCCTGCCGCTGCGGCCACGCCAACGACCCGGGCTATACCTGCCGCCGCGCCGCCAATACCCGCTGCGCCGCCGACTACCAGGGGCGCATTTCCGGCCCGCTGATCGATCGCATCGACCTGCACATCGAGGTGCCGGCGGTGACCGCAGCCGATCTCATCCTGCCGCCGCCGACCGAAGGAAGCCGCGAGATCGCCGAGCGCGTCGCGCTCGCCCGCGACCGGCAGGCGGCGCGTTATGCGGCGATCGGATTGCCGCATTGGCGCAGCAACGCCGCGGTTTCCGGCGCGGTGCTCGAGGACGTGGCGCGGCCGGACGCGAGCGGACTATCGCTGCTGCGCGAAGCCGCCGACGCCATGCGGCTGTCCGCCCGCGGCTACCATCGGGTGCTGCGGGTGGCGCGCACCCTCGCCGACCTCGACGGCGCCGACAAAGTCGGCCGCGTGCACCTCGCCGAGGCGCTGTCCTACCGGGCGCTGACCGATGAAATCCGCCGCGCGGCTTAGGCCATGCTCTGAACGCCGCCGCCCCCGCTGCCATTGACTTGCGATTCCCGAGCCGCTGAGCATCGTGTCGTTATCGCGATGATTCGCGGTGATCGCAGCGCCGGTCAACGCAACAGCGGCAGCCATGAACAACCCGCCCCGCAAGCTCGCCTTTGTCGTCGCCTCAACCGAGCACGGCACCATGATCGTCAATCGGTTCGACGAGCACCGGCTGCCTGACAACACCGGCTTCGGCGTCGGCTACCAGCTGTTTGAAACAGCGTCCTACGACCCGGGCGACGTCACGACGCTGCTGATGCTCCTCGATCTGCGGCGTCGTTACCACGGCGACGGCGTCGTTGCCGTCGATTGCGGCGCCAATATCGGGATCCATACGGTGGAATGGGCCCGGCACATGACCGGCTGGGGCGTGGTCGTCGCCATCGAGGCGCAGGAGCGCATCTATTATGCGCTTGCCGGCAATCTCGCGATCAACAATTGCTTCAACGCCCGCGCCCTTCATGCCGCGGTGGCGAGCGCGCCGGGCAGCATGAAAATTCCCAATCCGAACTATCTGGCGCCGGCAAGCTTTGGCAGCCTCGATCTCAAGGAGCGCGACGGCGCAGATTTCATCGGCCAGGTCATCGACTATTCGCCGGCCAGGATGGTCGACGTTCGCACCATTACGCTTGATGGTTTCAATTTCCCGCGCCTCGATCTGATCAAGATCGACGTCGAAGGCATGGAGTTCGATGCCTTGGCCGGCGCCACCAAAAGCATCGAAGCGCACCGCCCCATCATGTTGATCGAAGCGCTCAAGGTCGATGCCGACAAACTGCGCGCCTGGCTTGAAAGCTTGAACTATTTCGCCGTCATGACCGGTATTAATTTTCTAGCGATTCACAAAACCGACCCGAGTCTCGCGCAAATCAAATTCGTCGAGCCGGCCGCGGCTTAAATCCTAACCCGTCCCGGTCGACCCGTTGATCACGCCGCGCACGCCGATCGCGGAAAGGAATTCGTGCCGCGTCTCGGCGTGATCGCGGAACACGCCCAGCATGCGGCTCGTCACCATGCTGACGCCAGTCTTGTGCACGCCGCGTGTCGTCATGCATTGGTGCGTCGCTTCGGTGACCACGGCAACGCCGTAGGGTTTGAGCACCTCATCGAGGCAGGCGGCGATTTCCGCCGTCATCTTTTCCTGGATCTGCAGCCGCCGGGCATAGACTTCGACCAGTCGCGCCAGCTTGGAAATGCCGACCACGCGGTTGCGCGGCAGGTAGCCGATATGGACGCGGCCGATGATCGGCGCCATGTGGTGCTCGCAGTGTGACTCGAAGCGGATGTCGCGCAGCACCACCACCTCGTCATAGCCGCCGGTCTCCTCGAACGTGCGCTGCAGGTAATCGCGCGGATGATCCTTATAGCCGGCGAACCATTCCTCATAAGCGCGCACCACGCGCGCCGGCGTCGAGCGCAGTCCCTCGCGATCGGGATCGTCGCCGGCCCACTGGATCAGCGTACGCACCGCGGCCTCCGCCGCCTCGCGCGTCACTGGTTCCGGCTGCGCCGCCTCGGCGGATTTCGCGCCGGAGCGCTTCACGTTCAAAACCTTGTCCATTCACCTTCTCCCGGCCGTATCCGATCGTTCCTGCAATCCGATCCGCTCGCGGCACAATATTAACAAAGCATCAACCCTCGCTCCAATCGTTGATCCTGAAGGCAAGGGTTGCGCAAGGTTCATAGGCCAAAATTCGCGGGACTGCATAGATAACCGAAATCGCAACAAAGTCCGCCGATGCGGCCGCGGCCGGCAGCCGCGGCGACCATGCCGAGCGGGATAGGGGACCATGCGCCCTCGCACCACGCTGCGAAAGCCCGCGATTGTCGGCCGCCGTCTGTCCTCGCTCCTGATCCGCGTCACCGTCATTACCGTCATGTCGTTTGCGGTTGCCTTCGGCTTCCTGGCCGGGGCGACTTCGCCGGCGGCGCACTACGACCCATATATGTTCGCGATCGGCGTTTCGGCATTGTTCGGAGCCGCGTGCGGGGCGCTCGGAATCCTGATCTCGCGCATCCGCCAAATGAAGGCCGAACTGCGCGAATTGGAGACGCGGCTCGACGAAGCCGCGGACCGCAACTGGGAAATCCGGGAAGCGCAGGAGCGCACCACGAGCTTCTTTGAGGCTCAAGATGATGTGATCGTCCGTCGCGACGGCTCAAGCGCCATCACCTATGTGAACGATGCCTTTTGCGCGCTGGCCGGACGCCGGCGCGATGAGCTCTTGAAAACCGATTTCGCGCTTCCGGTGCTGGAGCAAGGCGGGACCTCTATCCTTGCCGACGGCGTGCGCGCCCATGACCAGAAAATCGCAGCGGCCGACGGCGCCCGCTGGATCGCCTGGCGCGAAGTCACGGTTCGCGCCGACGGCGAGAGCGAGATGCAGAGCGTCGGCCGCGACGTGACCGACCGCGTGCTCGCCGAGCAGGCGCTGGCGGTGGCGCGCGATCAGGCCGAGGCGGCCAACCGCGCCAAGTCGCGTTTCCTCACCATGGTCTCGCACGAGATCCGCACGCCGCTCAACGGCATCCTCGGCATGGCCGATCTCCTCGGCGACACGTCGCTGACCCCCGAGCAAACGACCTATTTGAAAGCGGTCAAAACCTCAGGCGAGACGCTGTTGTCGTTGATCGAGGAAGTCCTCGATTTTTCCAAGATCGAAGCCGGCCGCCTCGATCTCGCGGCGCGACCGTTTCCGCTGGCCGCTTTTGTAGAGGAAGTGGTCGAGCTCCTTGGCCCGCGCGCCCAAGCCAAAGGCCTCGAAATCGGCTGCTATGTCGACGAGCGGCTGCCGTCGCGGGTGATCGGCGACGCGGCGCGGCTGCGCCAGGTGCTGTTCAACCTCGCCGGCAATGCCATCAAGTTCACCGAAAACGGCGGCGTGTCGATCATCGTCGAGCCGTCGGCGCAGCCGGACGCAATCGCCATCGCGGTGCATGACACCGGCATCGGCATCTCGCTGCAGGATCAGGCGCGCATCTTTCTGGAATTCGAGCGGGCCGACGTCTCGTCGACGCGAAAATTCGGCGGCACCGGCCTCGGTCTGACCATTTCCAACAGGATCATCGAGAGCATGGGCGGCTCGATCATGGTCGAGAGCGCCCCCGGCGACGGCTCGACGTTCCGCGTCAACGTTCCGCTGCCGCGCGCCGACGATGCGCAAGAGCCGGCCCTGATGGTGCCTGATCTGGCCGGCAGCGACGTTCTCATCGTCGCGCCGGCGCCGACCGAAGCGTCCTTGACCGCCCGGCGCCTGCAACGCTGGGGCGCGCGCACCAAAATCGTCCCGGACGATCAGGTCGCCGCTGCTTTGCTCCCGGAGCAGATGTGGAGCGCCGTGCTGGTCGATCACGCGCTCGGCACCGGGGCGAGCGAAAAGCTGGCGCGTGCCGCGGTGAGCGTGCCGCGGCGGATCGTGCTGGTCACGCCGTCGATGCGCAACGAGCTTGCGACGCTGAAAGTTGCCGGCTTCACCGGCTATCTGATCAAGCCGGTGCGCGCCGCCTCGCTCGCCGCCCGCTTCCTGAGCGACGACACTTTCGACGTTGCTGCGGCGATGGAGCCATCGGACGTGCCGGGCCTGGCGCATTCGGGCGGCGGTCTTTCGATCCTGGTCGCCGAGGACAACGAGATCAATGCGCTCCTGGCGCGCGCGCTTCTGGTCAAGCTCGGCCATCAACCGACCATGACCGCAAGCGGTGACGCAGCGGTCGATTCCTGGCTGGCGGCGCGCGCGGCCGGCACGCCCTACGATCGCGTGCTGATGGACCTGCACATGCCGGGCATGGACGGCCTGGAAGCGACCCGTCGCATCCGTGAGATCGAGGCCGAAGGCGGCGCAGCACGAACGCCGATCCTGGCGCTGACGGCGAATGCCTCCGCCGACGATCGCCAAGCGTGCCTCGAGGCCGGCATGGACGGCTTCCTGGTGAAGCCGCTCGACCGCGAGCGTCTGGCCGTAGCGCTGGCGACCGCGGGAAAGGCCGCGCTCGCGGCGTAATCGGCGCCGAGACCGTCGCGGCTACAACCGCCGCAGCGCCACCTCCTCGATGTCGTGGTCTTCGCCCTTCTTCAGAATAAGATCGGCGCGCAGCCGCGTCGGCAGAATATTTTCGCGCAGATTGATCAGGTTGATCCGGTTCCAGATCGACGTGGCGGTTGCGACCGCCTCCTCATCCGACAGTTTGGCGTAGCGGTGAAAATAGGATTTCGGATCGACGAACGCGGTGCCGCGCAATGTCAGAAAGCGATTGACATACCACGACAACAGCACGTCCTCGCCGGCATCGAGATAGATCGAGAAATCGAAGAAGTCGGAGACGAACGGGATCGCCTTGCCGTCTTTGGGCAGCCGGCCGGCTTGGAGAACATTGAGGCCTTCGACGATCAGGATGTCCGGGCGGTTGATCTCGACCCATTGGTTGGGAATGACGTCGTAGATCAGATGCGAATAGACCGGCGCGCGCACCGGATGGAGTCCGGCCTTGATGTCGGACAAAAACCGCAACAGCGTCGGCAAATCGTAGCTTTCCGGAAAACCCTTCTTCTCCATCAAGCCTTCGCTGTTGAGCACGGCGTTGGGATAAAGGAAACCGTCGGTGGTGACGAGGTCGACCTTGGGCACGTTCGGCCAGCGCTCCAACAATGCCTGCAGCACGCGGGCGGTGGTCGATTTGCCGACCGCGACCGAGCCGCCGACACCAATGATGTAGGGCACCTTGGCATCCTCAGTGCCGAGGAAGCCCTGCTGCGCGCGAAACAGCCGCTGCGTCGCCGCCACGTAAAGCGACAGCAGCCGCGACAGCGGCAGGTAAATTTCCTCGACCTCGGAAATGTCGAGGCGGTCGTGCATCGAATGCAGCCGCGACACCTCCGACGGCTCGAGCGTCATCGCCGTGTCGGCGCGCAGCTTCGCCCACTCGGCGCGGGAGAAGATGCGATACGGCGAAACGTCAGGGCTGGTGCGCTGCTCCATGCCGTTTGTCCTTACCCGCCCTTGCGCGCCGCCTTTTCGTCGAGCCCGGTCTGCTGGGTACGCCCGCCGAGCTCCACTTCGACCTCGGCCAGCGGGATGCCGCGCGCATGCAGAACGACCAGCAGGTGATAGAGGAGGTCGGCGGTTTCAGCGACCACCCGGCTGCGATCCTCGGCGATCGCGGCGATGGCGACTTCGACCGCTTCCTCGCCAAGCTTTTTGGCGCAGTGCGCTAGGCCCTTGTCGAGCAGTGTGCGGGTATAGGAGGCTCCCGGCTCGGCTTGGGCGCGATCGCGGACGCGTTTTTCCAGATCGTGAACGGTGAACGGTGCCATAAGGATTTCGCTGCCTGTCCCTTTGCCGCGTTCCTTAGCACCTCCGCACGCGGGCGGGGAGTGGCCGCGCGGCATGCAAGCCTATCGATATTTCACCGCGCCGCGACGGAGATTAGGATTAACGGATGGCCGTGCTCGATTTCTGGTTCGATTTCGCCTCGACCTATTCGTACCCGACCGCGATGCGCATCGGCGCGCTCGCCGGTAAGGCCGGTATCGAGGTCCGCTTCCGGCCGTTCCTGCTCGGGCCGATCTTCAAAGCGCAGGGTTGGGACACCTCACCTTTTAATCTTTACCCGGCCAAAGGCCGCCATATGTGGCGCGACCTCGAGCGGATTTGCGATGAACTGAAGCTTCCGTTCCGGCGGCCGGAGCCGTTTCCGCAACCGAGCCTGCTGGCGGCGCGCGTCGCACTGGTCGGGCTTGCCGACGTCTGGGGCAACGATTTTTGTGTCGCCGTTTTCCGCGCCGAGTTTGCCGATGGCGAGCCGATCGGCGAGCCGGCGACCATGCGCGCCATTCTGGCCGATCTGAAAGTCGATCCGCAACGGACGATGACGGCCGCGCAG
>Ga0210383_10004400_pt1 | contig 12510 bp, 8 predicted proteins | sample IncBWC14OmetaG_FD_160072 | JGI IMG/M metagenome (GOLD analysis project Ga0210383, IMG submission 160072) | Forest soil microbial communities from Barre Woods Harvard Forest LTER site, Petersham, Massachusetts, United States - Inc-BW-C-14-O ...
AAGGGTGTTGGTGGCTCTAAGTTTCAACTGCGACCAACCTCCGATCGTGTTCAGCCCTTTGACCGGAGTATTTGGATTATCGGGATCACCGTCAAAGACCACAGTCTGGCTAATGTCGCCGCCAATTCCGCCGATCGCCTTCCCCCGGTAGAACTCGCCGGTGAAACTCAGGCGCCGAGCCAGTGGAATCTGCCAGTCTGCCATACCCGCCCAGCCATCGACGTAGTGGTTGTTGGGCCACTCTTGGCGACCGTAGTAACCGGCCGCACCAAAGCTCAAAGGCTGGCCAAAAACCGTGCGCGTCCACGCCGTCCTGATCGCATAAGCAGGCTGACGCGTGAGTTCTCCTGGTCCAGGCTCGCGAAAGTACGAGTTCGGGGGAAACCCACCGGTAAGGTTGTCGAGAATTCCGCCCTGAAGCACGATGTTCTGATCTCCCGAAAGCTCGAAACGATGCTCGATCCGCACTTGAGGAGTCCATGCCCACAGATTTCCCGCGTAGTTAAGCGTAGGGATTGCAAGGGACGCGAATGAAGTAGGCGACAGCGGCGAAAAGAATGAGTTGTCCTGACCCGCAACAATCGAGGTGTCTTTCCAATCCATGCGCATACTGGCGGTGCGCATCCGGAAAATGCCGGAGTCGACGCCGTTCCAGGTGCTGGGATATCCGCCGGCAAAGTCAGCCTGCAAGCTTCCTGATATCTTCGCGCCTGCCCATGTAGGCCCAAACACTTCGAGGCCGATTTCAGACTGCCGCATGCTAGCGCCGAAGCTTCCGGTACCGGTGCTCGGCCCTCGCACAAAACTCGGAAAGTCCAGGTTATCAGTGTCGCCGTGACTGTTGAAAAGGTTCAGGAGCACGATGCCGGAGAGCCGGACGCGATACTTGGACGCGCTCTCAACTTTAGTTTGATACTGATCGTTGATTTTACTGTTCACCAGCTGCGAGGACTCTTCGAGCGACGCTACACGTTCTTCCAGCGACCCAGTCGCGGCCGATTTCGGGGTCGGTTGAGAGCTCGGGGGATCAGCATCCGCTGCGGGCGCCGATTGATACGAGGTACCAGGTGAGGACCCAGACACCGAGGCAGACGGACTGTGCGCTGTCTGCAACTCGTGCCGCAGTTCGGCATTTTCCGCCCGGTACTGCTCAGTTTCCGAACGCATTTCCGCCATGGCCGAACGCAGTTCGTTGACCTGTTGTTGAAGTTCATGAATCGCGGCTGCGGTCGAATCGCTCTGCGGCGAAACCGCCGTTGGGCTGGATCCTTGCGGCCAACCCAGAACACTGCCCCACAGAACAAACAGCCCGGCCAAGCTGGCTCTCCGCATCCAATCAGGCAAACCACTCCCCTGTTTCACAAATCGCCCTCCCCAAGAAGATTGTGGAAGTTCGCGAACGATATTCAGTGAACTCGTGAGACGGTCCAGGGCTAAGGTTCCGCGCACACTCCTGAATGGAAAATGTTACTCCGACTCAACCCTTTTTGCTCGGGCGAGCGGCGGCAGATCTGGCTTGCCTTCACTACTATTTTCGGTAGTGGGTGACGAAATGATGGGCAAGCTTATGCGGAAAACTGTTCCTTCCGCCGACGTCTTCTCGACGACGACGTCGCCTCCGTGATCCTGAACGATTTTCTGAACTACGGTCAGCCCCAGACCGGTTCCATTTTCCTTGCCGTAGCTGATGAACGGTTCGAAAAGCTTGCCGCGAATCGACTCCGGGATGCCGCGACCATTATCGGATAACCGAATTTGCAGTCCACCTTCGACTTCGCGCAAGTCGATGGTGATTTGACCGTCCTCGCCTGCGATCGCCTCGCATGCGTTCAATAGCAGGTTGTAAAGCGCGCGCTCCAGTTTCTTGGTGTCGAACCAGCCGGTGCTGCTACCTTCCTGGCGAACTGCAATTCGTACCGGGTGAAAACGAGGATGCGTTCGTACCGCCTGCACCACACGATCGACCGATTCCTTGACACTCCCATAGGTCCGCCGCAGAGATTCGCGGGTACGCGAGAATTCGAGCAAGGAATCAATCAGCTCTGTCATTTGGTTTACGGCGATGCGAATTTCCTGGTAAAGCTCTTCCCGCTGATCCGTGGACAAGCGGCTCTCGCAGAGGAATTCCGCGTTCGCGACGATGGCCGCTAAAGAATGCCGCAAATCGTGCGACACCGAACTTGCCATCCGGCCAATCGTCGCCAATCGTTCCGCGTCGATCAACTCTTGTTGCGTTTTCAGGAGGCTGTCCCGCATTCGGTTGAATGCTCGCGTCACCTCGGCAACTTCGTCACCGCCGCGCGCGTCCAGTTGATAATGGAAATCGCCCCTTCCGAGCGCCCGGACGCCTTCCACGAGGTTTCCCAGCGGCCGGGTAAAGGTGTGCGAGATGAAAAATACCAGGGCGCTCCCACCGAGAACCGCTGTCAATCCCAGCGCAAGCAGCAGGCGATTCAAGCTGTCCAGGAAAGCGGTCGCCTGGTCATAGGACTTCAGAACGCTCAAGCGAACCGAGGGTGCCTTGTCGGCGGCAAGTTCCAGCGATGTCGCCAGGAAGCGTTCGTCGCCCAGTTGCACTTGCTCGGGCTCTGGAATGCCCGGAGCGGATTGCACGATGGGATGCCGCGAAAGCTCGGCCTCGTGCGTGGGGTCGAGAGTGCTTCTTACAATTGTGTCGCCATAGTAGAAAGCTACCTGGCTGGCGGCGATCCTGCTTACCTGCGACGCCAATGTGTCGTCGATTTCATACCCGATCACCAGAAATCCGAGCAGCTTGTTATCTATAGCTGGTCCCGCATAGATTGGTTTAAGAAAAACTTGATACAAATGCTGCGCCCCAAACCACCACTGGCTGGACCCTTCTTGATCTGATGGACGATTGAGAGACTGTTGAGCCATGTCCCGCGAAAAGCCCGGCGTTGCGGTGTGCAGCGCGACCACTTTACCGGTTCGGTCTGCCAGCACAAAGAGGTCGCTCCCTGACAGCCGCCACAGGTCGGTCGAGGCGTCCTGGATAGTAGCCTCGTGCTGCGTGGTCATGAGCGCCCGCAGATTGGGTAGATCTGCGAGCAATTCGGCAAGATGAGTTAGCGTAAGCTCGCGTTCGCGGTGGAAGTTTTGATAAGTGCTGACCGAGTTATGAAGGTCAGCGAAGATGCTCTTCTTCACCTGCGCCTGAACGGTGCGGCGCACCAAAAGGAGGCTCGTCCAGGTGAGACCGGCCGAGATCAATAGCATGGAGAGCAGAAACTTGGTCCGCATCCGAAGTTTCATCATGCTTGCTTCTCCCTGCTCACAAATATTGCGCAGCCCTGGGAGTTAACGCACAAACTTGTAGCCCATACCGTGAACCGTCCGGAAATGGATTGGATTGGTCGGATCTTTCTCCAGCTTCTGCCGAAGCTTCAAAATATGATTGTCCACCGTGCGGGTGGATGGATAATTCTGGTACCCCCAAACTTCATTCAATAACTCATCCCGCGAAATCACTCGCTCTGCATTCTGGATCAGGAATTTAAGAGTCTTGAATTCCTGAGCCGTGAGAACCACCTGTTCCCCGTTACGATTCACTTCCATCTTGATGAAGTCAACCGAGATTCCGTCGAAGGTGACCACATCCCCTGTGCCAGTCCGCACCGTGCGCCGGAGAGCAGCCCGCACTCGGGCCAGTAGTTCTCTAGGACTAAACGGCTTGGTGACATAATCGTCCGCTCCCAACTCCAAAAGCAACACCTTGTCCGAAACATCGCTGGCGGCGCTGAGAACAATAATCGGAACCGAAGGCGCCTGTTCTTTGATCTCTCGGCAAACATCGCGGCCGGAAACGAACGGGAGCCGCAGATCGAGGACAATGGCGGCCGGCGCTGCTCTGCGGAAAGCTTCCAGCGCTGACTTGCCGTCTGGACTGATTTCAATCTCGAATCCTTCCGTCTCAAACAGGCGCTTCAGGGCTTTCTGCACCGCATGATCGTCTTCCACGACCAGAATCCGTTCCATCGTGTTCGCCCCCGGGCTAATGTGTTGCAATGCTTTCGGCAGAGTGCCAGGGGCACCCTGGAAAGCCGTATCTCGGGTTGTCTCTACTCGAATCATAGCCGCTCCTGAATTGCTGATTTATCGCGTCAATACTCAACAAGCTTACTACCACCACGTCGCGAATCAGTATCGGGTACGAATTGTTGACAATGTTTTTACAAACTTCAGACAAATGCAGGGCTTTCGCCCACAAATTGACAGCTATTCGGGATTGGTTCTGTAGGACCATGAGACTTGCTCGTCACTGTCACTTTCCAACCGAGCGCTCTCGATCAAGTGATGCGTCGGCGCGAGCGTGCAGACCGGATCCGTCGCCCTGGCGTCGCCCGTGAGTAAGAAAGCCTGGCAACGGCATCCACCGAAATCCTCCGCCCGGCGCTCGCAGCTCCGGCAGGGTTCGGGCATCCACTGCTCTCCGCGAAAGCGCTGGAAGGCATCGGATTCTCGCCATATCCAGTCCAGAGAATGCTCGCGCACATTGTCAAAGGTCATGCCCGGAATTACTCCCGCAGCATGGCAGGGAAGCACCTGCCCCGCAGGGTCAATCAACAACAACCGGCGGCCCCATCCGCCCATACACGCTTTGGGATAGCGCGCGTAATAATCCGGAACCACACAATCAATTCTGATGCGGCCTGAAAGACGTTCCTGCGCAGCTTCGACAATGCGCATACAGTTTTCGAGTTGTTCGCGGCTGGGAATCAACGTATCCCGATTCTTGAGAGCCCATCCGTAATACTGAGCGTGCGCGATTTCCAGGCGATGCGGTTTCAACTGCTCCGCGAATCCAATCATCTCCTCGAGATGATCGAGATTCTGCCGGTGTACAACCAGGTTGACGGTAAACGCAATCGGGAGCCGGCGAATGACTTCCGAAAGAACAATTTTATGGGCGTGCGCCTTGGTCCCCGCAATCCAGTTTGCCGGCTCGTCTCGTGAATCCTGGAAGCTGAGCTGTATGTGATCAAGGCCCGCATCGACCAACGTCTTCAAGCGCGCTTCAGGCAAACCAATCCCCGACGTGATCAGATTGGTATAGAGCCCCGCTGCATGTGCAGCTTCGATCAGATCTTTCAGGTCGGCCCGAGCCACCGGCTCGCCGCCGGTTAAGTGGAGATGGAGAATTCCCAAGTCCCGGGCTTCCTGAAACACGCGAACCCAATCCTCGGTCGCGAGTTCAGCCTTGGGCCCAATCATCTGCAGAGGATTCGAGCAGTAAACGCAATGCAGGGGACAACGATGAGTGATCTCGGCGATGAGCGCTAATGGATTGTTAACCATCAAACATTTTCTTGCAGCGCCGCCGTCCCGGCGGCTGTCGTGGCGCGTCTCGCCGCCACGCTACGATCAAAAACCTAGTAGTCGACAATCCGCTTCTGTTGCAAAGCTTCCAGGAAACTGACCACGTCTTCCCGGATTTTCACCGGATCGCCGCTGTTGAATGTTGCCACCAGTTCACTCACAATTTTCTGAACTGTGCGCTGCCCGTCGCAAAGCTCTAGAATGTTCTGCCCCGTTCCCTGAACGCGAATCATGCCTTCAGGAAAAAGCACCACGCGTTCCTCGCCTTGACTGCTCCATCGGCAACCTGCGGCGAAATGAGGCTGGCTTGAATCTGCAGGACGGGGCACGCTCAGGACTCCCGAATCCGAAAAGCCCCGGGCGGCGGCCATCCCGGCTGCACATAGGCAAAGTAAAGTGCGTCCAACTGCGCCCACAAAATGTCGCATTTCGCACGCAACGCCGCAATCGCCATATCCTGCTGGGGCCGGGTGCGGGCGTTCTGGGTCACAAACTGCAACGCAAATCGGGCATCCTCGGGAGCCTGATCAAGACGCGCCGTGAAATAATCCAGCCCTCCGGAAAGCCACGGATAGTGCTGCCGCAAACGATCCATGCGCAGCGTAATCAGATCGCGGGAAAACATCTCGGTCAACGATGAAGCCACCGCCTCCAAGAAACTGTGATTCCGTACCAGGCTCAAATAAGCGTCCACCGCGAACCGCGTCGCCGGCAGCACTTCTTCGCCGGCCAACACACGCTGCCGCTCAAGGCCGGTAGCTTCCGCCAACTTGATCCAGCGTTCGATGCCGCCTGCCTGAGTCGCATCTCCATCATGATCGACGACACGCTTCCGCCACACTCGCCGAAAGCCCGGGTCGACGCTTCGCGAAAGAATAATCGAATCCTTTATCGGGATGATGCTCTGGTAGTAGTAGCGATTCAGCGCCCAAGCTTGTAACTGTCCGCGGCTCAACTGACCTTCGTGCATCATCAAATGAAAAGGATGCCGATGATGATAGCGCTCTTCTCCCACTTGCCTTAATCGAACCTTCAGTTCCTCAGCCGAAAGCACGGGAAAATCGCTCAACATATTTTCTGCCACCTTCAAAAGCTGTCCTCCCCAAACTCAATTCTGTCATCCCGCGACAACAACGCAGAAGGATCTGAGCACGCCAGCACCTTACAGTTCAAAACTCCAACCATCTTCAGCAATCTCCCAGCCCGCATCCCGCACTTCGCGATACTCAGGGCCAGATTCATCGAGCATAGGATTGGTGTTGTTGATGTGCACAAAAACCTTGCGCGGCCGACGCAATCTTGCCAATTTGCGTAAGGATCCTTCCGTCCCCGACACGGGGATGTGACCCATCTCGCGGGCCGTGGAACCGCTGCCCTGCACCCGGATCAATTCGTCGTCGCTCCAAAAAGTGCCGTCGAACAAAAGCAGATCGCTATCTTCCAGACGCCGAAGGAGCGAATCGTCCACTGCTGGAACCGCCGGCATGTAAGCGAACCGTTTACCAGTTGACGATGTCAGTAATGCCCCCAGCAACGCGTCCTCCGGGTTAAGACTAGCGGTTCGTTCCGGCGAAACATACGCGGGAAAGCGGCTTCCCAACGAGAATACAGTGCAACCTATTCCCGAGTCACTTCCCGCGACCGTGAGCAGAGGGAAGCTTTCGTCTGACGCAATCTCCGTCCAGAGTACTTGGGTGGACACACGATTCAGCATCGCGAACACGCTGTTGTCCTCACGAAGAATTTGCCGGATCGAAGCTGTGCAATAAACACGGAAGGGCTGCAATTCGCGGAGAGACAACAATCCCGCAATATGATCGATATCGCCGCTGGTCAGCAAAACGCCGAAAATGGGGGAACCCCGACCCGCATTCCGCGGACTAAGGGCTGGCGTAGCTTCGATCTGCAAACGCAAATCGGGAGAGGTGTTAAGTAAAACCCACGCATTATCATCGTGGCTCACTGCAACCTGGGTTTGCGTTCGGGTTTTGCCGTTGAAGGTTCCGGCACGCGATGACTCGCAATTGTGGCAGTTGCAATTCCACTGTGGGAAGCCACCACCTGCGGCCGAACCCAGGATTTTTATGCGCATCCTGGCCGAAGGTTACAGAGCGGCGGAGGCGTAGGAATTAATCTCACAATTCAACGCAACTTCTTCGAACTTCGGTGCTGTCCACTGCATGGTCTCAATCCTCTGAAAACGACATTAACTGCCCGGTTAGTATACAGCTTCGCGCGAACTCAATCGACAAAATTCCATTCCTGGAATGACATTCATTCTCAAGCACTTAGCGCAAGGTTACTTAAGGGCATGTCCCTTATCTACTTGGTGTCCTGTCCTTACGACAGTCTTGCAGCTGAACCTAGCTTAGTTTTAACTAACGTTGGCCCTCCCCTACATTCAAAAGGGAATAGTGCGCTGGAGCGACTGGTGGTAGAGGATCCGAAGTGGGAGTTGGCTATTCTGGCGACTGTGCAGGGCTTCTATGAGAAGCTCCTGCAGGAGTCTGTCCGCGGAGAAGTACCCGTCCCGGCCGGGCTCGAAGCCATCTCGCTGCAGAGCGACGACAACGTTCTCGAGACCTTGTCCAGCATGCATCGCTGGCTGCGTTTGCTTGATTTAGCCATCACGCCGGCCATGCTGCGACGGGCTTTCACCCCCGACACAGATCCGGAAATCGCCGAGGCGATGCTCCGTTACTTCACCCGCACCAAAGAAGCGAGTGAGGTTCATCGCGATAAGACCGATCTGGTTACGACCTTCCTTTACCGTCATCCACGCGTCCCTGGACAGTGGGAGCGTCGCGGCTATGGCCTCGATGGGGCTCTCCCGCTTTCTCCGTTCGAGATCGCCTTGCTCGAGATTCTCGCCGATGCCGACGTTCCATCACTAAGCGACGAAAATGTTCAAACTCTCCGCCTGTTCGATCACCTGCAGCAGGAAGCGGAGAATTTTCGTGATCTCAACGCGCTGCTCGAATCCGGAATCATTCCTCGCGTGCGCGAACTCAAGCAGTCGCTCGACACGTCGTTCTATCATCCCGGCGTACTAGCCACGATCGCGCCTTACAACACCGCCTTCGGCAAGAAATTCGACGCTCTGTTCCATAAGTCCACGGCGGAAATCAAAAACTTCGCTGAAGTGGTCGAGGAGCAGGGCGGAAGCATTCTAGGTAACGTCGACGGCGTCGACGTCACCGTGGAGCACGTGGCGGCGCTGCATGAGAGCGACCTGCTTCGCATCGACTACGGCGCTGCGCTCGACAAGTTCCGGCGCATTTCGAAACTCAAGAAGACATTGGACCAACGGCCGCCCATCCGCCGCAGCCCGCGCCTGGTGCGCCCAGCCGCGAAGGCACCGGTCAATCAATCCGCCAAAGTAGCTGCTTTCCCCAGCCGGCGTCCCGCACTCGACGTTCTTGCCATGCGCTCGGCGGTGAGTCCACAACAAATCTCTACCGAAGAGAGCAAACTTCTGAGAATCGAAGAATCGATTCGCATCTTCGTGCGCGTGGCCGACCCGAAATTCCGCCAGGTCGTTCCCATGCGTTTCTTCAATCTTCTGCTTACACCCGCCGAAGCCGACGCCTATTGCGCCGACTATTTGGAAGAAAAAAGCGTCCGCGCCGGAGTTGCCCGCGTAATCTTGCGCATGGTCGCCGTAGTGGCCCGCATGACGACAGAACTCGAGGAAATGAAACGCGCCGAGAATTCTGCGTCGTTGTGGAAGCTGCATGCCGACTCACTGGCGGTTCTGCTCGAAGTAGGGCGTTCCGTGAACCAGAACGCCGAACGCGTGATGACTCTGGCCGAACAGCGTGGCGCCAAGGTTGAGGCAGACAAAATCCGCACTCCGCTGCAAAAGCTGCATGACTGCTCTGAGTTGGTGGAGAAGACTCTAACCGGAGCCCCGCAAGAAAAAAGCCTGGGCGCGAGCAATGCAAGTTAAGGCTGGTATAAAGCTGCGCCTGTCATAAAACCGTGCAAGCGCGTATAGGCGAATCCCAGGTCACCCGGTGTCTCGAAAAAGACGGGCTGGTTGCCCGTCTTCCTGAAAACTCAGAGCTAGAAGCTGACAGCGCTAGTTGATATCGAACTGCTCCTGGTGCAGCGCCGGATCGCTCTTCACAATCACAGTGCGCTTGGTCAGTTCTTCCATTTCGGTGAGAGCCTTGCCGTTGTTGCCTTTTAGCGCCTTGGCGACTTCAGGATTGACCCTCAGCATGACGTCGGTGTGATCGAGGTGTTTGGCCATCTTGCGCATTTCTACGTAGATGTCGTTGCAGACCGTGGTCACCGATTTTACGTAGCCCGTGGCTTCGCAATACGGGCATGGCGAACCGATGGTGCGTTCGAGCGACTGCTTCACCCGCTTGCGCGTGATCGCTACCAGTCCAAAATCGTTGAACTGCAAGACTTTCGATGGGGCACGGTCGCTGCGCAGCGCCTCTTCGAGTGCTTGCATAACTTTCTGCCGGTTGCGGCGCTCGTCCATGTCAATGAAGTCGATGATGATGATGCCACCAAGATCGCGCAGCCGGATCTGGCGCACAATCTCTTTGATGGCATCGACGTTGGTTTTGACAATAGTGTCTTCGAGGCGTGCCGTCTTTCCGACGTACTTGCCAGTGTTAACGTCGATCGCAACCAGCGCTTCGGTTTGATTGATGACGATGTATCCGCCGCTCTTCAGCCAGACCTTCGACTTGAGGGCTTTATTGATTTCGTCGTTGAGGCCGAACTGATCGAAGAGCGGGACTTCTTTGCTGTACAGCTTGACTCGCCGCACCAGAGCAGGCTGGAAGCGATTGGCAAAGCGCAGGACGCGTTCATATTCCTGCTCGGTGTCCACCCAGATGGCGGTGAAGTCCGACGTAACCTGATCGCGCAGAACGCGCTCGACCACGTTGAGGTCGTGATAGATCAGGGTTGGCCCTTTGCCGTTGTCGGCGCGGGTCTTGATCTCGGACCACAGATTCTTCAGGAATCGGATATCAGCACGCAGCTCTTCTTCGGAAGCGCCTTGCGCGGCCGTTCGCACGATGAAGCCGCCGTGTCCATTCTCGCGTTCGCTGATGATGATGCGCTTCAGCCGCTGCCGCTCTTCTTCGGAAGCAATCTTGCGCGACACGCCAGTGTGATTGACCGTCGGCATGTAGACCAGGAAGCGTCCCGGCAACGCGATGTGACTGGTAATGCGGGCGCCCTTCTTGCCAATGGGTTCCTTGGCAATTTGAACCAGAATCTCCTGACCTTCTTTGAGAAGCTCCGTGATCAAGGGTACGTTTTGCGGCTCGGTACGACGGAAACGCCCGCGTCCGCCTCCACCACGTCGTCCACGCTGACCACGCCGGTCGAATGCAGGACGCGGCGCGCGCTGAGTGTAAGCCGCAGTACCCACCGGAGCGCGGACCTCAACCCGGACGTCGACGGTACCGTCGCCTCGGGCCTCGGCATCGAGTAGAGCTTCGGCTTGCGCCTGGGCTTCCTCAAGTTCGGCTTCTTCGGCTTCTTTTTCTTCCTGCTCGGCGACTGCTTCGTCGACTTCCAATTCGCCAGAAGGATGCTCGTCAATGCCGCCCTCGATTACGAACGGTTCAACTGGTCGACTCTCGCTGGATGTCTGGATCGGCTCGCTCGATGCCGCGATATCGCGCAGGCCAGGTTCACGAAATTCTTCGGCCGACCGAGTCTCTTCTTCCAGTTCTTCGAAAGCCGCGTCTTCCTCGAGATCTTCGACGTATGAGGCCAGATCGGCTTCTTCCTCTTCGATGACTTCTTCCTCGATCGTGCCCTCGGTCGCCGCAGCGACTGGAATCTGATTCGAATGTTCGTGGTCCGTAACCTGGGGGTCCGTAATCTGGTGTTCTTCGTGGCGGATGTGCGCGGGTTCGGCGGCTGTGCCTCCGAATACTGCGGCCACGTTCATCTCGTGGAGACGCTTTTGCTCGCGATCCCATTCGGATGATCCAACTTGCGCGTTCGCGGCTGCGCCAATGGCTTTGTCCCGAGTCGTTTCGTCGTGAGATTCGGAGGTTGCTGGCGACTGATCTGCTTCCGTCTTCGCGAACAATGGCTCGTCTTCCGGAAATGCCGCCGTCAAAGGGGCGGGCGCATCGGGGTTCTGAGTGGTGGGCCTGGAGCCGGATCGCTGCTGAGCTGGCTGATTCTGCGCCAGACGCTGATATTTCGAGATCGACTCACCGGGCAAGATGATCGGTTGGTAACCCGGAGGCGGACCGTACTCAGAACGTCCGCTTCGCTCGGGTCGCGCATTTCGTTCCGGGCGTTGGTTTCGTTCCGGACGTTCGTTTCGCTCGGCGCGAGCGGGCCGCTCGGAATGGTCAGCGTGTTCGGGAACATCCCCGCTAGGCGCGTCTGAAGCTGGCGGAGCAAACTTGGATTCCGGCATGCGCTCACCGCGGCGTCCGCGGCGGCGACGGCTGCGCCAGTCTCCTCTTCCGCCGCGATTTTCTCCTGAGTTCGGCCGTTCGCGATTTTCGGCTGGCTGAGCGCTTGGCTCGGTATGTTCTTCCGAGGCAATACCTGATTCGCCCGTAGGGGCGAGGCTTGCGGCCGGTTGAGTTTCCGTCCTCGCGGGCGATTGATAAGGCTGGGACGGTGTGAGGTTGGTCGGGATTTCCTCGACTTCATCTTCGTCCTGCAATTCCATGAAGTCGGAAACATACAGGAAGGCGTCGCGTTCCAGACCGATATCCACGAATGCGGATTGCATGCCCGGCAAAACCCGGGTTACACGCCCTTTGTAGATGGAACCAGCTAAGGTGTACTCGTTCTCGCGCTCAAGATAAATTTCGGCGAGCAAATCGTCTTCGACCAACCCCACTTTGGTTTCGTGAGGGGTGGAAGACACAAATAGTTCTTTTGTCATACGGACTCCGGTTGTGCGCCGTCAAGCGGTCGCAGGTTTCACCGGAACATAGGCAAGAAAAGGCCGGGAGGATGGAGCGATGCGATGTCCGTCCCGCAAAGGGGACGGCTGGGGCTTCGGAGTTTTCTCCGAGACCGGACTCGTGGCACAAGCTTGGAAATCTTTTGCACTTATCGCATTGCGCTTGTCAAGGTTTGTGACCGCTCTCACACGAACCTTCTCAGGTTCCTGGGGGGGCCGTTACCCGCCTGGCAGCGCTTTAGCTTCAATCCTGCCCGGCC
>Ga0210383_10004401_pt1 | contig 12509 bp, 14 predicted proteins | sample IncBWC14OmetaG_FD_160072 | JGI IMG/M metagenome (GOLD analysis project Ga0210383, IMG submission 160072) | Forest soil microbial communities from Barre Woods Harvard Forest LTER site, Petersham, Massachusetts, United States - Inc-BW-C-14-O ...
AAACAACTTTGCGGCCAAGGTCTGCGAGTTGCACAAGCTCGCTCTGGATTGCTTGTAGCCGTTCATTCCTCTGTCCGTGAGCGACTTGAACATCTGCTCCATTCCCGCCGTCACGTCGGAACTGCTCATTCAACGCTTGTATGTCGGCGATCTCCGCTCGGAGACGCCCAATTTTCTCCCGAAGAACCCCTAGATGATCCATATCGTCAGAATACCTTACCCAACGAATTCTGGAACATGAATTCACTGTTTTCATCGTCATAGCCGCCGAAGTCCAGCGCCTTTCCCGGCGCACTATTTCGCCAATTAACCAACCGGGGCGTTCGCTTTACTGGCCAGAGCCGTTTCGGGATGTCGGTTTTCACGGAAAGAGATAAAGTTGGCGTGGATGCCGCCTTTCCACGTCGCTGTTTTTTCACCATCAGAAGCATCAAAGAAAACAACCGTGCCCTTTACACCCCGAAAATATCCGCTCCACTCCGTGGTGTAGACCTTTTCGTGCTCCTCGTGCCTCCGGTCGCACGCGGCTTGAGCAGAGGGAACAATCGACAACCACTCCGCACCCTTCTCCATGGCTGTTTCTGCCGTGATCAACAGGGTCGAAAGTCGCGGTCCCGGCGCTGAAAACAAAACAGTTACTGGCACGACCTTCATGAGGTTTCGCGGGCCGGGGGCGCTAGATGACAGTTAGCGAAGGTCCTCTGATGGAGCATCTGATGACTGGGTTCTTAAGATGTTTGCCAAGGTGACCTTGGCCATTTGCTCTGTCGCGTAGGTCGATGCAGGATCGAGGGCAAGCGTACCTAACAAACGTACCGCACCTTCACGATCCCCTTTCAGTTGCAGGATCAAGGCCCTGTTAATCTCCAAAATACCCCTCGTTTCACTGTCGGGGTTCGCTGCCAGCCCACGCTCGGTGGCCAAGAGTTTTTCAGCGTCGTTTTCCGAAATGGCCGCGAGTTCTTTCCAACCGGGCGCAAAACCCGGAACCCGTTGGACCAGTTGGTGCACGATTCTAGCCCTTTTGTCGGAATCGTCCGTCCACTCCAATGACAAATATGCGACATAGGTTCCGGCTGGTAAGTCGCCCCTCTTCTCTCGATCAAGCGTGTCGATCGCTGTGATGGCGGCGAAGAACCCGCGCGGAGAGAGGTCAACCGTCTTCCGGTAGTACTTCCTCGCGCTCTCCGTGTCCTTGATCAGAAGGTGGGTGAACGCCGTGTCATAAACTGGGTAAGGCCATCGAGGAGCTAGATTGGATGCCTGCTCCAAAAGGCCGATAGCTTTCTTGTAATCACCCGACTGGCCAGCCAGCCTCGCCTGTTGATGTAAGGACTTGGGCTCGGCGGGCACATTGAACTTGCAGACCACCTCGTAGCGAATGGTGCCTGTTATCCCGCGCAGCTCGTCCAGAGTAAGGGTACGGCCATCCGCGCCACGAAAAATTACCATGGGACCGCCAGCCATGCCCCAAGTATGCTCTTAGAAGTGGATGTTGAAAACAGGCGCTCAAATTTCGACTTCTTTCGATTCAGTTCACATCTGAAGCGTTCGAAACTAGTCGGGAAATAAGCGTAATAGAGATTTTTGCAACAGCTACGAAGCTCTGAGTATCGCCGTGCCGCTTTGGTCGGCCTCCAAACGTCGCAGGTCCGCTACGAATGCATCTACTGCCGTCGCCTCAACGGACACAAAGAAAAGTGCAGATTCAGCTTTCGGAGTCCTACCATGTTCCGACTCTATTTTGGCCTCGACAAGCGCATGGCCCGCGGCGTCACTACAGTAGAAGAGCATGTTGACGGCCCCGCCCGCCCACTTATGGCCGAACACTCCAAACTGTAGCTCCCTTTTGTCTGACGGATGACGCGGAAAGCCTTCGACCTTTGCTGCGGCTTCTTTCAGTCCACCTAGGGGCACGTAGACGGCAGTCGAACCACCGAACGCTCCATTCCAGCCAAAAATACGAATCTCCAAAACGTCAGCGTCTCGCCATTCGACTTCACATCTAAAGCCTATCTCCATAGTGTTGGGCGTGTGCCATTGTTCAGAGTTCACAGCATATCAGCGGCGCAGATGTTGAGAACAAGCGATTTCACGTTTCGACGGCCCGTCGATGTGAGCCGCCACCGTTCGGGGGGATGGGTCTCAGAAAGTTGAAGTTTGGGGAGAGTGAGCACTTCTATCATTTGCACCGTGAAACTCTGGAAGAGAGGAATTATCACCATCGGGTGCGGATTGCTTGCATTTGTTTGGAGCATGGGGGGTGGGCCGTGCGACCCAAGTTCGACGGTTGGGCTAGTTCTCATGCTGGCGGGTATACTCGCGATTCCAGTTGGCGTGGTTATGTTGTTCGCCGGAATGGTTATGGCATTCCGTCAGAGGCAGATTCAGTAGTCCGGAGGCACGTCCGTGAAAAGCCCTGTCGAATCAGTCTTTCTGTTGGCCTATGTACTCTGCATCTACGTCGCACTTCCGGTTGCGGTCTTAGGCGGCTGGATTCACTGGGCGAAGCAGCCAAAATCATTGACGCTGTTCTCGGTCCTCTCCATGATCGGCTTTTTCCTCGCTACGTGCTCCGCGCTACTCGCTTTCGGCGGACTCTTATACGCTCACTCGATCGGCGGCTTTCCGTTCTACGACCCTCGCCTAATGCGGCTTTATCGCTGGGGTGGCCGGTTGGCGCTGGCGGGAATCGTTCTGGGCATCATCGGCTGCTTCCGCCGAAACACGCTGCGCTGGTACGCGCCGATCTGTTCTGTCGGAGTATTCATCTTCTGGTTCGGGGCGGCGTTTGCCGAGTAGTCCCTGCAATCGGCCGATTTCACGCTTTGCCCGCCGCTGAAGCCCAGCGCCTTTTCCCGGCGCATTTCAATAGTTGAAGCACCTCATCAGTACAGGTGAAAATTACACTGTCAAGTCAATTGACGGAAAGACTCGTGAAGGCAGCCCTCACCGACATACGAGGCCGTGTCCGTCGTTGAAGCAACGATGGTTCGCATAGAGCCAACCCATCGCCGATAGCGGGTCAAAACAGAAACCGAGACAGACATCTTTCAGGTCGGAGTGGGTTTCGGAGTGCCAGGTGGCTCCGTCGAGCTCGCGAAATAGATCGACAACATCTTCCGGAGGGTTTGATCCATTGGAGGAATCGTACCCTTTTAGACCGGAGCCCTGATCCGAAAAATACCAGCGATCAGCGTTCCAATTCCAAATCGGCCTCACAACATCCTGTTGCTGTTTCTCATGAGCTGATTCAACCATGGCTTGAATACGCTCGACGAGAGCTTTCGGCAGTTGCAGCGAACTACCGTTATGTTGGAAGCGATACTGAAACAGTTTTCGGTCGCTCCCTGTGAAAGAGACCGAAATCGGACGATAGGGGCGTTGCCAGTAGACACTGAAGCATCTCTCGTGAAATTGGAGTCCACGTTTTTCGACGTGCAGAATTTGAAGAACTGGATAGTCGCTGTAGTCAACAGCACCCGGAATGCGATACGGCAGCACTGATTGACTAAACCAGACAGCCAAAACGACAATGCCTGCACCGACAGCAGGCCAAGTTCGTTCGCGCAACGGCGTTCTTCGGAACTGCCACTGTGCTGGAAGAAGCCGCCACCCGGCAGTGACGACGGCGAGTGCGATGAGGCCGACGATGGCAATCGCCAACTGTGCAGACGGAGGCACGTATGCACCCAGTTCCTTGTCTGGAACATTAAACACGAGCCAGACATTTCCAAACCCGGAATCTGTCATCACATTCGAGTAAATCCACGGTACGCTCATTAATCCTGCGAGGGCGGTGGCATGAGCGAACGTAGGTCGATGCGGAATTGTGCCCGCAGCAAATGCAAAGAGGACGACAGAAACGAAGCAGAGAAAGTAAAACACCGCTTGACGTGGGCTCACTTGAAAGAATTGCCCAGTGTTCACAAGAGCGAGCAGAAACCAATACGGCCAAAATAGGAGGGAAGCAAAAGTTACGAGACCAGACCTGTTCTTGAGCAAAAGGAGAACCGCGACGACTAGGAACAGCACCAAGACAGACAGCAGAACAAGTGCGACGCTGGTAGACTCGCCAAGATCACGCACCGGATTTTTCCAGAAGGGCACCGCGAGGATTGGAAAGAGAACGGTGACTATCACTGCTCCCAGACCGTGGAGGACCGCTGCGTACTTTCGATGCTTCGGTGGAGTTGAATCGGCAAAGAGAAACCGGGGGTAGGAGAAGACAAATAGTAGGGGGACGGCGCAGACGAATAGCCAATAAAGAAGTAGCACTGACCATCTTCCCTCAGCTTCGAGATTGCGACTGAGCAGAAAAAGGGAACATGCCGCAGAAGCACCAGCGTAAATGATCTTGGTCAACGTCATTGCGGTTCACGCTCTTGCACAGGACAATAGTTGTAACGGGGGACAGATAACCGCCGAGACCCCTCAGCTCGCTCGATTGTACTTCGAGGCGAGATGGCAGCTTGATTGAGAATGCGGCGCATTTGACGGTTGCCCTTAGGCGAGCGGTTTGCTGCGGCTGCTGCGAGAAATCTTCATTCAGAGGAGCCACGTGGAAGGCTACGAGGACGAAACCAAAACTGAGTCTTCCAACCCTCGTTTGCCGCTGCACCCGGCGATTGCGGAGGCGCTGTTGGCGTGGCGTCATGAATCGGCGTACAACGCGGGCACCGACCACGTGTTTGCCAGTCCGACCATGATGGGGAAAAAATCGCTGAACTCCAATAGCGTCCAGCGGGATTATCTCCGTCCTGAAGCGATCAAAGCGGGTCTAACTCCGATTTGCTGGCACGCGCTGCAACCCAGCTACAGAACGTGGCTAGCTGAGAAGGGAACTGGTCCGGAAGTGCATCGGGATTTGATGCGGCACTCGACTGTTGCAATGTCGCTGGATGGCTACGGGCGCGGAATTCCTGAAGCGAACCGGGCTGCGAATGCGACGGTCGTAAGCGACCTGTTGTCGTGAAAGGTCGTCTCAAAATCTCGTCGCTGCTCCGGTGCGCAGCGAGGTCCTGGCTCAATCGATTTCTAAATGGGATGGTCCGCCGTTTCCAGCCAGCTAGGTACACAGAGGTTCGTGGACCTATCCTTGGTGAATGCGTATCGTCGACGAAAACTGGAAAGTGCTTGCTTCATTGTTTCCCACAGGGTGGCAGCAAATGGCGTGGTAGTCAGGTGCGTCGAGCGATTGCGTCGGTTTCCATCGCCTGACGTGCTGTTGCGTATGCTAATGCTGTATGTGGCGCACGGCCCATTATCTATCTTCCAAGGCTCCAACCTTGTTCATCAAATCTCTACTCCGGCTGCGCCCTTCAGGATGTTGCCATCACCCTTGGACTGGGTACGTTAATCTTTCGTCGCGTGCTGGTCCCCCGTCATGTGAGTCCGGGTAGAGTCAACGAGAACATCCTTCACTCCTGCTCTAAAAGAGCCTTTACGTGGAGAAACGAAGTGACGAGCGTAAGCGTCTTCAATATTGTGGTCGCCTGTCTTTGAAAACCGTAAGAGGGGTCGAGAGCCCTTGCTCCATCGTTTGTACTCGGTGAGCGAGGGCTTGAGATCCAGATCGTGCGCGTGCATCCGCAAAATACGCAAGATTCGGCTGCCTTGGCTAAATTGCAGTGCATGGCCCTCTCGAGAGGCGCAATCCGGCCGCGCCTCCAGTTCTCCACCGATTCCGGGGAAAGCAGATCCATACGAATAAACAGTTCCAACGGAGCAACGAATCCCTTTTCTCGAAGAAGACCCTCAACCGCTTTCACAATCCGAGCGTAGTATGGATCTTGCCGGTAATTGGCCACGGTTATTTTCTTCAAGAACGTCCTCGCTATCCCGGAGCGTCTTTCCCATCCACCTAGCACACCGCGTGTCTCCAACTCAAAAGACCGATCCGGTCGATGCTGGCGTGCTCCGCGAATCTGCTCTTCTCGACGCAAGAAATCGGATTCATTCACCGGGAGGTGAATCTGTATATCGCGCAAAACATCTGCCTCGGTCACAGTGACGGGAAGAATGTTCGAATGCGGTAAATTCCTGAAGCACAGTCTCCAACAGGGATACATCGCCGGCTTGGGGCGAGATGTAGGTAAAGCACTGGTCAATGACACCCCGAGGAGTCAACGGCTTAAAGCGAACATCATATGCGCACACGATACCACTTTCAAACTTATTCGTGGACGGGCTGGCCGGGCATCATTTCAGAAATGGAGCAGCTTCCGTACGGCGAAATGGGAGCGGTGCGGATCAACGACTGGTGGGTTCTGCAGATGGAATGAGTGGTCCAGTGCGAGTTCAAAGGTCTGGCTAAATAGACTCGCGATATTTTCATCCGATGGCATTCTGGCGGTGCACAGCCCCATCCGCTTAGCTGTCCTATAGCACGAGCACGTCGTTGCCGCGCGACTTCAGAGCGCGGTCAAACGTGATCAACTTCAAGCCTGCCACGGTCGTGAAAGCCAACATGTACGCGTCTGCCCAGACCTTTGGAGAGCGACTAGGCATTCGAGAGCGCGCGCGAAACTCCTTCTCGATATCCTCCGGCTCGGGCACGAAAACAACTCGATCATCAGCCCAGATCCGGTCCCACAGGCTCCAGGCTTCTGCCATAGATTTTGTGTCCACTCCCATGATTTGTTCGGTTGTGAGAAGCCTAAGAACGGTGATTTGCGTGAACCGACCAAAAAGGAATTGCTCCTGTCCGGCCTGCTCAAACCAGGATCGGGCTCTCTCGGAATGTATATGCCGGCTCCACAGGAGCGCCAGCCAGACATTGGCATCAAGGAAATTCAACGTGTTCATAGATCTGCTCATTCGTCAGGTCTACCGGTGGTCCTTTGGAAACAATCAGAGGAAATTCGACCCGCTTTGGCCTCGGCCGCTGTGCCTGCAAGACCACACGTCTCACACCGAGAAGAACCAGTTCACGAATCGAACAACCAGTTCCCGCCGCCTGCTCCTTTAATTTCCGGTAAAGGGGTGCCGGAATGTCCACCGTCGTCCGAATCGATTCTTGCTTCATAAACATGATTATTTCATATGTGCCATAAATATGGAAGATGCCGTTTTTCGCCTATGGAAGTGGCAAACTGGCGAGATACCGTCTTCCTTTAGTCCCAAATAGTATTGATCAAGTCGAGGAACTGGAAGATTTTACTCGAGAACCTGGGCGGCTCAGTTGGTGGCAGAAAATACTACGCAGGGTTGAAACGTTGTACGATTACTGTACGAAGCCAAAAACACGCTTCTAAACATTTGATTCTAAATGAGTTTCTGGTGCGGAAGGGGGGATTTGAACCCCCACGCCTTTCGGCGCCACCCCCTCAAGATGGTGTGTCTGCCAGTTCCACCACTTCCGCACTTTGTAAATTAACTGTAATCAATATCTTAGCAACTTCGTCCTGTTGAGGGGCATTTTTCAAATGCAATCGAACTCTTGCCACGACTACGCGCCTCAATGCGCTGCGCTCGCGACAGGTCCGCGTGGCCTTTGATGTTACCGTGTCCTGCGAAATCCTGCAACGTAAAGGGTTATGTGCGTTCTCCCGCCTCGTGGCACGCCTTGACGTGCCGGAGGCCTTGCCGCCAGGACGCGCCGTCGACCCACCCGAAGCGACGGTGTAATCTTGCTGCCTACTTACCGCCACGCAGTCGGCGATATCGCCCGATCAACGCGTTAGTCGAGCCATCGTGCTTGAGCTGGGGTTCTGCGGAACTTTGTAACTCGGGAATGATTCGCTGTGCCAGCACCTTGCCGAGTTCCACTCCCCACTGGTCGAAGGAGTCGATGTTCCAAATGGCGCCCTGCGTGAAAACACTGTGTTCGTACAGTGCCACCAGCGAACCCACGGCTCGCGGCGTTAGTTTTTCAACCAGGATCAGGTTGGTGGGCCGGTTGCCTTCAAAAACACGGAACGGAATTTGAAAGTCGGGCACGCGTTCGGCCTTCACCTCCTCGGCCGTCTTGCCGAAAGCCAGCGCCTCTGCCTGCGCGAACAGATTCGCCATCAGAAAATCGTGATGGTCCTTAAAGTTGCTAAGCGGCTGGCAGAATCCGATCAGGTCGCACGGGATAAGCTTGGTGCCTTGATGGATGAGCTGGTAAAACGAGTGCTGTCCGTCGGTTCCGGGCTCACCCCAGATGATCGGCCCGGTCTGGTAGCTCACGGGCTGACGGTCGAGGTCCACGTGCTTGCCGTTGCTTTCCATCTGCAGTTGCTGCAGGTACGCCGGAAAGCGCTTGAGATTGTCCGAGTACGGCATGATGCCAATGGTTTGCGCCCCAAAAAAATTGTTGTACCAGACCGTAAGCAGGCCCATCAGCAACGGAAGATTCTTCTCCGGGGGCGCGCTGCGGAAGTGCTCATCCATGTCGTGGAATCCGCCGAGCAGATCTTCGAACCCCTTCGGGCCGATGGCGATCATGGTGGAAAGTCCGATCGCGGAATCCATCGAATAGCGCCCTCCGACCCAATCCCAAAATCCGAACATGTTGGCCGTATCGATTCCGAACTTGGCGACGCCTTCCGCGTTGGTTGAGACCGCGACGAAGTGCTTGGCTACAGCCGCATCGTTCTTGAGCGCGTCCACGATCCAGCGTCGTGCCGTGGCAGCGTTGGTCATGGTTTCCAGCGTGGTGAAAGTCTTCGAAGACAGAACGAATAAAGTTTCTGCGGGATCAAGGTCGTGTGTGGCTTCGGCGAACGCGGCGCCGTCCACATTCGCAACAAAGCGGAACTTCATGGCACGGTCGGTAAACGTACGCAGCGCGTCGTAGGCCATCTCGGGCCCCAAGTACGAGCCGCCGATGCCAACGTTGATCACGTTCTTGATGGTTTTACCGGTGTGGCCCTTCCATTCTCCGCTGCGCACACGGTTCGAGAACGCGGCCATCTTATCGAGCACCGCGTGTACCTCCGGAACCACGTCTACACCGTCCACCTTGATCTGCGTGCCTTTTGGAGCGCGCAGGGCAACGTGCAGCACCGCCCGGTTTTCCGTGATGTTGATCTTCTCGCCGCGAAACATGGCGTCGCGGCGCTCAGCCACACCTCGCTCTTTGGCTAACTGGAGCAGCAGCTGAATCGTTTCATCGGTAATTCGGTTCTTCGAGTAGTCCAGGTAAAGGCCGGCGCCCTCGGCAACCAATCGCTGGCCGCGGCCGGAATCATCGGCAAACAGCCGCCGAAGTTGTACTTCCTTGATCTTGTCGTGGTGCGCCTGCAGCGCATGCCACGACGGCGCATCGATCAGTCGCTGGGTCATTTCCGGCTCCGTTTCATGGTTCTTAGTAAAGTTTTGGATTGCTCACCGTCCATCGTCAGAGAATATTACTGGCCCACAAATCTATGACGCGGCCTTAAACAATTTCGCCAGATTATCAATGTCCGTTGCATTAGCGTCGCCGATCACGAAATAGCGAAGCCCGCTTTGGCTCCACGTTTCCATGTTGAACGGCGAGTTCTTCGGGGAGAGAACATTCTCGCCCCAGCTGGCTGACAATTTCATCGATCGTTCCTGAAAAACGAGCACGGAAATATGATGCTTTCCTATATCGTAGATCAGATGCGCACCCGGCGTTTGGTCAAGATAGGCCATCCGGCCGCCAAGCAGCGAGAACTCGGTGTTTTGGAGTTCCGGTAAATTAAACGCGAATGGGATCCTTCCCTGGAACCAGGGTTTCACCGTGTGCCGATCCGTGGAGACTACATCCACCGGCGATGAACTGGCCAGTGTCGCAACGTGCAAATCTGCAATCTCGCTGTAAATCTGGTCTCTGCCCGATCGGGATACTATATAGCTTGCAGCTAACCACCCCACGACCAGAACGACGGCGGTCGCCGCCGCCAACGTCCATCGCAGACCGAAGCTGCGCTGTGGCGGGGGAGCAATGCTCTTTTGAATCCGTTTCCGAAAGTCAGCACTGGGAGTAAAACGTTTTCCCGCAACCTGAATCGCCCGCTTCACTTGTACGCGCGTAAGGGCATCCGCCGAGCAAGAAGGGCAGCGGCGCACGTGAGCGTCGAAGGCGCGCATCGCCTCCTCCGGAAGCTCACCGTCCAGGTAGGTATCGAGTTCTGCTTTCCAGGAGTCACAATCCATGGTTCACCGTGAATGTCATCCTTCTTGGGGCCCTGGGCGTAAGCCTTCACGTAACATTTTTCTTGCACGGGATAAACGGGACATCACCGTGCCGATCGGGATGCCAAGCGTGGCCGAGATTTCCTGATACGACATCTCCTCCACCTCACAGAGCAGCAGCGCCTCGCGATAGGCGACGGGCAGTTGCTCCATCGCCTGCTGCACCCGTTGCCAATCCGAGCGTTGCAACAAAATGCTCTCCGGCGTTTCTTTCGTGGTGGCGAGGACCTCCTCTTCGCCCTCGATATCGATCGGCATAGTAGCAGTTGCCTTCAGCCCGCTGCGGGAGGTCAGAAACGTGTTCCGCAAAATCTTGTAGATCCAGGCTCGAAAGTTTGTTCCCTGCCGGAAAGAAGAGAATCCTTGCAGCGCCTTGGCATACGTTTCCTGCACCAGGTCCTCGGCTTCTTGCCGGTCCTGCGTAAGCCAGCAGGCAAAATTATAGAGCCGTTCGAAGTGGGGCAGGGCCAGTTGTTCGAACGATCCCGACGACAAGCTCGTTTCTGACACGCACACTAGAGTAAACCAGCCGGCGATCGTCTTATCGCCATCGCCCCTAGAAAGTTCCCGCGCAAAAGCTCCGGGTGCCGTCAGTTCTGCACAACAGTGCCGTCCGCTAGCAAGCCTGCCCGTCTCCGTCAATCAGGTAAACTTCCATAGCACGCTCGGCATCACCGACCCCAGCCGATCATGACCAACAACGAGTCCGCCGAAATCGTTCGTCACTATGAAGACGCCGACGAAGCCTCGCGCCTGCGCACCGGGTGGTTTCAACTCGAGCACGCCCGCACTCAGGAACTGATCCTGCGTCATTTGCCACCTTCGCCGATCACCGTGATCGACGCTGGCGGCGGAGCCGGCGCGTACGCCTGCTGGCTCGCGTCGCTGGGATACCAGGTCCACGTGATCGACCCCGTACCCAAACATGTCCGGCAAGCACGAGCGGCCTCAGCCCGCCAACCCACACATCCACTGGCTTCCGCCGAAATCGGCGACGCGCGCTGCCTTCCGCACGCCGATTCCACCGCCGACGCGGTTCTGCTTCTCGGCCCTCTCTATCACCTCACCAATCGCGACGACCGCCTCGCCGCTCTCCGCGAGGCGCGCCGCGTGCTTCGTCCCGGCGGCTTGCTCTGGGGAGCGGCCATCAGCCACTTCGCCTCGCTGTTCGATTCTCTGGCCCACGGTTTTTTCGCCGATCCCGTTTTCGCCCCGATTCTCGCCCGCGACTTGGAAGAAGGCCAGCACCGTAATCCAACCACCAATCCGGTGTATTTCACCGACGCGTTCTTTCATCGCCCCGGGGAACTCTCGCGAGATGTACTCGCCGCCGGATTTCAGTTGGTGGAGTTAGTCGCCATCGAAGGACCGGGCTGGCTTGCGCGCGATTTCGACCGCCTCTGGGCCGATCCCGCGCAACGCGAGCATCTGCTCGCAGCGGTGAGAAAAGTAGAACGCGAACCGTCCGTGCTGGGCGCGAGCTCCCACATCATGGCGATCGGAAGGAAATAACACGCCATAAGTCAGCGTTATCATCCGGAGCGCAGCCGTTGCTCAGGCGTAGCGGAGGGCTATCCTGAGCGAAGTCGAAGGGGATCTCGTGCTCATCGACTCCCGCCCATTCACACTGACCCCACCGAAGTCCCTAATACTTCACAATCGCCGCAAACGATTTCGCATCCAGCGATGCTCCGCCCACGAGCGCGCCGTCGATCTCTTCCTGCGCCATCAGCGTCGCCGCGTTCTCCGGCTTCACCGATCCCCCGTAAAGAATGCGCAACTTGCCGGCAAACTCGTCGCCAAAAATCTCAGTAACCTCGCGGCGGATCACCGCATGCGCCTCCGCCGCAATTTCCGGAGTGGCCGTCTTTCCCGTGCCGATCGCCCAGACCGGCTCATATGCCACAACAAGCTTGGCCGCCTTCTTCGCCGAAACAGCGTGAAAGGCCCGCACGCATTGCCTCCGCAACACATCGTCTGTCAATCCCGCTTCGCGTTCTTCCAAGACTTCGCCCACACAGCAGATCGGCGTGAGCCCGGCCTCCAGCGCGGCTTTCAAGCGAAGATTCACCGTGTCATCGGTTTCCCCAAAATACTGCCGCCGCTCCGAGTGTCCGACAATGACGTGCTTTACGCCCAGGGCGAGCAACATGGCAGCAGAAATCTCGCCCGTGAAAGCTCCTTCTTCCTTCCAGTGAACGTTCTGCCCACCAATGGCGACGTTCGACCCCTTCGCTGCCTCCATCGCGTCCGCCAGATCGATATACGGAGGGCACACCACAATCTCGTCGCGCGTATGCCCCGCCACGAGCGGTAGAAAATCGCGAAAAAAGTCGCGAGTCTGATCGGGCGTCTTATACATC
>Ga0210383_10004402_pt1 | contig 12507 bp, 9 predicted proteins | sample IncBWC14OmetaG_FD_160072 | JGI IMG/M metagenome (GOLD analysis project Ga0210383, IMG submission 160072) | Forest soil microbial communities from Barre Woods Harvard Forest LTER site, Petersham, Massachusetts, United States - Inc-BW-C-14-O ...
CGATCATCGCGCCGTTCCTCCGTCTGAGCCGATCAGGTATTGATAGATGGAATAAGCGTCGTCATCGGCGGGAGCAACGGTTTCAATTTTGACCAGCCCTTCGACCGCGATGCCATTGAGCAGGGTGTAGAACTGGTCGATATCGCCGGTGCGGAGGAAGACGCCGCGTCCGTCAACGTGCAGCCGGGCTTCGACGCAATGATTGACTTCAAACATCCGGGAAGCCAGCAACTCCGGCTTGTCGCAGCGGATGAGGACCTGCATGGGCTTGTCGCGCACTTCCTGGCGCACCTGGTGGATGTTGCCTTCGGCGATGAGGTAGCCGCCCGTGATGAGCACGACGCGATCGGAGATGCGGTCCACTTCATCGAGGATGTGGCTGGAGATGACGAGGTGCATGCCCTGGCGGCCTAGTTCCTCGAACAACGCAAGGGATTCGGCGCGCGCCATGGGATCGAGTCCGTTGAGCGGCTCATCGAGGACGAGCACGCGGGGACGGTGGGCGATGGCCTGGGCGAGGCGAATCTTCTGGCGCATGCCTTTGCTGTAGCCGGCGATTTTGCGGACGGCGGCGGCGCCGAGCCCCACGCGCTCGAGAGCTTCCTGCGAGAGCTTGAAAGCATCGGCGGGATGCATGCCATGGAGCATGAGGCTGTCCATGAGAAATTCCCACCCCGTCAGCCCGCGGGGGAAGGAATCGAACTGGGTGCAATATCCGACTTCGCGAAAGAATTCAGTGGCATCGCCGGGCGTGAGGCCGAGAACGGAGACAGAGCCCTTGGACGGCTGAACCAGCCCGGTCATCAGGTTCATGAGCGTGGTTTTGCCCGAGCCGTTGGGGCCGACGAGCGTGGTGACGCCGGGGGGAATGCTGAGCGAGATGCGATTGACGCCCAGGACTTCGCCGTAGAACTTGGACACGTTGTCGAAGATGATCCGATCGGTTAGATTGTTCATGGCTTATCCCCGCACCACTTCGCGCGCCCGGATGCGCGCATTCAACATCGCCGCACAGAGCAGGCAGACGAGCAAGAGCATGATGACGATGGCAGCTGTGGGGATGGTTTCGTCACGCCACATCAACTCCGGGGCCCCGAGCATGCGGCGCCAGAGCTGGGTCATGACGAAGGGCATATTGAGCAGGAAGCCCCACTTGGTTCTCAGCACGCCGGTGATAATGCCGCCCACGCCGGAGGGCACAAACACGGCGGCGACGATGATGCCGGTGGCCACGGCTCTCCATTTGACCCAGGAAGAGAGCGCGAGCCCGAGGATGGACAACATCAGGATCCAAAGGATGGAGCCAAACAGCAGACCGGATGCGATTTGAAGATTGGCGGCGGCCCAGGGCTGTGCAGAGGAATAGCCCTGGTAGACGAAGAGCAGCAGGCACGGGACCCAGGTGACCAGCGACAAGGACCCGAACAGCGCGGCGAACTTGCCCAGAACATAGCCGAAGCGCGAGATCGGATGGCTGAGCAGGATGGGGAGGGCGTTGTCGGCGAGGTCGAATGTGATCAGGCGGGGGGCGATCCACGCGGTGATGGCCAGCGCGGCCCAGCATTGGATTTCGAGAACGACCAGAAAGAACATGGCGTTGATGGAGAGGTCCCTCGCATCATTCCCATGCAGGATGAGAGCGCGCGCGATGGGGTTGTTGGCGAGATAGATGAGAATGATGAAGACGATGGTGGGAAGAAACGAAAGCGTGAACAGTCCGATAGTGATCTTGGACGACCACACTTCGGCGAGGCCATAGCGCGCGAGCACGAGGACGCGCGTCCAGAGCGGGGTCAACCTGCCGGTGTAGGCCCGATAGTTGTGCTTATAGACCGACAAGTTGCTCCTCCCTTTTTGTCTCGCTGTCCCTGTCGTTGTCCATGGCGCGCAGGAAGATGTCTTCGAGCGAATCGCGGCGCTGGTGCAGGCGGCGGATCTGGACGCCCTGGCCGGCGGCAACGGTGTAGAGATCGCGGGCTTCGATCTGGTCGGGCATGACGATCTTGACGCGGCCGCCGGGGAAGCAGGCGCATTCGCAACCCAGTTCGCGCATCTTCTCTGCGAGGCTGTCGGCGGCGCCGATGGTTTCGAGCTCGATGAAGTTGCGATGCGAGCGGCGTTCTTCCTCGATGTTGCAAAGGGCGGCGATGCGTCCGTTTTTGAGGATGAGGGCCTCGTCGCAGGTTTCGTCGATATCGCGCAGCAGGTGTGAGGAGATGAGCATGCGGATGCTCCCTTCTTTGCGAATATCCTGGATGGTCTGGATCATGCGCTGGCGGGCCATGGGGTCGAGTCCGTTGGTGGGCTCGTCGAGTATGAGCAGGTGCGGACCGTGGGCGAGGGCCTGGGCCAGCTTGATGAGCTGCTTCATGCCCAGCGAGTAGGTGCTGACCTTGCGATAGCGTACTTCGCCGAGGCCGACATAAAAGAGCGCTTCATGGGCACGTTCGAGGGCTTCGTTCGAAGGGAGGCCGGAGAGCTCGGCCATGTAACGGACGAAGTGCACGCCGCTCATGTTGCCGATGAAGGAGTCGTTCTCGGGCATATAGCCGATCGACTGGCGGATGCGGGCGCGGTCGCGCACCGCATCCATGCCGAATACCTTGGCGGTTCCACGGGAGGGCAGATGGAACCCGAGCAGGGTATTGATCAGGGTTGATTTTCCGGCGCCGTTAGGGCCGAGCAGACCGATGGCGTTGCCACGCAACTCACCGGTCAGACCGTCGAGGACGGTCCGGCCGCCGAGGCGCACTTCCAACCGGTCTAGATCGATGACCGGGGTCCCCAACGACGAGACCGTGGTCCCCGCGGGCGGGTCCTTGTGGTGAAGAGTTTCGTCGATGGGGTGGTTGATGCCCATGCTATTTCCTTACGAGTTGGCCGGCGAACTTGTTCCGGGAATCGAGCAGAGACGCGATGGTAAGGAAGTCGAAACCGAATAGACGGCTGTCGCTGGCGGCTTCGATGCGGTTTTCCTTGCCCCACGCGCAGATCGCGGTGGGCCGTGAATCGGCGGCCAGCTTGCGGATCGCATCGGCGGACTCGCCGCTGAATTGGGAGAGAAGCGGATTGAGCACCGGTCCCAGGTTCTGGTAGGCCACGGCGGAGTAGTTCTCGTTCTCATCTTTGGGCAGCAGAGCCCGGAAAGAGGCGGAGCGGCCGAGCGAGTTGCCGCTGGTGTGGATCTGCAGCGCTTCGAGGAGCAGAGCGCGCGTGGGCGCAATGATCATGAAGCCGCCGGAGAAGGTGTAATTGGCGACCACGGTTCCGGATGTGACATCCCGGACGGCGTAGAAGCGCTGGCCGTTGACGTCGCTGGGGTCGATGGCGGCCTGGTGAGACTTTGGCCCCTGGGGCTGATTGTTCACAGTCTGCAGCAGGCGTTCGAGGGTGTTTTCGAGCTGTGCCGCGTTATTGACTTCGATCACGGCTTTCCACGAAGGCATGGGAAGAACCGGGCCGTCGAGGGACAGGAGAAAGTCTCCACCCAGATTGGCCATCAGGTCGTCGCGAATACTGATCTGAAGTTTTTGATCCGCTTCGTCGAGGCCCGAATTGCCGTTGCGGTTCGCGGTCATGGCCATGATGTCGTCGGCGATGGATTTGGGATCTTTCGAAAGCACCGCAACGGCGATGGAGGCGTTGGGAGTCACGAAGTCGAGCGAACTCATGGGGGCAGGAGCGCCGAGCCATGAAGCCACGCGCTCGCGGGAACCGGAAAACTGCAGGTTGAGGTGGTTCTGCGGCATGCCGTTGGTTTCGCGATGCTCGGCGATCAGATAGCGGACTTCCTCGATGCCGCTGTTTTGAATTGTGCCCTGGGCAGCGGGCCGGATCCGCATGTGGGTGGAGGCGTTGGCCATCATTTCATGGAGATCGGCGGCGAGGATGATGCCCGCGCCGCGATCGTAGGCGGCGGCGATCTGCTGGCCGAAGTCGGACGCGGCGAATCCGCTGGCGCCGGCGCTCAACTGTGCGTTCAACTGCTTGAGGAGAGCGATGTCGTTGGAGAACACGACCTCATGGGAGCGGACTAAAGCGTAGGCCGCGTGGCCGTTGTTGGCCGGGGCGGTGCTGGAGGCCAATGACTGCTCATCCAACACGGTCAACTCGCCGTGCACATCGGGATCGGCCGCCTGGGTTTTAAGCAGATCGGCTAGGCCGCTTTTTTCCACGTCGGCAAGAACCGCGAAACCGGGATGATCGGTCCGCTTGACGCCCACGACGACTGCTTCGTCGCCGAGGTACTGGCTGATGTCGTGAATCTTTCCTACCAGGGCATCGACTTCCGCTGAGTTGTTGTGGCCCTGGTTTGCCCACTGCTGCAAGGCCGGGCTCTGACTCATCTGGTCGTGGAAAATCTGGTTGGCCTGGGTGAGGAATTCACCGAGGTTGGGAATGCTGATGTAGAGCAGCGTATCGGCGGGCACCCGTGGCAGCAGGTCGCTCGAGTAGCGCGGCTGAGGGAAGGGAATCTGGCTAATGCGATGCTCGACCATGGCCAGCTCGGCCAGGAGTCCCACGTACTTCTCGCGATCGGGGCTCCAGGAGAACTGCTCTTCAAGCGGCGCCGGCGCCAGGTTGTCGCTGGTCGTCATCTGATCGCCGGGATGGAGCATGGAGTTGATGCCGGCGTGCGAAACCTGGACCGCTCCCTGGAGGACGGCGACCCGCGAGCCCTTGATTCCCGAATTGACCGAGAACACTGTCCCGGTGACGGCAACGCGGCAGTCGGGAGTCTTTATATAGAGGTGGCCGGAGGTGCGTTTGGCGGCCTGGACGATGACGTTGCCGCCATCGAGCGCGACGGTCATGTCGCGGCCCCGGACGCCTACTTCGAGGGCGGTTCGCTCGTTTATGTCGACGGTTGAGCCGTCGGAGAGGCGAAGGACTGCATGCGATTCGCCGTTGGTGCGGAGGCGGTCGCCTTCGTTCAGTTTCGAGCCGGGCGCGAGTTGGCGGTCGCCGGCGGGAGAAATCAACCAGGCCGAGCCGTCGATCGATTGCACTTCAGCGCGGACGCCGGGCGGGACCTGCCAGTATGCCTTGTAAATGAAGACGGCACTCAGCACCAGAACGAAGGAAAACGCGAGTGCCCAGCGCAGGGTTTGGGGATGACGGACGATCGAGGGGCGCTTGCCCGGCGTCGACCAATCGAGCTTGGCTGCCCGCTGGCCCTGGCGGAAATAACGCAGGCAGGCGCCGCAGTCGCTCAAATGAGCCTTGACCAGCAGGGAGCGCGCCTCGGGGAGCGTGCCCCGGCGATAGGCGTCCAGCAATTCCCGAATGTCGTTGCAACTGCGGATGGGATGGAGGGCCACTTCCTCTTTCATCGCGATGCCCAGGCGATCGGAAATCCTGGTCGCGGAAGCGTGCATGGCTTGGGGATCGGGCGCATCGGTGCGCACCGCGTCCAGAGCCTGATTCAACAATTCTTCTTCGTGGCGTTTCATCGGTTCCCCCGTTCGAGCTCTGCGAGCCTCTTTTTCATCCTGGAGCGTGATTGATGGAGCGTGACCGCGACTACCGCCTGCGAAGTGCCCATCAGAGCGGCGATTTCGCGGTTGCCCAGCTCTTCCACGTAGCGTAGCGTGAACATTTCCGCGGCGCGCGGGGAGAGTTCGCTGATGGCCTGGCGCAGGAGCTGGGCGAGCTGGCGGCTGGAGATTTCGGCCTCCGGCGAATCGCCTGGCGCGGTTGACGCGATGGCCGCCGCGGTCTCGATGGGCTCGGAGGCCGCTGTTTTGCGTCTGCGGAGCAGGTCGAGAGCGCCGTTGATGGACGCGCGGTACAGATAGCTGGCGGCGTTTTTCAAGTCGAGACTTTCGCCTTGGCCGAGGCGCAGAAAGACGGTCTGCGCGACGTCCTCGGCATCGGCCATGCTCCCGGTAATCCGATATGCCGCGAGCAGAACGCGGCGATGGTGTTCGGCGAACAACTGCGAGAGCCGGTCGCTGGTGGCGGTGAATGGAAGGGTTGCGGCGGCGGCGCTCACGGGTCCACGCTCCTGGTTCTTCATAGGGATGACGCCCCGATCGTCAGATTCTTAATCAGATTGAAAAGAAATACGCGGAAAGGGGGTGGGGTGTTCCGGGCTCAGGATGACACTGGCTTGTTTGCGGTCGTGGCCTCCCACCCTAACCGCAAAGACAAAGACGCGGTTAGGATGGGGCACCCAGCTTCGAATGATTCTCTCAGGCGTAGCGGAGGAGGGCTTTGAAGCCGTAGTCCATGTGCTGCTGGATGTGGCAGTGGAAGAGAGATAGTCCCGGCTGGTCGGCGGTGAAGTCGACTACGGCGCGGCCGTAATAGGGCACCACCACCGTGTCCTTGAGGATGCCGGCGGTCTTTTTGCCGTTGATTTCGATCAGTTCCCAGAGGTGGCGGTGCAGGTGCATGGGATGGGCATCGTCGGTTCGGTTGCGCATCGTGAGGCGGTAACGGGTGCCCTGCTGGAGGACGAATTCGCGTTCATGGGGGTAGGGTTTGCCGTTGACCAGCCAGAGGTTGAACTTGCCTGCGCCGCCGGGAATCTTTTCGAAAATCAACTCGATGTTCTGCTGGGGCTGCGGGGAACTTGAGGTCTGGGCGCCGAAGATGGTGTAGTCCCAGCGGGCTTTGGGGGGATCGACCCATTGCAGCGGGCGATGCTGGCCTGCGTATTCGACCACCACGCCGAGGCCGGATTCGCGGATGGGCTTCTCGGTCGACCCGAGGATCCAGACGCCGGGCTGGTTCATTTCAACGATTGCGTCGACGCGCTCGCCGGCGCCGATAAAAATCGAGTCCAGCGCTTGCGGTGTAGGAACCGGATTGCCGTCGAGGGCGATCACCTTCATTTTGTGGCCGGCCAGGGCGATGCGGCGATTTTCAATGGCGCTGGCGTTGAGAAAGTGAATGAGCAGCCGCTGGCCTTCGCGGACCCGGATCGGCTCGCCGGAGCCGAGGCCCTTGTCGTTGATGGAGTAGGTCATGGAACCGACCTCGAGGCCGTCGGGATCGGTATTCATGGTTGCCGGTTTTTCGAGCAGGGGTCCGTCGTGGGTGTCGTCGTCCTCGTCGTCCATGGTGCCGGTGAAGAAGGGCTCCCAATCGCGCAAGGCGAGGAAGAGTTCCTGGTCGTAATGGCCGGGATCGTTGCCGGGGTCGACGTAGAGAAAGCCGAACTGGCCGGTGAAGGCGCCCTTGTGGAGGTCGTCCATGGCCATGGCGTGGGAGTGGTACCAGCGGCTGCCGGCGGGGGTGGGGGTGAACTGAACGCGCTGGCGGCCATGGGGCGGGACCACCGGCGAGCCCTCCTCCTCGGTGCCGTCGACGCCGGAAGGGATGAGCAGCCCGTGCCAGTGGACGAACTCCGGCGTATCGGTGTCGTTGATGATCTCCACGGTGACGGGCTTGCCTTCGCGCATGCGCAAGAGGGAGCCGGGGGCCGTGCCGTTATAGCCGATGGTGGAGATGATGTGAGACCGGTCGAGCTCGACTGTGACTGGCCCGATGCGGAGGGTGTAGTCGGCTTTGGCTTCCGGCGCAGCGGCGGCTGAAGGGGCGATCACCTGGCCTGCCTGGGCCAGAAGCTGGATTCGCGTGGTCCCGGCCTGGGCCAACGCCATGCCGCCGAGCCTCAGGAGATTGCGCCTGTTCACCGTGTGCCCCTCCCGGCCGGCCGGCTTACCTGCATCCTCTCACGCTCCGGTATTGCCGTAAAATGGCCCTACGAGCGGCCCTGATCCGGGATGAATGACTGCAACCAACTGCGGGGTGGCTCCGTCTAACGGGCAAGCGTTCACGGGTACTCTCTCGCGTCTCCATTCCTCCGCGGAGGTCCACCATGAAGTTGTCGCAGTTGGCCTTGCCGGCGGTTGTGGCCGCAGCTTGCTGCGCGGGGTTGTGGGCCTTTCAGCGGACGGCCGACTTCGGGTTCGGCAACGACGATACGCCTTCCAATGTGAAGTCGGAGTTCTACTGGTCGCGGCTGGCGTATTCGACCAGCATGACGAGCCTGGGAGCGTACCACCACGGCTATTGGGGAGGACCTTCGTGGTCGCGCGACTATCCCAAGGCCGACCGCCAGTTTCTGATTGCCATGCACCGCCTTACCCGGATAGACGGCCGGCCAATGGAACAGGTAGTCACGCTGGATTCGGATGAGATCTTCAACTACCCGTGGATTTATGCGGTGCAGGTGCAGACGTGGACTTTCAGTGACGCCCAGGCCAAGCGGTTGCGGGAATATCTGCTCAAGGGTGGATTCCTGATGGTGGACGACTTCCACGGCACAGAAGACTGGGAGAATTTTCTCAGCGGGATGCGGCAGGTTCTGCCCGATCGTCCCATTGAGGATCTCGAGAGCGGGGATGAGATCTTTCACACTCTCTACGATATCGACGACAAGATGCAGATTCCCGGTGAACAGTACGTCTGGACCGGCCGCACGTACGAAAAGGACGGGTATCAGCCCAAGTGGCGCGCCATTCGCGACGATAAGGGACGCATCATGGTCGCCATCTGCCACAACATGCACCTGGGCGACGCGTGGGAGTGGGCCGATGATCCGAATTACCCGGAGACGTTTGCTTCAATGGCGTTCCGAGTGGGGCTGGATTACATCCTGTATGGCATGACGCACTGAAGCGCCCCCGCATCATCAGAGGCCGCAGCCATCTTTAACACAGTTACCAGGACTTCACGACTGTCGGGCGTGCATGTTTCAGTTTCTCTTCAAGTATCCGATTCCGGTGTTCACCAGGGGCCGCTTCGTGCTGCTGAGCCCGTGGCCGGCCTGGGTACTGGTGGCGCTGATCGCGGTCGCCACCGTAGGGCTGGCGCTCGTGATCCGCTGGCGCCTGGGCCAGGCCGCGCCCCGGCTGCGCGGCTGGCGGGCGTGGGTCATCTGGGCCATGCAAGCGGCGGTGGTGGCGCTGCTGCTGGTGTTGTTGTGGCAGCCGGCGATGACCATCGGAGAATTGAATTCGCAGCAGAACATCATCGCGGTGGTGGTGGACGATTCGCGCAGCATGGCGACGGCCGACAGCGACGGGCGTACGCGCGAAGCCGCGGCGGTTGCGGCGCTGGACGGAGGGGTGCTTGCCGGGCTCGAGAAGCGCTTTCAGACGCGCCTCTACCGGATCGACAGCGAGCTGAAGAAGCAGGAAGGGACGAGAGGGCTTGCGCCCACGGGAACCGCTACGCGCCTCGATGATGGACTGAAGCAGTTGGTCGCGGAGACTTCCGATCTGCCGGTGGGCGCGGTGGTGCTGCTCACCGATGGCGGGCAAAACACAACGGGCCTGGGCGGATCGGGGATCGGTGCCGACACACTTCAGGAGCTGCGGAATCGCCGTCTTCCGGTGCATACGGTTGGATTCGGCCGCGAAGAACTGGCCCACGACGTCGAAATCGAAGACGTCAGCCTGGCGGAAAAGGCGGTCGCGACTGCGCGCGTGGCCGCGACTGTTACGCTGAGCCAGCATGGCTACACCGGAGAGAAAGCAACGCTGGTGGTGCGCGAGGGGGACAAGACGCTGGCCGAGCGCGAGATCACCCTGGGCCCGAACGGACGCGTGCAGGCCGAGCCGCTCTTCTTTCCCGCCGGCGCCGCCGGGGCGAAGAGCATCACCTTCGGGGTTCGGCCGATGGACCGCGAAGAGAACCTGGCCAACAACACGGTAACCCGACCGTTACTCGTCTCCGAAACCAAGAGAAAAATTCTTTATGTCGAAGGCGAGCCGCGCTGGGAATTCAAATTCATTCGCCGCGCTGAAGACGATGATCCCACCGTGCAGGTGGTTTCGATGCTGCGCACCAGCGAAAACAAGATCTATCGGCAGGGCATCGGCGATCCCAACGAGCTGGCGGATGGGTTCCCGGTGCGGCCGGAGGATCTGTTTGGCTATGCGGGCATCATCATCGGCTCGGTCGACGCGGGCTACTTCACCCCGCTGCAACAAGAGCTGCTGCGCGAATATGTCGATCGACGGGGCGGCGGCATTCTCTTTCTGGGCGGGCGAGCCTCGTTGAGTGACGGCGGCTGGAGCGCTTCGACCTTGAGCGAACTGCTGCCGACGTTTCTGCCCGCGGGCCGCAACAACTTCCATCGCAATCCGGCGACCGTGGAGCTGACTTCGGCCGGTGAGGACTCGCCTATCATGCGTCTTCTCGACGATCCGGAGAAGAACGCCCAGCGCTGGAAGAAGCTTACTTACCTGGCGGACTACGAGGATGCGGGATCGCCCAAGCCCGGAGCCACGGTGCTGGCCAGCATGAATGCCGGACGGCGCAAGTTGCCGCTGCTGATCACGGAGAGCTATGGGCATGGGCGGACGGCGGTGATGGCGACGGGCGGGACGTGGCGGTGGCAGATGAGTGAAGCGCTGGGCGACCCATCGCACGATCTTTTCTGGCGCCAGCTGCTGCGATGGCTGGTAGCCGGTACGCCCGGGCAGGTGACAGCATCCATGCCCGCGCGCATCCTCATGGACCAGGGACCGGCGCAGTTCACTGCCCAGGTGCGCGACCGGCAGTTTCAGCCGGCTGCGGATGCGCACGTGACTGCGCACGTGATGGGGCCGGACGGGGTGAATGCATTCCTGGACCTGACGCCATCGCAGCAATCGCCGGGAACCTACCAGGCGGACTGGACGGCGGAGAAGCCGGGCGCCTATCTCGCCGAGATCACAGCGGAATCCGCGGGAGGCGAGGGTAGGGAACTGGGGCGCGACGCTGTGACCTTCGAACGCGAAGACGGAGTCGCGGAGAGTTTTCATACCGAGCAGAATCGGGCTCTGTTGGAGCAACTCGCGGCGCAAACCGGAGGGCGCTACTGGAAGCCTGCGGACCTGAAGGATCTTCCGCGCGACATCTCTTACTCGGAAGCGGGCATCTCGGTGCGGACGACGAAAGAGCTTTGGAACATGCCGATCGTATTTGCGCTGCTGGTGGGCCTGCCCGCGTCGGAATGGCTGCTGCGGCGAAAGTGGGGCGTGGTATGAGGCGCGCGCTGGTGCTGATGGTGCTGTGTCTGTGCGCGTTGCGAGTGCGCGCGGCCACGTACTACGTGATCATAGCCGGATTGGGAGGAGAACCGGATTACGAGCAGCGCTTTACCGGGGCAGCGAAGGATCTCGACAAGGTGTTCAAGGAATCGAGTGAGTCGGCGCACGTCGTCACGTTGATGGGAGGGCAAGCCACGGCAGCGCTGCTGCGCGACACGCTGGGCAAGGTGGCGAGCGATGCCAAAGCGGAGGACGATTTTGTTCTTATCCTGATCGGCCACGGCTCCTTTGACGGGGTCGAATACAAGTTCAACCTCGTGGGGCCCGATTTGACCGGGGCGGAGATCGCGCAAATGTGCGACCGCATCGCGGCGCGGCGGCAACTGGTGGTCAACACAACCAGCGCGAGTGGAGGGTCGATGCCGGCGCTGGAGCGGCCGGGCCGCGCCGTGATCGCGGCGACCAAGTCGGGCACGGAAAAGAATGCGACTGTGTTCGCGCGCTACTGGGTCGAGGCGCTCGAGGATCCTTCCGCCGATACCGACAAGAGCGATTCGGTCAGCGCCATGGAGGCCTTCGTGTATGCGGCCAAAAAGACGGCCGCGTTTTACGATGCACAGAAGCGGCTGGCCACGGAGCACGCGGTCTTCGATGACATCGGCCATGGCGACTCGGTACGAACGGCGGAGAACGGACAGGGTCTTCTGATGTCGAATATCACGGTGGTGCGTCTGGGGGGCAATCTGCAGGCGAATAACGATCCAGCCAAGCGAGCGCTGCTTGAAAAGAAGGAGGAGTTGGAGCAGAAGATCGATGAACTGAAGTACAAGAAGGCGGCGATGGAGCCGGAGGATTACAAACAACAGCTGACCGCGGCCCTGGTGGAGTTGGCCAAAGTGCAGGAGGCACTGGACAAATGAAGCGCGCGACTTTCCAGACTCTCCTGCCAACGCTCGGTCTCCTTCTGGCTGGTGCGACAACTGCGCGTGCTTCCGCGCCCACGGATTGCTGGGCGATGCGCAAACACGGCCATGGCGCAGAGGCACAGGCATGTTTCACGGGGCTGACGCGAAGCGCGGATGCTTACGCGCGCGCGGAGGGATTCTGGGGCTTGGAGGATTGGCAGCAGGCTAACGAACAGTTCCGATTGGCAACGCAGCCAGCGAACAGCCCGGCTCTCTACAAGGTGCGCTGGGGCATGCTGCTGCATGCGCGATTTAATGATGGCGAAGCGGCGGATCTGTTTCGCGAGGCACTTGAGAAAGATCCCAAGAATGCCGCCGCGTATGTGGGACTGGCCACTGTATACGCGGAAAGCTTTAACGGGAAGGCCGCGGTCGATGCGAAGACCGCGACCGAACTCGACCCCAAGCTTGCCGAGGCCCACGAACTGCTGGCGGACCTTGCGCTTGCAAATGACGATCGGGAGGCGGCATCGTTCGAAGCCGACAAAGCCATCGCCATCGAGGGCGATGCGCTGGATGCGATGGCGACGCACGCCGCGCTGGAGTTGATC
>Ga0210383_10004403_pt1 | contig 12504 bp, 11 predicted proteins | sample IncBWC14OmetaG_FD_160072 | JGI IMG/M metagenome (GOLD analysis project Ga0210383, IMG submission 160072) | Forest soil microbial communities from Barre Woods Harvard Forest LTER site, Petersham, Massachusetts, United States - Inc-BW-C-14-O ...
AATATCGTTTCGTTTTGTATCTACGCCGTTTTGTCTCTCTGCGCGCATCAATCCTTGGTATTGCATTACACCACTTGGGTCTGGACGATCTACTTGGGCCTCACCGCGCTTCTCGCTGCTGTTGGCCTTCAGCGCCTTTTCTCTGTGTCTTCGGTCGATTGGCGTACTTCCCAGTGGCAATTCTTTCTGCCCAGCGGCTTTTGGAAGTATCTGTTCGCCACCCAACAGCTCAGTATTCTTGGCTTTTTTGTCGGTCGCTTGGATTACGTGTTGATCCTTCGCTTTGGCAATTTGAAAACCCTAGGTCAATATGCCGCCATCAGCACGATTGCGTTGCTGATTCCGCAAGTAAACATGTATTTTCTAGAGAGCCTGTTGCCTTCTCTGACGAACCTGTTCGCCACCTCGGATCTTCCCGTCGCTTCCGAGATCTTCGGTGTTTACATGCGCATTTCCTTCATTGTGAATACCGCTACCACTTGCGCTTTGCTACTGCTTACCAGCGTGGTTCTCAAGATTCTCGGTCCCCAATACACTTCTCTACACGTTCCTTTGATTATCGCAATTTTGTTGATCGGCCTTGCGAACCCTGGCGCTGCCGGCAATATCTTGCTTTCCAGTGTAGGTAAACAGCAGCGAGCCGTTTACATTGCCATCGCTCAGTTCGGGTTGTACAGCGTATTGTTCAGCCTGTTGTGGCCTGTTTGGCATCTGCTCGGTGCCATCGTCGCCTATGGGTCGGCAATTTGTGTCTCTTATCTGGCGTCTCTCTTCGTAGCCGGGCGCTGCGTCCCCATCAAGGTCTCCGTCGCTAAGGAATATGTAGTGTTCACTCTGGTGGCCATCTTTACCGCTGCTGCCGCGTTCTTTCTGAAATTGCCCTTAAGTCTACTCGCCGTGCCGCTATGGGTATTCGCGATGGCCCTGTTTCTTTTGTTGGCGGACTATCGCGGCGCTGAGATTCGCAGCCTGATTCGTTGTTTTTTGCCGAATCGTCGGACCCGCCACGCATAACCATCGCGACGACATCGAAACGCTCCTGGGAGTTCCAATCCTTATGAACATCGTCTATTCCGGTGCGGACCACAATGTGAAATGGAGCGCGTTTGTTAAAACCCACAACGACTGCGCCAATCATCACCAATGGGAGTGGAAAGACATTATTGAATCTAACTTTCATTGGCAGAGTCTTTATTTGATGGCCGAAGACAACCAAAAGATCGTCGGCATCCTCCCGCTCTTCGTCCAAAGCAGTTGGCTGCTGGGCAAGTGGGTCTCCTCCATGCCACTTCTGCAGGGCGGGGGTATCATCGCCGATAACCAGGACGCTGAGGAATTGCTCCTCCGCGAAGCCTTCTCCGTTACCGATAGGCTTGGCGCAAAGTATCTGGAATTGCGCGGCACTTCTGTCAATTCGCCCAGACTGACTCCTAGAACCGACAAGGTCCGAGCTGTTCTGCCCATCTCAACTGACACTGCGCGCATGTTGCGTAACCTCGATCCAAAAGTCCGCACTTCCATTCGCAAGGCCGAAAAATCTGGCTTCACCATCGAGTTCGGAGGCATGGATCTTCTGGACGATTTCTACTCTGTTTTCTGCGAGAACATGCGCGACCTTGGCACCCCGGTTTATGAGCGACGCTTCTTCCAGAGCATTCTGACGGCTTTCCCACACGAGACCTTCATCGCGATCGTGCGAATGCAGAACATACCCATCGCCTGCTGTTTCCTGCTCGGTTTTCGACAAACAATCGAATCCGTGTGGGCCGCTTCACTTCGAAAATATCTTCCCCTGAAACCTAACGTTTTCCTGCACTGGAACACCTTTTGTTTCGCGGCGCAGCGCGGCTATACGCGCTTCGACTTCGGCCGCTCCACCAAGGGCTCTGGCGTTCACCAATACAAAATGCAGTGGGGTTCCGAGGAGATTCCACTCGACTGGACCTATTGGTCTCCAAACAACAAACAAGTCAACGCGCTGAACCGCCAGAATCCCAAGCTGCAATTTGCCGTCAACGCTTGGCGACACTTGCCACTTTCCATCGCGAACCGAATTGGTCCAGTGCTCGTACGGCATTTGCCTTCCTGAAGGCCATGGCCTCAGCGCTTTTAATAGTGGTGTTGCTCACAACATGAAATCAGAAGTGCTAGTCGCTCGGTCGCCGGTCTCGCCTCCAGTGGCGTTGGCAGAATCTTCGGCAGAACAGACCAACTGGCACGTTTGGTCTGGCGTGCTGCTCCTGCTCAGTTTATTGCTGTACTGGCAGGTACTCAAAGCGCTCGCGCTGGATTGGTTTAACGATCCAGACTATGGTCACGGAGTATTCGTGCCGCTGTTTTCCGCCTACATTCTTTGGCGTGATCGCCGGCGCTGGCTGAGAACCGAAATTCGCCCCAATAATTTGGGGCTTTTGATCGTGCTAGCGGCGATTAGCCTTCTGCTGTTCGGCGATTTGGGCGCTGAATTGTTCACGGCGCGTTTCTCGTTCCTGGTCCTCCTTGCCGGCATGATTGTTTTTTTGACGGGCTGGAAGATGTTGCGCAGCGTTCTCTTTCCTCTGGCCTTCCTGGTCTTCATGATTCCAATCCCGGAAATTCTTTACAACCAAATTACTTTCCCTCTCCAATTACTAGCCTCGCGGCTAGCTACATTCTGTCTGGAAGTCCTGCAAATCCCGGTGTTGCGGGACGGCAACATATTGGTGATTTCGAACTACTCCCTGGCAGTAGTAGAGGCTTGCAGCGGCATACGCTCGTTGATAAGCCTGCTGGCCTTGGCCGCAGCTTATGGATACCTCGCCGAACCGAGTCGCCATGTGCGCGTGGTGCTGGGGTTCTTAATGGTTCCTATTGCTCTTGTAACGAATGCGATTCGTATAACGATAGCTGGAGTTATGGCACATCGTTTTGGCCCCGGTACAGCAGAAGGTTTCCTGCATGAATTTTCAGGTTGGATAATTTTCTTGTCCGCGATCTTGCTCATGTTTCTGTGCCATCGAGCGCTTCGGTTATTCGTAGCGCGGCTGAATCGAGAAACCGTTGCCTAAGATGACCTTATCGATGCGATTGTGGATGACGGTAGCTCTGCTGCTCGGATCGTCTGCGCTTCTCCACGCATTGAGTCATGGAGAACAAATAATTCCGAGGGAACCTCTGAGTGAGCTGCCATACTCCGTCGGAGTTTGGAAAGGCAAGGACCTTCCGCTTTCCCCGGCGATTGTTGCCGCTCTCAACGTAACAGACCACGCCAATCGCGATTACCTCGATCCCTCCGGTGTTCCGGTCCAACTCTACATCGGCTACTACGCCAGCCAAAGGACGGGGGACACGATCCATTCTCCCAAGAATTGCCTGCCCGGAAGCGGATGGGAACCCATCCGATCTGGACACCTCTCGATCGAGGTTCAGGGAGGACGCGAGATCACCGTCAACGAGTACGTCATTCAGAAGGAACAAGACCGGGAGATGGTTTTTTACTGGTACCAGGATGGTGGTCGCGTGATCGCCAGTGAATATGCGGCCAAGTTTTGGATGGTATCGGATGCAATTTTGCGCAATCGAACCGACGGAGCGTTGGTGCGAGTCGTCACGCCGAGCAGTGACGGGGACGCGAACGCGCGAAGTCGCCTGATTCGCTTCACTCAGGACCTGTTTCCGCGGTTGAACGATATTCTTCCGAACTGACCTCTCATATGAACGAAGGTAACTAAATATGACGATCCATACGAAACGTATTGCATTCTCTTGCGCTCTACTCGTTTTGACATCCCTGGTGGGAGCCTGCGCCGATAACCCGCAGAAGGCAAAGGTCAAATACCTTGCTTCGGGTGAGGACTATATGCAAAAGGGCAAGTATGGCGATGCAGCCATCCAGTTCAAAAATGCACTGAGGTTTGACCCCCAGTTCGTCAACGCCCACTACCAGTTAGCCCAGGCTCAATTGGCTCAGCACGATTGGCAAGCGGCTTATGCGTCACTGAATACGGTGATCAAACTTGACCCGCATCGTCCCGACGCGCGGCTAGCCCGCGGTCGTCTGTATCTCTCCGCGAGAGATTTTCACAACGCACAACTCGATGCCGAAGATATTCTCCATGGCGATCCCAAAAGCATCGCTGGTCTCCAATTGCTCGGAGCTGCCTATCTGGGACAACTGAAACCGGAACAGGCGCTCCCGCTGTTCGAGCAGGTAACCCAGTTGCGTCCAGACGATGCGAGCGCCTACGTCGATCTGGCATTGGTTGAAATTAGCCTGCGCAATCCGTCGGATAACCGTAATGATTATTCGGACGCCGCCGAAGCCCATCTGAAAAAAGCGATCTCCCTTAACTCAAAGTTTGTCCAAGCGTATGCCAATCTGTCCAATCTGTATCAGCTGAACAAACAACCATCGCAAGCCGAACAGGTCCTGCGTCAGGGAATTTCAAACGTCCCTGATGGAAGACTACTCCATCTGGATTTGGCGGCTATGTTGTCCAGCGAAAGTAGGGGCCAGGATGCTGCCGCAGTCATCGACAATCTCCGCAAGCAAGATCCGGAATCGGCCGAGACGGCGCAAGCCATCGGAGACTTTTATCTTGTACAAAAAGAAACGGATCGCGCCATTGCCGAATATCGACGGGGTCTGACCATCTCCGCGAACAACACGACAATAGAGAAGCGGCTCCAGGATGTCTATCTGACCACCAGCCAAGCGCGGCCGGCCGCCGACTTGGATAAAAAATTGATGAAGGATTCGCCAAACGATCCGGTGGTGCGCATTAATCACGGCCGCTTGCTAACTGTCCAGGGAGATTTCTCGAATGCCATCCTCTATTTGCAGAAGATCGTGACCGATGGAGCAGACCCGGAGCCGGAACGTGCCCGGTATTACCTTGCAATGGCCTACTGGCAGGATGGCGACGTGACGCAGGCTCGCGCTTCCTTGCTGGATGCGCTACAAAGCGCGCGGAACTCTCCTAATGCGCAGGCAGCTTCCAACTTGCACACTACCCTTGTGGCTCTCGCGCGGCTGAGCGCCACGCAGGGAAACGCGAAAGACGCCGAGGTTTATTCCAAGGAACTGGTTGATCGGTTTCCTGCTGATTCAGACAGTCGCCAGTTACTTTGGGAAGCATTGGCGCGTCAAGGGGACTTCAAATCGGCGGAAGTGGAAATCCTCAAAGCCAAAGAAATATCGCCGAATGACCCCAACATTCGCGTTAGTCTGGCACAAGCTTACGCTGCAGAGAAAAAATGGCCCGACGCTCAGAAGGAGTTTGTTGCAGCGGTGCAACTGGGTCCACACGAAACCGCTGTGCTGGGACACTACTGTGACTATCTCGTTGACCGCGGTCAGTTGGCACAGGCCATCGTTCTGGCTCGGCAATATGTAGACGCCAATCCAAATGATGCAAACGGACACATGCTTCTCGGAGCGCTCCATGACAAGTCGAGAGATTACCCGTCTGCTCAAACGGAATTCGAGCGCGCGATCACACTCGACCCCGCAGGTAACCAGGGTTATATCCGGCTTGCGGCGGTTTTCAGAGAACAAGGCAAAACGGATCTGGCAGTCGCAGATTATCAAAAGGCCTTGGAACTCCAGCCAAAATCCGCGGCGTTGGCTACCATGATCGGGAATCTTTACCTGGATAAAGGAGATCTGCGAACGGCTCAGCAGTACTACGCACGTGCTCTCGACGCCGATCCTAACTTTGCGGTCGCCCTAGCAAATACAGCCTGGGTATATGCGCAAGAAGGCAAGAACCTCGATCTCGCGTTAGGCATGGCACAAAAAGCCAAATCTCTGATGCCAGAGGTAGCCTCTATCACGGACACCTTAGGCTGGGTGATGTATAAAAGGGGCAATTACCAAAGCGCTGTCCCGCTATTGGAAGAATGCGTTCAGAAATCCCAGGATTCAGCGAAGTTTCGTTTACATCTGGGTCTGACCTTGTTCATGGCCGGACAGAAAGCTAGGGCAAAACAGCAGCTCCAGGCCGCATTGCATATGAATCTGGATGCCATCGATGCCCAGAAGGCTCACCAAGCACTGACCGAGATCAACTGACCGTCTAATTCCAATGAGAAGCGCCAGATCAAGATGTCGTGGTCTCTCCAGTGGCGAGGTATCGCCGAGCCCGACCCAAGCCGAGATGGCCGAGGTGTTGGTGATGCATGATACTAAATCGAAATACTTAGCCCTTTTGGCTAACACGGTCGAATAGCACCAGATGGGGAATTGCATGTTTGTTCCGATCCCTTTACAAATACAAATGTTTGCTGCACCTCCGCCCCAGATTTGTCTCACGTGTTTACTTGCGCCAAGGTTGAAGACTGAAGGTGAGAGCAGGGAACACGTCACGGGAGTGAATTTTTTATGATGACTCAATGCGCGCAGTCTAGTAACAACCATGGTTCACATTCACAATCCACGCTCAGACGGTCGTCGATGTGGATTGTGGTGCTCGCTTCGCTCCTCCTGATCGCCCCAGGAGTTTTCGCTCAGACGAACGTCGACTTCTTTTGCAGCTTAGGAGGAAGTAGCGCCTGCACAGGAAGCGTCGCCCAGTCCGGGACGAACTTCAGCACCTCGGGTATCACGGTCTTCAATGACAGCGGGCCATTTACGGCCAGCGTGCCTTTCACTTTGGCTTTCAACACCACAGCCGGCTCGATCAGCCTTGCCGGAACCGGAATGGACGCGGGCGTGAATTTGATCGGGAAAATTATTTCCTTCGCGTCTTCGAACGGCGGGTCGAGCACGGGCTTCTCGATTGTCGCGGACTGGTCTACGCTCCCCTCGGCGGTGCAGGCACAGCTGGGCACATCGACAGGAACGGACTCTGGTTTTGTGATCTACCTTAATAAGACGGGCGCCGCACAAAGCGTCGACGTTCTTATCACCCCAAATGTATCCCCGACACCGGAGCCTGCCAGCATGCTGCTTGTGGGTAGCGGGCTGCTAGCCATCGGTGGTCTGCTCCGCCGGCGTCGAGTGACTACGACTGCTTGATCTAACAGTTTCGCGAGCACCTCTTATCTGCCCCGTAGCCGAAGCGGAAGTGAAGCAGTTTCTCGGGCCCTAGCAAGACGGGAGGTTCGACGTGTTGTTACGATCACAAGCTGTCTGCCTTCTTATTCTCATGCTGGTCGCCGGATTTGCGACGGCAAATGCCGATGCCCAGACAACGTTCACGTTTGGAACTCCGGTGGGCGCTACCTCTCGTGGGGAACCTGTGGATGCCCTTGCGACGTTCGCAATTCAGGGGGACACAATCACTGTTGCCCTCACCAATCTCGAGGCGAATCCAACCAGCACCGCGCAGGCATTGGGCGGGATAGATTTCAACTTAAGCTCGGGGCAGACGTGGGGTGCACTAACCTCAAGCTCGGCTCAGCGGATGAAAATTCTCCAGAACGGAAGTTTCGTAATGGGAAATACCGGGGCTACGGGTTGGCAACTCCGAGATAGCTTCCAAGGCGGTCTGCAGCTAACTGCTCTCGATTTCGGGGCAGGGGACACTATGCTGATCGGTCCTCCAGCCGGAGGCACCTATAGCGATGCCAACCATTCCATTGCCGGACATCACCGCTCGTTTCTCGACCAGACCGCCACATTTGTTCTGACTATCCCGTGTCTGAAAGGCTTGCCGGCCATTACTGACGTCACATTCCTCTTTGACAACACCAATGGGTCGCACCGCCAGCGCGACCCGGGCACAAACGTTCCCGGCGACCCCTCTGTCACACCCGAGCCGGCCACGATGCTGTTATTTGGCTCAGGACTTGCAGCATTAGCCGCGTTCCGGCGCAAGCACCATCCCACAGCTTGAAACCAGCTTAACTGAGCCTGACTCCTCCCCTTTGCAGCCGCCCGCCAATTCCACGTCGGACGGCTTCTTTTTTTGCCCGGAGCCGCCGTGGCCACCTGAAAAAACGCTTTCGCGTCCCGGCTTACAAGGGGATCAACAAATTTGGAGTGATAAACGGAATATCAGGAAGTGGCGGATGGGGGCTGGCGTCTTAAGAGGGATCTTTTTCAGGGAATTCTGCTCGGGCTAGGGTGAAATGTGTTCGGGAAGTGCCTTATGCTCGTGCGGTTACTTATAAAGGCTAGCCCGCGGCAGTAAGGCAGATCAGGGAATTTGCAGCGACTAACCGTCTAACCATCAATGAAAAGTAGCCGCTGTTCAGCGGAGATTCACTTCAACGAATAGCGCGTTTTTCAGCCCAGCGGATTTAATTCCGGATTGCCCATAATTGCCCAAGATCGATTCGATGCCAAGCGTAGGGATCACTGCCTACAAGCCGACTTCAAGTCGTTGTATCGAAAGCGCGCGAACACACCGTGCTCGTGCAGGCGCATTGCCCTTAGCGCTTCCGATACAACCCTAAGACTTTCCATTACTAATCGTGGTCCAGCATCAGGTCACTCCCGATTGCGCCTTGAATATCAGCTCGACGTGCGCGATTGGCAATTAGGGTTCCCGAAATCATGCACCGACGGCAAATCCTCTGGCATCGAACTGCGTTAGGAGGAATTGTTATGAAAGCTGCCGTCGTTCCCGCTGTCAGCAGTTCATGGCAGATCGAGGACGTTCCGCAACCTCAACCCGGACCTAATCAGGTACTCGTGAAAATGCATGCGAGCGGCATTTGCTACACCGATGTACATCTAACGCTCGGACACTTTCCCGGATCATTTCCCCGAATCTTGGGCCACGAGCCTGTGGGCGAAATCGTTGGCGCAGCTTCCGACGTAACGACGCGGAAGGTAGGCGACCGCGTGGGTACCGCCTGGATTCAATCCACTTGCGGGCGCTGCGAATGGTGCCAGCGTGGCCGCAGAATGTTCTGTCCCTACATGAAAGGCACGGGAATTGAAGCACAAGGCGGACACGCCGAGTACATGCTGATGAATGCCGACGCAACCTATCTGATTCCCGACAAAGTTTCCTACGAACAAGCAGCGCCGATTTTTTGCGCGGGCTACACGGTCTACAGCGGGCTGCGCTGGGCCGACCCCCAGCCACACGAACGCGTGGCGGTGCTTGGCATCGGCGGTCTTGGACACCTCGCCGTGCAATACGCGAAGGCCGCGGGCTTTGAGACCATTGCGATTTCGCATTCGCCTGACAAAGACAAGTTGATCCGTGAGCTCGGCGCGGACGAAATTGTCCGCGACGGGAAGAGTCTTGCCGCGGCGGGCGGCGCCGATGTGATCCTCAGTACTTCCAATTCGACGAAGTCCATGGTGGACAGCATTCAAGGGTTACGGCCAGACGGACGGTTAATCGCCATGGGTGCGGACGCGGAGCCACTTTCCGTCTCGCTGATGGATCTCATCATGAAGCGCATCCGCATCATCGGCAGCCAACAGAACGGCCCCGAATATCTCTATGAAGCGCTTGATTTCGTGGCGCAAGGGAAAGTCAAAACGATCGTGGAGACTTACCCACTGGCAGAGGCCGCCAAGGCCTACCAACGTGTTGCGGATGGCAGGGCCCGCTTCCGCGCCGTCCTCACGATGTAATCGGCGATACGAGCGGTCACCGCCGGTTCCGGGCGGATTACGGGCAACTTGGGACTTGTCAGTTATCCGTTGGGTTAGGACCGAGGGACGCGCATCTCGTCAGTGCTGATTTCCTGACGAAATGTCGACTTGTCGGTACCGATCGACCGCTTTCGTCTGGAGAGAATGTCACTAAGGACGTTGCGAACGTTCCGTATTGTTGCGCAGAAAACGCTTCTAGGAACACTGCTGGTTTGGACATAGTCATTCCTCTCGTTTCTCCTAGGTATTTACGGTAAGAACTTGTAACCAGCGCTATGGACCGTATGAAAGTGCTTGGGATGAGCAGGCTCTGTCTCCAGTTTCTTGCGCAACCTCAAAATGTGGTTATCGACAGTCCTTGTACAAGGATAGTTCTCGTATCCCCACACTTCATTGAGCAGTTCGTCTCGTGAGATCACTCTCCTGGGGTTTTTGATCAGATACGCGAGCGTTTTGAATTCCTTACATGTGAGAGTAACGGGCCGACCATGGCAATGAATTTCCATCGTCGAAAAACATCCTGTTACTCCGCCAAATTCAAAGGTGTCTGTGACGCTGGGATTTCTAATCCATGCCTTCGCTGCATCCAGCGGTAGGCAGACATCGCTGGTATTGGTGAGGCCAGCGGCGAACTTATTGGGTCGCGGCTTTTTCTGGGTCCTCTTATCATGAACAACTGATTTCGGAACAAGCACGATCACCGGCAAGAAACGCGATAGCTTACGAAACTCTTCCGGTACGCCAGAAACGGGCACGGATGCCAAGTCTTCATCGAGGAAGTGCATCGGATTTGAATCGAATTCGGTCTTGGCTTCCGCAAATGGGGAAATTGCCGCCTTGATTGTGGCTGTCATTGAGATACCTCTTTATTTAGCTTGCGCTGGCACGATTGGAGCTCCGACGCTTTCCAGCAAGGGCATTCGATGCAGCGCTCTTTTCGCGTGAAACATCCGTGCCTTTACTGCCCCGGTCGAAATTCCCAGAATTTGTGCGGTTTCTCTGATGGAGTGTTCTTGTATGTGGAAGAGTTCCACAACGTTGCGAGCTCGCGGGCACAGCCCCGAAATGGCTGACTTCACGATCCGTATTCGTTCATGAAGGGAGCAACTCTCTTCCGGATCGGGAGCGTCGTCCCGAAATTCTCGCTGCGCTACGGGTTCAGACGACGGGTTTGGCTCGTCCATGGGAACTTCTCGCGCTCCGCGGTTTTTACGAAGCTTCATCAAGGCCCCATTGATCGCAATGCGGGTCAGCCAGGTTGCAAATTGGGCCCTTCCATCAAAATCCTTGAGATGGACGAAAGCATTCAGAAAGCAGTCTTGCACCACGTCTTCGGCGTCTTCGCGGTTTCGCATGATCCGATGGATGACACAGAAGACTTTTTTGACATGACGCTCGCAAAGCTCTCCGAAGGGAGCTCTTTGTCCACTCTTGGCGGCTGCGATCAACTCGCTCTCACTCCACGCTCGAAGATCGCTAACCGCTGGGCCAGCGCTCTGCGCCGAAAAAAATGTACTCATCACTACGATGGACCTCCTCCAGCAAATCGGGTCTGCCAGTTCGTGGCTCCCTCAATCTTTTCTGTTTCCATCCACTCGCGGACCTACGCCGAACAATTCTCCAGCTTGATCCCATTCGCCTCGCAATCTCTTAGAAACTTCACTGCGTCGCGATCTTCCAGCCTCACGTCTCGTAAGTCCAAAACGATGGTTCTGTGGCATCAAAGAGCGCCTTCAACTCCGCGACCTCCTCCACCTTCATATGCCCGCTTAGAGTAAAAACCGCGAATCCCTGCTGCACCGATCGCTCGCCAAGGTCGTCGTTTTGTTGTTTGGCCCGGTCAGCCATGGCGTTCCAGCATTTGTTGCCATCGCGGCTCTCGGTTGAGGAAGATGCAACATTGAGGCCACATGCAAACCACTGGAATGAAAAGGCGTAGAGGGCAAATTGGATGACGGAAATCCGGCAGTGCCGGATTTCCGGGAATAGAAAGGAGGGACTTACGACTACTTAGAGATAAACCTGTGTTTGTTGATCCCCTGTTGCTTGATTTTCGTGTCCAGCGTCGATCGGGGAATTCCGAGCTTTGCTGCCGCTCCTTCTGGGCCGGCAACTTTACCTTTACTTTCCGCTAGGGCAGCTTCAATAATTTCTTTTTCCTGATTCTTGAGGGTATCCGGCAAAGGACTTGCTAATTCCTGCCGGGGTGCGTGCTCGCGTGCCAGCCAGGCCTTTTCAATCCAAAAGGTGTCGCCGCTGCACAAGATCACCGATCTTTCAACAATGTTTTGCATCTCGCGGATATTTCCCGGCCATGCATGCGATTGGCACCGTTCCAGCGTCTTGTTGTCGATCTTGCTGATTTGCTTTCCGGCTTTTTCCGCGTAGCGTTTTACGAAATACTCCACCAACATCGGAATGTCCTCCCGCCGATTGCGGAGCGGGGGCACCTCAATCGGGAAAACGTTCAGCCGGTAAAACAGGTCGCTGCGAAAGGTGCCCCCCGCTATGGCAGCTAGCAAGTCACGATTCGTGGCAGCAATCACCCTAACATCAGGATGAATGGATCGACTTCCGCCGACGCGCTCAAATTCGTGTTCCTGCAAAACACGCAAGAGAGCGATTTGCGTCACGGCCGGGAGCTCCCCAACCTCATCCAGGAAGATTGTGCCTCCTTCGGCCAATTCAAAGCGGCCCAAACGTTGCTGAGTTGCACCCGTAAAGGCGCCCTTTTCGTGGCCAAACAATTCCGAGGCGATCAAGTCACGCGGAATGGCAGCGCAGTTCACACTCACAAAAGCTCGCGAAGAACGATGAGACCTCTTATGGATGGCGCGGGCCACCAGTTCCTTGCCAGTTCCGGTTTCGCCTGTGACGAGAACTGTTGAGTCGGTGGGAGCGACCTTGGATACACGAGAGAGTACTGCTTGCAGTGCGGGAGAAGTCCCGACGATGTCCTCGAACAT
>Ga0210383_10004405_pt1 | contig 12502 bp, 19 predicted proteins | sample IncBWC14OmetaG_FD_160072 | JGI IMG/M metagenome (GOLD analysis project Ga0210383, IMG submission 160072) | Forest soil microbial communities from Barre Woods Harvard Forest LTER site, Petersham, Massachusetts, United States - Inc-BW-C-14-O ...
CGTGCCGAAACTTTTAGTTTCGATGCTGGTTTCGGCGCCCCTAATGTTTGCGGCGAAACTTAAAGTTTCGGATTAGTTTTCAGTACAGCTGAAATTTTGTATTTTCCAGTGTGATTCACATAAACAGGACCAAAGAGCGATCGAAAATTCCTCGAGGTACATGTACTCGAGTCCTTCCATCCAACTAACATGGGACGTCGTGCAAAAAACAAGCAAGGTGCTCCCGAACCCCTTGAACCTAAGGTGTGGACGACACCCAGGAAACTAGGCAAGCGGAAGGCCGACGCCGAGGCAGAGGTGGACGGTAAAGCCAGCGCCAGGCCTACAAAGAAAAGCAAGGAATCCAACGGAAAGGTTAAACCAAAAGTAAAGGCCAAAGAGACCGGCAGGGACAAGTCAGGTCCCACCAGAGGCAAAGGTACGAAGGTCGTCGAAGACGAATCAGGAGCGGTGGATTCTGTTGATGGCTGGGAAAATATTGAGAATGCTGACCTGAAGTCTCAGGCCAAGTGAGTTATATCCCATGTTACTCTGGGTGTTCGCTGTCGACTCACAGATATTATGGCCAGGTCACTATTCCATGACAGCGATGGTGAAATGCTGGATGGATTTATGGGCAATTTGGACGACCTTGAAGTGGAAGGTGATGACGAGTATGCGCAACTTCCAATGCCTCCACTCAACTGCTCGTTTTAATATTATTTTCATAGACTCAGCAACGACCTTTTACGAGGTCCTGTGCAAGAACTGGACCTTGGTTCAGACGACGATGATGACGAACCACGTTTAGTCTCATCTAAGCGTAAAAAATCCAAGCAGAATGAACGGCCCCTCAAAATCATTCCCACAGGCTCAGATGACTCTTCTGACTTCGAAGCTTCCGATGAATACGACGAAGACGGCCTCACAACCATGGCCAACATGGAGGCGCGTTCTCGAGCATTGGATGCCAAAGCAGCGGCAGAAGCCGAACTCGATGCGGAGGAATTACAGGAGGCAGCGATCACTGATGATGATATCGATATGGATGGAGTGGAAGATGCGGATGGGGATATAGATGCGAAACCATTCCACCTGCCTACTGCCGCGGAGAGAGACGACGAAAAGACTGGTGGGCCGGACGTACATGTTGTACAACGGCGGATGAGGGAGTGTGTGCGAGTGCTGGGAAAGTTCAAAAGGTTGGCTGAGAAAGGCCGGTGAGTGATATTTGGAGTGCCTAGTTTCCGGATACTAAATATTTTGTTTTTCCACTCTATATGCTAGATCGCGCTCAGAATATACAGACCAATTGATGGCGGATATCGCTAGTTATTATGGGTATAATGCCTTCCTTGCTGAGAAGTTGTTCCTACTCTTCCCTGTTGCTGAGGTATCGTATTTCGTGTCTCCGTATTAGGTCAAAAACTTAGCAAAGTTCTTTGAGTAGGCCATCGAGTTCTTTGAGGCCAACGAGGTTTCCCGTCCGGTGACAATCCGAACAAACACTCTGCGAACGAGAAGGCGCGATCTTGCTCAGGCTCTCGTAAACCGTGGTGTGAACTTAGAGCCTATTGGCAAATGGACCAATGTCGGACTGCAAGTATTCGAGAGCAGTGTTCCCATAGGTAATTACGTTCCCCTAAACCATGATAATTTCTCGGAGCTTAAGTTATTTTGATAGGTGCAACCCCTGAATATTTAGCAGGACATTATATGCTGCAAGCTGCGTCTTCGTTCCTCCCCGTCATCGCACTATCCCCCCAACCCAATGAACGAGTTCTAGATATGGCTTCAGCCCCAGGCGGAAAAACAACACACATCGCCGCTCTCTTGCAGAATACGGGTGTGGTATTCGCTAATGATACGAACAAGGCCCGCACGAAGAGTCTCACCGCGAATGTACACCGATTGGGATGCAAGAACGTTGTGGTCTGCTCTCATGACGGGCGGGAGTTCCCAAAGGTGATGGGAGGCTTTGACAGGGTGCTATTGGATGCACCATGTAGTGGGACGGGAGTTATCAGTAAAGATTCGAGCGTGAAGATTAACAAGGTAATCTCTTTGCAGATCCTTCATACCCCCGGATTGATTTATATTTGCAGTCCGATCGCGACTTCACACTTCTTTCACATTTGCAAAAGCAGCTCATCTTGTGTGCTATTGACAGTGTCAGCCCAGAGTCTAAAACTGGTGGTTACATCGTCTACTCGACATGTTCTGTCACGGTGGACGAGAATGAAGCCGTGGTGGACTATGCCCTGCGCAAGCGGCCGAACGTGAAGCTCGTCGATACTGGGCTTTCATTCGGCAGGGAGGGGTTTACCAAATATCGAGGAAAAACGTTCAGTCCTAGCCTAAATTTAACCAGGAGGTTTTATCCCCATGTGCACAATATGGATGGGTTTTATGTGGCCAAGTTCAAGGTTGAGAGGAGGACGAAGGGTAAGGGCGCGGCCGAGAAGAGAGAGGAAGTAGTCGTGACTACCAAGGGCGATGTAGCTGAGAATAAGAATTCGGAGAACGTTGGGTTTGATTCTGATGAAGATAGACCCTACCTCGAAGGCTCGTCTTTCCGTGTTATTCTTGTTAGATACAGATTCTGATTTCTCTGTTTGATTTCCAGAGACGAAACGAAGGCGTATGAAGGCCAAAGGTTTGCGCCCCCCGCCTCGGACAAAAGCTCCCCCCGCATCTGCAACTGCGAAGGCTGCAGCGTGATTGGAGCGATTGGAACGATGGGCGACAATGATATGTTGTGTAGCACGCATCAGCGACGATATTGTTGATGCAGTTCCTGAACATATTATTTTCACACATGCGAGACCGAGCAAATCATGTGCATTCATCGTGAGAGTGAGAGCGAGTGAGAGCGAGTAAGAGTGGTGGTTCTGTTTCTGACCACCCGCGTGGTCCGAGAATAACCACCCAACAAATCAACCGCATCGATGGTGGTTATCAGCAGAACATAGTAGGAATACATAGCATGTAAAATAAAGACAGTAAAAGGGTATGAAAGAACTTGGATTAAGGTATGTAAGGTTCATCATAGAAGTTCATCAATGAGGGTACCTGCGTAGACCTGCGTACGCATGATCGTAATTGAAATTTGCGTCAGGGTCATCTGGTCTGTGTCCGCATCGGTCATCTAGTATGCAGCATTTTTCCGATTACTGCGAAGAGGAAGGTGAGGTCATCATTGAAATGGGCAAGGTGTGGATGGGCACGGAAGGAAAGTCTCGAACCTGTATCTGCTTCCACATGCACAAACCCCAGCGCACGCTCCAAACGTTGCGGCCCACAATGCGATTGTCGCACCCAACGTCATCCAGACCTAGGGAAAGGTCATTTAGTCGGCTACCGAACGTCAAGATCCTTGATCAGAACACACCGCATTACCCCAATTGAGCACGAGATCACCATTGGTTTCATTATGCACTCGGTGGCGCACGAGGGCAACAAGTATGACGTCAATGAGGAAGACAATAGTTGCGAGTACAGCGGTCAGGATGCCGACGCCAAGGGTAATGAGGGAGGGCAAGCGCGATGTTCCATTTGATCCCCGGCGGAGAATGAACAAGGAGATGAGCAAAGTCAAGAAAGTGAGGCCTGCGACTGTAAGTTTTAGATAAGTTGATAGGAACAAGAAGCCAAACAAAGAGAGCCAATCTATCGGATGAAGGACAAGAGCAGCTGTACTAGTGCGAGATATGAGGTTGTCGAAACCGCTCACATGCCTAAAGCGACGAGGATAAGCGAGACTCGGAGGGCAAGGATAAGTATCATAGAGCTTACAAGGCTTGGGCGACCGTTTTGTCGAATGTGTAGCCGAGGTGAGGTTTCGAACATTCCGCATTGGTGCTGTGGTTAATGCCGACGACACTAACGCGGAAATCACAAATATGACAAAGGTAGTTAAAAAGGTTTAAACATAGAAAACTCACGAAACCTCGATCGCTGAGACGCAATGACCCCATACACCAAACTTGACGGAACCACTAGCACCGGTTCGCAGTATACCTTCCTCAACATTGGCGATAAGACGGAAGAGGTAAATGGACTTGATGATTGGGACAGAGAGGGAAACGAGGAGGAGCAAAATGAAAGCGATGAAGACCAACACTGGTGTAATGGCGGCAAACATGGTAAGTAGCGATCAAGTGTAGCGTCAGGTATGGATAGTCGGTAGTCCGTGGGTGTCGCAAGTCAGGCGTGGTCTTTATAAAGGCAGGAGAATAAAGCACTGCTCCATTATACTAGAACAATGACGTCTGGATATTTGTTCCCGTGATACATAATGGAGCAGATTGGGAGGCAGTGCAGACACGGAACAGAAATGTAAAGTGAGCGAAAGACGAAGGGACTCCACAGGGAATGCTGCTGAAAGGTTGTGCAAGTAGTGGATATTATCGCGCAATCACTCGTTCATCATGATCATTTCAAGAGTATAAGGGCGTGGGAATATGGATGGAACATGCCAGATTCGAACTACTTCACGTGAAGAGTCAAGAACCCTGCAAATAACAATTATCAGCGCTCCGACAAACAACAAGGCTTGATCGATGTGCTCCCTTTCAGACGGGTGAACGCCAATTCGCAACTCACCAGTGCGTTATCTCAGTCGAGACTCTTTGATCAAAGCTGGACCTAGAATCGGTCTCTGCTTCTTAGTGACCTGATTTGCGGTTACATTTGATGCTCCTTTCAACGAGATGCTGAGATGCGGCCGGATTTAGCGCTTGGATACGTTCGGCAACTGTGCGCATGCTTGCACTCGGTTTTGACGCTCACAAGACTTGCAAAGGATGATCGGAGGTGTTAAAAAGGAAGGAGGACCCTGGGCGCAATAAATTGGGTGAGAGCAAACAGGGTTAGCATTTGCCAAACAAAGACACGCTGGACCAAATATAGGATAAGAAGGCACCACCAAAATTGTTTTCAGACTCCATCCCCTCCTTCCTTATTTCTCAATCGCCCTATTGCCCCAGCGGGTTCAAAGGCTGCGTAGCACGCAAATTCCCTCTCTCTCTTGTCAATTAATACCCTTTTCATGTCAGTGGCTTTCTTTACTCTTCCTTTCCTCTATCCCTTTACCCTTATCTTTGTCGTCTTTTTTTTTTCTTCCAATCTGACTCATATCTTTTACCAGCTCACTTCGCATTTCTGCAATAATGTCTGAAACTGCTGTCGCCCCTGCCCCGCCTGCCCCTGTTGAGGAGGTCAAGCCCGTTGAGACCCCTGCCCCGGAGCAAACGCCCGTCGTTGAGGCCGCCAAGGTCGACGAGCCAACTCCCGTACGCCTATCCGTTTCCTTTCTCTCTATGCTTTTCCGTCAACGCTCTTCCAAGGCACCTGTCGAGACCAAGGCTGAGGTGTGTAGTATATGTTCCGCATTCGAAATCGGTACATACAAGTTCCTCTGATCACACCCTTTTCTTTCCCATTGTTTTAGGAGACCCCGGCTGTCGAGCCAACTCCCACTGCTGTCGAGCCCGCCGCGGAGGCCGCCGCTGAGGAACCCGCAAAGGAGGAGGTCAAGCCTGTAAGTAAACCTTTGTCTCGGTCCGTGATCACAAGACCGATTGTTCTTAGGCTGAGGCAACGAAGAAGGATGACGTACCTAAGAGTCCTAGTCTGCTCGCTAAGCTCCTTGCGCCTTTTAAGAATGAGAAGGCCAAAGTCGAGAAGAAGGTGAAGGCCCCTAAGAGTCCGAAGAAGGAGAAAAAGAAGGAAGAAGCCGAGGTTCGTTCTCCTTATCATTAAAGGTGTCTGCTCTTATCCCAACTTTTACTTAGGCTCCTGCCGCTGAGGAGCCCGCCAAGGAGGAGGCTGCTGTGGAGGCGCCCGTAGTTACCGAACTTGCCAAGGCCGAGGAGCCGGAGGCCGTCAAGGAGACGTAAGTACATGTAGTTCGCGGATCGTTTTCATCTGACTTATTATCCTTCTGCTGCGTAGCGAAACTGCTGAGCCGGCCCCTGCCGAGCCTACCACCGAAGTTCCCGCGGAGGGTGATAAAGTGATTATTTTTTTTTCCACTTTCTATGATCCGTGGAACCTAACACGCATCGCAGAAGGAGGAAAAGAAGGAGGAAAAGACCCTCAAAGCGGCCAAAGTTGGCCGTCGCCTCTCTGCACGTGTCGGTGAATTCTTCAAGCCCAAGCCCAAGCAGGAGGTGTCTTCACCCGCGAAGGTTGATGAGCACCCTCCCAAAATTGATGAGCCCGCACCAGTCGCCCCTCTGGAGAACCCCGCTTCAGAACCCGCCGCTGACGCTGCCGCCGCTGTGCCAGCACCCGTCGTCGCGGAGGAGCCCACCAAACCGATTGAGACTGCCCCACCCGCGGCGCCCGTCGTCGCTGCGGCTGCATAAGCGTGTCTGACTCTTATTTTGGACCCTCCACTAATTTCTAATGAACGACTGTCATGAGCTTTTTATCTTTTCTTTTGTGTTGGTCCCATTCAACACAAACACTTACCCCTCCACCCATGATAACGCCTCGTGGATTCATTCCGTTCCCAGACTTATGTCTTTGATTTTCTCATACGCTATCCTCCGGATCCGGTTTTACTGCTTTACCCTTTCACGAACACCACACATTAAGAGCAGCCCGATCCGTGTTCCTACCTAATTCTCGATCCATTTGGTCTGATTGGATACCCCCTACTTTCTTTTATCGGATCGTGCTCGCATGTCGTTAGGTTCTCATGTAATCATTTCATTACCACCCAATGATTCTTTCTCATTAGTTTATTTTACATTGTGTGAACTTAGAAGAAACAAACATCCTGTTTGAGCTCTGAAACCCGTAACTTTAGAACTCATCTCAATTTTACAATCCATGGCTCCCAAATCGTCAAGTGCAGGCAAAGAAAAGTTGATTGGCGACGAGGACGAAGTCTTGCAAGCAGTCATCCTTGCCGACAGCTTCAACAAACGGTTCAAACCTCTTACTTTGCGCAAACCTCGAGTAAGGCTAATATTCCCAGAGGTACAGTGTTGTCAATCCTGACAATTCAACCAGTGTCTGCTTCCGATCTGCAATGCGCCGCTGCTAGATTGGACATTCGAGAGTCTCGCGCTCGCAGGAGTGCAGGAGATCTTTGTAATTTGTCGATCTCATGCTGAACAAGTCAAAGCCGTGATCAAGTACGTAGTCTCCCTCACTTGCTACAACTGCCAATCGTGGCTTACTCGCGTCTACCTCTCCAGAGAGTCTAAATGGTCCAAACCAGGCTCTAGTATTACAGTCGTGCCCATTATGACAGCAAAGGAGACGTTCTCGCCGGGAGACGCGATGCGTGACATTTACACTCGCGGGATCATCACTACTGACTTTGTCCTGGTCATGGGGGACCTGGTGAGTAATGTGCGAATAGACGAGGTCGTACGCGTGCACAAGGAACGGCGGAAAACGAACAGGGATGCAATTATGACTATGGTTGTGAAAGAGAGCGGAGTGACGCATCGAACAAGGTCTGTTGTGTTTCGTATTTGGTACTGGTGAGGTTGACTCTTGAAGTACTTGGATTTTGGCAGATCAAAAGGCGACTCGTCCGTGTTCGTGTTGGATGCGGAAACCTCAGAATGCTTGTATTATGAACCCGTTATGGGGTATCCGCCCACAACATTGACTCGCATTCCGCGTGAAATCCTTGTGTCGCATCCGGAGATTGAGATTCGGAACGATCTTATTGACTGTTCCATCGACGTGTGTTCTGTAGAGGTCAGCCTATCTCAAGTCATGAAGCACAAGATAATTCTAATTTGTGCGATAGGTCCTTTCGTTGTTCCAGGACAATTTTGACTATCTAGATATCAGGAGAGACTTCGTGCATGGAGTTCTTACCTCGGATTTACTAATGAAGAACGTCTATTGCTACATCGCGAAGGACGGCTATGCCGCCCGTGTCAAGGACACCAAAAGCTACGACTCGATCAGGTAAATCACTGCTTTTCATCAAGGACGTTTTGTACATTCATTGACACGTCCTTGCTGTATCTAGTAAAGACATCCTCTCCCGATGGACGTTTCCGTTAGTCCCGGATGACAACCATCCTGGGGGCCATGTATACGAGCACATTCGCGGTAACAAATACATCGCTAAAGATAACACTGTTATTCTTGCCCGGTATGTCCACTTTCCTCCAGTCAAAACAACAAGCTGATCTGATTCTGGGGCAATCAGAACATGTCAAGTCGGAAACAATACTCTCATCGGATCTTATACCCAAGTCAAGGATAATGCGCAAATCACTGCCTCGGTAATCGGTCAAAACTGCATAATTGGTGCTGGTACTGTCCTCAATAACTCCTACGTTTTTGACGGCACAGTTATTGGTCCCCAATGTGTCATCGAGCGCTCTATTATTGGTGCGGGCGTGAATATCAAGGAGCAAACCCGGGTGGAGAGAGGTTGCTTAGTTGGGGATGGTGTGGTGGTCGGTCCGCAGGCCACACTGGAACCGTTCGAAAGATTGTCGAAGATGCGGGAGAAGGGAAGTAACGCTAAATCATCCGACGAAGAAGACGGCTATGATTCCGAGTTGGAGGAAGCTGAAGCGAGTAAGTTATCTCTTCTTGCTAAATACAGATGACGCGTTACTGAAGCTGATTGGGTTTACAGACCAGAAGCCGATACCTACCATGCTGGGAAAAGACTCGAATGCTCTCGTATGGCCGAGAGGAACACCTGACGAGGAGGAAGATGAGGATGGCATAGAGAACTACAAAAATCAACGGTTTATGCGTCTAGGTTTGATTGCTTTCGCGTTCGTATTCGTTGAGGGACTTCATTTGCTCACCCCGTTTGTACGACAAGGTGATAACGCTTCGGATCTGGATTTCTCTGACCCCGGGTCGGTATCATCAGAAAGCGAGAGCGAATCCTCTGAAGACGACTTCCATATGAGTCTTGAATCACTCTCGGCGACATCTTTGCCTCTCAGCACACCTACAACGGACGTACCGTCCTCGTCTGCCATTGCAGAATCTGAATTCCGGGCGGAAGTGACGCAATCGCTCGAGCGCGCGTTCGCAGAGGGACATTCCGTGGACAATGCCGCTGTGGAACTGAAAACATTGCGGATGGCGAGTAATGTGCCTTTGAGTCGCGTCCGCGAAGCTGTCGTTGCAGCCATTGTGGAGCAGATCAAGGTTGTGGAAGGCGCCATTCCACAGCGGAAAGAAATCGCGAGGATTGTTGGTAGATGGGGTTCGCTTATAAATAAAATTGGAGGAGTGGATCCGGTGGGGACTATTTTGATTTTACAGGTAAGCAGATCTCATTCGCGCGTCATCGGTAAATTAGACTGATGTTTGTTTGTCGTCAGGCACACTGTGCGTCATCTGAACGCCTTGCCCTCTTTGGTCAGATGCTCGCAGCACTTTACCAGGATGATATTGTGGAGGAGGACGATATACGGGCCTGGCACACACACCCATCTTCCAAAGGCGTGGGTCTGAAACCTGGGGCTCACCTGGACAACCTGAAGAAATGCAGGGCTGTTGGGGCGCGAATGATTCAACAGTTTGATGAGCAACAGAGTGAAGACGATAGCGAATAATAATGGTTAACTGCAAGTTGGTATTGAGGCCTCAGGGTTCTTACCCGACCGAATTGACGAGGAATACCATTTGATTGTCAACCGAAGGGTGAACTAGAACAAAATTGCGACATTATTGGAAAGTGTCCGATAAAAGAAACACTGTCGACTCTCAGTACTTCAGAATTATGTACAACGCTGGAAGGGAAGCTGTCAGCACGATGCAATGACAAAGCTGATACCTCGACAAGCATACCGTGGATGACCCCGGGACTGATAAAGAAACAAGTCAGCGCGAAGGATGGGAGAGGTCCAAGAAAGACGTTCGCTTACACCCAACCCAACACAGTCAACAGAATGTTGATTAACTGTAAGTACGAAAACGACTCGGTCAGGGTCTTGCCTTGGATCACGCAAACACCATCCACGTACAAAGTCGGCACCACAACCTCTCTCCAAAAATACACCCAAGGGTGGAAGGAATATAGCAACAATGATCTAGTAAGAAAATACTAGTGAGCACTCACTGGCAGAAGGAGGGAAGAGGGAAGAGGAAAAATTACTTTGCAGATATCAGAGGCCGTAAATGCCATCGTAGTGTGAATTAGAAACTAGAGTGTAGAGCGTTGGAGTGGTGCGAAGCTTGAGCGCAGCTTTTACGAAACCCCGCGAGTTTTATATCGCCATATTGGGTGACGTCATTACAAGAACCTACACGTGACACGTAGGCTATGGTTCAACTTGTAGTTGAACTACTACTAGTATGGCTATCGTGATGCAGTTCCTGGACATCCCGTACACACCGTTACCTGTGCGCGATACCTTCCGAGAATTCGACCTCTACGTTGCCCAACCCAGACTCGGAGACCTGGACACAGATTTTGAGCTGCGCCTGGATGCACGGCCTTTGATATGTTTTGTACACGGGGGGGCTTGGCGAGCGTATGCACATCCGATGATCCTTCTTTAATCTCCCTAACCCCAATTACACAAGTGAAGACAAATTTGACCATAATACCCTCGCCCGAAATCTTGCAACATCTACTAAATTTTCCGTCGTAGTCCCTAACTATCGACTCACGCAGAGTGGTCCGATGGAAGATAATTCATTTTTTCATCCTGGACATGCCGAAGATATCCTACAGTTCCTGACCTTCCTCACGACTTGGGAAGGCCCTCAAGGCTTGGGTCGCGTGTATGATGCACGTAGGTTGTATCTGATGGGCCATAGTTGCAGCGCACACATGTTGGCATCCATATTTTTGGATTCATCATCTATATCGCCCACTCTCTCCCCGCCCTTGCCCCTTCTCTGTGCGACTCAAGCCATCATCATGTCTGAAGGCATATACGATATAGATCTACTGCTCTCACACTTTCCCCCGTACCGGGAATGGTTCATAGAGCCTGCCTTCCGCCCGCTACAATCGTATGTCGATTTTTCGACGACCAAGTTTCCCTTGAGGAGCTCGCACATACGATGGCTGGTCATTCATTCCAAGGGGGACACTCTCGTTGATCAACTACAAAGCGAATCCATGTACAAACATTTGTGCAAGTTGAATGAAGCTGCCGCCGGCACACTCATCGCTAAAAATACGGACGAATTGGATGGGGAGCATAATGATGTTCTTCGCGGAAAGGAATTCGTTGACATAGTTGCTAGTTTTATACTCGATGATTTTTCCCGCATACTAGATATCTAAAATGCCCACTGCTTTCAATTATGTGGACTATGGTTACAATTTGTCCGTAAGCAGAGCATCAAAGGCCTCATTGAGATACAATGCTGCCCGTTCACAATCCTTTAGCGAGCTGTACAGGGGAGCAGGCGCCAGCCGGATGACGTCGGGCTCCCTCTCGTCCCCAATCACACCACGACTGGACAGTGCAGCGAACACTTGTCGCATCACATCCGTCCCTTTGGGCAAGAACAGCAACGACAGCTGGGCGCCACGGGACTCGGGATCCCTTGGCGTTATTATGGTGAACCCTACTTTCTCAGTAGCATCGCCCGTACCATTCTCTTGCGGCGGATATAGTTTCGTGACCTGGTGGAGCGGCACAAAATATTTAGACTTTACGAGTAAATTTTCCAGGGCGGCCGTCAACTTAAGAGATCGTTCTCTCAGCGGGCGCATCATGCCCGCCTCTTTGAAGATTTGGAGGGAGCCCAGGAGCGAGGCTATGGCGAGAACGGAAGGATTTGATTGTTGGAAGCCTTGGGCGCCAGGGATAGGTGAGAACTTGTCGGGCATGGCGAAGCGTGTGGAAGGGTCGTGGCCCCACCATCCTGCAAACCTGGTCCAGAAGAGGAAAATGATCAGTGACGTGGGAGAGCGAGAACAAAAATAAACAAGCAAAATTTTTCATTCCTCACTTTGGCTTTTGAGTTTCATTCCACTTCTCGTGAATGTACAGTCCAGCAATACCACCTGGTCCCGAGTTGAGGTATTTATAAGTGCACCAGACCGCAAAATCAACGTCCCATTCATGCAAAGAGAGCGGCACATTACCAGCAGCGTGGGCGAGGTCCCAGCCGCATATGCACCCCTGTACATACAAATTAGCTCATATTCTAGCTTCATTCGATAAGTCAAGCAGGGATAGGGGATACTGTATAGACGTAATATGGACACGAAAGTGTGCTCACCGACCTGTTCTTTAGCCTTACGCGTGATGGCTTGCATGGGGAACCATTGACCAGTATAGTATTGAACTCCGCTGAAAAGGACGAGGGCAATCGAGGATCCCTCTTTTGCGATCACGTCTAAAATATCTTCTTCGCGAAGTGTATATTCGCCTTGACGGGGTGATATTTCGAGGATAGCTGTCGTGGGATTAAGACCATGTGCGAGCACCTGGGACTGGAAGGCATACTAGAAGTAGTGGCAATTATTAAGACTAATGAGCTTTCATCCAAGAGGGGGGTAGGGAAGACCTGACTTGATCCGAAGGAAAAGCCCTGACTTCACACA
>Ga0210383_10004409_pt1 | contig 12496 bp, 18 predicted proteins | sample IncBWC14OmetaG_FD_160072 | JGI IMG/M metagenome (GOLD analysis project Ga0210383, IMG submission 160072) | Forest soil microbial communities from Barre Woods Harvard Forest LTER site, Petersham, Massachusetts, United States - Inc-BW-C-14-O ...
TTGGCAGGAGCACTTTCTCCGAGTCGAGCAGGAAAGATGTGTACTCTCCACCAGACTCGAAGAGCTTGTCTCCGAACAACTGACCGTACGTTTCCTTCATCGTACCCATTTCGGCTTTCCTAGACACACATACCGTCCTAGTTGAACCGACCGCCTACGACTACCGCGCCCTTCACCCCCAAACCAAAATATGCTCACATCATCGACTCGGCCCCGTCGTCCACCACTACGAAACGAGCATCGACATCTTCATCGAATCAACCGCCTGCCTACAAATCTGTGATCCCTCCATCCTCGCCTGAACCCGAATCACCATTAGAAAGGATCCGTTCACAGAAAAATGCTCATTCTGGACCAAAGCAGTTAAAGCCAACCGAACCGAACCCAATGCAAAGAGATTCACCGCTTTCTCAGCGACCAGCGGCAGCTCAACCATCGTCAAGCTCGAAACAGAATGCCCATGTCAAGGTTATTAGAGTGCAGAAGTCCACCGTCCGAAAGCCAGCTCAAACACAACAGCCGCCATCTACAAACCAAATGGTGCGATCAGAACCTCGTCAAACCTTCATTCGCCGCGTTCAAGCTGTGGTGCACGTCCCCATAAAACAAGAAGACACGGATGAGCACTCTTTCGAAGCTTCCGTCTCCGATTCAGGAGTGGGAGGGGTCTCAATGACCAGGAGGAAACCCATACGAAGAAAGAGCAAGGTTGTGCAGGATGAGGAGGAAGATTCTTTTGTGGAGGAAGAAATCGATGGACAGCAGAACGGGGAATCAAGGGGTAGTGAAGGTATTATGACTCCCAGTGATGAGGAGGACGAGGACGAGGAAGATGATGAGCTCATGATGGGTGCAGAGGTGAGTTTGAGGTTGAGATCGGAACCAGCAACATAACTGAAGAAAGTTCAATGGTTCAGGATAACCATCACGAGGTATATGGCACCGAACGAGTGATATCCTCGTCACACCACCATGGTCGGAACAAAATTACGACCACGGCACCAAATTCGCCCAGCAAGAAGCGCAAGCTTGTCGGAGGACGTGAAAAACCTCCCATTAAGAAGAGATGCTGATTAATGCATCAATTAGCAACTGTATTCACTGGTATATTGTAGATCTATTTGTTCATTCAGTGAGTTGATACGATAACATAGTGCTTTTGTAACATGTTTTCCAGGTACAAGTCCTTCAAACAGCCAAGAATGTGAACCGCGTGAGGGATGGATTGTAGAACGTCGATTCCTTGACAATATATATATATATATGTCTGCACCACGCATGATGGCTTTTTACAAAACCTTTCCGCTTCCATAACCGTTAGCGCTTGATGCACCCGACCTTTTTAGAATGCGGCCAGTGGCGAACAGGGCGCTGTCCAGGAGAGATGCAACCGTCAAAACTCCACCAACGATCGCACATGTTCTGTCGCGGACCCGTGAGCAAGTTAACAGCATGGGGCAGCAGACTTACGATGTGACGAAATGGGCAAATGATTGTCTTGTCTCCGCATGAACGACGAGAATGGGTGATATCTCGAAATTAAAGAAGGCGCCTGGAGGGACTTGTGAAGATCAGAAGTTACCAAATGAGGGGTGAGACACATTACCTGGTACACCAGAGACACCGTGCTGGATGTGAATACCTTGAGGTGAATCACCTTGCCCTCCTTCACTCAGATCACGTTCGAAATGCGTCGTGCTATATTGATGAGTATTGACCTATATATATCACATGAGCTCGAGTGATACAAATTTGGAATAATGGACGTACCAGCTCATCATCGAGTGTTCGGAATTGCGTCGACACTACCTTGAGGAAGTATTGGAACATGTACTGAGACTTAACGGTCTGAAAATACCGCAGGGTGAGATGAAGCGAATAATGGGATACGGAGAACGGGCTCACTATCGCGACTGCTCCATCCAGCGGATTAGCCCCGAGTCCCATCCGCTCTTTCATGCCCCGACTTAGCTCGACCTTGTACATATCGTACTCATCATCTCCTTCAAACGCAAGATGGTGAATTGTATGACTGAAGTCGTGGCGATTCCCATCATCGCGAAGGTAGGGCACGAGCTCATAGATATTGCGAGAGTTCGTTTGGAATGACCGGCCGGGAGATAGATGAATATTACCGATGACCTTGTTCACGCGTATGCGTCCCGAGATGTTGCAGCCTTCGTTTGATTGGTCCCTCAGTTTATCCGCCCATCCTTCAGATTTACACTACCACCATGAAGACAATTCGTTAGGTCAGAAATGGTAGAATTATAATCGGATTTGCCTGCTCAATAGCATCCGGGGTTGAAAAACTCCATCCACGGTTCACATAGGCCGTTCGGACCTCCTCGCACGTATTGCAGCATCCACTTTCGGGCTCCAGTCCACCGTAGCAAGAACCGCAGTAGCCTTCTGCCTTCTGATCGTTCATTTTTTCGAGTTCGTTCCGTAGCTCAGCACTGTGAGAATTGGGAACATCAACTCCATGCTCGTCCAAACGGGTTTTGAGGATGTTATGCGAAAGGTCCCGTTGGGTTTCACCGCTGATGTCCATAACGTCTAGACTGAGAACTGAACACCAGCGAATCGTCAATGGATATCAATGAAGCGGAGGCGTGTGCTTACGGTAGCAAGGCACTCTTGGAAAGGTAACATTCATATTCACCGTCAACTTCTCCCCTCTGCTCTTGTCCACAGCAATGGACGTATCGATATATATCGACCGATAGTCCACAAATTCCATGGTAGTGAATGCCAGTATAATTGCAGCAGAGAGGATAGTCACTTTCGAGATAGAAGATTCAAACACAAATCTGATACATTCCAATGGGCCAAAGAAATGGGAACTCACAGAAAGCGCCTGTGCGAGTCTTGACCTTCACATCTTCCATAGTCTACATGAAACGTCAGATCCATGTATGTTGCTTGGTCAACGTGTCAGTGGAGTTAGCGTACACACCTTGCCAAAGGCATCGACGCCCTTGAGACCACCAAAGAGGCCCTTAGCCATTGCGACCGATATCAAGCCCAAATACAAACGGCAAGGGATTAGAAAACGAGGAGGAAAAAGAAAGACGGTAAAATTCAATAATTAAGTCACGGTTATGACGAGGCAAGTCGCGTGACTGCCGTGCGTGTCAACTCGAAAGTCATGCGGATGCTATCCCATAAGTAGTAGGCAGTAAAAATTATGAAATCCGTGGCTATTGTATACCAATACGATCGACTCCCTGCTTGACCTTGCCAATCAAGTTCCTCACCCCATCCCTGATACCGTCAGCCTGTACGCCAACAGCATCCCCGCTTGTTCTATATACACCCGTCCCAGCGGGTCCACCAAGACTGACATTCACGCCACCCAGGTTGAGGTTCAAAGCTGGCGCATTTGACGCCGATTCAGGCGGAGGTTCATAGACAGAGGACGGGAAGGACGCCGCTGCGGAACGGATCATCTCCAAGTATCTGGAGAAAAGTCAAGGAGGCGAAATAAGAAAGACGAAAGTTCTCGTACGATGACGAATTGTGGACGCATGTTCCACCCAGTAACAGCCGTGTCCCTGCTGCGGATGGTACTCCACCATTGGAAGCTGCAACAGGATCTTGGTTGAACAGAGTAACGGTTCTGGCCTCTTCATATGTGGTCCCCCCGATCATAAATATAATGACATCTTGCGGTCTAATTGTTGGATTGTTACAATGAATCACTACACATTGTGACACAACGAAGAACGTACCTCTGTAATCCAGCATTCACCCCGGCTCCATCAAGGAAAGGGTAACTTGTCTCCTTCAGGCGACCTTTGAAAAGATGCTCAAGGGTCTGTGACAGATGTGGGGTGTGCTGTGTATAGACATTCTCCACGCCCTGTGTGATCAATGTTGAATTACAGTATTTGGTGAGGCAATCTGGAATCCTGCAACAAGTACCTTGAGGCCTTTTAGTGCTGATCGACCCTTGGCGAGTAGAGATTCGGTTGAAAAAAGATCATCTTGACGTTGATCCGCCCCCGATATATTTAGAAAAACATAGACCAGCTTACGGAAGAGGTCAGAACATCTATGACGGAAGTAACATGAGATGAAAGGGGCGCACTTGTGCGTCCTCTCGAGCAACCCCATTCGATAACATGAGATTGATGAGCGACGCGATGTTGCCTGTTTGTGTTTTCTGGTACCGAAGGGCATACAAAATGACCAAGCGGAGTTTATTCCAGGGCGGCACACCAGTGTCAGTAATAAGAGCTTGGACGCTCTTGACAGGGAACAGCCGATAAACGACTTATCCCGCATTCATATGACATATTTGCTCACTCTGAAATCTGCCCCTGAACTGGTGGCCAAACCCTGTTCCACCTCTCCAACCTCGAGCAGCTTATCCCTCTCAACAAGCCGACTTAATTCACCTACCAGAGCAACGTGTTTACTTACATTACCCCCAAGTTTTCTAAATTCCGGGTATTCCTCGACGAAGCGTTTCATGTCTGATATTGAGTTCATAGATGAGGGAGACTGCGCCAGGGAACGCGACTGATAGGATTGGACATAGTTCCTGAGCGAGGTGCCGAGATCGCCGAAAGTCGCAAGAAACTGGGCTTGGAAGAAAGGATCGGTGGACGTCGTGAGTGTAATTTCCTGTGGTATTGAAAGTCTAATTGATGACGGAACGTTGAAATCGCAAGTATGCTCACGGAAAGCTCCGATCTGATGTCGGGAACAAGACTCAGATCGACTCTACCGTTCTGGATGCCGAGAAGTTCGTGTACCATAGCTTGGTAGGTCCACTGTGAGAGAAGGGGCGTCACTGGGTCGTTCCTTCGGTCGAGAATTAAAAGCAGCGGAGGAACTTGGGTCGGCCGGAAATCGAAAAGCATAGACTCGGATTGTATGCGGTGCTATATAGTCAATTACAATTCTTCTATTTCATCCGATGCAAGTTTGAAACAACAAACCTGAATTTCTACAGCTAATTTTTTCGCCATGCCGCTCATTTTTTCGAATCGAATGACAGGTCTTTTCCTCAAGCTGAGCAAGGCAGCTGTGATTCCCTGAACAGTACATTCCAGTGCCTTTGGATCCCATGAGTTTGAAGTCGAACCGTACAGAGGTCTAGCATGTGACGGTGTGTGGTTCAATGAGAAAAGACAGGGTAATAGTGGTGCATAATCTGCAAAGTATTCCTTGTGATAGGTTAAGTTACAACGAATGCTTATATCATGTGAACCGTTTACCTGTACCTCCCTTACCGCTTCATATTCATCCATCTCAGCTAGACGCTCAATTGCCACCTTGCTCAGGATGTTGCTAAAATCTGAAAATAAGTGAGCACGAATCAGAGGACGTCAACACATAATAATTCACCCACTGACACAAGTAATACTCTCCGTACTTGGGTTCTCTCAGCTCCGCCTCTAAGGCCTCCAGACTGTCCTCACTGTTCTGAAGAAAACAGACACATTTCATGTGGGGCATACGGTCACGTTTCTTGTTATCTATCCGGTCGGTCAGATAGACCTGATGTGAGAGAAGAGTTGACTGGGTCGACGCCAGGGAAATGATTGGCGTCTTTAATCCAGGGTAGGAGTAAGTTTCGTATCTTTGTGGATATATTAACTCACAGTATGTGAATCCAGAAGAAGAACCTTCATGGCAGAAGGGACAGAAACGAGTTTAGTGACATATGTCTCCACCGCCTTCACGATATCCATAGTCGACGTCCTGTTCGTACGTACGTATCCTCAATACCGTGACCGTGACCGCGGAGACAGGTGTCTAAGCCGGACTTTCAAGTTCGAATGCGGCATTATTTCCCACGGACAATCATGAGGAGAAGTTTCAAGTTTGGACGCCGAAAGATTTTTCTGTGCATTGCATTCAAAAATACTCTGAGAATTAACTTATTATTCGGAGACATTTCTTACCAAGCCATTTGAAAACCGGTTGAGTTGCAAGTACCAAGCACGGCAAGCCCCGAACACGGTTTCTCACCCCTAAGACCTTCCCCGCCTCCTCCTGGGCTATCCTTAAACATATCTACGGACTCGGTCAGTACAGCTGGAAAACTGATATTTCAAAAGTGTAGGATCCGTTACACTCGTAGTGTGTGAAAAGACATGGTGATCTACCTCTTGGTTAAGTGTGGCTGCTGGACACTGGACAAGTGAATCAGCTTCGTTTTCGAAAACACATAGATCTGCTTGCCTCAGGGATAACCACAAGGCTACTACCATCCCTTATCAATGTTCAAATTGATCACGATGCACCATGTGCTTCCACGCCATTCCCGAGCAGCATCTGGCGACCATGACCGTGGTATTCACATAGCTCACTGATGGGTACACTATCTTTTCGTTATCCGACCCTGTCGACAATTTTAATGGGGCGTCACAGCAGGTGCGATTTGGACTCACTTTTCACAATGCCTACCAAGTTTATTCTGCATGACATATTAAAATGACTCCCTATAGGTTTCTCCACGTTTTTGCCAAGGCATACTGTACTCTGAATTTCACATGGCTTTCCTTGAGTGCAAATGCTCCAAGTCTGAGTCTCCTCTGCTCGGCACGTAGAATCGCTCTGCTGCATGTGCGGCTCCAAGGTTATCCTGGCTCTGAGTTACAGCCTCATTCCCCGTATTTCCCGCGGGCGGCATCTGGACGCGGGGAGCCTGCCGTCTGGCAACCGTGAGTCTCCGGCGATTCTTATCTCCATATGTATTTTTAATTTTCTTCCGTTATTCGGCGAAGTCCTCGACATCCACTCTCACTATAACCGTTACTGTGTCTGATTGACCCTCGAATTTCGTCCCAGAGCGAGTCTCTGTGATGATTTGAATAGTCTGAGCCACTCACAGATTTCTTTGCACTGACTCTGCTTCGTTCCTTTACATAATATTAGGCGCTACGGTGGTTGCAATGCAATTTCAGGAATTCATGGCGAGGCTGCATCTAGTCCGAATATACAGCAAGGCAATCCTGTTGTATTCATGCCGTAACCCGACCCTCCTTTCACCAATCACGGTTCGTTAGCTCTACGTTGAACAGAGATTGAAATGCTATGTTGTGAGGCCTGATCCGCCACTTATTTAAGCGTGAGCGGCCGCATAGCGGCAACTCCCGATCTGGCCGCAGTGGCTCAACACTTAACACTTATGATCGCGGACATGATCGTTTAGAGGATTTCAGTTTTAGCCATCATTTCTTTCTCGGACCGTTCACTGGCGTTGGCCGCAGTGGAATGACACCTATCTAGTCATCAGTTCTAAACCTATTTAACCCACTGTTCCTCATGCTGTTTGAAGTCCCTCATTTTACAAGGCAATGTACGCGCCCACCCGTCCCTCTACATTCTGCACCGATGAGTTGCAGCGTGCCCTAACCGAGCAATCCTTTGGCATCACCAACTTCTCCATCTCAACCTCGACAAGTCTACGAGCTACTGCCTTCGTAACCCTATTGGAGGGTCACACCATCACAATCGCCTTGTCTACCCATGGCTATTCTGTGAGATACCTTGGTACATATCCATTCGATTACCGAAAATGAAGTAGAACTTGCCCCTGTCGCATCAGTTCAAGTCAGCTGGTTCTGCCACACCATTCAAAAAGGAGGGGACCATATTTGAAACCATCGAGGCCTTGCTTCAGTCTGTCAGCACCTCATACGAGCAGAAGAGACAAGAGGTCTTGGTCGGGAAGCTGGAAAAGCTATGCTAATCGTGCTCGATTCCTCATCATTTATATCTTACGAGGCCTTGGTTTTTATCGGATTTCCTTACTAGACATTCAGTGACAGATGCACGATCATATAGTAGTAAAGTGCCATTTATATGTACCAACTGTACTTACAATACATCCTTTGCGAGTCTGAGTAGGCCCAGAGCCTGATATCTGAAACTCTGTCTAATTCTGTACAGGATCTGACAAGGCTATGGTATCATCTTCTCTCAAACTACCTGTCCTAGTCCTTCTGGCCAGCGCCCTCTCATACATCTCCCTTGTGAACACATATTCATTACTTCCCGTCCGAACCTTCTTTATGATACCACCTACCCATTCTCTCTCTTCGTCATTCCTTAAACAATTCGCCCACCATCTGTCCATACTGCCCCTGATGCCCGACGAATTCAATTCGTTGAACTCACTCTGTTCGTTGAGAATATGCAGTAGAAACCCAGCATTTAAGTGTTCGAGGCCGAATTCGGATAAACATTTCAATAGACGAGAGATCCGCAGGTTGTTGTGGGAGGAACCTCAAACAAGCCCACGAAGAGCGGCATAAGTCTTGAGACACTAGTATTTGCGCAATACAAAGATCACTTACGGAGGAGATTTTTATATCGACTTGCATAGTTTCGGGGAGGAAGAGAACGGTCGGTGAAACCAGACTCAGGAGACACAAGACGCATCCCGTAGAAGTCCAGCATGAGCCGGTATGAGGCAAGTATCCGTTCCACAATGATGGGGTTAGATTTCATCGACGTGATTTCATGTGGTTGGAGTGGTTGCGATTCATAGTTCATCCCGTACTCTTGGATCGGAAACCTGAGATACAAGTCGAATTTTATCAATCTTCTTTGTTGGTGGCGAGCTGATGAGAGCTGACCTACAACCACTGGATAAACCCATGTTTATATTCTAGCTTCTTATAATCCCCGTTCCATCTGTGAGATCGAAACCGATACATTAAATCTTGACCTTGAGAAAGCGCACATGTAAAGAGGGTTTACTTGTCGTGAATCTCTTCTATCAAGAGATTATCTGGACGGCAACGACGTCGGTTGGAGTAGAACTCCAGGTTTGCCGACTGAGTGTCATCGTTATGGTTATTTGGATAACCATCCAAGAATTCTTTGACATCACGAGGAAGAGACATTGTAGAACGATGACTCGGAAACGTTTTCAAGTACTATGATAGGAGTTGCTTGATTTACGTAAGGTTTTCGTGGCCTATTGCATAATTATGATGATGTTGAACCTTATCAAGCTTCAAGTTTTGGTCCTCTTCAAGTTCTTTTCCGAGTCCGTGGCCTCAGCCAGTCCCCTCCAGTGAATCATCTCTGAATAACACGCTGCGCGTGTGGATGTGCTTCCAAAGTTCTAACTCCCCATCTAGCTTTGACAGTACTAATCTCATGGACGCTCAACAGAAGCTTCCAGCTTATCTTGTTCGCTTCTGAAGACCTCATTGGACACAGAAGTCTCAACTCAACGCAGCTGTAAGCGCCCCGCACACTGGGGGCATACTAGTAAGTACTTGAAACTACATCCGACCATGCGAAATTACAATGATTGCTAGTTCACCCATTTGAATCTCGGTTCCTCCATCTACTCAGGTCGGTTATCCAGCGATTTTGCTTGAGGTTCGTCTTGCTTGAAGTAACATGCTTCTGGACTATCAATGGACATGGTATTCACAATGTCTTCAAATTCACCGTTGAACGCTTTGAAAGACAGTTGAAAGAGATCAACACGCATTTCATCCACATGGAAACAAACAGGTCCCTGTCATTATTTCTTTTCTCGCCTCAGTATGACTGCACAATCGTGACACATGCTTTCATTTTCGAACAGCGAAAGCCCTCGAAGCGATGTCCTGTTCTTCCGCTTTCCTCTTTCGTTCCGATACAGGTAACCCGATCCTTCGCATCGTTATCGGCCCTACCCCCCGGAAGGCGTAGTTCTTCACCGGCCGCGTCGTCCGAGCTTCTTATCGGATTTCTGAAGGATAAACGTAATGATTGGCCCGATTCACTGAAGTTATGAAAGTGATGAGCTTCAATGCCGAGGCTCTACTTTACGCGCGATCCACTGTACCTGCTTAATTCCAATCGTTAGCCTTCGTGGAGACGGGGGTGTATTCGCTGTATATCGTTCCGCCTTGTTGCGGTCTTGTGCTCGACATTTGCCCTCCCCTTCCACATACGTATTAAATTCTGGGGTGCCGCAAGCCCTTTCGCGGAGCACCGAACCGAAACATCTTCTAGCTGAAGGGTTGTTACAAAAGAGGTGTGTCGCTGTTTATTGGGACTCTGTACCTTATAGTAAACATTTTAACAACTGGAGTTCAGATCCCAGAGCTCAGTAGAGACCAGGTCTCTTTTTCTGGGTTGCGCCTCGCCCCGAATAGGAACGAATACCCCTTCAATTGATCCGCTGTGAACAAACCTTCTTACCCTGGACATCCGTTGTCCGACGCATTGAGACCGCGATAACACACCTGCCATCGGCCGACGAGTACATTGGTGGCACGTACTTATCGACCACTGGCTCCTCCCACGTCTGACCCTGTTTACAATGACATGAATTCGTCAATAGCCACAGATTCAATTATCCCTGAAATTTTCGGGACATATACCGTACTGTCTCCGAATAATTTAAGTAATAAATTTCCGAACAATTTCCCAACGTTCGCTTAAGTCGTGCGGCACAACGAGCAAGGAACACGTAAATGGCGGCTTTATGTCCCTGCAGAGTTGTGATCCATTACACCGGCGGAACACCAATTCACGGTATTGTTATCTGCGGGGTAAGGTCTACTATATATTAACGCCACAGGTTCAAAAGTGATCATCATGAACCTTCGTGGAATTGGGGTAGAGGATGTTTGTGTATGTGGAGTGAGGATCCTCGTCACCGAACACGATGAGAACACAACGAAATTGTGTTGGATGTTCCAGAGCATCCACATCGCGATAATGGTGCTTGTGGGCCCCGTGGGATCCACAGCTTTATTATTTACACTGTGGTGTACTCAGGCCCGATGGTCCGATCCCTCCTGACCAGAGGATCCTCGAAAAAGAATAGTGGACCTGGAGCCTAGATTATGGACAACAGGGGAAGGTCAGAAGAAGTTCAAGATAAAATCTACCTAATCGGACGCAAATCTGAGATGCCTGCGGCTAGTAGGCGGCGACCCCTAGTTGTTATAATGTTTATTACCTCCTAATTCGTACATCCCCGCCGGGTCTGTGCGGGATCAAAGAAATTACACACCCTAGCTAGTGCTACCGTAAATTTCAAGCCTCACGGGTCGGCGAGTCGTGCACGCCAGGCAAAATGTCTATCCCTGACCACAATGTGTAGCTGTCTGTTTCACCCTACGGTAGAATAGGAGCGATATAGAATCAGGATTGCGAAGGTTTGGAATCAGGTCCAACAACCTTGAAGGGAGTTCCATGTATAGAGCTTAGGGGCGGAATGATACAGCGTTGCGTAGGCTTGTGGTGCCCAATGATGCTCCTGAGACCACTTTATAAGCATATGACGACGAATGGAAACATCAAGGGTAGACGTCACAGGCGAAAGAATGGCTCAGCGAGAACGACTTTTAATGGCGGGGAGAGCGTGTTGTTTGTCTTGGAGATGGATCCGGGGAATGATAATAATACGAGTGGCGTTACACGGAACGACATTTGTAACAGCGGCCCCAGCGAGAACCTAGGGACATAACGTATGATGTCAATATGAGTGACATCATGCAGAACGACGTTAGATTTATAACAGTGTTTCCAGTCAGAACGTAGGAGTAAAGGTTAACCTTCAGTGGCGGGAGCGTGTCGCGTCTTGCTTGTGTAGATGGACCAGAAGGACATGACGACAACAAGTACAAGTGACAGGAAAATGACATCAGAGCTGTCTGTCTGCGTCTCCCAACGAGGTACGACCCAGGAAATTAGATGTCAACGACAAATGAGTGACATCACGACGCCACCGGAGTGCAACGGGAAACGAACGTGTGAGAGCAAAAAACTCGACATGTGTGCATTGACAGTTTCAACACAAGCCGTGCGTACAGGCACGGCGGGTTTTTCCACCAAGTATACTTCGGGTACGAACGAGCGAACGAGTCAAGTCGCGAGTCGCGGGAGTTATCAAAGCCAGGATCTAAGCACACGGGGTTGCCGGTGGCGTCGGCATGCCATGCATAATGTGGCAGATATAGCTGGGGGCGGGTACGAGCGGGTATCAGTCAACGCACGATAAGGTGAGTGGGGAAGCGGGGGTAAGCAAGCGTGTACGGGGTAAACCGTTCTTGTGCTCCGCGGAGTTGGAGAGGGAGAAGGCGCAAGTGCGATGGGCTGCATGGGGGGCGCTATCTCGCGGTGGAAGGAAGGAAGGAAAGAAGGTCGATGAACGGACCGCCACCTGCAAAAGGAGCAGCACCGGAGTAAGTGTGATGACACTTGTTGGGCAGTCGGGGGAAAGTGGACGAGCCCGACATCATCGGTTGCTGACGGAAATGCGTCTCTGCGGGGTAAGGCGGCGACGCTGAAGTAAGCGGTGGGTAGGTTCTAAGCGCACACCAACGGTTGGCAAAGATCGATATGACATGGGTGGGATGCCATCTTGCCACGTAAATACATGCAGTCGCCGTAACTAGAGCTCCGAATAGACGAAGCGATTATCCCCGGTCGACGGAAACAAATATTGAGTGATTGGGAATGTGGTGTGCGGCGGATTACGGAAGGAGTGGCGTGTAATGTTGCGGAGGTCAAGGGT
>Ga0210383_10004410_pt1 | contig 12496 bp, 17 predicted proteins | sample IncBWC14OmetaG_FD_160072 | JGI IMG/M metagenome (GOLD analysis project Ga0210383, IMG submission 160072) | Forest soil microbial communities from Barre Woods Harvard Forest LTER site, Petersham, Massachusetts, United States - Inc-BW-C-14-O ...
CTATTCCAATGAGATCTTCATGTCTTCCTTTAGTCTTCCTGCTACGATCTCGTTACCCGGGCCTTGTCTAGAGCCCGGGTCAACTTCGCCGTTCTGCTATATATTGAAACTTTGTATACGCCTCGTTTGTATACCGTTTCACTGTCCTGTCCACACATGTCAAGCAACACAACACAACATCACGTTCTGATCGCATCGCAGACGTTGAATCACTCTCAAAGTCCTAAACCATGACATATTCTTCTCAGTTCCAGTCAGTCTTCTACCAAATTTCTGATGAAACTACTCACTGTATGTAATTGGGTAAGTCGGAATGTATCATTGATCAAGGTTTAAAGAATGAGGAACCAGATGCCGGTCCATCCAGTATACTGTGACTCACTTAGTAGTCAGTGTGATTGTAGATAAAGAACTGAAATTGCTAGCGGATTATAGTGTACAAATAAAAACAACGGAAAGTAAGATCCCGCGAAAGTCCGATAGTAGAGCATGGTATAAAGTATAATATAAATGTTTGTCGAAATCTGCAAACCCCAAAGGTGATTGGTCGGATTTATGCTAGGATGAGGCTCTGAATTTTGTACTCACATTCGACAATCCTGCGAAAATACAAAATAACTAAATCTTATCTCGCCTGTTTAGCCCGTACAACGCGATCGAACGATTCCCTGACAGGAGTCCGACGTACCAACACTGTCAGGTGGTTGTTCAGATACGGACCTGGAAGAAGCGGGTGGATCACTTCTATGTTGACATGTGGGTTTACGGGAGGAAAGAAGGAGATCGTCTGGGGTGTCGGAGGGCGTGAGACGGTGGGCAAATGTACCAGCGAGGAAAGCGCAGCAGAAGATGAGGAGGATGAGATGGCCGAAAGCGTTCGATTGCGGTCATGCACAGATTTAGGTGGGCCTCTTACTGGAGGCACAGGGAGAGTAGCGACGGATCGGGCGGATGAAACGGAGGTTCGACGGAGTTGTGACGAAGATGACGGGTTGGGCGAGGATGGTGATAATGAACCTGTTTTCATACTGGTTGGGGATGTCGATATTACATCCTCGACGGCATCGTGAGCGTTGAAAGGCGGGGAAGTGGATATCTGGGCCGACGCCGCACCAGAAATGACCGTGAGGGGTGCCAAGGGTGCGGGTCTGGGTGGAAGGTTAGCGTGCCCATGGGATTGGCCACGAATGAGTGGATGAGGACGCAGCCCATGGTCCGCTCTGCTCACGATAGAATGCATAGATGAAGGACTAGTCACCGAATAGCGTTTGCTGGTGGGGCGGGAGCCACGGTGAGTCGGAGACGCGACCTCCGAGTGCGGTCCCATCATATTGTCAAAACGCCTGTGTTGCGATTGGTGGTGCTGTGAGTCATGGAGCTGATCTGTTTGGATTGGGGGAACGGGAACGCGCGTCACAGGAGCCGCAGCAGACACGCGAGCAGGCGGCCCTCCGGAGTTATTATAGTCGGACGGGCGTGCAGTGGCTACACGGGGTAGGGGAGTCTCAGCCCCCGCCCGCTCACTGGCTTCAGATTTTGAAATGGTTGGGTGGTCCACTGGCAGTGTATAAGTGTGAAGGGGAAGTTTGACATGCTCGACAGGTGTGCTCGAGACTGAATCCACATCTGAATCCGAATCGTGGCCAGCTGCCCCGCTTTCGCTAGACATCCATTCATCATCCTCGTCACCCTCACCAGGACTAGCGATAGTGAAGCCGGCCTTCTGTTTCACACCGTTGGCTTTGTGATTACTGGGTACCGGGGCTCGCTTCTGTGTTAAAGGTTGGATCTGCTCTTTGGAATGAGCCCGGATGCCACTGTTCACTTGGGGAAATGGGGACGCAGCTCTAGCGTGTGACTAATGATCCAGATAACAGGATATCGTGCAGATGAAGTCTTTTGATAAATTAAAACATGCAATCGAATGGAAACTTACATCGTGACCGTGGCCGCTTTTCTTGGGCTTTTCTGGATGTTTGGGCGGTGCTACATCCTTCTGAGTAAATTGTAGATTTACGCCAGGCTTGGAACCTGAAGATGTGCGGGAATGGGTGCGAGGTAGCACTGGGGCTCGGTGACCCTTAGGCATATCGACTCTTGCGAGACAACAAGTGACTAGTGACTATAGTGACGGCCCGGGTGTAGTATGTACAAGGTTTATTACAAATTTACACTCCGGTCATTTCTTTTTTCCCTTCTTTCAGCCAGGCTGCCACTGGTTCAAGCCTGAGCTTGCTTAAGTACTTACACCTTCACAACGGTTGATTCTCCTAATTGTCAACTATGGAGAGAGTACAGTTCCAGCAAGAGCAGGTGGGTGTCTTGTTTTCCCCCCTCCACAATATCTAACCATGCAATGGATAAATTCAAATTCAGATGCTCGCAGAGCTCAAGGATCTTGTCGAGAAGGGCCTGTTCACCCTAGTATGTATTTGGTTTGAGTTGTGATGTTTCTAAGAGAGCGTCATTAAATTACCTAGCTCTGTGCAGATGGAAACCAAACAGATCATGAAGAAACGTACAGCGTTTGAGACGGCCCTCGTGCGCCGTGTCGCTAAAAAAGCCGACTTTCTGCGCTATGCTTCGTATGAGATGAGGCTGGAGCAATTGCGCAGGAAACGTGTGGAACGACTGAGTACATTCATTTCTGTCCAATTTTTAAATATCCCGCTGATTGCATTTTGCAGAATTACCACAAGCTCCACCGACAGTCTCGGACTATGCCCTTGTCCGCAGGCAGTTCCATATTTTTGAGCGAGCGTTGAAGAAGTTCAAGTCGGACGTGGGTCTGTGGACACAGTATATACATGTGGCGAAACGGGAAGGAGCCCGCGCACTGGTTGGGCGCATCACGGCCAGGTGTGTAGTCTTCCCTTTCTGTACAATGGTTCTGGCCTCCCAACCGAAGGATGTCTTTTCCTATTTTTCTTTCTTCCTTCAACTACAATAGTATGCTAATATTATTCTTCTTCCTTACGTTTTCAGGGCCCTCCAACTACACCCCAACACACCTGCGCTATACATCCTGGCAGCTTCTCACGAGTTAGATCATCATTCGCCCTCGGCAGCGCGTACCCTCCTTCAGCGCGGGTTGCGGCTGAATTCTGAAAGTGTAGAAATGTGGAGGGAATATGTGAGGATGGAGCTTGGATTCATTGAGAGCCTGAGGCGTAGGTGGGATGTCCTGGGTATTGATGCGGAGTCTGAAGAGAAGAGGAAGGAGAAATCACGGCATGCGAACCTGGATCTGAACGTGGAGAGTGATGAAGGCGAGAAAGACCAGGATGCATTGCAACGAATGGAAGTGGACGCGGAAATTGATGGGGATGAAGGAGCTGCGGCAAGAAAAGAGATCATGCAAGGTGCAATTGTCAGATCGGTGATTTCCAGTGCAGCGCAATGTACGTGTGCCATGAATGTGCTTTTATATTGTCTTAGTTTTGAAATATTTTGATAGCGGTGCCAAAGATTGAGCTGTTTAAGACTCTGAAAGCTCTGATTACTGAGTATCCATCGCGAGCAAGTCTTCGCCGGGCAAACCTCGCGCATTTGTTCGACGTTCTGAGATCGACGCTTCCCGATGACGCAAGGGCCATCAAGCTGCTTGCTGGGAGGTTCTTGGGTCCGGAGGTGAAAGGCGAGGAGTTGGTTGAAGGGCTCAAACGTGCAAATGAAGAGATGCTACTCCGTGCTCAGGATAGTGGGAAGGAAGATGTATTAAGAGTCTACGCAGAGTTTGTGGAGGAATGGTGGGAGACTACGATTGACGATAACCTGGTGGGTGATCTATTGCAATTGATTCTGTGTTCCACAATATTGAACTCGTGGCGCTAGAAACTCTATCTCATTTCGTCACTGGTTTCACTCATCCACAGAGTGAAATCATCACCATCATTGCTGTCTGCTCACATCAGATTGCTCATACAATCCGCACAACCAAATGATGCCAAGGTTCTGCGTACAGCACGAAAGTATACATCCAGAACACCAAAATCTGCACAAGTTTGGCTTGCCCGCCTAGCTGCAGAACGACAGCTTGGTTTTGATAGCGAGGGATGGGACACGGTGGAGAGGGTTTGGGCCGAAGCACGTGGGTTGGTGGCAGAAGGATCAGAGGAGGAATTGGGAAGGATTTGGTTGTGGGGACTTGAGGTAACGCGATTTCACAAGGATCCAGGAGAAGCTAGGGGAAATTTTCATGAGGTGCGCAATTTTGCTGGTCTCGATCCATGGGAAGAAATACTGATTGATTTTGGGATTTATATGCACCTCCTTGGATTATTCTATTCATTCTGCGCATGACATGTAGAAATTGCTCAAGGAGAGCATGCGTGATTCATCACTGCGTGACATCCACGAAATGCTTTTGATGAAGTATGTCACAATGACGCACGGGGGTGTTCCTGACCGGGAAAACAGATGTACATCGGATCAGCAGGGAAGGTTAGATTTAGTCCGCCATATGGCGAGCGCTTACCTTCCTACTGGGAGGGTTTGGCAGAAGGTGTTCACATTGGAGATGGAGGAGAGAGAGTCAGGTGCAGATGCAGAAGCAAAAGCGAAGATTCTGGGGGAGGTGTTTGAGATGTGGCGGAGAAAAGATGGAGTGGATGCGACTCTGGCCTGGGTTGGTTGGTTGATGAGGAATGGAAAGGGAAGGGAAGCCAAGGAAGTTATAGTGAGAGCGAGGAGTTGGCTTGGGGACGGGGAGAGGACGGAAGTGGAGAAGGGATGGACAGGAATCCTCAATGAAGCGTGATGGAAGACGTCTTGGAATGATGTTGACAAGTGTGTAATTAAAATAAGGTACTAGATGGATAACAGGTCTGGTTGAGCTCGAGGCTCAGTGTCGGGTTGGATGAAGGTCTCGGGCACGTCTCACGCAGTGAGGACCAGCGCAGTGTAGCGGAGGGGCATGTGGTGGGCGCGGCGCGTGACGGAAGAAGAGCATGCATGAGGTGCCAAGAGCTGTCTGAGGTGCCATGAGTTGCCATGAAGTGGATATGATTGCCCTGCGATCAACTGTTTTGTATCCCCAAATCACTTTTGGGACAAAAGCCAAACTAGGTCTATCCAGATACCAAACTAGGTCCAAATTCGTTCGAACAATTGTCCAATGACGGTAAAGCATCCGGTCGCACAGCCCACAAGGTCAAGATAAGCGATATCGTGTGCAGCGAGTCCACTGGCGCTCTCAGCAGTGTACTGTAGGCCAACTTGAGCCCAACTTGCCCAACATTAGTTCTGTAGTTTGTGTGCAATGTGATTGAGACAATGTGATCGAATCAGGAAAGATTCCAGTAATTTCGTCTGACGCGGGTCCATCGTGGTGCACAGAAGCCGCTCATCCACATGGTCACTCTGAACGGCACCTCTCTTTTCTCTCTTTATCCCTCCTCTCCCGTTCTCCTCCTTAGCAGTCTTGCCGTCCGTCTGGTCTCTCTGGTAGTGTATTGTGGTGAGTGCCCTCGATACTCATCATGGGGTCATAAAATTCCCTTATATTCCTCCGCTTGCCCTTATTTGTTGAACTAATTGAAGCCCCGCCGTTCCTCTTAGCATTCTCTCTCTCTTCCTCACCCAGGCCATCGTTAGCAAAGTAAGGTGTCGACGGGACGTCGTTCCTCTCCCGTTGCATTCTTTCTGGAGGAGACCACCACTCCAGCTGCATGTATCACGGCTTTGACCAGCCCAGACTCTCAGCCGGTCTCGTCTGAACGGATTTGTAGCCGCCGTCTCTTTACTGAGAGCAGAGCGTTCCAGGACCCTCTTCTCTGTCAACCGCTCATGTTGCAGAGCTCGGTTCAGCTTCCACCGCTCTCCCTCTCCTCATCCCCTAAGATCCCCCCCTTAGATGGAACAGACACCGATGACTACGTTCGCTCTCATGAATCCACCTCCGCCAGTCTGCTGCCCAATTCTCTGAACAACAAGTGTATCCAGAAAGAAGGCTTTGCCACTCGTCCTGCATTCGCTGGTCTTCCTCCACCCTCAATAGTTCCGTTTTCCATTTCCACTAATCTATCACCTTCTACTTCTTCGTCCCCCTCGACGGCTTCCTCCAAGCTTCCCAGAAGTCCTTACACTTCTTCTGGGCGAACCTCCAGTCCCGTTTCCTTCCCCGGACTCCATTCTTGGGCGTCAAAACCTACAACCTACTCCAGGCCTTCTTCCACCATTTCCTCGACCATTGAGGATGTATTGGTACCAGGTGACGTCGTCGGACAAGGTGGCTGTCTCCAAGGCGAGACCATTCGTCTTGTGTCAATCGGTGCATCTCCCCGTCCATGGGATGTAGCAGATTATGAGCAACCACAGGAATTCGAGGTTGTCAGACGGCTTGGCACCGGCAGTTATGCAGTTGTTTATTTAGTGCGCGAAGTTCTCTTTCGTACCCCGCCCTCTGATGATGGCCACACGTCCATCCTGGGTCCGATGGATTTGGATGACAAGTCAACCCGCTGTCTATCGACCGTGTATGGGCGCGAGTATGCCATCAAATGCTTATCCAAAGCGAACCTCGACGAGGAGGCTTTGGCGGCACAGATGTCGGAGGTGCGTCTAATGTGCCCTGCTCCTCCATGTTTTTTTTTTCATTTTCACTTTCTTGTATAGGTCACCATCCATCAATCCCTCTTTTCGCACCCCAACATCGTCACCCTCCACCGCACCCTCGAAACTTCCTCATTCTTACTCCTTCTCCTGGAATACGTTCCAGGCGAAGATTTGTTTTATTTCCTGGAACAGGCTCGCGATCATTACGAATCGGACTCCCCCACCTCTGCTAACAGCTCGGTCTCATCGTCTCGAACACCCCCCACTCCCAGCCTTCTCTCCACCCTGCATCCTTCCCAGCTCCTTTCCCGCGCCCGCCTTAAGCTCATATCATCTATGTTCTCCCAGATGTGTGATGCTGTGGCAGCATGCCATGACCACCAGGTCTTCCATCGCGATATCAAGCCGGAGAACTTTATCGTGACGGATGGCTGGATGGACTTGCCCGATGGCAGATCCGAACGTAAAGTCGTTGTCAAGCTTTCTGACTTTGGCCTGTCTACCACCGATCTCGAATCATCGGACATGGATTGTGGCAGTGCACCATATATGAGCTACGGTACGCTTCTCCCACTTACCTTCCACTATCCGATGTTGACATCGTCCACAGAATGCAGGAATAACGTCGCCCCCACTTACAATCCACGTGCGGCCGATGTCTGGTCACTCGGCATTGTGTTAATCAATATGTTAGTGGTTTTCGTTTCACGTAACATATGCTTGAATTCAACGTCGTTAACTACAGGTTGTATCACTATAACCCCTGGACGGATACTGCGGAAGGGGCTTGCTCTTCCTTTGACCTATTCAGTCGGGACCCAGTCAATTTCTTTATGAACCGCTTCACAGGCATGACACACCCCGTCGCCGAACTCCTTGCCAACAGAGTGTTTTGCATCCTCGATGATCCGAAGGACGACTCTCAGCGCATCACCGCCAGGCAGTTTGGGGCATGGGCTAAGGATTTACCTACGCTCCTTGGTCATCATTCTGGTTCTTCCTTCACTCCCCAGCGTCAGGTCTCAACCGGTCATCCTATCTCGTCTTCGATTCCGCAATCGCACCGTCCGACCTCCAGACATCCTTCCGGCAGTACATCGGCCAGGCGTACACCAGCTCCCCAACCTCGCTCCCTCTCGCGCGCACCGTCGCTCGGCCCCGCATATGAGCGTGAGGAGGCGGCAGAGCTTTCTACTGTCTTGGATCACGATTTCGAAGAACAAGAAGAACAGGACGGTCCAGAGGTCGAAGTTGAGAGCATGGACTCTAGGTCACCTTCCGCTAATAAACGCCGGAAGCGAGGCGCTAGAAAAGGGAAAGGCACGTCTGCTGCGACCCCGACGACGCCCAAGGACGAGACGCTGGCTACGCTCGCGGTGGCCTCACAATCGTTGGCGCGCGAAATCAGCGAGGCTTCAAGGTCATCTTCTCAGAAGTCAGTTTTCAGCAAGTCGTCGTCATCTTCCAGTCGATGGGGACCCATTCAGCCCTTCGAGCCTGTGTCGATGTACGGCCTGCCCACACCCCTCCTCTCCCGTCGACCGCCTGCCCCGCCTGTCCCGCCTGTCCCGCCCTTACCACGCCTGCGGCCTGCACCTATGTCTGCCCCACCAGCCCCTGTGGCGAAGAAGCCGTCAAAATGGAAACTGAGCTTTGGCAAGACCAGTTCAGCTGCTCTTGCTGTTGCTGCTAGTGGATTGCCGGTCGAGGAGGTGCCATCGCCCAACTCTGAGGACCTCAATATAGGGAGAGACGGCACGCAACCAATGTCCGCTACGGCAAGCAACATCAGCAACGTCCTCATGAGCTTGAACGCGCCTGTGCCACATTCGGCGCCTGCCACCTCCTCAGCCAAGATTGATGATACCTCTTCGACTTGGAGCAGAGGTCGTGCTGCTAGGTTGTCCTCTTCTGTAGCTCATACCAGCGGCAGCAGAAGTCGGGGACCTTTGGTGGGACCAAGTCCTCACCCAAGTGTTGGCTTCGACAGGCGATTAGATCGAGCTAGCTCACCCAACAGCGCATACAACGGCCGACCCGTGGCTTCGAGTGCGAGCAACTGGCGCAACTCTACGAGCACCATGTCCAGTGCTGTCACATCTACCTCTGGGTTTACACGATATAGCAATTCCAGCGTGCGTAGTGTTTCGACAACGGCTACGAGTGTGTCTGCCACAAGTTGGCGCACGACCAACAAACCACCTCAAACGCCAGTACCGAGTGACCCAGCTCATCAAAATGTTCCCAAGAACGTCAAGCGTGAGTCATGTTTACCTTTCTTTATGATGAGGTTATCCAATTAACCATTTGTCCTCTAGTCATGGATGGCGTGCCTTGGGAGCTCGGCCAACTACCTCGTGGAATGCATCCCAATCCTATCGGGGACATTTTCGGCTCACCCCCCATCCGCAAGCCGCGCACGCGAAAGCCCAAAGATCTCCAGCTAGACACCATCACTGAGCGTCCCCCCAATTCTGCCGCCCAGAAATCGCCCGTGTATCAGCGACGGGATGCATCAACAAGTACGACGGATCTCAGTGGTAAGGATGACGGTGACGGTCCCAGGAAGGTACAGAAAGGACAGATCAATGCTTTAGCAAAGATGTTGTCCGCTTTGCGACGGTGAATGGCGGTGGGTGATGATGATGGACTCGACAGGCTTCGTACGTGTGTTCATCGGGCAACGCGTGGTCCGGGACTGGCATTCTTGTGTCGCGTTGTTTCGATAAAGTAGCTATATGTTGCGGTGCGCAGTCAACTTGTTTTGCAAACATTTGATCGCCAATGTAGTCACCAACCATCGCTCAGTGGTTGTTGATCATCACCATACATTGGGCTCTCTTCTGTTTCCTCTTCACATAGGACTCCATCAAGTTCAAAGGCCTCGTAGCGTACGCCCATATCGTTCATACACACCAAATATGTTCGCAATCTTTTGTGTTTACTTATACAAATAGTAACAGTATTTAATGTTTCCGTTCCCTGCGGTCATGAGTATAAAGCGTAATAAAGAATGTATAATGGTGATGTTTGTCTATGTGTCATTGCCTCCTAGAGTGTTATCCAAAGACTGCTGAAGCGCCGCGAATGCCATATTCTGCTCAATCGTGGGGCGACGTGTCACCTCCGGCGTTAGTGTAGTAGTATCAATAAGTATGGTCGATGTTTCGTAGGCGGAGGGGCGCCGACGATGTCGGATACGAGTAGTCGGCTCCGTAGGTGAGGCTGGACGGGAATAACCACTGTCCATATCTATGTCGCTGTCGGAGGATATGCTGCTTGATGACTGGGTGCCAATAATTATAAACTGAACAGTGCTGTGGGTCCTGACCAGGTTGACGTAATATTCCTGGAGGACTTCACGCGTGCACTGATAGAGGAAGAACCATGAGGACCAATTGAATGCTTATTGAATTTAGTACGAATATAGTTGCAACTGGCTGGGCGGAATTGAGGAGGTGAAAAAGAAACATGCTAACCATCAGTCGCCAGTCGATCATCAAAAGGAATTCCCTCTCCAGTATGTTAAGTTCCGTCACGGAAATGCCGCCCACCTTGGCGTAGAGATTGTTTGTACAAAATGTGTCACAGAGGCCTTTGCTGGAGACAGTGATGGATGCAATGATAAAGCGATGACAAGTGAGGGATGAGAGGGTGAAAAGCGGGGTGCGAGCACAGATCTGATCTATGTAATGCAGGGTGATCAGGAGACAGGACTTCTGTGGGATGCGGAAATAGTTCAATTGCGTTGACTATCTATCTGGATCTATTTATTATTCACCTCAATGTTGGTAAATTTGACAATTCGTTTCAGGTAATCCAAGACACTGATGCTCGGTGCGGATCGGGAATGAAATCGCGTCAAGCTCTCTCTAATAAACAAATGAGTACAGGATAGGACGCAGAGCAGCACACGCACGGAAGTAGGGGTATCCGATCATTATGTGCAATTAAACGGTCAAGCATGTCGGCTGTGCAGTTTTTATATAAATCCCAATATTAGAAAAATGAGGGGTACGGAAATACCTATAAGTTGAACAAGTTGATCTATGTGCGCCTCCTCAAAAGCGGCCGGTAATTCGACCCTTCCTGAGCTCGAGGATTCCATGGATCCATGGCACAGCGTGTGCCTTGGTGGGCTTGAGATAAAGAGGACAAATATGGCAAATGCACTTTGGAGGTTGCAGCACAACATAGCCAAACATCAATCTTTCGGCATCATCCTTAGCTGTACAGTTGTGCTTCGGCCACCTGAACCCTAAATTTCTTGATACGCCACTGGATTGTCTGTTCGTCTCTTGGCCCGTTCCTCCCACCCCCGTCCCTCCCCATGGCACCCAAAATCGTAAGGAATACTTAGCGTTTCAAATATACACGCTCAACTCACCGAATTTACACTAGGACCCCAATGAAATTAAAGTTATCTACCTGCGCGCAACTGGTGGTGAGGTTGGTGCGTCGTCTGCACTAGCTCCCAAAATTGGTCCTCTTGGTCTGGTGCGCATATATAGATGCATTTTCCACTATTCTCACTTACCGAGGATCTGTTACAGTCACCAAAGAAGGTCGGCGAGGACATCGCCAAGGCTACATCACAATGGAAAGGTCTGCGTGTTACCGTCCAATTGACTATCCAAAATCGGCAAGCGACTGTCGCCGTAGTCCCCTCTGCTTCATCTTTGGTTATCCGTGCTCTCAAGGGTATGTCATACAACTGATATCTTCGACTAGTAGTAACTCCCTCCCTAGAGCCCCCACGGGACCGGAAAAAGGAGAAGAACATCAAACACTCCGGCAATGTGACGTTCGATGAAATCCTCGACATATCACGAGTGATGAAGTCGAAGTCGCTGGCGAAGGAGCTGTCGGGATGTGTGAAGGAGATTCTGGGAACTGCCCAGAGTATTGGCTGCACTGTCGATGGTCAACCTCCTCATGATGTTATCGACAGCATCAACTCGGGAGAGGTCGAGGTTCCTGATGAGTAGACAGTGGCAGGATGGATTATCCCGGTGTATATAACCTCTAGGACACTACATCATCTGGGAGGTTATCATTCGCGCGAATGATCTCATCAGCAACATTTGTTCTCCAAGCTCTCCCTTCATGCACGAATCGTCCTGATTCTCAATTGAGTACCTGCCGTCTCCCATCCTGACTTATTGCTCAACCCAACATCAGAAAATACGCCGTATCACTAAGCTTTCAACAATTAAATTGTTATATCTTCTTGTTCGCTACGAATTGCCTACACGACGCCAGCTCAAGTTCACTCTGAATCGTGGACTCCGACGCCTGTAATAGTATCGTTATTTATGATATGTCGCTTGACACGGTATAACATGCCTACAACTATCGTCATTGGCCTCTAACCACCCGAGGCTTCCTGAACTGGAACATTGACCGTGTCTATGCAGCTTCGTGGGGCAATATTACGGCGACGATTCACATTCGTTCGTCATTTCACTTCCAACCCGCCAGAATCCATCTCTCGGATCATATGGCTTTCCTAAATGTGACAGAGGATAATCTGATTCTCGCAATCACAGTGTCCACCTCAGCAGATATTATGCTTGCACCCCCGCCCTATGCTACTCAAGGTCCTACGATCTCTCTGTGATTCTCTCTCAGGCAATGACCTCGTAGACACTATGTTCTACTTTTTCTCCTATCGTTCAAGCAAACGACAAGTGACCCATCCCCTGGCTCTATTCGTAAACAGTTACCTCCTGAAGGGGTACTCTGGATACCACATGTGAGCGATCAACTCGCCTGTCAGATTTCAAGACAACTTTCAATTCAATCCAGTCGTATTCTAGTCCTGCTCGGGCGTGGTTTCAAGGACGTGTTCGCTAACCTTGATTCGTACTCTGCGAGAGACGCATAGTATCGATGGGTATGAATATGAGTCAGACAGTGATCCGAGCAGTATTCTCATGAT
>Ga0210383_10004412_pt1 | contig 12494 bp, 8 predicted proteins | sample IncBWC14OmetaG_FD_160072 | JGI IMG/M metagenome (GOLD analysis project Ga0210383, IMG submission 160072) | Forest soil microbial communities from Barre Woods Harvard Forest LTER site, Petersham, Massachusetts, United States - Inc-BW-C-14-O ...
CTGCTGCCGCCTGACAAAATCAGCACGCTGACCGGACTGGCCCAGGCCGGCGACGTGGCCGGGACGCGCCTGGGAGCGAGCTGGCTCTCGCCTTGTTTTGCAGCCCTTATCACTATCAGCGTCATCGGACAACTCACGGCCTTCGTGGCAGGGAATACGCGTCTGCCTTTTGCCCTGGGGCTGGATCGCTATCTGCCGGCGGCCTTCGCAAAGCTGCATCCGCGCTGGCATACTCCATACATTTCCATCCTGGCGCAGGGGATTCTGTCCACTTTCTTATTACTGTTCATGCAACTGGGAGAAACGCTGCGCGCCGCTTATCAAATTTTGGTTGATCTCACGGTCATCGCGACGTTCCTTCCGTTCGTGTATATTTTCGCCAGCGGATTCAAGTTCGGACAGCGCTGGGCAGGAGCATTGGGCGCGCTGGTCACAATCCTCGCCATTATTCTCTCGGCAGTTCCGCCTCCGGGTGTCGCCTCGGTCTGGGTCTTTGAGCTGAAAGTGGTGGGCGGAACGGCTCTTTTGGCTCTGGCCGCGCGTCCAATCTTTATACGGAGTGGGGCGCTGCAATCATGACCTACGCCGAAGCGGTCCGTTATCTTTATTCGCTGGGAAACGAAGTACTGACAGCCAAGCTTGGGCTGGAGCGGATTACTGCTTTGCTCGAAGCTCTTGGCAATCCACACCGCGCGTGCCGCTGGGTGCACGTGGCTGGAACGAATGGCAAGGGGTCCACGTGCGCAATGATCGAAGCGGGCTTGCGCACGGCGGGGATTCGCACTGGACTGTACATCTCTCCCCACTTGGTTGAGCCCACCGAGCGCATTCAAATTCTGGGCCAGCCGGTAGCTCCACAACAATTCGCCAGCGCGTTCGTACAAGTACACCAGACTGCGGAACGAATGCTCGCCGCAGGCGAACTCGATATGCACCCGACTTATTTCGAGACCGTCACTGCGATGGCTTTCGTTTTGTTCGCCCAGGCGCGCCTCGACACAGTGGTGCTGGAAGTGGGGCTCGGCGGCCGGCTGGATGCGACAAATGTGGTTACCCCGGCCCTGTGCGTCATCACGCCGATCGATTACGATCATCAAATTTTTCTAGGCGACACCATTGAGGAAATCGCGGCTGAAAAAGCCGGCATTCTGAAGCCGGGCGTCCCCGCCGTGTTCGCCGAGCAGCGTCCGGAAGCCGAGGCGGTGCTTCGTAAAAAAGCCCAGGCGCCGTACATTCTCTCGCGTGACTGGCCGATCACCGATCTTGCTATAAACGCGCGTGGCAGCCGCTTTAAGCTAAAGGGCATAGAAATTGTCTGCCCGTTGGCGGGCGAACACCAGGTGGAGAATGCGCGGGTGGCCGCGATCGCACTTCACAAGCTAGACGTCTCACCTGCCGGAATCTCGGACACGCATTGGCCCGCGAGGCTGGAGCATGTTTCCGAAAGGCCCGAGATCATTATCGATGGCGCGCACAACCCCGCCGGAACGCGGGCGCTGGCGGCTTATATTCGCAGGTTCTATTCTGGACGGCGCATCTGGATCGTTTATGGCGCACTCGCCGATAAGGCGGTGGCTGAAATGACCGCAATCCTATTTCCGTTGGCTGATCGAATTATTTTGACTGCGCCCAACAATTCACGAGCGATGCCTCCCGAGGAAATACCCGCGCCCGGTGCTCGCGTGACGCACTCCATCGCAGAAGCCATCGCAGTGCTCGCGGAGGCGGATCGCGATGCAAACCCGGAAGACGTCGTCTTCATCACCGGCTCACTCTACCTGGCGGGCGAAGCACGTGCGCTGCTCGTAAAATAGAACCAGTGTCTTTTCTCCGAGCATATGCCGTCACCGCTCCACTGATTATCTTTGGAACCATCGCTTTCGGATTGGTGAATGTCGTCGTCTCGTTGTTCGAAACCAGCGGGCGCAGGCAGATTGCTGTGGCACGCGTCTGGGCGCGCTTTCTGTTGTGGGGAAGCGGGGTGCGGGTGAAGGTAGAAGGCTTGGAGAAGATTTCGACGCAGGGTAGCTACGTTTTCGTTTCCAATCATCTGAGCTATATGGATACGCCGGTGGTGCTGGCAAACATCCCCGTACAGTTTCGTTTTCTCGCTAAGAGCGGCCTTTTCAAGATTCCGCTGCTAGGAACGCACCTGGCGCGAGCAGGCCATATTCCGGTTCCTCGCGACGACGCACGAGCGGCGGTGAAGACCATGAACATGGCCGCGCAAGTGATGCGCGAGCGCGGCGCCTCACTGCTCATTTTTCCAGAAGGCGGACGATCGCAAACCGGCGAGCTTGCTGCTTTCAAAGAGGGCGCTGCTTACATCGCGATACGCGCGGGACTTCCGCTGGTTCCTATTGCTCTAACAGGAACGCGCGAAGTGCTGCCCTTTGGCTCGGCACACGTGCGCAGCGGACCGGTAACCATGCGGATTGGCGAACCCATTCCCACCGATCAAGTTCAATTGCGCGATCGCGGCCGTATCACCGCTGAAGTACGGGATCGCATCGTCAGTCTACTGGACGAGACGCCCATTCACGTTTGATTTTGAAGCCTGCTTTTGGTCTTCGATCCAAGACACGGCAGCGTCTAGCGCCGGATCTTTGCCTGCCAGCAACGCTTGCCGAGTCACGGGCGTTTCCACATCGGGCGTCACCCCCAGACCCTCGAGCGGCTTGCCGCCTTCAGAAATGTAATTGGCAATGGCATATTGAAACCCGTCGCCATTCGGCAGCTTTTCGAACAGCGATGGCAACGCAGCGGCGGCCGTTTTACTTCCGAAAATGCGCGCGCGTCCCAGATCTTTCAGGCCTTCCGCCATGATCTCAGACGTAGAGGCGGATGTGCCATCCACCAGAATCGCGAGCGGTCCGGCGAACGTGCCCAGCCGCGGATTCACCACGAACTTCAGCGTAGTGTCCCGCATATACAAAGTGCCGAGATTCTGATCCGGCTGTGCAATGAACCAGCCCGCCATTCCCATCGCCATAAATCCTATGCCACCAGGATTTCCGCGCAGATCGACGATGAAACCCTCGCACTTTTCGCAGGATTGCACGCTGTCGCCGAACGAGGTCATCAGCCGCTGTGCGTCCAAGAACACGTTGAAGGCGACGTATCCGATATTGCCATCGCCCACGCGCGACGAATTAAACCAGACCCGCATCGGATTCAGATACCCGAACTGTACGCGGTCGCCCTTGGGCTGGCCTTGGTCCAGCGTTTTGCTGACATGTTTGCCGGCGCCATCGAGAAATTCAACTTGAGAAGCGCCCGCCGCACCTTCCAGGCGTCCAAGGATGGCGCGCCTCTGCATGAGATCGCGCAAGGTTGATCCGGCGTAGGTTTCGTTCAGTTTCGCCACGATAGACGCAAGATCGGTGCGAGCGATCTTCACAATTTCCCAGCCGGGGCGCACGCCCTGGGCAAAGGCCGATGAACCAGGTTCGGCCGAAGTTACCAGCACCTGGGAGCCGACCACTCGAACATCGATCCCGGTTGTCGTGTCGCCGCCGCGCGCTTCATCAACATTGGAATAAAGCTCACCAGGGACAATCCCGAAATGCGTCTGGTGCAAACGGCCGAGCATCTGGTTAAGAACGCCACGTGTGGCGTCCATACTATCCGCCGCTTCGATCTTGGGCCGAAACTCGTCGTGGATCGCTTGCCAATCCAGGCCGCCCGGCATGGTTTGCCAGTGCTTGTCGCGGATGGTGGCCCACACGTACTCGAAAGACTGGATGTTCAGTTGGCGCTGTTCTGGAGTGAGGGCCGCTCGGAGTGGAATTCCTAGCTGGATGACCGCCAGCAGTGCAATGCCGCGGGCCGCATTCCGGCCAATCATTCTTTCTCGAGAACCTTGGCGCCCAGCGCGCCGCCGATGATGGGAAGGGCGGTAAAGATAATAAAGAACAGCATCAGATAAAGCGCAATGACTCCCAGGATCAAGGCGGGATTGCTCAAAGCCTGCTGAATCATGTCGGCCCGGGCGTCGTTGGCCGGCAGCTGGCTGCGCAGTTGTTTCGCGAAATCGCCCTGGCTGGAAACCGCCACAATGGCCACGGTGAACAGAATCGAGACCAGGGTGAACGAAAAAATCCCCGTGATCCACCCCATGCGGGCGCCGCTTCTAATGCTCAAAGTCTGACCAGTGCGGCGGCTGTAGAGGTACACAGCGATGAATCCCGCAGCCAGAAATCCCAGGGGTACGCGCACGAAGGGCCAAGGAATCGGGAAAACGGATATCATCACAGCGCTCATCGCGGCGATAAATCCGATCCGCACGGCTAATCGGTTGTGAAAACTGATCTCGGTGGAAAACTGTACGATCGGCGGCTGGAGGACGCTGGGCAGTGGTTCGGCAACAACGGCCACTGCCTCCGGCTCTTCCAGGCCAGGGTAATCGTATTGCGGCTTGCCGCACTTGTGGCAAAAGCGAGCGTCAGGCGGCAATTGCGCGCCACAGGTGCAAATTTCGGGCACGACTTCAGTTTGACACGTTCAGCGGCACTCGCGATGGACGGCCTGGATGGCCCGCTCCAATCCATCGCGGCGCACTACGATGCTAATGGTGAGTTCGCTCGAACCTTGCGCAATCGCAATGATGTTGACATCTTGCTCCGAAATGGCCTGGAACAGACGGCCCGCGAGCCCCGGCGTACCCCGCATGCCTTCACCCACCAGCGCGAGCAACCCGACATTATCGTCCACTGCGATGGGTTTCAAATATCCGTGCGTAAGCTCCATGGCAAGATCGGCTTCGAGCGACTTCATCACTCCGGCCAGCTCTTCTTTGCGGACTAGGAAGCAGAAGCTCTGGCGATAGCTGGAGCTGCTCAGCGCCAGCACTTCGGCGTTGGCATCGGCCAGTGCGTCGAGAGCGCGCGCCATCAACCGGGTTCCGCTGACGGCCGCGCTTGCAGGCTCGATGGACACCAGAGCAACATTGGCCATGGATGTAACGGCGCGCGGACCAGCGGGCGCATCCACCGTCGACATAATGCGCGTTCCAGCATGATCGAGATGAAAGCTATTCTTGCTCCACACTGGAATTTGGCGTTCGATCAGTGGAGCGAGCGTGCGCGGATGCAGAACCTTTGCGCCGTTGTACGCCAGCTCGGCCGCTTCATTGTAAGTAAGCGCGTCGAGCACGCGGGCTTCGCGGACCGAGCGTGGATCGGCGCTCATGATACCATCCACGTCGGTCCAAATCCATAACTCGGTGGCATCCAGCGCGGCTGCGAGGATCGATGCGGAGAAATCCGATCCGCCGCGTCCCAAAGTAGTGGGCCGTCCGTCGACGGTTGCGCCATTGAATCCAGTGACAATGGGCAAAACACCCTCGGCAAGGAGCGGCTCAATCACGGCGACCGCCTTTTTCCGCGTAGCTTCCATAATGGGTGTCGCGTTTCCGAAAACACCATCGGTGACGATGAGTCCGGCGGCATTGATTGCGCGCGCGGGGATTCCGGAAGCTTCCATATATTCGGCGGCCATCAACGCGGAAAGGCGCTCGCCGATCGCGATGGCTTCATCCACCGAGCGCGGCGGACGGTCGCCCAGCATCAACATCCCATGAGCGATGCGCCGGAAATCGGCGATCAATTCGCGAACGCCGGCCAGCGCACGATCGCAACGGGCGCGCTCGCTCAATAGTTCGTGACACGTTTTCTCGTGCCGCTCAGAAAGGCTGTGGATGCTGGATTCAATGCCGGCTTCGTCGTCGGCTTCGGCATGCCGCAACGCGCCCAGCAGAAGATCTGTGACGCCAGACATCGCCGACACCACGGCCAGCACGGGCCGCTGCGCCTTCTGTTCCGTACATATGGCCGCAGCCACCCGGATCCTTTCGGCGGAGCCCATGCTGGTGCCGCCGAATTTCATAACAAGCAGATTGTTCATTGAGTTCGTTCACGCCCGTTGGAGGTGCGATCGCGGATGATTTTCAGGATAGCCGCTTCAACTTCGTCGATAGTGAGTCCGGTGGTATCCACATAAATAGCGTCGGGCGCCTGCACCAACGGCGATTCCGCGCGGCCTCGGTCGCGTTGGTCGCGTTCGCGGATTTGCTGCTCTACCAGGTCTGCCGGCAGCGCCGATTCATTCGCACGGCGGGTGGCGCGCTCTTCCGGCAAAGCGTCCAGAAAAATCTTGACCGTGGCCTCGGGGAAAACCACGGTGCCAATATCGCGGCCTTCCATAACCACCGAAACCTGCCCGCCAATCTCGCGCTGCTTTTCCACCAGCGCCCGGCGAACGGCGGGCACCAGGGAAACTTCGGACGCCGTCTGGCTGACCTCGGGCGTACGAATGGCCTCCGTGACATTTTCGTCGTTCAACAAAACGGCATTATCACCGGGAGCGAATTCGATGTGCGCCGCATTCGCCAGCTGTTCCAAACGGTGCATGTCGGAAGACGCCACATTAGTGCGCAGCGCCCACAGGGCCACGGCGCGATACATCGCACCCGTATCCACATATACAAATCCAAGCTTGGCCGCAATGCGGCGCGCGAGCGTACTTTTGCCGGCGCCGGCTGGACCGTCGATCGCAATCGTGATTCGTTTGCTCAAATTATCATGAAAGCACATGCATGAGGAGATTTTCCGCGCGCTTCAGGAAGGCGCTACCGTAATCACTGCCAGCCGCCGTCTGGCGCGAGTGCTGGCGGACGAGTTTCACACGATGGAATTAGCGCGCGGCAGCACGGTATGGAATCGTCCCAACGTCTTGCCGTGGGATGCATTTCTCGACCGAACCTGGGGCGATTGGCTCGGGCGTTGGGCGGACCAGAGCTCGCTGATTCTTTTGGATGCGCCGCAAGAGCAGATGCTGTGGGAGCAGATCATTCGCGAATCCCCAGCGGGCGCGTCGTTGTTGCAAATCACAGAGACCGCGCGGCAAGCCATCGAAACGTGGCGGCTGATGGCGGCGTATCGGCTTCCGCTTAATGGAAGCTTTGCGGCGTCGGAGGATTGGGCTGCTTTTGCCGCTTGGTGCCGCGAGTTTCAGCGACAATGCACAGCGAATGGCTGGTTGGATCGCTCGCGGTTAAGCGATTTTCTGCAAGCGAGAATTGTAGTGGGAGAAGTTTATGTGGCCGGCTTCGATGAGATGACGCCCCAGCAAACGGAGTTCTTTGCGGCACTCGGTACATGGCATAAGGTTGAGATGCCCGATTATCAGCCCGCGCCCAAACGAAGAAAGCTTCGCGACTCTTCCGGCGAGATCCGAGCTGCCGCGGCGTGGGCGGAACGGCTGCTGCGTGCCGATCCCAAAGCACAGATCGGTATTATCGTTGCCCCCGATCTGACGCGCTTGCGATCGAGAGTGGAACGAATCCTTGCCGAAGTCCTGGAACCCGGAGGCGGATCGAGCGATCAGCGGCGCGCTTTCCACCTTTCCATAGGGCCGACGCTCGCAGAGTATCCGATCATACGCGCTGCGCTTCTGATCTTGGAATTCGCGCTCGGCAAACTACCGCTGCCACGCGCCGGAATGCTCTTGAGATCCCCTTTCACCGGCGGCGCTGAAAAAGAATGGGGAAGGCGCGCGCAACTCGACGCCCGGCTGCGAAAGAACGGTGTTTGGGATGTATCCATCGACCGTTTGCTCGATGATGCGGCAAGTTGTCCCGAGCTGCAGCGCGCGCTACGCCGCTTACAAAAGCACTTGCGGAAGCTTTCCGACGCGCAGCAGCCGAGTGACTGGGCGCGCAGCATTCCAGAATTGCTGGAAGCATTCGGATGGCCGGGCCACCGCGGTCTTAGCAGCGCCGAATTTCAGACCATGGAATCTTGGCGCGGCGTGGTTTCAAGCCTTGCATCTCTCGATCTCACGGCACGTCCGATGAATCTCGCCCTGGTGGTGGAGTGGCTGCACCAACAGGCCGCGACCACTCGCTTCCAAATGGACGACGAAGGCGCGCCTGTGCAGGTGATGGGGATGCTGGAGGCTGCGGGCCTGCGTTTCGATCATCTGTGGATCATGGGCTTGCATGACGAAGCGCTGCCGGCGCCCGCGAATTTGAATCCCTTCCTGCCCACTTCTTTGCAACGCGAGAATAGGCTTCCTCTTTCGTCATCGGAACACGAGTTGGAGTTCGCGACTAAGCTGATGGATCGTTTGATTGCGAGCGCGCCTGACGTTGTGTTCAGTTATCCGGAGACAGAAGGCGATCGTGCTTTGACACCGAGTCCGTTGGTTGCTGGTGGCGAATGGCTGGAGGCCGATGATGAAAATACGTTCCCACAGTGGGTGGCGCGCATGCGCAGCGCGGCCGTGTTTGAGGAGATCGCTGATGAAACGGGTCCCGAGTTGGTCCAGAGCGATTCGACCGGGGGCTTTTCTCTGTTCAAGGATATGGCGGCGTGCCCGTTTCGTGCTTTCGCAAAACATCGCTTGTCGGCCCGGCCGCTGGAAGGAGCCGATCTTGGATTGAGCTATCGCGATCGCGGAACCACGGTCCATAAAGCGCTGGAAGTGATCTGGCTGGAACTTGGATCGCATGCGCGATTGATGGCCCTCGATGCCGGTCAGTTGCAATCGCTGATAGCGCGCGGCGCCGATGCGGCTGTCGCCAAGTTGGGACCTGGCATTGGCAGAAACCTTGAGAAGCAGCGTCTGCAAAAGATTCTTGCCGAGTGGTTAGAGCTTGAAAAATCGCGCGCGGAATTCACTGTGGCCGGCATCGAAGCCGAGCGAATAATCGCGATCGGCGGTTTACAAATAAAAACGCGTGCCGATCGCGTGGACGCTCTGCCTGATGGCCGCGAGCTAATTCTGGACTACAAAACCGGCCAGATAAAATCGCGCGGTTGGGAGGGGGAGCGTCCCGATGAGCCGCAACTTCCGCTTTATTGCGCCACTAGCGATCGGCCTGTAGCTGGCGTTGCGCTTGCCGTGATCCGCGTCGGCGAGCTACGCTTTCGAGGTCTTACAATTCAAGATGTCAGCCTGCCTGCGTTAACGAAGATGACGATCGATCCGCCCATTCCATTCGATCGACAGTTGCTGGAATGGAGGCGCGTGCTGGAACATTTGGCCGAAGATTTTCAAGCCGGCAAAGCCCAGGTGGATCCAAAGCCGGGCGCTTGCGATAACTGCGGGCTGCGTGCCTTGTGCCGCATCCGGGAGCTCGAAAATGATCGCGGATAGCGCGGCGCGGCTGCGAGCGCTGGATGTTTCGCAGTCGTTCATTGTGCAGGCACCGGCAGGCTCGGGGAAAACCGAACTGCTCATCCAGCGTTATCTAAAACTGCTGGAAACTGTGGAGACGCCCGATGCCGTGATTGCAATCACGTTTACGCGCAAAGCCGCGGGCGAGATGCGATCGCGTGTGATGCAGGCTTTGCGAACCGCGCTGGGCGGCGTTCGGCCGGAAGCGGAACATGAGCGATTGACGTTTGATATCTCCCGCAATGTTCTGGAGCACGAACGGCGGCTCGGCTGGGATCTGCTGCGAAATCCCGCACGGTTGCGCATCGAAACCATCGACGCTTTATGCGCAGGCATTACACGCCGGATGCCGTGGCTGGCGCGCTTCGGAGCCATGCCCGAGATTTCGGAAAAGGCGGAGGATCTGTACCGTGAGGCGGCACGAAACACGCTAAGCCATCTAGATCAGGGGCACGAGGGGCTGGCATACGTTCTTCTGCACCTCGACAACGATTTTCAGCGGGCACGCCAGCTGATCAGCCAAATGCTGGAACGTCGCGATCAATGGCTGCGACACCTGGGGGCGAATCTTCGCGACGAGTTGGAAGGCTCATTAGAGCGCCTGATTCTGGAAGAGCTCCGCTCACTGAGGGACGCCTTTGATGACAGACCCGCCGCCGAGATCGCCTTTCTCTGCGAGTTGGAAGGCCTTCCAGGTGCGAGTCTGGAAGACCTGGATGGTTGGGCGAAAGTCTGCGAACTGCTACTCACGAAAGGCGGCGATCTTCGCAAGCGCTCGACCGGCCATCCTCTCAAGGCACGTTGCGAACAGTTGTTTGCAAGCCTGCGGAGCGAAGAAGCTCTCATAGAGTGCCTGGCGCGATTCCGCAATTTGCCCGCGCCGCAGTTCACTGAGCAGCAATGGCAAGCAATACAAGCCGCCGTTTCGGTACTTACGCTGGCAGTCGGAGAATTGCAGCTGGTATTTCGAGAGCGGGGCCGCGTGGATTTCGCCGAGCTGGCTATTCGAGCCTCTTCCGCATTGGGACAAGTTGACGCTCCCGAGGATCTGGCCTTAGCGCTCGGCCAGCGCACTCAGCATCTGCTGGTGGACGAGTTTCAAGACACCTCGGCCACGCAATTTGAACTGATCGAAAAGCTGACGGCCGGATGGGAGCCCGGTGATGGACGGACGCTCTTTCTGGTGGGCGATCCAATGCAATCGGTCTATCGCTTCCGGCAAGCTGACGTGAGCCTGTTCCTGAAGGCGCGCGAGCACGGCATTGGCGAAATTCAATTAGAGGCGCTTGCACTCAGCGTGAACTTTCGCTCACTGCCTGGAATTGTGGAGTGGGTGAACCGAACGTTCGAATCGATTTTGCCCGAAAGCGACGATCTGGAATCAGGCGCCGTGGCATATTCGGCCAGTGTTCCTGGCTCTGGGGGGACCGACGCACTCATCGCCGTTCATGCGCTCTCGGGTCCAGCCGAGGAAGCCGCTCGTGTAATGGAGTTGCTCGGCGAAGACGCCCGCAGCATCGCGATATTGGTGCGTTCGCGCACCCATCTGATCGAAATCGTCAATGCATTGAAGCGGCATCGAATCGCGTTCCAGGCCATCGAGATCGATCAGTTGGGCGAGCGTCAGGTGGTGGAAGATCTGATGGCCTTGACCTTCGCCCTGTTGCATGCGGCGGATCGTGTATCGTGGCTGGCCGTGCTTCGTGCGCCGTGGTGCGGCCTCACGCTCGACGATTTGCACACGCTGGCGGGAGCGGATCATCGAGCAACGGTCTGGGACCTTCTGTATCAGCGGCCCGAAGAACTGAGTGACAACGGGCGTCTGCGCATCCAGCGGATTTTGCCGGTGATGGAACAAGCAATCGCGGAACGCGGGCGTCGGCCATTGCGGAACTGGGTGGAAGGTACCTGGTTGCAACTCGGCGGACCGGCCTGCGTAGAAGACGAAACCGCGCTCGAAGATGCCGCGGCTTATTTCGATCTGCTGGAAGGGCTGGCGGAAGGCGCTGATTTGGCCGATTTCGAATGGTTCCGTGAGCAGGTGAACGCGCTGTTCGCCCAGCCCAATGCAAATGCAGACGGCCGGTTGCAGCTTATGACCATTCATAAAGCGAAGGGCTTGGAGTTTGACACCGTGATCCTGCCTGGCCTGGACGGGATCCCACGCGGCGACGATCAGCGCTTGCTTCTATGGCTGGAGCAGCGCGGCGAGTTGTTGCTCGCGCCAATCGCGGAATCGGGTGCCGACAAGGACCCGATTTATCGATACCTGGAAAGCATCGAACGCCGCAAATCGCAGCATGAAGCGGCGCGCCTGCTGTATGTGGCCGCCACACGCGCGCGCCGTAGTCTGCATTTATTGGGATCGGTCAAAATGAAAGACGATGGCACGACTGCGGAGCCCGATTCGCGATCGTTCTTGAAACTGCTGTGGCCGATGGTCGCCGAACAGTTCGCAAATCTTCACGCCCGCGCAGGAAATGAGCAGGAATCTCGAATCAGAACCATCCGGCGTCTGCCTGCGACATGGTGTGTCCCGAGCGCGCCTTCGCCCGTGGAGTGGGAACGTCCGTCGATAGAGCGAGTGCAACGCGCGGAAGTGGCGTTTGAGTGGGCGAGCGACCGATCGCGTTCCGCGGGCGCGGCCCTGCATGGGTTCCTGCAACGGATCGCACGCGAAGGTCTGGACGCTTGGGACGAAGCTGCGGTGCGCTCTCGCCGTAGCGCGTACCGCGCGGTGCTAATGAACCTGGGTACTCCTGCGAGGGAGCTGGCTTGGGCCATCGAACGTGTGGAATCGGGCATCCTCAAAACCCTGCGTGATCCGCGCGGGCGCTGGGTTCTCGAAAATCATGTGGATGCCGCCAGCGAGGTCCCCATCGCCGGATTAATCGATGGTAGTTTGTGCGAGGTCGTGATCGACCGCACCTTCGTCGATGAGGCCGGCGTCCGTTGGATTATCGATTACAAGACCAGTTTTCACGAAGGGACAGGCCTAGAGAATTTCCTGGAGATGGAACGGGATCGGTATCGGGAACAGTTGGAGCGTTACGCGCGATTGATGGTGCAGCGCGAGGATCGGCCCATCCGGCTGGGTCTGTATTTTCCCCTGCTGGGCGAGTGGCTGGAATGGGGCGCACCGGTGGTATTGCGCCAGCAGGCACTGCTGTTCGAGCTATAGCGGGCAGCGCCCATCTGGCAATATGTTAAGATGCAATTGCCGACGTTGTTGTACACTTCGGGGACGTAGTTCAGTTGGTTAGAACGCCGGCCTGTCACGTCGGAGGTCGCGGGTTCGAACCCCGTCGTCCCCG
>Ga0210383_10004413_pt1 | contig 12493 bp, 11 predicted proteins | sample IncBWC14OmetaG_FD_160072 | JGI IMG/M metagenome (GOLD analysis project Ga0210383, IMG submission 160072) | Forest soil microbial communities from Barre Woods Harvard Forest LTER site, Petersham, Massachusetts, United States - Inc-BW-C-14-O ...
GAGAAACGGCAACTGAAGCGGGGCATTGAGGCGATCGAAAAGTCGAAGCTGCTGGGAGCATTAGTGAACAGCAGCGCAAACGCAGCCCACACTGACTATTATCAACGGTACAGCTCCCAAGCTGACCAATCCAAGGATTAGCGCCCCCAAGCAAGCGGCCGACACGCTTCTAGTTCCACACCCTTCCCCGTAAATCGATAGCCAACAGCAGGTCACTTGATTCTTTCCAAGAAGCAAGCCGATCAAGCGAGGAAATCATGAGTACACAACGCTCTGGTCCGAATGGTTTAGCTTTGGCCCGGGTCCCCGAAGACTCGTCGCAGGGAGATCACGGTATTCTAAACGCCGACGCGTTTCGCCGGATGATCACGCTCGAAAGAAAGAGAAGCGAACGCTCGCGGAAACCCTTCATGTTGCTCCTTCTCGACATGGGCGATCGCCTTCCGTCGGAGAAAAATGGGAAGACTCTCGGCAAGATCCTGACGGCACTCGCCGGTTCCACGCGCGATACCGACATTACCGGGTGGTACGCCGACCACTGCGTCGTTGGAGTCATGTTCACCGAAATCGCCACCGGCGACAGCAGTTCGGTTCCTACTACGATCATCGCGAGGGTTACGGAGACACTGCGCAAGAATCTAACCCTTGAGCAATTCAATCGAGTCAGCCTTTCTTTCCACGTTTTTCCGGAAGACTGGAAAAACGATGCCCAGGGGCCGAGCAACCCTACCCTGTATCCGGACCTATCCCAGAGGGAGGACGCCCGGAAGATCTTCCGCGTAGTGAAGCGGATGATGGACATCATGGGTAGCGTGGTGGCGCTCGTCTTTTTCTCGCCGATTTTCCTGTTCGCTGCTGTTGCGATCAAAACCACGTCGAGAGGGCCGATTTTTTTTCGGCAACGTCGCGTTGGCCAACATGGCAACTCCTTCGTGTTTCTGAAGTTCCGTTCCATGTATGTAAACAATGATGCCTCCGTCCACAAAGCATATGTGCAAAAGCTGATCGCCGGCAAAGCGGATAAGCATCCGTCGGATGGAAATGGTCAAGGCGTCTACAAGCTGACGAAAGATTCGCGGATTACTCGCGTTGGAGCCTTCTTGCGAAAGACCAGCTTCGATGAGCTTCCGCAATTCATTAACGTGTTGAAAGGCGAGATGTCATTGGTCGGACCCCGTCCTCCAGTTCCCTACGAGGTGGAGGCCTACGATATCTGGCATCGACGCCGGTTGCTCGAAGCCAGGCCGGGGATCACCGGACTCTGGCAGGTCAGCGGGCGCAGCCGGGTGACGTTCGATGACATGGTTCGCCTCGACTTGCAATACGCCCGCACCTGGTCCCCCTGGACGGACATCAAGATCCTGCTGCGCACGCCTGGGGCTGTTGTGCTCGGCGAAGGCGCGCACTAAATAAGGTTCCCCCTCCCGGTCCTCCTCAAGTATCGCTCCGAAATTCGCAATCCGTTGTTCGATCCGGAGTTAATGGTGCCAAATATGGTCACAAGTCTCGCCAGACCTCGAAACGCAAACGCAAAGCTTGGGAATGGGAGTGAAGCTATGGTGAAGTTTGGGGTTGTAGGGTATGGGTACTGGGGGCCGAACGTAGTTCGGAACCTGGACCGCCTGGACGAAGCCGAAGTCGTTGCAGTATGCGACAAGAGCGCGGCCGCACGGAAAAAGGTGGCGAAAGCCTATCCTGACGTCCTGGTGACAGACGATGCGGCAGAGCTGATGTCCTCCCCCGAAATCGACGCCATCGCAGTCGTGACCCCGGTCTGGACGCACCATGAACTAGCCAAAACGGCCCTCCAGCACGGCAAACACATTTTCGTAGAGAAGCCGTTCACCAGCAACGCCGCCCAGGCGCAGGAACTGATTGAACTGGCCGCGCGAAAAAACCTGAAAATCATGGTGGACCACACCTTCCTGTTCACCGGCGCGGTCACCAAAATTAAGCAGCTTTTACAGGACGGAGCCCTCGGCAAACTGTATTACTACGATTCCACACGCGTGAATCTTGGGCTGTTTCAGCACGATGTGAATGTGGTTTGGGATCTTGCTCCACACGACCTCTCAATCATTGACCATTTGATCCAGAAGACGCCCGAAGCCATTTCCGCCACCGGCCAGACGCACCTCAACGGACACGAAGACGTAGCCTTCCTCACGCTTTATTTCCCTGACAAAGTCATCGCTCACATCAACGTGAACTGGCTTTCGCCGGTAAAAGTTCGCACCACCCTGATCGGCGGCGAAAAGAAAATGCTGGTGTGGAACGATCTTGAAGCCGACGAAAAGATCAAGATTTATGACAAGGGTGTCAACGTCACCAGTCGCGAAGGACTTTATGACTTGCTGGTTCACTACCGCTCAGGCGACATGTGGGCCCCGCAAGTCGAACAAGTCGAAGCGCTGACCCGTGAATTGTCCTACTTTGTCGACTGCATTGCCAAAGATAAAACCCCGATCAACGACGGCGAAGCCGGGCTTCGCGTGGTCAGAATGCTCGAAGCAGCCAACCAGTCGATCAGCAAGCGGGGAGAGTTGGTTTACCTCTGATTCCTCTCGATTCGTTTCCTCCGGATTGCTCAACTTTCCTGTCCTGTCCAAAAACAAATCCATGAACCCCACTGTCCTTATAGCTACGACGTCTTGCTGGTACCCGACGGCCCGTCTCGCGATAGCCCTGGCCAGCGCCGGATGCGAGGTTGAGATGGTGTGTCCCAAGTCTCATCCCGCGCGCAAGACAAAAGCCGTTCGTCGAATTCACGTTTACCGCGGGTTGGCGCCGCTGGCTTCATTTGCTCGAGCCATCGCGAGCACGCAGCCCGATTTCATTGTTTCCGGCGATGACCTTGCTACGCAGCACCTGCACCGTCTCTACGCCCGTGAAAAGCGTAACGGGCGCGCGGAATCTACGACGTGTGCATTGATCGAGCGCTCGCTCGGCGCACCGGAAAGTTTTCCGGTCGTAAATGCCAGAGCCGTTTTTATGGATCTGGCGCACCGGGAGGGTCTGCGAGTTCCTCCGACCCGAGTGATCCGAAACATCCATGACCTCAGAACCTGGGTTTCTCGCACAGGCCTTCCCATCGTCCTTAAAGCAGATGGCAGCTCAGGCGGTGATGGCGTAAGAATCGCGCACACGCTTGTTGAGGCAGAACGCTTCTTTAAGGAACTGCAAGCTCCTCCGCTGCTAGCGAGGGCCGCAAAGCGGGCACTGGTCGACCAGGACAAGACTTTGGTGTGGCCGTCGCTGCTGCGTCGCCGGCCCGTCGTGAACGCCCAGGCATTTGTGGCCGGACGCGAAGGCACGAGCGCCGTTGTCTGCTGGAAGGGGGCCGTCCTCGCTAGCCTTCATTTTGAGGTGGTCAACAAGGCAAGTTCGAGAGGGCACGCCACGGTGGTGCGCTCGATCGAGAACGCGGAAATGTCGGCTGCCGCTGAAAAGATGGCTCGCCGCCTCAATCTTTCCGGACTTTACGGTTTCGATTTCATGCTCGAAAAAGAAACTGGAAATGCGTACCTCGTCGAAATCAATCCGCGATCGACTCAAGTCGGGCATTTGAGCTTGGGACCAGGACGGGACATCCCCGCAGCCCTCTACGCGGCGTTGTCCGGCAAAGCAGTGAAGGCAACTCCGAGAATTACCGAGAAAGACACGATCGCAATGTTCCCGCAAGAATGGATCAGGGATGCGGAAAGCCCATTTCTGCGATTGGCCTATCACGATATTCCTATGGAAGAACCAGAGCTAATTCGCGATTGCGTCAGAAATTATCAGAAACAGAGCGCGTGGTATTCCAAATCTGTTCGGAAACCGGTTTCGTCGGCGCCCCGATCCTCCCAGCCCATGGCCGCTCAAGCGAACGGTCGCGGGGCAGGGCTCGGTTGGGGGCGAAAGTAAATCTACATATGAGTAACCGACTTTCAAATGCCTTGAAGAAGCCGCTTCGCATCATGAAGTTTGGTGGGACATCGGTGGGCAACGCGTCCGCGATCCAGAAAGTGGTTGAGATCATTCGCGGAGCTTCGCGCGGCGGTGATCTCGTCGTGGTCGTCTCTGCGATGAGTGGCGTGACCAACCGGCTGATCGACGCTGGCGTGCAGTCCGCAGTCGGAAATCGCCTTTCCGTAGCGACGATCTTCCATGAGTTGCGCGGGCGGCACGAGGCGGTTGTCGACGCACTCATCCATTCCACCTCGGAGCGAAACCGCATCGGACGCGAGATGGATCGACTATTTCAGGAAGGTGAAGAGCTTTGCCAGCGCACAATCAGCATGGGCGAATTGACGCCGTCGACGCGCGATTCGATTTCAAGTCTTGGTGAGCGTTTATCCGCTCCTATCGTCGCAGCTGTGTTAGAGGAGAACGGGGTGGCGAGCGAGGCTATTGAGGCCACGGAGCTCATCCAAACCGACTCCTGCCACGGCGCCGCCGACCCAGACATGGATCTGACCCGGGAACTCTGCCAGGAGCGCTTGCGTCCACTCGTGCGGAAGGGAGTCGTTCCCGTCGTGACCGGCTTTATTGGCGCGACCGCGAAGGGCGTGCTCACCACTCTTGGCCGAGGCGGATCGGATTATTCTGCGACGATTTTGGGCGCGGCTCTCGACGCCGATGAAGCGATTATCTGGACCGACGTGGACGGCCTGATGACCGCCGATCCGCGGCTGGTGCCCGGTGCGTCCACGATCGCTGAGATCTCCTATCGGGAAGCAGAGGAGATGGCACGCCTTGGTGCCAAAGTGCTCCATCCGAAAACTCTTATCGCATTGACTCAAAGCGGGATTCCACTCTGGATCCGCAACACATTTGCGCCGGAACTGGCGGGAACGAAAATCACACCTGCCGGGTCCCCGAAAGTGCTGCCCAGGACAACCGCTGGCACGAACTCTGCAGCCTGGTACAGCGAGGCGCAACAACCCCGCGTTGATGCAGATTAGGCAAATTCACCCATGAATTCTTACCAATGCATCGCTCCAGACGTGAAGCTGGGGCAAAACGTAAAACTCTCCAAATTCATCAACCTCTACGGTTGCGAAATTGGCGACGAATCAAAGATCGGCGCCTTCGTCGAAATCCAAAAGAACGCGAGCGTTGGCAAGCGCTGCAAGATTTCAAGCCACACGTTTATCTGTGAAGGCGTAACGATTGAAGACAACGTCTTCATCGGCCACGGCGTGATGTTCATCAATGACAGCTATCCAAGAGCCACTGCGGCCGACGGCAATCTGCAAACCGAAGCCGACTGGAAGGTCGAGCGCACCGTAGTCAAAAAGGGAGCCTCGATCGGCTCTGGAGCCACGATTCTCTCGAACGTCAGCATCGGTGAAAACGCGATTGTGGGAGCCGGCAGCGTGGTCACCAAAGACGTATCAGCCGGCAGCATCGTAGTTGGAAATCCAGCAAAAGTCCTGCGTCATATCGACAAAATTACGGAGGTTTCAAAGTGAGTGGTTCTCATAGCACGAACTCCAGCACAGCCAACAGCATTCCTTTTCTTGATCTGGTTACTCCCCACGTGGAACTCGAGCAGGAGTTGACCGAGGTTTTCCGCAAAGCCCTAAAGACGGCGGGTTTCATCGGCGGTCCCATGGTTGAAGAATTTGAGAAAGCCTTCGCGGCTTTCTGCGACACCAGCTATTCCGTCGCGATCAGCAGCGGCACCGACGCTCTGCGCTTCGCCCTCATGGCCAGCGGAGTGAAGCCCGGCGACGTCGTGGTCACCGTGCCGCACACCTTCATCGCCACCACGGAAGCGATTTCGCAGGCCGGCGCGTTGCCCGAGTTCGTAGACATCGATGAACAGACCTACAACATGGACCCGGCAAAACTCAAAGAGTATCTGAAGAAACAATGCACGGTCGACGAAGCCGGCAAACTGATAAGCCGCCGCAGCGGCCGTCCGGTCACCGCTGTGGTTCCGGTCCATCTGTACGGGCAGATGGCCGACATGGATCCCATTCTCGAGCTGGCTGAGCGCTATCGATTAGTCGTTATTGAAGACGCGTGCCAGGCGCACGGCGCCGAATATTTCTCACGAAAGCATAACCGCTGGATGAAGGCCGGATCGATGGGACGAGCCGCCGCATTCAGCTTTTATCCTGGGAAAAATCTGGGCGCATGCGGCGAAGCGGGCGCTGCCACAACAAATGACGCGACCATCGCAAAGACCATGAAGATGCTCCGGGATCACGGGCAGGCCACAAAGTACTATCACGACGTTGAGGGCTACAACGGCCGCCTCGACTCGATTCAGGCCGGTCTTCTGCATGTGAAGTTAGCCCATTTGGCAAAGTGGAATGTGCAGCGCCGTGAACGCGCAACGGAATACAAGCGCTTGCTAAAGGCCGTAGATCGCAGCTTGGTTCCACCATGCGAGCCCTCGTGGTCGCGCGCGGTCTATCACCTGTATGTCGTCCGAACCGCAAATCGCGAAGGCCTGATGGACCATCTCAAAAAGGCTGCGATCGGCGCCGGAATTCACTACCCCATTCCCCTGCACCTGCAGAAAGCCTACGCATGGATGCAATACAGTCTCGGCGACTTCCCCGTAACAGAGAAGGCCGCCGCGGAAATCGTTTCCTTGCCCATGTTCCCGCAGCTAATGGCGGAACAGCAGGCCCGAGTCGCAGCGGAAATATCTGACTTCACCTCCATGACGGCTCGCAAGCACGTCGAGCATGACCCAGCTTCTCTCGCAACAGCGGAACGGACTGCATAAATGAGCTTTCATTTTGATAGATTCGCGACACTTATCTAGTATCAATCCGTTTCAGGCGACGCGGGTTTCGCAACAGCCCGTCGAATTCAATTCTGACTCAATCACAGCATCTCCGATAAGACAGAAACGAGAGTGCTTCACCCCAAGACTTGAGTGGCGGCGGAGATCAGATTATTTCTACCTAGATAGGAGCACGCGGGGGAAGTATAGAGAGCGATGCGCCGGGGACCACCCGGAGAGGCTGGACGATTCCAGTCCCCCGCTCCAATAAATCGTTAGTCATTAACGCCAGTAAGCATGTCAGAGAGTCTCAAATACGTTGTCATCACACCGGCGCGGAACGAGGCGCAGTTCATTGAACTGACGCTGGAGTCCGTGACAAATCAGACGGTGCTTCCACGGAAGTGGGTCATCGTGAGCGATGGCTCGACCGATGGGACCGATGACATCGTGAAGAAGTACGTGGCACGGTATCCGTGGATCGAACTGGTGCGTATGCCGGAGCGCGCTGAACGCCACTTCGCCGCCAAAGTTCACGCGTTCAATGCGGGCTACGCGAAAGTGCGCGGCACCGCGAGCGACGTCATCGTCAGCCTGGACGCTGATATCTCATTCGAAAACGACTATTTTGCGTTTCTGCTCGAGAAATTGTCGACCGATCAAGCGCTGGGATTGGTAGGAACGCCTTTTCGGGAGTTGTCGGGCGGGACCTACGACTACCAGTTCGTCAACATCGAGCACGTGTCAGGAGCTTGCCAGGTGTTTCGCCGTGAATGCTTCGAAGCGGTTGGCGGATACGTGCCAGTGAAGGGCGGCTCGATTGATCTCATAGCCGTGATTACCGCGCGGATGAAGGGTTGGAAGACTAGGACATTTTCCGAAAAGAGTTGCTTGCACCATCGCGCAATAGGGACCGCGGGGCGCAGCCCGTTGAAGTCACGCTTCAAATACGGCATCAAAGACTACGCAATAGGCAATCACCCCGTGTGGGAGCTCTTCAGGACCGCCCGTCAAATGGCTCTGCCACCTGTTCTAACCGGAGGGTTGGCCCTTGCCGCAGGCTATCTTTGGGCAATTGTCCGTCAAGTTCCGCGTCCGGTATCACCCGAGCTGATTGCTTTCCATCGACGAGAGCAAATGCAACGCCTAAGCCGGTTCATTCGCCGTAACCGCTCCGTTGTCGACGACAACGTGAAACCGTCTAGCGATTATTCTTAACAACTGGCTCCGCTGATTGTGCAATACACGAACACGAATCCTGTGAAAGTTGGATGCTACAGATCAAGTGGGCCTGCGAGGTTGAGTTGACGGAAGCGAACATTCAGCAAGCGTCTGGCGGCTGCCTCATCATCAACGCCGACGACTGGGGTTGCGATGACCGAACCACCAATCGAATCTTGGAATGTTTCCAGCGACGCGTGCTCTCCTCTGCGAGTGGTATGGTTTTCATGGAAGATTCCGAACGCGCTGCGAAAATCGCCCGAGAGCAAGGCCTTGATATTGGACTTCACCTAAATCTCAGCGCTCCGTTTTCGGCACCAGCAGTTCCAAGTCGACTGGCTACCCATCATCAGAAGATTCGAGAATGTCTGTGCGCGAATCGTATCGCGCGCCTTTTGTACCACCCCGGATTAGCCGATTCTTTTGAGTATGCAGTCGCACGCCAGCTCGAAGAGTTCAGTCGGCTATACGGAAGAATGCCGGATCGTATCGACGGGCATCACCACATGCACCTTTCCACAAACGTGCTTCTTCAAAAGCTTCTCCCACGTGGGACGATTGTGCGGCGACACTTTTCGTACGAGCCTGGTGAAAAAATATTGCGTAACTCAGTTTTTCGATTGCTTAGCCGTGCTTTGTTGGGTCGCCAACATAGAGTCACGGATTTCTTTTTTCCACTTCCGGTCTTGGCACCACCGGCGCGTGTGCACCGAATCTTCAATTTGGCTCAGAATTTCGTCGTGGAAGTGGAGACACATCCAATAAACCCCGAGGAATATCGGTTCTTGACCGAAGGGGACGTCCTTCGTTGGACGAATGACTGTCCACCTGCTCCTAGTTTTGGTAACGCCGTCGCTCTGCAGCGTGTATGAGGATAGTCTTCGAACCGTAGCTTCAAATCCCAAACAGCCCATATGTTTGACTCAACCAGACACATCAGCGTTTGCATTTGCACTTTTAAACGCCTTCCGCTGCTCAAGCGCCTTCTGCAGGCACTTGAAGATCAGGAAACTGATGGACTATTTGTCTTCTCCATCGTCGTTGCCGACAATGACGAGGCAAGATCGGCCGAGGCCCTGGTAGCGGAGTTCGCAGCAGGCGCGTCCATTGCTGTCACGTACTGCGTGCAGCCGCAGCAGAACATTTCGTTAACGCGGAATAAAGCGATCGAGAATGCCACGGGAGACTTCATTGCCTTCATTGACGACGATGAGTTTCCGATCAAACGATGGCTCGTGACTCTGTTCAGGGCGCTAAACGAGTACAAGGTTGATGGTGTCTTGGGGCCTGTGAAGCGTCATTTTGACCAGCGTCCGCCTGAGTGGGTGATCAAGGGCGATTTCTACCAGCGCGCTACCTACGACACGGGGCTTGTGATCGATTGGAGAAAGGGTCGAACCGGCAACGTGCTGCTCAAGCGAAACCTATTTGCCGGGGACGCTCCACCCTTCCGGCCGGAGTTCCGGCAGGGAGAAGACCAGGACTTCTTCCACAGAATGATCGAAAAAGGGCACCGGTTCATCTGGTGTAATGAAGCGGTAGCGTACGAAGTTGTACCTCCAATCCGCTGGAATCGCAGATTCATGCTTAGAAGGGCCCTGCTCCGCGGGGCGATGGAACCCCAAACCCCCGGTTTCGGAGCAGGGTCCATCGTAAAATCGCTTGTCGCCGTCTCGATATACCTGGTCGTGCTGCCTTTTGCGGCCATGGCGGGGCATCACAAATTCATGACCGCCCTGGTGAGTCTCTGCGATCACCTGGGCAAGCTCCTGGCTGTCCTCGGGTTCAACCCCGTCAAAGAACAATATGTCACCGAGTGAAGGACCGACGCGGCTGAGTCTTTCGAGAGACCGCGCCTAGAAACCATGCCTAAACGAAAACTGCAAGAGTTAGCTCCGGGCTATATTTCGGAAGTCGATACGGTCACCGAACGAGACTGGTATGAGCGGCTGCAGGAGTTCGAGGACGCGAACATATATCAGACGTGGTCATATGCCAAGGCGATGTGGGGCCTTGACAATACCAGTCACTTAGTTCTGAAGAAAGACGGCCGCGCGATCGCCGTTGCCCAAGTGCGACTTACTCAAGTTCCTTTGTTGAAGGTCGGAGTTGCATATGTATTGCGTGGCCCCGTGTGGCGCCTGAAAGAAACGGCGCCGGACGGGGATGTCCTTTGCCAGGCGCTCAGGGCGTTACGGAACGAGTACGTTTGCAAACGAGGCCTGCTTTTGCGATTGGCTCCGTTGATGTTTGCGAGTGAAACAAAGGATGAATCGCGGATGTTTCGCGAAGAGAACTATGAACCGAAGGTGAATCACGGCTCTAAGATGACCATACTCATGGATTTATCGCCATCCATCGAGGAGTTGCGGCGTGGACTGCACAGGAATTGGAAGCGCAATTTGAAGGCTGCTGAGGCCGGTGGCTTAGAGGTGACGGAAGGGGAAGGGGACGATCTATTTAAAGCTGTCATTGATATGTATCGCGAGATGGTACACAGAAAAGCATTCCTTGAACCTAACGACATCGAGAAGTTCCGCCACGCTCAGGCTTTGCTGCCGGACGGCCTGAGGATGAAGGTGGCAGTGTGCCGGTCCACGGAGGGCACCTGTGCCGGGTTGATTTGGAGTGAAATCGGCGACACGGCGATTGAGTTATTCGCTGCGTCTAGAGCCGCGGCATTGGCTAATGGATCTGCGTACTTGCTTCGGTGGAGACTTGTGGAACACCTGAAACGAAGCGGTTTCCGGATGTACAATCTGAACGGAATTAATCAGGCAAATAATCCTGGAGTTTATCACTTCAAAAGCGGCCTAGCCGGCAAGGCGGGCACAGAGATTGCCTACTTGGGCATCTTCGAAGCACAGGGTAATGCCCTCAGCAATTATTGCTTAATGGTTGGTCAAGAAGTCCTGGATAGTTACCGCGGGATACGGACTCGGATCCGGCGACAACGAAATAATAAGAAGATCTCGGAAGGAAAGAGCAACGGGACGGCAGCAATAGACTTGGCTCGTTCCTTGTGATCCCATTGTGTCCTCGAAGGCGGCATGAATCTGCCTTGCGCTGTGTCATTCCTTTGGAAACCCCTTGCTGCTGGACGATCGTAAAGCCATTTGCCAGTGTGGAAGTGCGAGATCGGTCCTGTGGATCAGCCCGGTCTCGGGTATAGGGACTTGCTCGAACGAACCTTGGGGAACGAGCCCTAGGGAATGTATGGATTTAATGTCACACTGAGAACTCAACGGAGAGGTCGCTGGTGGCCAAGGCACCGGTCGGTTCGCCGGCCGCGATGGGTAATGCCATCCGAAGGTTCGAGTCCTTCCCTCTCCGCCAACTTAGCCTAGAAATACTCGCTTCCTGGGGTTCAGTTGATTAGTGGGGGTACCGATGAGTGTGGGTTGCTTGAATGTGGCTCGGAGCTAAGATGATTGAAATAAGCGGCAGAGAAGTCAATATCAACGGGAAAATCGTACGTGTTGCGCACGTGCATGGCGACGGATATCGTTTTGTAGACGATCCTGCACTGATTGTTGACGGATTACGCAAGTGCGGCACGCGAGTGGATTTGTTCACATTCGCCCAGAGATTGCCCGAAAGCGAGCCTAAATTTTCCTACCCGCTCGAATGGGACAATCTTGCCGTGTTGCCAGTGACTACGTTTGAGAATTGGTGGACACAGCAAATTGGATTCAAGGCCCGGAACAAAGCCAAACAGGCGGAGAAAAAGGGCGTCGTTATGCGCGAGGTGCCTTTCGATGACAAGTTGGTCACCGGTATATGGGAGATCTACAATGAATCCCCGATCCGGCAGCGGCGGCGTTTTCCCCATTACGGTAAGGACCTCAAGACGGTGTACCGCGAAGAGGCTACATTCCTTGATAGCAGCATCTTTATCGGAGCCTTCTTGGAGGAGAAGCTGATCGGTTTCGTGAAGCTGGTGCCCGATGAGAACCGTTCCCAGGCTGGGCTCATGAATATTGTGTCGCTGATGAAGCACTTTGATAAGGCGCCGCAGAACGCTCTGATAGCTTATGCCGTCCGAGCCTGCGCAAACCGTGGCATCCCCTATCTTGTGTACTCCACCTTCGACTATGGGCAGAAGAGGCAGGACAGTTTGCGCGATTTTAAGGAACGCAGTGGGTTCCAGCGCGTTGACACGCCCCGTTACTACGTTCCTCTGACCGCCTTAGGCCGAGCCGCCTTCTGCCTGGGGTTACACCATCGCTTGGGAGAGCGCATTCCGGAACCGTTTGCCGCTAGGCTCCGCAACCTCCGCGCTGTTTGGTACGAGCGAAGGTACCGCTCGGTAACGGAGGCGCTTTAGTGCCTGGAATCGCCGGACTTATAACCAAAATGCCGAGGGAGCGAGCCGAGCGCCAGTTGGCCTCAATGCTCGATACGCTGCGCCACGAGCCGTTTTACGTTACGGGAACGTGGATTGATGAGTCCCTAGGTGTATATGTAGGCTGGAGCGCGCGGAAGGGGTCGTTCGGGGACGGGATGCCGCTATCGAATGAAACGGGCGATGTCGTGCTCGTGTTT
>Ga0210383_10004414_pt1 | contig 12490 bp, 11 predicted proteins | sample IncBWC14OmetaG_FD_160072 | JGI IMG/M metagenome (GOLD analysis project Ga0210383, IMG submission 160072) | Forest soil microbial communities from Barre Woods Harvard Forest LTER site, Petersham, Massachusetts, United States - Inc-BW-C-14-O ...
CTGGCGGCATTGAGTTTAGATTTGGCTTCAGTCCTCCCCCAAGCAGCCTTCGTCGAAAAATATTGGGCTGCCCCGCTGTGGTCCAGCATGACGATCCCGCTGGGAGTGTTGCTTCTAATCGCGCGGCTAACCGCACTGAAGCCGACCAGACCAAATCCTTCAGTTCCTACCATTCAGGCTTCATAATTGCAGCCTTTTGCCTGAACTTGCTTTCCCACACCGTCCGCGTTAGGCTTCTCGAACACTCGGTCGTATCCGGAGGTTCGAATGACTCTGAAGATGGAGACGCGGCAGGCCGATGGCGTTACGATTTTTTCCTGCCAGGGCCGCATCGTGTTCGGGGAAGAAGCGGCTGCGCTCCGGGATAACCTCAAACGCGTGCTGGCTTCCAGCCGTCAAATCGTGCTGAACCTTTCGGGAGTGAGTTACATTGACAGCGGCGGCCTCGGTATCCTGGTCGGCGTTTACTCTTCTGCGCGGGCCGCGGGTGCCGAAATCAAACTCACCGGACTGGGCCAACGTTTGCGCGATGTTTTGCAAATTACCAAATTGGTTACTGTCTTCGAGGTTTACGACACCGAGCAGGAGGCGATTGCCACGTTTCATCGCGGCGCAGCCTAGAAATTGGACGAGTTGCAACCGCTTTTGTTAAGTTACGGTCTGCTAGGGAGATCTTCTTAGCCTCTTCCCCCGGGCTTCGATGCTGTCATTATTCCCGTAACGACTTTAAGGAGATTTACAGGCGCTACATGGATTTCCAAACCATAATTGGTCCGGCTTCCGGCACCGGCTCGGGGATATTCCCCACGCTCGTATTTGTCCAGGGAAACGAACAGCGCGTTATCAACCTCGATCACAGTCCTTTCGGTGTAGGACGAAAGGTCGATAAGGATCTGGTGATCGCCGATCCGCGTGTCTCCCGCGACCATGCCCAAATCGTCTCTGAAAACGGCGTGTTCAGCGTCGTCGACCAGGGCAGCAAGCATGGGACCTTCGTCAACGGCGAACGCGTCGAACGTAAGACGCTGGAGCGCAACGACCGCCTCGAGTTCGGAGTTCGCGAAGTCGCGTACGTGATTTTCAATCCGCAGCACGGTACCACCAACTCCGCCCGCGAATTCCTGAGCCAGATCTCCGGGATGCACATCTCGGACGAGACGACCGACCTCGAGAAACTTGTTCTCTTTCTCGAAGCAGCGCGCAAACTCAACACCATCGGCGTTCTCGATGAAATCCTGATGACCTTGCTGGACGTAACTCTGAAGCTGACCCGGGCTGAGCGAGCCTACGTCTACATGAAGAACGCCCAAGGCGATCTGCGGCTGGCTGCCGGACGCAACTCGAAGGGCGAACCGCTGCTGGACGACAAGACCATCTCGCACTCGATTCTCGACGACGCGCTTAAGTCCAACTCCGAATTTGTGCTGACCGATACCAGCCGGTCGGCTGATCTCACCGGACGCAAAAGCATCGTGGCCTACGATCTCCGCACCGTGATTTGTGTGCCTTTGCGCAAGCCGCAGGTCCAGGCTACGCGCGACGCGGAAGCTCCAGCGCATGCGAATTCCGCCGAGGTTATGGGGGCTCTGTACGTGGATTCCCGATTCGCTTCGCGCGATATCTCAGGCGTGAGCAACGACATCCTGCACGCGATCGCTACGGAAGCCGCATCACTAATCGAGAACGCCCGCCTGGTGCAAGCGGAGGAGTCTGGCCGGCGATATCAGCAGGAACTGTCCATCGCCGCCTCCATTCAGCAGCGCTTGATGGCAGTGACCATTCCCGAGGTGCCGTTCGCGAAGCTGGCGGGAAGAAATCTTTCCTGCAAAGAGATTGGCGGCGACTTCTTCGATGCCGTTAACACTACTCAGGGCTTGACCATTGTGCTGGCGGATGTGAGCGGCAAGGGAGTGTCAGCGGCGCTGCTGGCGTCTACTTTGCAGGGGATGATTTATTCGCAACTCACCGCCGGGATGCCGCTGACTGAGATCGTGACTGCAGTCAACCGCTTCTTCACCGACAAGAATATCGGCGAAAAGTACGCCACTGTGATTATTGCCCGCGTCCGCGATGATGGTGATTTGGAGTATGTGAATTGCGGGCACGTTCAACCGCTGGTCGTTTCCAACGGGGAGGTGCAACGACCTTCCCACGGCAATCTTCCCGTCGGGCTGCTGCCCGATGCCAAGTACGAAAGCGATCACTGTCAGCTTAAGCCGGGTGACCGGCTCGTACTGGTGACGGATGGCGTTACTGAAGCCGAAAACTCTCGCGGAGATTTCTTTGAAGATTCGCGTCTGGAACTCGCCGCGAAAACGGGATCGCTGGACCAGATCTTTGGCGCCATCTCTACCTTCTGCGGTGGTACACCCTTGAACGATGACTGCACCGTGGTCGAGTTGGTGTACACAGGCGGCTCATAGCGCCCCTTCAACAGTTACAAAATAGTCGGTGCCTTCCCAACGCTGTTCCTGCAGCCAGTAAAACGTAAAGACGATCTCCCGTCCCGCCGGCAATCGATCAACCGGCAAGTCCGCTACGTGTGTTCCCAATCCTGTATCGCGGGTATTGACGTCCTGTGTCGTGTTCCAATTGTCGACGCTCCAATGCAGCAGCACCGGCCCGGTTAGCACAACCCGCAACTGCTTGCCCTGCGGCATGCTCCGGCACTTGTTATTCAGGCGCCACGCGAAGCGCGTAGATTTTTTCTTGTCGATCAAATACCGCTGCACAGTTTGCGGAGGCTGATCGAAAACCCTTCCATCCTGCAAGGACCGCCGCAGCTTGATGTACTCCGAGTGCGCCCATACCAGCGGGCACGCGGAGCCGGAGGGTTTGCCCTTAAACAATTCTCGCTCTGGAATGTCGGCACTGTCCCAGACCTGCTCGGGGATCAATCGTCCTCCTTCGGTGGAGAACTCCATGACTCGCAAGAGCTGTTCCGCGATCTCTGGGCGTCCTGCGGCTATCTCGTAATGCGCTCGCTCGCCCGCCAGCAACGGCCAGGGGCGACCGATCCCTGTGCCGTCGAAAGGCGATCCATCTTCATGCTCTCCGTAGCCATCGTCGTTGTAGCGATACCAACAGGGCCCTTGCGGAAGTTTCGCCTGCAACAGCGCGTCGATAACTTTAATCGTATTCAGGATTCGCGGGTCATTCGGCGCCCGCAATCCGAAACGCACCAGCGCCAGCGCATCTGGACTGATTAAATGCGTTGCCGTCTCCGAACTTTGCCCCGGTGGCCGATTCTTGATGGGAACAAATCCGTCGACCGGAGACGCCGCACAATCCGTCTCGGGCGGCGCAATACGAACGTAATAGCCTTCGACGCCGATTTGCCCCGCGAGGTCCGTGTTGGTGGCATAGGTCCAACGCTCGATATTGTCATTCCAATTGTCGGCCGTCTCCCGCAAATATCCGGCAATCGCGTTTTCTCCCACCGCGTCCGCGATATCCGCTGCCGCCAATAGGCCGCTGATCTCCACCGCCAGCGTGAACGGCGAATAACCCGCATCCTCTTCCCAACGATCCTGCTGCGTAACCGGGCCATTGCGCACCAGAAACCCAGCCGCGCACCGAACCAGGTTCCACCAACGCCTGAGTTCACCCAGAGTGGCGGGGCACCCACGGCGTAAGCAATCGACAAGAAGAATGGGAAACGCAGCCTCATCCATCTGCAGGCCGCTCCAGTACGGACGCCCGTCCAGCCACATATTCTGCGCCCAATGTCCGTCGGCCTCCTGCGTGGATTCGAGGTATCGCAGCACGCGTACTGCGTCGATCTCCGCGCCTGCCGCCAGAAATCCGAACGCCGTCTCCACCAGATCGCGCGGCCATACCAAGTGATATCCGCCGAGATCCTCATCGCCCTTGTTGAAACCCCACGGAACCGAAAGGCTCGCGATTACTCCGCCGAGCATGTCCTTCGATTCGTGGGCTCGCAACACCGCTGCGCTGGCGCGATACAGGTCGCGCTCCCGTGGGGGCGAATCCAGTTTCATCAAGCTCTCGTGCCACGTCTCCCACTGTGCCACATAATGTTTGTGAAGGTCGTCGTAGGGATCGAGTAAACTCGCGCGCACCTGCTGTCCCGCCTCCGACCAGATGCCGCCGAAGCCGAGTGCAAGAACGAATTCGCCTTCACACGCGGCCAGGTCAATCTCGCCCGTAATCGCAATGTTGCCGTTCTCGGCGCGCGTGTAATCCCAGGTCATCTGGAAGTTCTGTGACAGATCTTGCCAGCCGTCGGAGTATCCGACGAAACCCACTGACATCTTTTTCCAGGGAACCGAGCAGCCGAACGCCAGCGCGCAATCATCGCGCTGCGCAAATAGCATGGGTACGCTCTTGTAGTCGCCAACCCAACCAGTATTGCCGAACCCCCAGTTAGCAAGATGCGGTGAAAGCAGAGCATAAAGGCGATAGCCGGAAAGTGTTCCCCACTGCGGCATAAACCGAATCTTTTGCAGCACAACATTGCGAAACGGATCAGTCATTACTTCCTTTTCGATCCGGTACCTTCCACCCAGCTCCGTATTGATCAACTCATAGGCGGGAACGCCGGGTGCAAAAGGAATGTTTTCGAACTTGCAGTGCCGCTTTTCCTCGGAGAAAAAGCTGCTCCCGTCCGTGATGATCAATCCCATGTCACGCGTGCAAGCCTGATCCACGCGCGGGTAATAAACTTCGTTCAGGATGCCGTGGCTGGTGGTGAACCAAACCCGGCTATGGTGATTCAGGGCCGTGCCTATGCCGCTCTTCGCGCTCGAAGTCCAGCGCGGCGGAATTCCCGGCCATCCGGGAGCAAATCGTTCGTCACTCACTGTGTTGATCCTCTAAACTTCTTTGTGCATGGTACTAGAAAACATGATTTCGGAAAGACTCGAGCTTTCGCGCTATTGTGGAAAGAGTTAAACATGACGGCACAGGCCCAGGTCGATTCCTACTTCGCACATCGCAGAAGCATGGTCGAGTCGCAATTGCGCGCCCGCGGAATCCGCGACCAGCGCGTGCTCGCCGCGATGCTTCGTGTTCCTCGACACGAATTCGTTTCCCCGGACCATCGCCAGCAGGCTTATGAAGATCACCCCATTCCGATCGGCGAAGATCAGGCTCTTTCTCAGCCATACATCGTTGCCCTTATGTTGGAAGCGTTGGCCCTCAATCCTAGCGACCTGGTTCTGGAGATCGGTACCGGCTCCGGCTACCAAACCGCATTACTCTCGGAGCTTACTCGACAGGTTTACTCGGTGGAGCGGCACGCGCCACTTGCGCGCACCGCAGAAGAGATGCTGACTCGGCTGGGCTGCAACAACGTCAAAGTGTTAGTCGGGGACGGAAGCCGCGGGCTTGTCGAATTCGCTCCCTTCGACGCAATTGTGGTCTCAGCCGCAGCCCCACAGATTCCCGATCCGTTGTTCGAACAACTGCGCGAAGGCGGACGCATGGTGATTCCGGTAGGCCCGGCGCATGCCCAGGAACTTCAGCTAGTACGCAAGCAGGCAGGCCAACTCAAAGTCATTAATCTGGAGGGATGCCGGTTCGTTCCCTTGATCGGCATCGAGGGCTACAGTTCGGGATGGTAACTTAGAACTGAGAACCAAGAACGAGGAACTGCCGTTACAATTCATAAGTGCCCGTCCTCCATAACCTCCGCGTAACTCTCGAAATGATCAAGTGGGAGCACTCCATCTTCGTGCTGCCATTCGCTCTCTGCGGAGCCATGCTGGCCGCGAACGGTTTGCCAAGCGGACAGACGTTAGCCTGGATTATAGTTGCGATGGTCACCGCCCGCTCGGCGGCGATGGCCTTCAATCGCCTGGCGGATGCATCGATTGACGCTGCCAATCCGCGAACCCAAACGCGCGCTCTTCCCGCCGGCACGCTGACTCCTGGATTCGTAATCACATTCGTGCTAGTTTCCTGCGCGATATTTGTTTTCGCGGCGTCCCAACTCAATCGGCTGTCATTCATTCTTTCTCCGGTCGCGCTGGCCATAGTTCTGCTCTACTCCTACACCAAGCGGTTCACCCGCTGGTCGCATCTGGTTTTGGGCTTTGCCATGGGGATCGCGCCTTCCGCCGCGTGGATCGCGGTTCGCGGCTCGCTCGATCCGCGAATCCTGCTGCTCACTGCCGCGGTAACGTTTTGGGGCGCAGGATTCGACGTACTCTACGCCTGCCAGGATTACGAATTCGATCAGCAGACAGGACTGCACTCGATCCCGCGTTATTTTGGAATCGACAAATCCCTCTGGATCGCGCGAGGTTTTCACCTCATGATGATTCTCTTGCTGGTCAGCCTGGTGGTCGTCTTTGGATTGGGAAAACTCGCAGTAGTGGGAGTCTTAGTCGTGGCTCTGCTTCTTGTCTACGAACACTCGCTGGTCTCTCCGCGCGACCTCTCGAAACTCAACGCCGCCTTCTTTACTATGAACGGCGTGATCTCGGTCGTGTTCTTCTTTTTCCTGGCCGGCGATCTTCTGTTGCGGAGATGAAAGCATGCCCGAAATCTTTCCGCGGGATGTAACTTTTCGCCTTCTTCTTATCAACACTGTGACTTTCGCGGCTTCGGTGCGATATGATCGAAGCAATGCTAAGCACGCGGCCATTCCCGAGCCATGGTTTTCAGACTGACGACGCTCGTCTGCACTCGGTCAAGGACAAGGTCCTCGCGCACGAGCGCCTAAGCGTTGACGATGCCCTCGCGCTTTATCGTTCCCCGGACATCCTTGCGGTTGGCTGGCTGGCGAATTCCGTGCGGGAGCGCATGCATGGCGACAAGGCCTATTTCAACGTCAATCGCCACATCAATCCGACGAATGTCTGCGTGGCCGCCTGCCGCCTTTGTGCCTTTGGTCGAAAAAAAAATACGCCCGGCGCCTACACAATGGCTCTTGAGGAAGCGTTTCAGACCGCCGCCTCGGGCTACAGCGAAGCTGTAACGGAGTTTCATATCGTCGGCGGGTTGCATCCCGATCTGCCGTTTCAGTATTTCCTTGACCTGATTTCCGGGCTGAAACAACGCTTTCCGCAAGTCCATTTGAAAGCGTTCACCATGGTCGAGGTCGCTTATCTCGCGAAGCGCGCCAAGCTTTCGATTCTTGAGACGTTGGAGCAGTTAAAGGCTGCTGGGGTTGACTCGCTTCCCGGTGGCGGCGCTGAAATCTTCGCGGATCGCGTCCGGCACATCATCTGCGATCACAAAATCGATGGCGACCAATGGCTCGAAACCGCGAAGCTCGCCCACCAAATCGGCCTGAAGTCCAACGCCACCATGCTCTACGGCCACGTCGAGAATGACGAAGACCGCGTCGATCACTTGGTGAAGCTCCGCAATCTTCAGGACGAAACCGGTGGCTTCCAGACGTTCATCCCGCTGGCCTTTCATCCCGACAACACTCCGCTGCAGCATCTACCAAAAACCACCGGCATTTTGGATATGAGACAAATCGCCGTGGGGCGCCTGGTGCTGGACAATTTTCCGCACATCAAATCTTACTGGCAGATGGTCACCGCCAAGATGGCGCAGATCTCGCTGCGCTTCGGCGCGGACGACATCGATGGAACCGTCATTGAAGAGAAGATATATCACGACGCCGGCGCCACTACTCCGCAGGGCATGCGCCGCGAAGAACTGGTACGGCTGATCCGCGAAGCCGGACGCGAACCCATCGAGCGCGACACCCTCTACCGCCAAGTGACGCGGACCGAAACCTCGGTCACCGTCGCGGTGTAGGCCAGCGTTTTAGGGTCTTACGAAGAGCTTTCTCCAGTCACTTCTTGCAACATCGCCGTTCGCAACAGGCGATTGAGACGGCTCTGGTAGCCTTTACCAGGCACCCGCAACCAGGCGATAACGTCCGCATCCAGTCGCACTGTTAACTGCTGCTTCACCGGACGATAGAACGGATTGCGAACAGCGTTCTTCCAAAACTCGCCCGTAAGCGGTGGAATGTCAGAGTAATCAATCTGGTTGTCAGGCTTGGTTGCAAGCCGAGCTATCTTGCGACGCTGCGCGGGCGTCAACGGATTAGAAGTCACGGTTTTCTTGACGTTCTTTTTCATAGCGCTTTCTTTCCTTCCCGTCCGCCCTTCGCGCCGAGATGATACGGATGACTTCACGTTCCTCCTCCTCAAAATGAACCGTATGCGCCACCAACAACAGCAGGATCCCACCGACCAGTCCCAGCGTCTGCCATCGGCGCTCGCCGCCTTCAATCCGATCTTGCTCGATCAAGGCATAGGGGTCCTCAAAGACATGCAAAGCAATCTCGAAGGCTACACCGTGCTTCCTGTGGTTCGCCCTAGCCTTGGCCGGGTCCCACTCGAACCGCATCATACACGCCATTAGTATAACATCAATTATGTAGTTACAGAAACGCTGAGCGAAAGAACGGGATTCCACTTATTTGCCGGTAGGATTAGTCTGCGCCTGTCTCGCGGTTCCCGATCATGGCTTTCTCAAATCTTACTCACCTTCCTTCCTTCCTTCCTTCCTCCGGGTGTAGAATCGCTTTGTAAAGGAACCGGAACTCTTCACGGAATCTCTTCCGTGATCCGAGGCCTGAGATGAATGTCCACATCAGCTATAAAGTCCGCAAAACTCCCGATATCGAAAAAGACATCCACCACCAGATCGAGAAACTTCGCAAGCGGCTTCAAGTGTTCCGCCCTGAGTTGGTGCATCTCAAGGGAGTTGTCGAGCAGAATTCGCCGCGCGAAGGAACTACGGTCTCGCTGAACTTGCGCCTCCCTTCGGGCCAGATGGCCGTGCAGAAATCAGCCAGCACTGCCGCGTCGGCGGTGAAGGCGGCCTTCGACGATTTAGTGCAACAGATCAGCAAGCACAAAGATCTGTTGCGGAGTTCGCACAAATGGCAGCGTCGCCGAGTGGCTGGTTTCAACACTAAGTCGCAAGTCGCATTCGAAAACACCGTCGCTGCTGTGCGCGTTCCGACCGCTTCCTCGGACGACATTCGCTCCTACGTGAACGCCAGCCTTGGCCGCCTGGAACGTTTTGTCGAACGCGAACTTTACTTCCGCGAGACTGCCGAGGAGATCACACTCGACTCGGTCACCAAAGAAGAAGTCATCGACGAAGCCATCGCTCGCGCTCTCGGCAACGGTGGCGAGAAGCCGGAGAGCCTCGCGCTCGAACCGTGGCTTTACCGGCTGGCGCTGCGCTCGATCGAAGATCTGTCTGCCCGCAGCCCGGAGAGCCTTTTGTCGGTGCATCTTGAGGATTCCGCGAGGCGCCCCAACGTCCGCGCCAGCGACGAGCCCGAACTTCAATTCCATCAGCCCGACGAAACCCTAACCGGCGAAAACGTGATTGCCGATCGCCGCGCCGCGACGCCGGAAGACATTGCATCCTCCGACGAGATGGTCGCTCTCGTGCAATTTGCCTTGGAAGGCGCTCAGCGCGCGGATCGGGAGGCTTTCATTCTGCATGCCCTCGAAGGATTTTCGCTGGACGAGATCGGCGTCATTACCGACCGCAAGCCCGACGACGTGCGGATCTCGATTGATTCGGCACGCGAACACTTGCGCCGCTCGGCGCCGCTGGCTAGCCGGTTCAAGCCCCAGCCGGTGCAGGATGGGCGAGTGCGAGCATCCGCAAAAGGCTAAGCAAACATCGGCACCCAGGAGTAAATCGTGACCATTACCCGCGAAGACATCCGTGAGCTGGCTCAATTTCACGCCAACGGTGACGGTCGTGCGCTCAGCTTCTATTTCGAACCGCGCACGCCGCAGAACAAATCGCATCGTGAAGAAACTATTCTCGCCAAAGATCTGGTTCGCAAAGCTCTGCGCGAAGCTGAGAAGACCGGCAAAAATGGCAGCACGCGCGCCGACTTGAATCGAGTCCTCGAACTCGCAGAGAACCTGCACGGCAATCAGGCCCGTGCCCGCGCGGTGTTTGCTTGCGGCAGCCAAAACTTCTGGCGTGAATTCGACCTGCCTTCGCAACTTCCGGGAACTCAGCTCTTCGTCAACCGCCAATTCCACTTGAAGCCGCTGGCGCTGCTTCTGGGAGCGCAACCGCGGCTTTGGGTTGTGCTCCTCGATCGTCAAAAGGCCCGCTTCTTCGATCTCCGGTTGGACGAACTCAAAGAACGCGAAGGGAAGTCGCGTATGCCCCCGGTTCGCCAGGGACGCAGCGACGGCTACGTCGGCGGCCATCTCGAGCGCCGTATCCACGATGAAGCTCTGCATCACTTCAAAAGCGTGGCCGAACACTTGACCGCCGCTTTCGAAAAAGGCTTGTTCGAGAAGCTAGTCATCGGCTGCCATGACAACATCTGGCGCGAGGTCGAAGCGCACCTGCATCCTTATGTGAAGCAGCGGCTGCTCGGCCATTTTGTCGCCGATCTCAGCCGCGTCACGAACGAGCAAATTCGGGAGCAAGCTGGCAGCATTTTGCGAGAATCGCTGGATCAGCGCTGCAAAGAGCTGGCCCGGGAAACAATCAGTCAGGCCAAGAGCAACGCCCGCGGAGTGACTGGACTGCGTCGAGTCCTAAAGTCGCTTGAGTTGGGCGAAGTGCAAACCTTGCTAATCGGCGATAAGTTTTCCCATTTAGCAGTCGAGTGCGCAAACTGTGGCCACCTGGACGCGCACATGGTTCGGCTCTGCTCAGCCTGCGGTCACGAGACTCACGAAATCGAGGACGTAACCGACGCGATGATTCCCGCGGCCATCCTTCGCGATGTCGAACTGTTCTACGTGAAAGACGACCCCGAGTTCGACCGCGCCGGAAACATCGCCGCCTTGCTGCGCTTCCGCGCCGACCAAAGCAAAGGCGGCTTGCAGGCCGCGTCTTGAAGATCGGAGGATCGCGCCGCGTGGACGCCCGTCCATGCGCTGGTCCCGATTTGAGCCGCAATTACTAGTAAGAAAACAAACTCTCATTTGCACAAAATCTAGAAAACTAGCGCTGAGATGAAACTCTTGAAATACGGCCTGTTAGTTTGTGGCGAACATAGCGGCCAGCATCTTAAGGGCTTGGAGTTACGCTCGGTTCGGGCACCGCGGGATGCATACGCGACGTTTCTGTGAAGCAACGATCTCGTCAAAGCTCCCCAGCGGCGTGGTATTCTGGCGGGCGCTTTCTAGCCTTCACTTTCGAGGGGGACTGATGACCGTTTCGCGGCGGGATTTTCTTGCTACTGCTGTTGTGGGCTCTCTATCGGTGGCATTGCCGGAACTTGCGAGTGGCGCTCAGGACGCCGCGAATCCTAAGGCAAGTTCGCCCTCCGGAAAACGTCCCATCATCGTTTGCGCGAACAACGGGTTCAACTATCTCGATGCCGCCTATGCATTCCTCGCCGGCGGTGGAGACACTTTGGACGCGGCACTCAAAGTAGTGAAGGGTCCGGAGGACGATCCTAACGACACCAGTGTGGGGCTTGGAGGCATACCCAACGAAGAAGGCGTTGTGGAACTTGACGCTTGCTGCATGCATGGGCCTACGCGGCGGGCGGGTTCGGTTGGCGGGGTGCGCAATATCAAGAATGTTTCGCTGGTTTCCAAAGCCGTGATGGATCATACCGGGCACGTCATGCTAGTAGGCGAGGGTGCCGAGCGCTTTGCTGTAGCCATGGGATTTCCTCGCGAGAATTTGCTGACCGACCACTCGCGCAAGATCTGGCTTCTGTGGAAGGAATATCACTCGAATGAAGACTGGTGGGGACCGGGGTTGGATGATCCGCGCTGGCAGCCGCCGGAGGTTAATGGCGGAACCAAACCGCAGGCCGAGTTGATGCAGCAACGTTTTCGTCGATTAGAACAACGTGCGGCCGAACTGGGCATCGCGCCGGAGCTGCGCGCGGAGGCGGCGCACAAAGTTTTGTTTCCTCCGACCGGCACGATTCATTGTTCGGCGCTGAACGAGAAGGGAGAGATTTCCGGATGCACCACCACCAGCGGCCTGGCTTATAAATTGCCGGGACGGCTTGGGGATTCTCCGATTATCGGAGCCGGTTGTTATACCGATCAGGATGTAGGCTCGGCGGGAGCGACGGGGAGCGGGGAAGAGAATATTAAAGTGGCAGGCGCGCACACGATTGTTGAGAACATGCGGCACGGCATGTCTCCGCAGGACGCGGGCGTGGATGCGCTTAAGCGCATCGTCCGCAACTACAACAGTGACATGGCCAAGCTGCGCTTTGTGGATATGACTTACTACATCCTGCGCAAAGACGGCGTCTACGCAGGCGTTTCGCTGTGGGAAGGTTACTCACCGGAGAAACTACACAAGATCGCGGTGCACGATGGGACGAAGCGAGCAGAGAAGACGGTCGCCATGTTCAAGGGATACTCGCAGGATTTTCCTGCGGAGCCAAGGGTTCCGGCTGAGGTCAAGAAGCAGTACGAGTAGGAAACGGGCAAGGAACGTTTGCATTTTCGTTTGTCAGGCGAAAGCAGATTCCTCGCTTCGCTCGGAATGACAATTGGCAAAAATGACAATTGGCAAAAAGAAGACTCGA
>Ga0210383_10004416_pt1 | contig 12487 bp, 7 predicted proteins | sample IncBWC14OmetaG_FD_160072 | JGI IMG/M metagenome (GOLD analysis project Ga0210383, IMG submission 160072) | Forest soil microbial communities from Barre Woods Harvard Forest LTER site, Petersham, Massachusetts, United States - Inc-BW-C-14-O ...
TTGGGCGACGAGTTGAAAGTCGGGAAGTTTCTTCTTCATCTCGTCCACCTGGATTTTTACGTGACGGCGCAGGTAGGGGTCCATCACACCGGGGCTGAACGTGACCACCACATTGGGCGTGAAACCGCCGATCTCTGTGCCGGAGACCACGTAGGTGGAGCGATCCAGCCAACCATCGGGCGTGATCAACTCCGCGGATGGAGCGCGAAAGTTCTGCATATTCGTCTAGCTTAAAACAAACTGCCGATGAGGCCGCCTATCAGTCCGCCAATCACCGCGCCGGCCACCGCTCCAATGATGCCGCCCAGAATGGCGCCACCGACGCCGCCCAACTTCGCGCCGATCAAGGCGCCGGCCACCGCTCCGGCTATCACCCCCAACACCTGCCCGATGAAGGTGCCGGTGGCTTTGGCTTTGTCTGTGCGCCAGTCTTTTTCTGACAAAACCGCCAGGTCGTCATACTTCTTTTCCAACTCCACTTTCTTTTTTTCCTGAAGACGTTGTTGCATCGTTCCCTGGTCAATGAAGCGGAGCGTGTGGCCCGTATCGTCGGGATCGGGAGTGGCCATCTGCTTCTGCCACCAGGGCTGGGAATCTACCGGTTCGGATTCCGCGGGATGCGACACGAAGTGCTGCAAGAGATGGAGCCAATCGATGGCCTGCACGTCGACGGTATTCGAGGAGCCGCCATCGGCATCGGCTGGATCGAGGTTGATGGAGCGAGCTACGGGCTTGGTGTCATGTTCCCTGGCGATCATCCGCTTGGCCACGTAGAGCGCAATCACCGACGCCACGTTGAACGTTTCGTTGCGCAGGGGATGCTTGCGGACGCTGTCCTTGGCCATCAGGGAATGCGAGCCAATGCTCTCGTTGGAGGCGCCGTTGTCGGTGGGGCAGGGAGTTTCGATCTCGATCCCGGCCGCATCGAGCTTCGACCAGACTCCCTTCGCTTTTTGCATCTCGTCCTTTGCGAGGTTCAGCAGGGTGATGACGAAGCCGGAGATGCCCAGGTCCACGCCGGAGTATTTATTCCAGAGGTTGCGGTCCATTTCGCAGGCTCTGTGTACCGCGTCGTAGGTTCTCTGGTCGATTTTCTGCTGATCGAGTCTCTTCTGCAGTATGGCTTCGTACCCGTTTGCGAACAGGAACTTCTTGTGATCAACCAACTCATCCTGGCGCAACTTGTCCTTGTCGATCTGGCCATCCTGTTCGTCCCGATCGATGTTGTTCAGCAACTCCTCACCTTCCGGAAACTCCTTCTTCAAGCCTTTGATGGCATCCATAAAGGTGTGGTAGATGTCTTTGGCGCCGAAATAGCCGGTGTACACATGGTCCGACTCGTCTGAGGTTTCAGTGCTGAGTTCGTCGCCTTTTCCCACTGGCGATTGCAGACGGCGGTGGTATCGGCGCTTCTCGCGGTGCGGATCGCGCGGGCCTTGTTCCTCATGGTTCTCCGCGTCATCGCTGCTGTTGTCCTCGGCGGTGAAGGGGAGTTGCTGGCCGGTGAGGTCCCACGCGGCTTCGAGGAAGTTGGAATGAAAAAAGAAGTCCTCCATCGCGTGGCTTGCGTGGCCGAAGCGCGTGAGGACTTTTTCGCGTTCGTCCTGGACGTCCGGCGTTCCAGGCTGGCGAGCCCACTTTTGCTCGATCACCGTGAGGAGATCGGAGATATATATGAGTTGCTCTTCCTGGTAATCGTAGATCTTGCGGCCGGCGCCGGTGGTGGGCGGCTGGGAGCACTGGTGGCGCGACCAGGTGGACGGTTTCCGCTCGCCGATGATGTCGTGCCGTGGCCAGGGCGGGAAATCCATGTGCTCGTGAGGATAATACTGGGTGAAGAGATCACCGAACAGCGTCTCCAGCCGCGCCGGTTGGATGGTGGAAGCCTTACGAAACTTTTCGATGGTGCCCGCCAGGCACATTTCGCGAAACCACGCCGCCAGCAGGCCGCCCTGAGGGCCCGGCGTGCCCATCAGGTCGTCCAGGTACCCATCGAAATCTTTCACCACGGCTGCCAGTCCGCGTGTAAGGAAGTTAGTCTTTAAGTCGAAGATGGTCTGCTCGGCGCCCACCATGGCGGTGGGATCGCGGAACTGGGAGAGATCGGTCATCCAGTTCCCCAACTCGAAGTAATACATTTCGTCGTTGGGACGCGCCTCCTTGAGAATCGGGATGACCTGCAGCGCGATTTCTTTGTGGGTCGTCGTATCGCCCATGAACGGGGTTTTACCTCAGTTGTTTGCAAATGTCCAGGGTATAATTCGGCAGGCTGGAGCGAACTTATGGCAGATGACGATGGCCAGATTTACGAGGTGCAGGGCGACGACTGCATTTCCAGCATCGCGAACCAGTTCGGCTTCTTCTGGCGGACCCTATGGTTTCATCCCCAAAACGCGCAGCTTCGCAGTCTGCGCAAGAATCCCAACGTGCTGATGGAAGGCGACAATGTCTTCATTCCAACCAAGGTCCTGAGGCAGGAGTCGCGGCCTGTAGATGCCCAGCACGCCTTCGTACTGCAGGGTATTCCGTCGCGATTCCGCATGTGCGTGCTGCGCAATCTGGAACCTCGGGCGAACGAACGCTACGTGTTGACACTCGACGGCCAGATTTTCGACGGCCAGACGGATGGCGATGGCAAGATCGACATCTTCATTCCGCCGAATGCGCAATCGGGCAAGTTGATAGTGGGGGTTGGAAAGACGCAGCAGGTTTTCACCCTGGACCTGGGACAGATTAATCCAGTGACCACGCCTGCTGGACAGATTCAGCGCCTGCAAAACATGGGGTACGATTGCGGGCTGAAGAAGGAAAAGGGACTGCCTCTGGCGCTGCGGTCGTTTCAGGTGGACAACAATCTTTCTGACACCGGCGAGGCGGACGCGGCAACGCAGGCCAAACTCCTGGAGAAGCACGGCAGCTAGCCCGGAATTCTCATAGGGGCTATTCAATGAGTAACGGTTGAGGGAAGAAATAAGTGGCAAAAGGCCGCTGTTTTCAGGCATAACTGCGTTGTCGAGACGTAGTTTCGTGCCGAGAAAAGGAGCGGCCTTTGATGACAGAGTGTAACCAAGAATCGTTCTCATTTACAGTCCATTTTTCGCGCCAGGTACAAGCCGAGTTCACAGCCGGCCGGGTATCGAGTGACGGGGGAGCGTTATTGCTTCGGGAAGCGGACCGGAGGGTGAACCTGCTGGACCGGCTGGCGGGCTGTTTCATGGATGGCCGCGCGCCCTTGCTGGTCAAGCACCGCTTGCCGGAGATGCTGGCGCAGCGCATCTACGGTCTAGCTTTGGGCTACGAAGACCTGAACGATCACGAACAGCTGCGCTCGGATCCGTTGCTGGGACTGCTCAGCGGCAAGCGGGAACTGGACGAACCGTTGGCCGGTAAGAGTACGCTGAACCGGCTGGAGTTGACCGGGCGCAGTGCGCGCTATCACAAGATCAGCTACTCGGCCGAGTCGATGGACCGGCTGCTGACGGACCTGTTCATGGAGTCGCATAGCATGCCGCCATTCCAGATTGTGCTCGATCTGGATGCGACCGACATCCCGCTCTATGGCCATCAGCCGGAACGGTTCTTTCATGGCTATTACGACAGCTATTGCTATCTGCCGCTGTACATCTTCGCCGGTGACCAGTTGTTGTGCGCGCGGCTCAGACCGGCCAACCAGGATGCGGCTGCCGGAGCGGTGGCAGAGGTCAGCCGCATCGTGTTCCAGCTGCGTGAGCGCTGGCCGGAGATGAAGATCGTTCTCCGGGCCGACAGCGGCTTTTGCCGCGAGGAGCTGATGGGCTGGTGCGAACACAACCATGTGGACTATATCTTCGGACTGGCGCGGAACAAGCGGCTGGGCGCGATCATCGGCAAAGAAATGCATCAGGCTCACATCCTGCATCAAAGCAGCGGCAAGGCGGCCCGGGTCTTCGCCGAGTTCAGCTATCAGACCCGTAAAAGCTGGTCGAGCGCACGCCGCGTGGTGGCCAAGGCAGAGTATCTCGAGAAGGGCGAGAACCCCCGCTTCGTGGTCACTTCGTTAACCGCTGAGCAGTGGGCCGCACAGGACTTATACGAGAAGCTCTACTGCGCCAGGGGAGAGATGGAGAACCGCATCAAGGAGCAAATGTGCCTGTTCGCCGACCGGCTCTCCACCGACGAAATGAAAGGCAACCAGCTGCGTCTCTACTTCTCCGCCATGGCTTACACCCTGATGGAAGCGCTGCGGCGCCTGGGACTGAAAGGTACTGCCTGGGCCGAGGCCCAGGTGGATACCATCCGCCTCAAGCTGCTGAAGATCGGCGCCATCGTTCGGGTCAGCGTGCGTCGCGTCCTGCTCCAGCTCAGTTCCGCCTATCCCTGGAAGGATCTCTACTCCCAAGCCTTCCACGCTTTGCGCTGCTGAATAACCCCTCAGAACACAGACAACCATACTTCCAACTTCACTGACCTCAGTGCCGGGGCGGAGCCATGCCCCATATACCCGCACAAACATGCAGATCGCACTGCGCAGGGCCAAATCTTACCCGCGGAACCGGCCCCCAGCCCCAAAAATGAACACTACGGCTCAAATCGCGGATGCGCGCTCACTCAAATCAGCACCTATGAGAAATCGCCGCTAGCCGGCCGTTTTCGTGCCATGAACTGCGCAAGGGCCTAGGAATGCCCTCAGTTCTGGCTGTCCGTCTCGAAGACTATACGTCGCGCTTATGAAACACTCCGGCTTTCATAATGATTGCCAAGCCGTCGCCGCTGTGGGCAAGAATCGAGATGTCATCAAGCGGGTTTCCGTTTACAAGCAGCAGATCTGCTGCCGCTCCCTTGCGTACGCAGCCGAGGTTACCAGCCTGATACATCAACTCCGCGTTGAGCGTGCATGCGGAACGCAGGATGTCAATCGCGGGCAGCTCCTGGGCGCGAAGAGTGAACTCGGTGCACTGGCGGACGTGCTGCGGTCCAAGCAGGTCGGTGCCGAAGCCCATCTTCACGCGGGCCGTCTTGAGAATGCGCAGGCTTTCAAGGGCCTTCTCGGAAACGCGGCGCAGCTTCTCAAGGCTCACCTCCGGCAAGCCAAGCTGCTCGCCCTCTTCGGCAAGCGCGAAAATAGTGGCCATGGTTGGGACCGCAAACGATCCGCGTGCGGCGACAATCTCTGCGGATTCGCGATCAACCAGAGTGGCATGCTCGATGGAGCGCACGCCGAGTTCCGCCGCCCTGCGGACTGCCTGGGGCGGATGACAATGAGCCGCCACGTACGACCCGGCTCGCGTCGCCTCGTCGACCGCCGCACGAATCTCTTCGTCGGAGTATTGGGAGCGCTCCAGCGGGTCGGTTGGCGAAGCGATCCCGCCCGAGGCCATGATCTTGACGTGTGACGCGCCCCTCCGAAGTTCCTCGCGGACCGCTCGTCGCACTGCGTCCGCCCCGTCGGCCACCACGGCCATGGGATCGGCGTGAGCGCAACCGCAGCATAGGACGTCGTCGAGCCGGTAATCTCCGGGCCTGAAGTCTCCGTGACCGCCGGTTTGGCTGATGACGCGACCCCCGTAAAACAACCGTGGGACGGCCTGAAGCAGACCATCCCGTATAGCCTGCGCAAGACCGACATCCGCGCCACCCACATCCCGGACGGTCGTGAATCCGCGATCGAGGCACGCGTGCAGGAACGATGCGGCAAAGTGTGCAAGGTACGACATGGGCGTCTGTGCCAGACGCGTAAGGTTCAGTCCGGCCAGATAGACGTGGACATGAGCGTCAATCAGGCCTGGCATCAGCACCCGCCCACCGCAATTGACAACTTCTGCATCCAGGTATGCGACGTCAGGACTGGGAATTACGTCCTGGATGGTTGGGCCCGCGATCACAACATCGTGACCTTCGATGAGCCGGTCGGATTCGCCGTCGAAGATGCGTGCTCCGCGAAAAATGATGGTCTTGGCGTTAATCACAGTGGCTCCTCTCCAACCCGAATGGCGCGGTCATTCTCCCAGACGATTCTATTTGGGTAATCAGAAATGCTGGCGAAAGAAGTCGGCGTGCGCTGCCGAGCTGCAGCGATCTCCCCTGGCTCAGGGCCGGATCGCACTGAGAGCGCTCATGGGTGGTACCGAACAGCTCTGCGTTTCAGATGGAATTTCTTCAGAAGGCGGGATCCCGCTTCCGGCCGGCGTTTTGGCGGATCGCAGCAGGAGGGTGTGAAGACCGTTTCCAGCTCAGGCGGGGCTGCTGATTTCGGTGACGGGTTCTGTGTGAGTAGCGGTCCGTTTGCCGGTCCGGCAAATGGAGTCGGAGACGGCCCATACTGCACCGGCGATGGCGACGCAAATGGCATTGCCCGCCCAGGTGAAATGGTCATGAGGGCCGGCGATGAGCTTGGGAATCCAGACCAGTATTTCGAAGCCGACGATCTCAGCGGTGAGCAGACGCGAGGCGAGCGGAGCCATGATGCCCGTAAGGATGGCGGCGGCGGCGAGGAAAAAGCCGATGGTCGTCGCGTAGGCCCAGAACATCTGCGAAGGCGGAATCCAACTGGGGATCCAGGTCAACAGGCCGGGCATATCGACAATGTGGACAATGCCGAAGGAGATTGCGGAGAGGCCGGAGATACGGGCAAACAAGGACTCGCGGCGCGAGATCGGCGAACTGGCCGGTGAGAATCGTGCGAAAAGGACAGCTCCGGCGGCCACGAGCGAGAACTCCTCAAAGAAGTTGCCGGTGGGGTCGTAGCCGCTCAGGCCTTCGAGAATCTTGGGTACCCACACGAGTGCGAAAACGGAGTAGACGACGGTGAGCGTCAGGGCGCCGGCGCGAGCAGTTCGGCGCCAGAGGAGGGCGAGTCCGGCGGCGAGCTCGATAAAGGCGGTGAAATAGGCAAGCGGCTCGCGGAAGGGCACGTTCGGGCCGACGCGCTGCCAGGTGGTGGCGAAGTCGCCAGTAGCCAGGCCGAGCAGGCCGAGGAAGATGGCGCCGGCGGCGTATGCATAAATACCGAGATTGGATGTGAGGGTGCGGTTCTCCATCTTGCCTGGCTCCGGTTTCTGACGGGAAGGGGTCTCGGACATTGCCAGAGTAGCCTGATTCCGTCAGTCCCGGGAAATCCAGTTGCGGGAAGGACGATGAAGGTTGCGGGCAGGACCAAATTGACTGTTAGGCGGTGAAAACAGAAACAACAGCCGGTGCCATTTTTCGCTGGTGACCGATGAGAGCATTGCGCACCGGGTAGCCGGCGACGGCGGAGATCTCTACGCCGAGAGGATTGAGTTCGGTCGGGGCGGCTTCATTTCCGTGTTGCTTTATTCGAACCCGTGACGCGGGGACGAAACATCGCAATCGCCTCGATCTCGACAAGAAGTTCAGGCCGGCAAAGTTTGGCCTCAATGCCGGTGGAGGCGGGGAACGGGTCGAGGCCGAGTTCAGTATAAAATGCGGTTCGTTCCTCGTTAAATGCTTCGTAATCGCGATCAATGTCGCGGAGGTAGCAGGTGGTGCGCACTACGTCGTGCCAAGTGGCATCCTCGGTGGCGAGAAGTCCCGTAATGTTATGCAGGGTCCGCCGCATCTGGGCACGAAAGTCTCCGATGTGGACGCTGTTTCCGCGTTCATCGATGCTGGCCGTTCCCGAGATGAGAAGAATGGCAAGCTCTCCCAGATCGATGCGCATGCCGCGGGAAAAGGAGCTGGGCGTCGCATAAGCATACGCTTCGTTGAGAACGTCAGGATTGGAAATGGCGCGCTTTTGAATGGATGAACCTGCCACTGTTCCCAAAATATCTGCAAATAAATCCCGCATCGAATCTCCCACTGGCGGTTCGCCTTAATTTGTTATATTAAGGGCCACGCCAGCGACGCAAGGCGGGGCGCACTTCACCGCCATCTCCATTTTGGCGACGTCGGCCTCCGGCTTGAAATAAGGCTATTTCGGCATTCCCGGGCGGGAGCGAAAATTGCGCGCATCGGGCGTTCGTGCGGAATTATACTGGCCAAGCCGAGTGCGCTGCATTCGACGGCCGATCGCAGCGGGCAGACTGAGTCCGGAGGGTCGAATGGTGCCTGATTGGGTACGGTCCCAGGCAGGCGACAGTTGCGATAAAGACGCAGCTATCGGAATCCAGCAGGGTTTACGGTCATGGGGACGCGTGACGCGGACTTTGGCGGTGGGAAGTCTCGCTTTAGCCCTGAGCGTGACGGGATTCATGATTGTGCACCGGAGTTCGGCGCTGGCGGCCGAGACGTCCGCCGCGATCACGGTGGACTACCCGCTGAATGGATCGATCTTCCCGCCCGATATGGCAGCCCCAACGTTCCAGTGGCGGGATCCGGCGCAAGCTGCCAAGCGCTGGGAGATCACGGTTGCCTTCGCCGACGGCTCGCCCGCGCTTCACGTCTCCTCAAAAGGGGAGGGGCTGGCGATCGGCGAGATCGATCAGCGATGCATTTCCGCAAACAACAAGCCCCCCGTGCTGACTCCGGAACAGGCCGCGGCGCATACCTGGAAGCCGAATGCGGCGGAGTGGCAGTCGATCCGCAAGCATGCGATTGACCATGCCGCAACGATCACCGTAACCGGCCTTACCGAAGGGGCTGCGGAAAACCCCGTCTCACGCGGCTCAATGCAATTGACCATCTCTCGCGATCCAGTGGGCGCGCCGATCTTCTATCGCGATGTGCCTCTGATGCCTTCGGCGACGGAAAAAGGGGTGATCAAGCCACTCGATTCCAACGCCGTTCCCCTGATTGCGTGGCGAATGCGAAATCTGGCCGAGCCGGCGAGCCATGTTGTGATGACGGATTTGCACTCCTGCGCCAACTGTCACTCGTTCAGCGGCGACGGCAAAACCCTGGGTCTGGACATGGATGGGCCGCGCAATGACAAAGGTCTTTATGCGGTAGTGCCGGTAACGCGAAAGATGACGGTGCGTACGAGCGACATGATCTCGTGGGCTTCGTTCAGCGGCGAAACCAACCCGCAACTCAGGATCGGGTTCATGTCGCAGGTATCGCCAGATGGCAAGTATGTGATGACCACCATCAAGCCACCGGGAACAAAGAATGCCGATTTTTATTACGTGGCTAACTTTACGGACTACCGGTTTCTGCAGGTCTTCTATCCCACTCGAGGCATCTTGGCCTGGTATGACCGGACCGCGAAGACGCTGCGGCCCTTACCCGGGGCCGATGACCCGAAGTACGTGCAGGCGAGCGCCGTTTGGAGCCCGGACGGAAAGTACCTGGTGTTCGCACGCGCCGAAGGGAAGGACGCGAGCCCGCCGGGCTTGAAGCTGGCGACGTTTTCAAACGACCGTGCCGAGATGCAGATCAAGTACGACCTGTACCGGATTCCGTTCAATGAGGGGCGCGGCGGCGTGGCGGAACCCATCGTGGGCGCCTCGCAAAACGGGATGAGCAATAGCTTCGCGAAAATCTCGCCCGATGGCAAATGGATGGTCTTTGTGCAGGCGCGGAACGGGCAGCTCATGCGGCCGGACGGAAAGCTCTATATCGTTCCCGCCGCGGGCGGCCCGGCGCGCCTTATGAATTGCAATACGGCACTGATGAACTCCTGGCACAGCTTCTCGCCCAACGGGCGCTGGATGGTCTTCTCCTCCAAAAGCCGCTCTCCATACACGCAATTGTTCCTCACACACATCGACGAAGACGGCAATGACTCTCCGGCTATCTTGATCGAGAACTCAACGGCTGCCAACCGCGCGGCAAACATTCCCGAGTTCGTGAATATGAATCCGGAGGGGATCGAGCATATCGACACCCCTGCCGTGGATTTTTACAAGCAGTTCGATGTGGCAGCCGCTCTGGTGAACAAGGGCCAGTATGCAGCGGCGATCCCGGAGTGGAAGAAGGCGCTTGATATGCAGCCCGACGACGCGGGCGCCCATTTCAACTTTGGAGAGACACTGATGCGCGCCGGCCTGATTGAGGACGGCATTTCCCAACTCGATGAATCGATCCGGCTCAACCCGCATTTTGCCGAGGCACACAACAACCTCGGGGTGGCATTGGGACGCCTGGGTCGCAATGAGGAATCCGAGAAGCAGCTGCGGTTAGCCATTGATGAAAACCCCGACTACGCTGAGGCGTACCACAACCTCGGGTCCACGTTACTGGTTGAGAATCGGCTCGACGAGGCGCAACAGCAGTTCGTGAAAGCGCTGCAATTGAAGCCCGATTTCAGCGCTGCACGGATTAGCCTGGGGCGGGCTCTGATAGCGGAAGGACATTTCGACGAGGCCGCCGCAGCATTTCGCGAGACGATTGCGAAAGACCCACAGAACCCAAATGGCTACCTCGCACTTGGCCAGTTGGAGGCCGACAGGAATGATTTTGACGGCGCCGCCGCCCAGTTCCGCAAGGTTCTTGACATCGACCCAGGCAACGCCGAGGTGGAAGGTTACCTGGGCCACGCGCTCGTGTCCTCGGGCAGTATCGATGAGGCGATCCCGCATCTCCGCAAGGCGCTCGAACTGGCGCCGCAAAACGGCGAGGCTGATATCGATCTCGGCATTGCGCTGGCAAAGAAAGGCCAGTTGGACGACGCTATCGGCCTGTTTCGAAAGGCTCTGGTCTTGATGCCTGGCTCAGCCGATGCCCATTACTACCTGGGCAAGGCGCTAGTGTTGACAGGCCGTGTTGCGGACGGTCTTGACCAATGGAAACAGGCGTTGCGAAACCAGCCAGACAGTTTACAGGTGTTAAACGATATGGCATGGGTGCTGGCGACTTCGCGTGATGACAGTCTGCGCAATGGCGAGGAAGCACTGCCCTTGGCTCGGCATGCGGCTCAGCTCACTTCGGAGCAGGAACCGGCGATCCTCGGAACGTTGTCTGCGGTCTACGCCGAGATGGGGCAGTTCGATAAGGCAATCGAATTGGGGCAGCGCGCCGCGGATCTGGCCGCGCAGCAGAACAAGACTGCCCTGGCGCAAAACCTGACAGAACGGCTGGCGCTGTTTCGGAGCAAGACACCCATACGGCAGTAGGGTTGGAACGTGTCAGTCCGCTTGAGCCCAGTTGATCAGGTGACTTGTGGAAGTACCTCGCGAACTAGACCCGCTGACGGATAGGAATTCGTCTGCTCTGTCGTCCCACCGCACAGCTACTCAGCTCTTGATGGGCCCCGGCCGTCCTATGGGGACTTTGCATTTAAGACATGAATAAAAAAAGCCCTCTCCCCGCTTATCAGGGAGAGGGCATCTGCATTCGGAACGTGTTTTAGTCGTCCATGTCGGCGGTGGTGGGTGCCGCCTTGTGGAAGTCGCTCGGGGGGCGAACTTTGCTTTCGCCGGGATAGGGCCGCTTAAACCCGGTAGATATATACCAGTTGAAATGGTTGACGGTGTCCGGGTCTTCGGAGTCGGGCTTGGTCAGTTTGCCGGCGAAGATCTGGTTCTTCTTCTTGAGCCAGGCCGCCCTAAGGACCTTTACCGCTGGGCTGTCGGTTGTGTTGGCTGCGGTCGTTGTTGTAACACCCTCGTCCAGCGGAATCTGATTTGCCACGTGCGTCCACGGCTTGAAGTTCTCCGCGGGCGCCTCGCCCTTGACGAAAGCCGTCCTCATCGGTGACGCGACGAGGTCGAACTGATTCATAGGCGGGAGACCGAGGATTTGCTCGATCGTCCGAGTCATGTTGACCTGCGTGTAGTAGGTGTGGTCGGTAGGTCCGTTCTGCTTCGCGAATGGGCTGACGATATAACCTGGGCTGCGATGACCGTCGACGTGGTCGACGCCGTTCTGTGCGTCGTCTTCCTCGATGAAGATCGCTGAGTCCTTCCACACTGGGCTGTGGCTGATGTAGTCGATGATGCGGCCAATGGCCAGGTCGTTATCGGCCTGTTCGGCCAGCGGGACCGGCGGGCCGCCAGTGTGGTCGCACATCACCCACAGCATGCTCAACGAGGGGACCGTACTGGCCTTGAGGTCGTTGTTGAAGTCCTGCACCCACAGATCGACCCGGAACTGGTCGGGGATGCCCAGGTCGAACTGCGGGAAATTCTTGATGAGGTGGTCAGATACAGCCGGGACAGAGGCCTCTGCCTGGACCGTGTTCTGATAGTACAGAGTTGGCTCGAGACCAGCCTCGAATTGCAGCGCGTCGTTATAAAAATCGCTCCAGCTCGGCTCGCTGGTCGACCCGTTCGGCTGCAGGAACGTATCGTTCTCGACGGCTTCGCCGTACATCTTCACCGTCAGACCCGCGGCCGCGGCTTCGGAGAACACGTAGCCCTTGTTCTGGTAGGCGAGGGCATCGCCCATGTTCCCGCCTGGATAGCTGCGGACCCAGTCAGGTGACTGGATGTCGTCGGCGTAGGGCGCCATGGCCTCGGTGATCCACTGGTGACCGTCAGCCGACTGCCGGCTCGGGTCATAGAAGTTGTCGAAAAGCGGGAAACGCTCCACCAGCGCGTGCACGTTCGGTGTGGCCGCACCGCCGAACACCGCTAATGAGGGGTCGCCATTGCCCGCAGCCACATCGCCC
>Ga0210383_10004417_pt1 | contig 12487 bp, 8 predicted proteins | sample IncBWC14OmetaG_FD_160072 | JGI IMG/M metagenome (GOLD analysis project Ga0210383, IMG submission 160072) | Forest soil microbial communities from Barre Woods Harvard Forest LTER site, Petersham, Massachusetts, United States - Inc-BW-C-14-O ...
TTCAGGAGTTCGGCGAAAGCGTCATCGTCAAGACCAGCCTCAGCAATGTTTCGAACATTTCGGATCAAGGCAAAATACGCCAGCTTGCGCTCTTTGATAAGCCGCGCCCACTCTTCTCTCTTTTTGACGTCAACCGCCTCCTCGCCGCCCTCGGTCTTGCCTGCGGCCGAGATCGCACTCTCCCACGTGTCAGCGGGTTTTAGCGTGCCGGCCACAAGCGCCTTGAGAGCATCGCTGTGTCGAGGATGAAGCAAATTAACCGCGTCAACCAGCTTGAGTGCTTTGCCCTCCCCTTTGTACTTCGCAAGAGCATATCCCGAAAATCCGCTCAAGGCCTCGGCCAGGCCGCGCTTCAAAGCCATTGGAATCGGATGAAGCGAGCCGTTCAGCGTGGCGTAACACGACAGAATCTCGGTCACGTCATCGACGCGGCGGACGACATTCTTGAAGAACTTCCGAGCCCACGTCGATCCATGAACGTTCTTGGCGATCCAAGCGGAAGTAAAATGCGTGATGGAGCGCATTCCAAACCTTTTGCGGGCGTAAATAGATGCCTTGGCAGCAAATTGCGGATCAACCTTGCCAAGCAAGCTGGCCAGCCGCGCCTGTTCGTCTTTGGCCGTCTCGTAGTATTTGCCACCTTCCTTCATGAACGAAGTCAGAAGGAGATTCACAAGCGCCACTTCTGGTGTCTCAGTAAACGCCTCTCCTCCGGCCCGGTTCACGGTGTCGGCCTTCGTTGCGGTAACGACTTGATTCCACTTGCTCATATTTTTAAAAAGGCGCGACGAGAAAATTGGGACGGTAATTTTAGCGCTCTACCAATTGAGCTACCATGGCCGAAGCCATCGACAGGAGTCGAACCTGTAACCTCTCGGTTAATATCCGAAGTAACCGTGATCCTCACTGCGTCGCATTTTTAAAAGGGGTGAGCCGAGAAAACCGAGGACGCTATTTTTCGTTTCACAATGAAGTAAGCGTGTCTCTCACTGCGGCTCATTAAAAAGGTGGCGCTGTCAGGAGTCGAACCTGAAAACTCTGATTGTTGGTCAGATGCTTTACCGAAGTAACCGTATTCCATCACTACGTTTTCACGAGAAAATCGGCACGGTATGTAGTTTTTAGCTACAGCGCCAAAATCTTATTTGTTCCTTTCCATAATATTTCTCCACGTCTGCTCTTTTTGGTTTTTGTGTCAAAGTCCTCTCGGCAGGAGTTGCACCCGCACCACGCCCGTATCATAGGCTTACGAGGTATAAGCTCGCCGTTCTCACTGTTAAACTACGAGAGGGAAAATGGTGCCCAGCGAAGGTAACGCTCCCTCGTCTTGTGGGTGTAAACCACTCGTTCTGCTTTTGAACTAGCCGGGCGGAAAGTGGCGGAAGGTTGAGGAAATGCTCCCCATTGCGCAATGCGGTACGATCTCGTTAGCACCGAGTCCCGGCATCGCTTGTCCGGTTAACCTTCCAGGAAATGGTATCGGCGACAGGAGTTGCACCTGCACAATCTCAGGTTTGAGCTGAGCGCGTCTGCTAGTTGCGCCACGCCGACGTTTGCTCCCGGTCGGATTTGCACCGACAGACGACGCTGGGTTTAAGCCAGCCGACTTTGCTGGTTTGTCTACAGGAGCGAAATGGAGCCATCACCCGGATTTGCGCCGGGCTCTGATCCTTACCAAGGACGTGCGTCGCTTTCTACGCTTTGACGGCATGGATGCTCCCCACCGAATCCCACGGTGTCCTTCTGGGTCAAAGCCAGACGCGCTTGTGTTACGCCAGGGAGCAATAAAATGGTCGGCCCGACAGGAGTTTCGCCTGCAACCTCCACGTTAGGACCGTGGCGCTCGATACGTCGAGCTGCGAGCCGATGAGGATGGTACGCCCGGAAAGATTTGCACTCTCGCGACAGGGTTCGAAGCCCTGCATGCTGTCTGTTACATCACGGGCGCGTTTTAATGGGGTGACCGGTCGGTAACGCTCCGACTTGGCGGGGTTCACAACCCCGGACATTACTTTTATGCTACGGCCACAGTTGGCTGCTGAGCTTGGATTTGCAGCAAGACCGCCCGGTTTCAGTGACCGGTGGACTACTGTTATCCCACTCAGCAATAATTGGAGCCATCGCCCGGCGCTGCCCCGGGATCTTCGCGTTACGAGGGCGAGGTCCTGCTGGTTGAACGACGACGGCAAAAGTGGTACGCCAGGCCGGTAACGCTCCGGCGTCATCTGTTTGGAAGACAGAGGTCCTGCTATTGAATGACTGGCGCATGAAAATGGCCGCTGGAGCTGATATCGCGTCAGCCTCTCTCGCTCTTCAGGCGAGCGCACATCTTTCTATGCCATCCAGCGTCAAAGTGGCGCGCCCGAGCGGTGCCGCCCCGCCTTTGTCTCTTGATTGACAATCAAGCGCTCATGCTGTTGAGCTTCGGACGCTTTTGAAATTGGTGGGGTCGGAGGTAGTCGCAACCTCTCAGTGCTGGTTTAAGAGACTAGTGCCGGTCTGTCATGGCTTCGACCCCGTTGGTCCTTCAGTCCGGATTTGCGCCGGCTTCTCGGTCTTATCAGGACCGTGCCCTACTCCATAAGCTACAGGAGGGAAATGATGACTCGCCAGAGACTTGCGCTCTGCCCGGTCGGTTAAAAGCCGACTGCTCCGCTCGCAGAGCTTGCGAGCCAATTTGAAGTGGCACCCGCGGCCGGTTACGCTCCGGCTGTCTTCTGATTGAGAATCAGACGAGTCTGCTAAATCCTCTTCACGGGCATGATTGGCAGAGGTGAAGGGTGCTGCCCCCTCTTTGTGTCCTGTTTGAAAGACAGGTAAGCATGCTGTTGCTCATCACCTCCATAAAGGCTCCAGCGCTTGGACTCGCACCAAGACAAGAGGCTTAACAGGCCACCGTGCTACTTTGACACTACGCTGGAATAAAATGGTCGGGCATCTCGGTAACGCTCCGAGTTGTCTCCTCGTCCCAAGCGAGGCGGATTTCTTTCTTCCTCATGCCCGATAAAATGGCGGATGGCGGAGGTCACGCTCCCCAAACCTTTCGGTTCCATCTGTTTTCAAGACAGGCCGTAGACTTTCCCACGGTTCACCATCCATTTTAAAAAGTGGTTCCCACGGCTGGAATCGCACCAGCGGCCTTCAGCTTCGCAAGCTGCTGCTCTGTCTGCTGAGCTACGCGGGAATGAAATTGGTGGAGGATTTCGGTACTTCCCCGAACTCTACCGGGTGCAGGCCGGTCGTGTCTTATTCTGTCACTGATCCCCCCAAAATTGGTCGCCGTCGGACTCGCACCGACACCTGAGGACTTAGAAGATCCTGGCTCTGTCTTAAGCTAGGCGACCCTAAAAGAGCCTCGCCCCGGTATCGCGCCGGGCTCGAATGTCGTTTTGCAGACGACCGCGTTCGCTTGCTCGCTCGCGAGGCATGGTGCGGCGTCCCGGTAACGCTCCAGGCTGGGCACAAAGGCCGACAGATTTACAGGCTGCCTCAGCTCTTTACTGATCTAACGCCGCGAAAAATGGTTGCAGGAGGTGGAGTCGCGCCACCGGAAACAAGCTTATGAGACTCGTCGGGATACTCATCCTTCCTGCATTAAAAATGGAGCCGATTTCCGGCCATGCTCCGGACTGCGCGATTTACAGGACCGCGTTAGCACGCTTCGCGAATCGGCAAAAGTGGTCCCCCCGAGCAGGATTTGCCTTCCGGCGCTAGTTCCTAAGACTAGTGCGTATTCATTCCGCCATCGGGGGATGGCACGGCGGGAACGATTTGCACGCTCATCTGACAGTTTTGGAGACTGTGGCTTTCCGTTAAGCTACCGCCGTATAAAATTAAAGCGGTCACCGGGACGTGCGCCCGGATCCTGGCGTTGGCAACGCCGAGCTCTACTGCTTGAGCTATGACCGCAAAAAACCAAAAAGAACAAACACCTACAGAGTCCAACTCTGTACCGCAGGACAATTTCCGCTGGCGGTATTTCAGAACTTCAGGAGTCCTGTATCCTTAAAATAAAAAACCCCACTCTTTTGATCGAGCAGGGTTAAACTGAAATCGGGTTGTTCTCTGAAAGCAGTTTGCCTACTCGGCTGGCGTCCTCCCTTGATTGGGTTTCGGTTCGATCATACCGACATAGTCACACCAATCGGCCAATCTTCCCGAACGGGAGAATGTCGCTATTGCGGTGAGACTATGGAAGCGATACTTCATTTGAAACTAACAGGATGTAAGCACGTTTGCCGTGTCAGCGCAATTAACATTTTCGGGAATTATTCGAAACGCCGCTTTCAGAGCCCGTGCGGTCAGCGCCCTTTTCTACTGCGGCAAGCTAGCCAGGTATTCGAGCAGGCTCGGCATAAAAACTAACCGTATCCCGCGAATCGCTCCGGGCTTTTTGATTGCGACGGTTCGTATCTTCCGGCCGTTGGAAAGCTCCAAAAGAGTGGTTCGAGAGAGGCCAAAAAGTCGTTGTCCAGGCTTCGGCATCCGACACCACTCTTCAGTTTTTACATGTTCGGGAACATCGACTTTGACCATAGGTTGCGGCGGGCGACATTGTTGATACTCTGCGGCTTGTTGCGGAGAATCTAAGACGCGTAAACCTCCCAACGAGGGAGGTGACGACGAGTTGCAGTTACTCCCTTACGGCAACATTTTAGCCTTTAACGCCTTCAGCTCTTTGCGTTCCCGCAATGTCAAACGATCCCGAAGCAGATCCTGTAACCCGATCTCTCTGCGAATCGAGTTCCATTTCACTTCCTTATTCTTGGATCGCTGCCGAAAAAGGTTCAACTCTTGGAGGGCGAGGGCCTTGAATCTTTCGGCGGCAGCGCCGCCACCGGAATTGAGATAAGCATATCGGCCAGCTAAAACCAGCTCCGTCCTTAGATGAATATATTCCCAGGAGGCAGCGCATTTTGGTTGCTGATGATCTTCGTGGCTTGCAGCGCAGCTACGACCGCGAACTGTGAAGGAGGCGAATTAGCGGTGACCTCCGTTTCAAGGGATTTCAAAGATCGAATGGCGCGGGCAACCTTTTCGAAGAACGCGTCATCAAGGTTGTGTCGAGCGTCGCGTTCCGTCTTTTTCCATTGTGTGAGAATGCCTTCAGCGTGAGACTCTAATGTCGCATCCATCAGTAAATCGCCAGCTTCCGCTCTAGCCACCTTCTCAAGCTCTTCGACGAGATCCATGATCTGGGCGTCGCGTTCTTTAACGAAGCCGACGCGATCAAAATATTGATCGATCCCTGGCGAGGGCTTCAGCCCTCTTTTCGCCTGGGGGCATCACTGCAACCTCGGCAAAGCAGCGATTGCAGCTTTGAGGGGCTCCAGTTGCATGTGCGTGTACCGCCGATGCACGTCTACGCTCTTGTGGCCGGTTAGCTTCATTCGCACGTCGGCTGAGACGCCGATGTTGGCCAAAGCGCTTGAAAACGAGTGACGCAGCGAATGAAAGCTCTTCCTCGAAAACTGGTTCCTGCCAGCCTGAACTTTATGCGGGTCTAGTCCAGCCAGGGCCATTAACCCGGCAAACTGCCACGATAACCCGTTACGGCCGCCGAGTGGAACCTTCGCAAGCTGAGGGCACAAGCCTCCTTTTGGATTGTCGCCTAACACGCGCATTTTCATAATCTGCTCCCGAGGTTCCAGGTGATTTGCCGTCGAGGGATCCGCTGCGGCTTACCGCGTCGTCGGGGGTGAGAGGATCAATGCCTTCGGTTGAGAATCTCTTGGCGACATGCAAATTGCACGCCTTTCCGTGCTCAGCGTCAACAGAAAAATGCGACGTGTGATAGTGGATCATCGAGACGGCAACGGCCATCCTAGCAACACGCTGAGCCGCCAGTGGTCTGAATGCCAAATGGCGGCGACTCTGCCCAGAATATTTCCTCTTGGGACTGGACCGAACCAACGGCTGTCTATCGTGTCCGTGAGGCGGTCGCAAATCAGAAAATACGTCCCTCCCGGTACGATTAGCTTATCACCATCATGGGTCAAACACTGGAAGTCAGGGTCATATCGGCCGATTAGATCAGTAGGCCCCACTGGGGGTTTGCACTCCGAAAGTGGACATCCATTGACGTGGATGCGCCCTGATTTGACTTCCAACACGTCACCGGGAACTCCGATTGTCCTTTGGCACCAAGGTAAATCAGGGGGAACACTTAGCCCGTCCGTTGAAAAAACGACAACGTCCCCCCGTTTTGGCTGGCTAAAACAATAGGTAAACTTCTCGACGAAGGTAATGTCTCCTGCCCAGAGAGTCGGATTCATCGAATTGCTAGTGATTTTGTAGGTATGTAAGCCCCAAACAATCACGACAGCGCCCACGATCACAGTGGAAAGCACGAGCAGACCGACAGTCAATAGAAAGAAGATTACAGAATACTCGTGACGCTCTGATGACATAACTACTTGAGATCTAAGCGATATCCCGGCTTACCAGAAAGAGAAATCCAAATCCAGATTATTCGCTTTAGGCGCCTGCATCGGCCGCCAAGCCTGGAGCGGAGTCGGGCATCCTAGTCGATGATGACTCCATCATCGTGAGCGGTGCTACTCAATACCCTTCTCAAACATGAGAAGGAATCTTCTAATTGATTCAAAAGCCATGCCCACTGTTGTCCGGTAGCCTTCATCTATCTACCTTTTGCGTAAAAACGATTGGAATAATTTCAGGGTTTGAGGTTCGCTGAAAAAAGAACATCATCGGAATCGCGAGCTTGCTGAGCATCAGCAAAAGCTACGTCTATGCCCTGGTTAAAGCTCACCCGGCCGAGGTGCCAAAACACCTGGACGATGTCGAATCACGGGCGGCATTTGTAGACCGCTACCGGATTGAGCCGACTGGCAACGATCGCATCCGTTTGTCTCCGCGCGAACGGCGCCGCTAAGTGGATGGGAGTGCAACGGTGCACGGTGCAGTGAGCTTTGCTGTGCACTGGTACTCTTGGTACTCTGGGCTCTGAATCAGACCGCGGAATGGCCGTTCGTTTGCTGATACCCACTGCGCATCTCTGGCGACTTCAGACCGAATGCTGGATCCAGACCGGTGACTCGCAATAGTTTCGCGGTCGGCTTCGATAAAGGCTGCTTGGTAATTCCCATCTCGGCAGCGAGCTGTGTCAGAGTTTTCCCGCGTGTGGACGTGAGCCCGAGCGCCACGCTCACCGATACCCAGCCCAGTCGCGCGTCCCGGATCCTGCTCATGTGTGTGTCGATCATGAGGAGGACGCGCAAGAACACCAGTGACCCGGCGGCGGTGTGCACGGTATTTGCGGCTATCACGCGGCCAGGGCCGCGCTGCGCGATTTGTTCCTTCAACGCCGCTTCTAATTTTCAGCCGGTCAAAGACTTAGATCTCGTGTAATTGGCTATTCGATGCCCAGACATGACTCCCAGGAGAAAGGCGTCCGCCCAGTCTACGAATAACTGAAAACGACACTTAAGGTGAGCAGCTATGAGCGCCCTGAGGCCAGGTCCGGTCCCCACCACTTCTCGATCTGCCCGAAGCTCAGCCCGTCGGGCAGCCAGGCCAGCAAGCCCGCCGACCCGTTGGTCCGCCACCAGAGCAGTCCAAAGAGCAGCCCGGCGATCAGCCAGGTAACGAGGAATGCAGCCAAAGAATTCTTCCGCGACAATTTGATTCCCTGATTTGGAAATGCTTTGCCGCGCTTGACCCTGTCGGTAAATCCACCCACCAAACCACTGATCGGTGCGAAGAGCAGCCCTAAAAGCAGCCCTAATGGCAGCCCTATTATTCTCAGGCCCGAGTCTAACGTTTCCCATAGCCCGTAGATTGGCACCCAATGTATCTCTTCGACCAGCCCGACAACCAAGCCGACAACCAAGCCGACAATCAAGCCGGGAATCGCCCTTTTCCAAAATTGGTTCCAGTTCCAACTTACGGTTTCCACCAAAGTGATATGGTACAATGAGCCGACTCCTAGTCCGACGATCAGCCCGACGATCACCCCGTTCTTCGTCAGCTCGACAATCACCACGTCCACCGACCACACGTCGTATCTCGGCCTCTCGCACAGCCAGATCAGCCCGGCAATCAAGCTTACGATTGATCCACTCTAACGCCACCTTTCAGGGGTGATTTCGACCAGCACCCTAACCCGACTCCGACGAGAATAATCAGCCCAAAGATTAGCCCGCGTTTGGTCCCTTCGCTCAGCCCTTGAGTCAGCGCATCAATGGCGGACTCCCCATAAAAAGGGTATAGCGAGCGCGGCAGCCCTATGTTTAGCACGTAGTCCAGCGCTTTGCTCAGCCCGAAGATCAACCCGAGACTCAAAGCTACAACAATTCCATATGCTATCCGTTTGGCTCTTGTGCTTAACCAACTCGGTTGGAGTCCCTCTACCAGGAATTCCGACTGCGAATGTTCCCTCATTTTCCCCGCTAACCACGAGAGCCAACCGATGGTCTTCTCCCTTGGAAACTCAAGGGAAGTCGTTCCTTTCCGCTGGAACATCTGTTCAACGTAGAAGCCAAAGATCTGCTTTCGGCGTTCCTCGGGTGAATTCCCCTTCTGTCTGGCCAATTCGTCATCTCCAACTCCCTGATAGGCTAGGCTCATGACGCTGAGCATCAGTGGTGTTTGTGTTAGCTCCTGCAAAATCGGGTCTGTACTCACCGCCTTGCGAAGTGCCGCTAGCTCCGATCCGCTCCTTGTGAAATACTTGGCTACTTCATCTTTACTTAACGGTTCGAGGCGAATCGCACCATTCAGTTTCAGGCGTTCAGGGAGCCAGCGATACTCGTTGAACCGACAGCAAACCACGAGTCCGGACGGCTTTAACTCTTCGATAAACGCATTTATCGCGGCCACACAATCTGGCTGCATATCGGTTTGTACTTCATCCAGACCGTCCAAAACCGGCAAGAGATAATTCTGCTGGAGCCAGAAGCGAGCGATTTTTCTGGGCACTCGATACTTCTCCGAAAGCTCGCTTGAAATGGGAATGACGGCGCATCCTCGCCTATCGAACTGGCCGAGAAGAGCTATGATCTCCCGGTGCTGCCACGGACCAACACCGTGCTGACCAACAAAAACAGCCGCCGATTTTACCGTTTCAAGCTGCTGTCCAATGGCGGTGTCCCAGAAGATTCCGCTTCTGATATCCGCTTCATTTCTTCCCTTCGTCGCGGTGCATAGCGATAATGTCACCCAGCCGATCGGGACAACAGGATGAAAGTCTTTCTTTCCCACAGCACAAAAGATAAACAGTTCGTCGAGACGCTTGCCGGCGAACTAAAAGCTGAGAAGATCGAACCGTGGCTTTGCGAGGTCGATATCGAAGTGGGCGACAATTTCGTCGCTGAAATCGAGGAAGGCCTGCGCGACGCGGATCTGGCCGTCCTGTTTTGGTCGCCCGAAGCCGCGCGTTCGGACCGGACGCGCCGGGAATGGACTGCGGTGACCGCCCGCGAGATCTCCGAATCGCGGACGCGCTTGGGCATTGTGCTGTTGTCGATTGCAGTTAAATCGAGACCGGTAAAAACCTGGGGGCCTTTTGACGGTCGTGGCCATGCAATGTTTGGCTGGCCAATGGAGGAAGAAGCGAAGTTAGAGTTCACCATAACAGTCAACTGGCGTCGAAAAGACGGCAGCATCGCGACGACGCAATTGGGGACGCTGGACCGCGGCGCTTGCCGCTCGGCCGAAGATGTGGGTTTGCAACTCGCGGACACCAAGCCAATTCTACACGCCTTGGCACACCCAGAAGCAAACAGTGAACGGTTTGAAAGTATCGAAGCGAAGCTAGACGAGCTTCGCTCCTATTTGTATGCGAACCGTGAATCAGTCGGGGAATACGCCGAAGCGTATCGGAACGGAGAGCGTATTTCGACCGCCCATGTGGAGAGCACCGTCAATCAATTGATCAACTGGCGCATGTGCAAGAAGCACCAAATGGGATGGAGCCGAGCCGGAGCCCAGCAATTGCTTCACGTGAAAACCGCGATTATCAATGGGCGACTGGACCGGTATACCGGGCATCATTCAGTACCGGCGGACATCGCCGCCTGACCCCCAGGTTTTTACCGGTCTCGCTCGGAAATGACCCTATGGGCCGGTCGGCTATGGTGCGGGGGGTAAAAAATGGGGAGTAGTTCGCGCTCGCCCGGTAGTTACTTGATATGTCGCTTAAACGCTTTCTCTTGTCGTGGCTCACCGCCCTTACACTGTGGCAGCCTCCCTCCATTTACACGTCACTTGTTCTCATGGGGGATTCGACCTCGATTCCAGCATTCGCTTGAACCTCAGCGCCCGATCCACCCCGTCAGCCACATGCCACGCGCGCTCACCGCTAAGGGACGAACGTCGGGTAGGCAACAGGGCTGTGGTGCCCGTTTACCTCTACGGCGCGCACACCGATGAGGAAGTTGTCCTTCGGAAAGAAGGGGAACGAGACGCTCGTCACGTTGCCGACGGGGATGACGTGAGTCCAATCAGAATCGTCCGTTTCGCGCCATACTACCTCATACCCGGCAAGACTCGGGTCGCTCCCCTGATCCCAGCTCAGATTCGTTGAGTTTGACGGCGGGAAACCGAGCGACAAAGCTACATTTTTCGGTGTACCAGGTCCCTGGGCGAGCGACCATATGGTCGCAGCGTTGACGCGGGCTACGCGTGCGAGAAACGCGAAACCCAGAAACGACTCGAGATCGCCGAACTGGACACCGTTTATTACTTGAACGTCCACATGTTCGTGGTTGAAGTTCTCATTTGGCTCCGTGAATCTGGCAGCAGGGAATCCCTGTCGCTGAAACGCAATTTGATCGCCTGCGAATTCGTACCGGTCGCGCCGGTTGATCAGCCAGATGGTCATGTCAGTCGCCTCATTTTCGGCCACCGATTTGGCGAACCGGCCAAGCTCGCGCGACGAGCTGTCGTTCTCGTTTCCTATGACCTGCATCTGGGCTATTGTGTTGGCTGTTGCCGCCGTCGGCACGCCTTCCGTGAAGAGCCTGATCTCATGAGCGTCCTTAGTGCCATCCTGCGCGGTGCTACTGCCGACCGTATCGACGTTTAACATGCCCTCGACATCAACGCCTGCGGCTGCCAATTGATCAGCCTCGAAGGTGGAACCATAAAGGCCTTGCTCCTCGCCCGCGACCAACGAGAACACGATCGTCGCGTTCGGCTGCAGGTTGGCCATGACTCGCGCGAGTTCCATGACCACTGCGACGCCCGATGCGTCGGCGTCTGCCCCCGGCGAGTCGGAGGTGAAGTTCAAGACATCGAAGACGCGGTCATCGATGTGAGCCAAGATGACGTATGCACGATTGGAGGAAACCGATCCGTTGAGGGTGGCAATGACGTTTGTGATCGTCGTCGGCACCGGAATATTCCGGCCCACTGGTTGTACAAACGTCTGCTCCTGAACCGTCATGCGGCCGCCGGAGGCGGCGGCATACGTCTGGAGCTGCTGAAACACCCAGGCGGTCGCCGCGCCTATGCCGCGGACCGGGTCGGTCTGACTTGAGGCAGTGTGCCTCGTACCGAAGTTTATAAGCTTCTGGACCGTAGCTTGGAGCTGATTCTGATCGATTTGATTTAACAGTTGTTGCAATTGGTTGTCTGGTGCCTGCGGCTTGTATGGATTGCTTGGCGGAGTACCGAGGAGCTGTGCGTGGGCGTTTCTTGGTACGGCCCAAAGCACGGCGATGGCGATAAGGAATGGGTAGAAGTCGCGCAAAAGCGGCCTCAAATTTGATGTGATGCTTGTCTTCATGGCTTTGCTCTGTCTGGGGTCAGCGTGAAAGTGAAAAGTGGCGCTTGGGTGTTGGCTCTGGGCTTTGTAACAAAGTAATGCTCCTGGTTACAAGGAATTTGCCTACGGGAGCGGCTAGAACCCCAGGGTTCTTTTTTCTAGTTTTGGGGTGCCAGCAGCACGCCTGCAGAAATTTACTCTAAGCGGCTCTTTGAACCGCTCCTTAGAGTAATTTTTCACCGGAAAACTGACAAATACACGTCCAGCGTTCGTCCCGCGGGCGCGCCGTGAGTGGTTCGCGAGCTTTCGCCTGCATAGTGAATGGCCAGCTCCGGGTTTGCGCGGTACGCCAGAGGAACGGGCGCGAGGCGCATTAAGCTGCCGTTGCCAGGAGTGCGCCGATCAACCGAGCCCATGAATGGGTCGCCCGCTTCCGTGTACTTCGAGAGCGCCGCGCTGACGGTGAGGCCGATATCGAAGCAGCGGCCTGTGCAGCTCAGGTAGCCCTCTTGCCACCAGCGGCAATAGCGCTCCATCTGATCTTTCGGGTCGAAGCCGTGGCAGCGGACCAAGCTTTCGCCAAGGCAAAGCGCCATGCTGGTGTCATCGGTCCATTGGCCGGGCGCGAGTGCAAACGGGCCGCCGCCCACCATGTCAGTGAGCGGCCCGAACGTGCCCGGCGACCTGAATTCCAGTGTGGTGCCCAGCGCATCACCGGCCGCTAACCCGAGCAGCGCGCCGTGATAGGGGTGCCGCATA
>Ga0210383_10004418_pt1 | contig 12487 bp, 10 predicted proteins | sample IncBWC14OmetaG_FD_160072 | JGI IMG/M metagenome (GOLD analysis project Ga0210383, IMG submission 160072) | Forest soil microbial communities from Barre Woods Harvard Forest LTER site, Petersham, Massachusetts, United States - Inc-BW-C-14-O ...
GTCCGGGCGGTCCGCAAGCGTAGCCAGCAACAACTCGCGCATCACCCGCGGTCGGTTCGCCACAAGAATGCGAATGACCTTGTCCACTCCCGTCTCCTGAAATCTGTTGTAAGTATTCGAGAACGCGAAGGAATCAACAGGCCCAAAAACGCACCGCAGGCAGGACTAACAAAGAACTAAGGGCACCGACCAAAAACGTAGCGTCCTTTGACACCAACTTGACAAGCCGCTGACACGCCCGCTCTTGGATCACACTGCGCAACGAGGCGCTTCGAACACCCGCACGATGTTCGAACGATCGCTTGCTGTAGGGGCGCAGCCGTGCTGCGCCCCAGCTTGCCAAGGCTTAAGCAGCTAGAGATCCGCCAGAAGCAGAAATCGAAAGAGAGAAGCAAGAAGGGAAAAATTCAGAGGAGAGCTATCTAAGAGAGAAGTGCGTAGAAAGAGAAAGCAAACACAACCAAGAAACTTTGGAGGCGCGAGGCGGAATCGAACCGCCGATAAAGGTTTTGCAGACCTTTGCCTTACCACTTGGCGACCGCGCCACCGTACCGGAAAGAATCAAGCCCACAAGCTCTGGCGCTCGCGATCCGATTCTTTCCGGGCAAAATCGTAAAAACCTGTGTAGGCGCCGGGCTTTAGCCCGGCACTTCCACGAGAAACGCTTCAAGCGTGCACTACAATGCCCGAATCAATTCGTTCCATTCGCCCGATCAACGCGCTCCTGCCGCCAACGAGCCTGAAGCTGAAGCCGTCTCGTTTGTGACCGGAGCGCCGATTAGATTACCCCATTCCGTCCATGAACCGTCGTAGTTCTTCACGTTGTCGTAGCCGAGAAGGTACTTCAGCACGAACCAGGTGTGCGAACTTCGCTCGCCGATACGGCAGTAGGCGATCGTCTCGTCGGCTCCGCTCACCCCCTTGGCGCCGTAAAGGCTTGCCAACGCATCGGCCGACTTGAACGTCCCATCCTCATTGGCCGCTTGGGCCCACGGAACATTCGCCGCGCCGGGAATATGACCCGCGCGCTGCGCCGTCTCGGTCATTCCTGGAGGGGCAATGATTTTCCCGCTGAACTCGTCCACCGAACGCACATCCACGAGATGTCCAGGCTTCTTCTTTTCCACGATCGCCAGCACTTCCTCGCGCCGAGCGCGAATCGACTCATCCGCTTCCCCTGCGCGATACGTCGTGGCGGTCACTTTTGTCGCTTCGGTCGTAATCGGGCGCTTTTCCTCCAGCCACTTCTTGCGTCCGCCGTTGACCAGCTTCACATCCTTGTGCCCGTGATATTTCAACTGCCAGAGCGCATACGCCGCGAACCAGTTATTGTTGTCGCCGTATAGCAAAATGGTTGTGTCATTCGAGATTCCCGACTTGCTCAGCAAAGCCTCCAGTGCAGCCTTGTCAATCAGGTCGCGGCGGATGTTGTCCTGCAGCTGAGTCTGCCAGTTCCAACCCACCGCGCCGGGAATGTGTCCCTGATCGTAGGCGCTGGTGTCGACATCAACTTCCACTAAGCGAGTATTCGGCGCATTCAGGTTCTTTGCGACCCATTCGGTGGAAACCAGAACTTCGGGATGTTTATACTCAGCCATTTTTCGATCTCCTCTTTCACTGTGTAAATTCGCGTTTGAAATTCTTTACACCAAAAACCCTGAACACAAAAACAAAAAACCCACCGGCCACTTTCGTTCTGGCGGTGGGATCAGAAATCCGAGGCTAAACTTGCGTTACTAGATGCCCAGCCTCCCCGCGCCAGAAAACGCACAAGTACAGCAGAGACAGCAACAAGCTGTCGCGCGGAAAGTCGTCTGGGGGTTGCTCAACATTTTTCAAGCATACACGCGAACTGAATGCCGCGCAATGGTACTTGCGGCCAGTGTTTTCGCATCAATCCGCTCGTCGCTCGGCCGTCAGATATGCACGACCCGGAGAAACCGCGTATCTGCAACGAGGCTGCGCTTGACTGGCTCATTACGCAGGAGCAGTATCGGCAATAGACCCGAGGTGGCGCGATGACGAGAAAACTCTGGGCCTCGCTTGCCGTGATCGCTGCTGCATCCGTGGCGATCGCCGGACCCAAGGGAACCGTGCCGCGAGAGAATGCGGACAAATATCACGCGCATGCGGAGCGCGATGGGCTCATCATCGGCGCCGAAGTATTGACCGCCGACCAAGCCCACAAGAAATTCTCGGCCAACGTTAATCGCTGCTGCATCGTCGTCGAAGTGGCCTTCTATCCGGTGAAGGATAAGCCGGTGGACGTCCTGCTGGACGATTTCGCGCTTCGGCCTGAAGGAAACGATATTTCCGCCCGGGCCATGAGCCCTCAGGTTGTGGCGGCTCGCCTGGATAAGAAACCCGAGGCGACCAGTCGCGTCTCGACAACCGAGACCGTTGGAGTCGGGTACGAGTCAGGAACGTACATCGATCCGGTTACCGGGCGGCCGGTTAAGTATCATGGCGTCACTACGGAAACCGGCGTGGGCGTCGGCGTTGACCCTTCCGGAACGCAAACCAGTGGCGCTGACCGTGATCGCGCCAACATCGAAACCGAACTCGCCGACAAGGCCCTGCCGGAAGGGGCCGCCTCCAAACCCGTGGCAGGCTATCTGTATTTCCCGGCATCAATCCGGGAGAAAAAGAAAACGCCGCTGGAGCTTACTTACAAGCTCAAAGATCAGACCATCGTGTTCTCGCTGCAATAAATTCCAAACTTGTCCGTCTGTGAATGTTGCGTGGCCGGGCCAAAGCCCAGTGGCTACATGGTCTCACTTCGCGTTGCTGACCGCTGCGGCGATTGCTTCGCCTAAGTCTTTCGTCGACGAGTTGCCCCCAATGTCTGGCGTGCGGACTTGTGCTTTCGCCAGAACTTGCGTGATGGCGTTTTCGACGGCGTCGGCGGCTTCTGGCGCGCCCAGGTGGCGCAGCATCATGGCACCCGACCAGATCTGGCCGATGGGGTTGGCGATTCCCTTTCCGGCGATGTCTGGCGCGGAACCGTGAACCGGCTCGAACATAGAGGGGAATTCTTTTTCGGGGTTGAGGTTGGCGCTAGGGGCTATGCCGATCGAGCCGACTACTGCTGGGCCAAGGTCGGACAAGATGTCGCCGAAGAGGTTCGAGCCCACGACTACGTCAAACCAGTCGGGATGACGTACGAAGTGAGCGGTCAGGATATCGATATGATATTGGTCGGTGTGCACGTCGGGGTAGTCGGCGGCGATTTCCCGGAAACATTGATCCCAGAACGGCATGGTGAAGATGATGCCGTTGGATTTAGTGGCCGACGTCAGATGCTTTTTACTCTTGCGAGCTAACTCGAAGGCGTAACGGATTATGCGGGTTACGCCGCGGCGCGTGAAGATGGTTTGCTGGAGGGCCAATTCGTCTGGCGTGCCTTCATAAAGGCGGCCGCCGACGTTGGAGTATTCGCCTTCGCAGTTTTCGCGGACGATCACGAAGTCGATCTCGCCGGGCTTCCAGTTTTTGAGCGGTGTTTCGATGCCGTCGAAAAGGCGGACGGGCCGCAGATTCACGTATTGCTGAAACGTCCGGCGAATCGGAATCAACAGTCCCCACAGTGAGATGTGATCGGGAACGCTGGGATGGCCTACTGCGCCCAGGTAGATGGCGTCGAACGGGCGCAGTTGTTGCAGGCCCTCGTCGGGCATCATTTTGCCGGAGGCTACGTAACGCTCGCAGCTCCAGTCGAACGGGTGCCATGCGAATTGAAATCCGAAGCGCTTTCCAGCCGCTTCCAGGACGCGGATGCCTTCGGGCACGACTTCTTTGCCGATGCCATCCCCGGCGATGACTGCGATTTTGAAAATGCTCATCGATTCCCCATGGTCGGTTGATAAAGGCTTTCTTCAGGGCTAAAACCCCTGGTGAGCCAGCGCTTACGTGGGAGCTAAAGCTCCCACCTCCTAAGGAGAACCGCTACAGGAGGATGGCTGCGCGGCACAACCAACTCTTCTACGCGCGTCGGCGTCACTGGCGCGAGCGAAATTCCAGTTAACAGTTTACCCCCTCCCCCCACCCTTTTTTGCAAGTGCGGATTCTAAAGGACTTTAAGTCTAATGTTTTTGGATCTGCGGATTGTAAAGGAGTTATGGGTGGATTTTTCGGAAGTGCGGATTCTACAGGGTTTAGGGCTGGAATGGAATTTGGCTCTAGGAATCGCGAAGCGACCGACCAAGTGCCATGCGTTCGAATCACTAGTTGAGGTAACACGAAGAAGGATAACATGTTGGTAACTATCTGTCAAGGACCGTTTTGGGAATGGAGTGTCAGAATATGAGTGCGTGAAGCTAGTCGATTTGGATGGACGTGCGAGAGTTAGAGTGAAGGTCAACCCCAAGACCCAGGTTCAAAAACCGAACCTGGGGCACCCTCCGCGTGGGTTCAGATTGTGAGCGAGGAGCTTACTTACGCGGGCGTGCGCCCCGATATGGCGATACTCTCTCATCGATAGATTTCTTTGCAATGTCCGACGCGCAGGACCAGCACGATTAGGCGGTCGTCTTCGATCTTGCAGATGAGCCGGTAATCACCCACGCGATATTTCCAGAACTCCCCCAGCCGCGAGCCGTGCAGCGACTTCCCTATACTGCGAGGGTCGTCCAGCTTGGCTACTCGCTCATGAAGGAATTTCAGAATGCGCTTGGCTTGCTGCCGGTCGAGTTTACCGAGTTCCCGGGCAACCTCGGCAGACAACTCAACGCGGTAGGCCATGACGTTTCAGGACGTCTTTCAGCGGGATGGTCTGCTCTTCGCCGCTGCGGATCCGTTCTAACACGCCTTCCGCCAGATACGTGTCCTCGAGATCTTCCAAGTGTTCGAGGATGGCTTCACGGACATAGAAGGTCTTGGTGCGGCCGGTGCGCCGCGCTAGTTTTTCCAGGCGTTTTTCGATGGACTGCGGAAGTCGAATGGCCAGCATAAACCACCTCGCTATACAAGTATAGCATCTCGGGACCGCCCACCGCTCTGGCGTCAGTCCAGGACGTCAACGACACAAGCTTTCCGATCAGGGTCGGCGGGTGGCCCACCCCTGCGGTTTTTGCAAGGGTGGGCTGCCGGCTAACGAATCGTGGCCGGGGCCGTTGGCTGCGCCGCAGTCTTTCCAGAGTTTTTCCCAGTTCCAGATGCCGTAGGCTACCTGTTTTGGCAGTGGAAAGCCTAGTTGGTGGGCTAGCAGGCAGACTTGGCCGCGATGGTGGGCTTCGTGGGTGAGCATGTAGCAGAGCATTTCGGGGCCTGGGGGCCATGGACGGGCCCAGCCGTCTCTTACGAATTTTTCGATAGGGCTGGCGCCGCCGAGGGCTTCGGCTAGCATTTGCTGGCAGCTTGCGGCGCTTTTGGTTAGTCCTGTGCGGGCTTGTTTCTGCGTGCAGTGGTGACGGTCGAGCTGCTGGGGAATCTTCAGATGCGGGGCGGTTAGGCGAACCCACTTGGTGCGGACGTTGTGCAAGTGGGTGAAGATGGCGGCGATGGTGCGGGCCTTGCCTGGGGGTTTGGCGGTCCAGGCGCGCGTGTCGAGATGTTCGATCAGCAGCTGGTTGATGCGCTCGTTGACGGCGAAAATTTGGACGGCGGCTCGGGCGAACGGCGCGGGGGCTTCGGGTTGGCGGGCGGTCACGGGGTCGTGCTCCTTGCCAATCGGGCGATTGAAATCGGAGGAAAGCGGGAAAAACCTTAACACAGAGCGCACAGAGGTAGGAGCACCCTTCCAGGCTCAGGGCAGGCAGAGAGTACGGAGGGGTTTGACGGTGTCGCGAAATGTGGGCCCAGTGCTACTCGGAGCGGCCTTCGCGGACTGTGGAACCTGTTTTTAGCCCGAGGCAGAGGGCGCCGCCGGCTATGGTGATCAGGCCGAGGAAGAGGAAGCCGGAGTAGAAGTTGCCGGTGCGCTTGTTTAGGGCCCCTACGATTAGCGGGGCGAAGTAAGCGCCCAGGTTGCCCAGGGCGTTTACGAAGCCCATTACCGAGCCTACGATTTTGGCGGGGAGGGTTTCCGTGGGGATGGCCCAGAACGGGCCCATCGGGCCGTAGGCTCCTATGCCGCTTAGTGTGATGAAGGCGAAGGATAGGGCTAGCGAGTAGTGGATGGTGGCTACGGCGGCGAGGATGCAGCAGCCTCCGAAGGCCATTACGGCGGCGGCGTGGAGGCGGCGTTCGCGGGCGCGGTCGGAGAGGCGGCCTACTATTATGAGGGCGACGCAGGCGGCTATGAAAGGTAGCGTGAAGAGGAAGCCGGTGGAGAGGCTGCTCATACCTTTGAAGGTGGCCATGGCGCTGGGGAGCCAGAACAGCAGGCCCATCTGGCCGCTGACGAAGCAGAAATAGACTGCGGCCAGGAGGAAGACTTGGGGTCGGAGGAGGGCGTGGAAGTAGGATTCGCTTTTCGTGGTTTCCAGGTCGGTGGATTCCTGGCGCAGCGTGGCCACAATTGCTTCGCGTTCCGCGGCTGGCAGCCATCGGGCCTGGCTGGGGTGGTCTTGCACGGTGATGAGCCAGACGATCAGCCACAGAAATGGGAGTGAGCCTTCGGCGATCAGCATGGAGCGCCAGTTCCAGTGATCGAGGACCCAGCCGGAGAAGGGCGACGAGATAACGACGGCGCCTGGGAGGCACAGAAGCCACATGGCGTTCGCGCGGGCGCGCTCTGCGCGAGAAAACCAGTGCGAGAGCAGGATGAGTGTGGCGGGAAAGACGCCGCTTTCGGCTATTCCCAGCAGGAGACGCAAGACGAGCATTTCATGAAAGGTGCGGGCGAAGCCGCAGCCAACCGCGCAGATGGCCCAGGCGATCAGAAGGACGCTGATGAATTTTTTCGGGCTCCAGTGTTTGGCAAGGTGGCCGCCGGGGATCTGGAGCGCGAGGTAGCCCCAATAGAAAATGCCAGCTACGTTGCCGGCTTGCTGCGGATCGAGATGGAGATCGCGACTGATGCGAGGGAGTGCGAGGGAGATGTTGGTGCGGTCGATGAAAGCGATGGTGTACATGATCAGGGCGACGGGGATGATACGGAGCCAGCGCTGGGAGGGATTTTCTTTGCCGGCTTGCATGGGTGGGGAATGTATCACGGGAAGCAGCGAGCGGCGGATGTGTGTGGTTGTCGCCCGGACTCAGGCAAGAACTGTGATAAAACTTCAGATCCACGATCTTGGATAGGGTTACGAGATAGATGGATGTTGTCTCGAAGTGAAGAAGCGAGCGATGAATGCTTAAGCAAGAACGTGTCAGAAGGGATGGCACCGAGGGCTGGCGCGATCCCGCGTGGGGCGGCGGAGACGCCTGGCGGTCCAATCCGGTCGATCTCGAGGGCTCTCCTAATCCATCCGATGATTCCGAATTCCAGAGGGTAGGCACGTGCGGATTCTGGTAACCGGAGGGTTGGGCACCGTCGGGGCTGGGCTGGTCTCCGATCTTCGCGGACGCGGGCACCACGTGGCTTCTTGCGATATAGCCCATCAGCCGGATGAGCTTGCTTTCTCCGTGCGCACCGACGTAACTGAGCCGCTGTATGCCCGGTGCGATGTGGGCGAGTTCCGGCAGATTGAACGTGTCATGGAGCAGATGGGGCCGTTTGACCTTGTGTATCACTGCGCAGCCGAGTTTGGCCGCTGGAACGGAGAGGACTTCTACGAGACGCTATGGCACACCAACGCCGTGGGCACCAAGAACGTCATTCGCCTGCAAGAGCGCTTTAAGTTCCGCCTGGTCCACTTCTCTTCTTCCGAAGTGTATGGCGATTGGCCGGAATTGATGGTGGAAACCGCAACGGACGACCATGAGATCAAGCAATTGAATGACTATGCCATGACCAAATGGGTCAACGAAATGCAGATACGCAACTCGTCCCTGCGATACGGCACGGAGTCCGTGGTGGTGCGTCTATTTAATACCTTCGGGCCTGGGGAATACTACAGCCCCTATCGTTCGGTGAACTGCCGCTTTCTTTACTGCGCCCTAAATGGGTTGCCTTGGACCGTGTTTCGAGGCCATTCGCGCACTTCTACTTTCCTGGCAGATACCGTGCGGACGATAGCGAACATCATCGATAATTTTAAGCCGGGAGAAACGTACAACATCGGAGGGAGTCATCATCACACCATCGAGGAACTCTCCGACGCGGTGTTGAAGGTGACTGGAGCGTCGCCGGCGCTGGCCCAGTATCGGGATTCGGAGGTCCTGACGACGCGCCACAAACTTGTGGACGTCTCCAAAGCGATCAGAGACCTCGGTCATCAAGACACTTACAGTCTCGAAGATGGCCTGCGCATTACCGCCGAATGGATGCGCGGGGTCTATAAAGTTTGACCGCAGGGGTCGGACCATGCGAGCTCCAAGGCTGAGGAGAGCGCCACGCAGGATGACGGCATACCAGTAGATTGCGAACGGGGGAGTGCTGCCAGGCAACCTCCCCGACTGCTCTACGTTGGCGAGTTCCCACCGTCTAACCATCATGGCGGAGCCATTCTTGTGAGACGACTGCTGGATAAACATCCAGCGGATTGCCTGGCGGTGATCACATCGACTGCTGGGGTGAGCCATTCGCAGGCAATGAACCTTTTGGGATGCCGTCACATCGCAATCCCCGTGTTCAGCGAATCTCGATTTCCGTGGCTCAGGAGACTGAAGAGCGCCGGTAATAGACTGTGTCTCGCCTTGGTCACGCTTCGTGCAATTCTGGAGACCCGGCGACGACGGGTCGACGCGGTGATTACGGTCATTCAAGGCCGCTACTACCTTGCGGCGGGTCTCGCTTGCTGGGTCACGGCGACGCCGCTCATCGCCATTGTGCATGACAACTTTGTTTCGTCGAACGCGGCGGCCTGGGATTTCCTGGCGAGATTGCAACGACGCTTGACGACGAAAATTCTGCAACGGGCGGGCCAGATTTATGCCGTGAGCCCGGAAATGCAGCGATTGGTATTTAGCGAGTGTGCTCGGCAAGCAGAGATTCAATTCCCTTCATCCAGGAGGCCCGCCCGCCAAGCCGAACGCAATGCGGGGGTGACCCGCTCGGGTGGTCCAGTCATCTTGTTTGCTGGCACGCTCGGGTATACGGTCAATGATTGCTTGGATTTACTCGCAGGCCTCATTACGACCGGACAGCTGAAAGAGTATGGGGTCTCAGGCGCCAGACTACGTCTTTGCGCGGCGTTGACAGAGGAAGAGTTGCAAAAGCGTGGATGGAAGCACCCCGACATCGAGGTGAGGGGCTGGGTGTCCCAGATGGAACTGCATGAAGAGCTCTGCCGCGCAGACATTCTTTTCCTGCCCTATTCGTTCTCGGAAAACGCTCGCGAGGCCGTGGAAACCGCGTTTGCCTCGAAGACGGCAGACTATCTGGCAGCGGGCAAGCCCGTTCTGGTTTTCGGTCCTAAGAATTCCACCTTGGTGCGCTACGCATCCGAGCAAGGCTTCGCCGAAGTCGTGGATGAGTTCAGCAGCGCAGCGTTGGCGCGCGGAATCCAGAACATTGAGTCCTCGCCCGTGTACAGGGAGAGGCTGGCTGCTAGAGCGCTTGAGGTCTTCTCGGCCAACCACGATATTGAAGTGCAGCAGCACAGGTTCTACCTCGACATCGAACGAATCGTTCGTGCGTCTAACTAGTCTTTCAGCGCAGACACCCAGTTTTGAGTTTCTCCGGTTTCGTCTTAGGTCTGCGGGTTTGAACGGATCGAAGGGCGTTCCGGAGTGTTTCCGGGTCTCTGCGATTTGACACCGTGCGTGGTCGTCGCGGAGCATCCAAGGGTGGAAGAGTGTGGGCAATTACTGGGAGGCATGATGGCGCGGTCAATGGCTAAGGTGGTGTTATTGATTTTGGTCTGCGGGTGCGTGTTGTTTGCGCAGGATGCCGGGCGCAACGATGCAAACGTTACGCGGGCTACCCTCGAAAATGGAATGCGGGTGGTGATTATTCGCGACGCGCTCGCGCCGGTGGTCACTGTGGAACAGAACTACCTGGTGGGCGGCGACGAGACGCCAGCGGGTTTTCCGGGGATGGCTCATGCGCAGGAGCACATGGCGTTTCGCGGGTGCCGGGAACTCAGCGCGGACCAGATTGCGGCGATTTATGCGCAGCTGGGCGGTTTGAGCAACGCGGACACGCAGCAGAATATTACGCAGTATTTTACGACGGTTCCAGCGGCGGACGTGGAGTTGGCGCTGCGGATTGATGCGGCTTGCATGCAGGATGTCGATGACGCGCAGGCCGAGTGGGACAAGGAAAAAGGGGCGATCGAGCAGGAAGTGGCGCGCGATCTCTCCAATCCAACCTATAAGTTTCTTACGCGGTTGAATGAAGACATGTTTTCGGGGACGGTTTACAGCCACGATGCTTTGGGGACAAAGCCTTCCTTCGATGCGACTACCGGGGAGATGCTGAAAAAGTTTTACAAGGATTGGTATGCGCCGAATAACGCGATTTTGGTGATTTCCGGGGACGTCGATCCGACGGCGGTGCTAGCGAAGGTGAAGGAGCTTTACGGGAAGATCGAACGACGGAGTTTGCCGAAGCGGCCGGAGGTGAAGCTGCAGGCGGTAAAGTCGGAATCGTTTACCTTGGACAGCAATCTTCCCTATGCGCTTTCGTTTATTGCCTATCGCATGCCGGGAACGGAGAGTCCGGATTATGCGGCGGTGCGGATTTTGAGTGACGTGCTGGCTAGCCAGCGGGGGAATTTGTATGGGTTGGTGCCTCAGGGGAAGGCGCTTGCGGCGGAGTTTGGCATCGGCGAAACGTTTCCTGAGGCCAGCGTTGCGTTCGGCGTGCTGGCCTTGCCCGCAGAGGCGGACGCGGCTTCGGTGACGGAGGAGATGCGCAAGATTCTGAACGAGTATGCGGCGAAGGGAGTTCCCGCGGACCTTGTGGATGCCGCCAAACGTGGCGAAGTGGCGGGCGCGGAGTTTGCGAGAAATTCGATTCCGGGTTTGGCGGAGAGCTGGTCACAGGCGCTGGCGGCCGAGGGGCGAAATTCTCCTGATGAAATTGTCGAAGCGCTGAAGAAAGTGACGTTGGCCGACGTGAACCGGGTGGCCAAGCAATATCTTGTGGAGCAGAGCGCCATCACGGCGCAACTCAAGCCGGTGCCTTCGGGGGAGGCCGTGTCTGAAAAAGGATTCGGAGGCAGCGAGCAGCTTACCTCTGCGCCGACGAAACCTGTGGCGTTGCCCGAGTGGGCGGCGTCGCACTTGCTCGCGGTGAAGACTTTCGCCATTCCGGTGTCGTGGACAGACACGACACTGCCAAACGGGCTGCGCGTGATCGTCAAGACCGACAGGACGAGTCCGACCGTTACGGTGCTGGGCACCGTTTTGCACAACGAACAACTGGAAGCCCCGCCGGGGAAAGACGGAATCGGGGATGTGCTGGATGAGCTCTTTTCCTACGGTACGACTAGCCTGGACCGGCTGGCATTTCAGAAAGCGCTCGACGATATCGCGGCAAGCGAAACGCCGGGGTTGAATTTCTCCTTGCGCGTGCTGAAGCAGGATTTCTCGCGCGGGGTGCAACTGCTGGCGGACAACGAGATGAATCCAGCGCTGCCCGGGGACGCACTCCAAAACATCAAACCGCAAATCGCGCAATTCGCCGCTGGGAACCTGAAGAGTCCCGGGTATCGAACGGACCGAGCGGTGCTCGCGGGTTTGGTTCCGGCAAAGGACCCGGTACTGCGCGAGGCGACGCCGCAGACAATTTCCGCCCTCAACCAGGACGACGTTAAGAAATATTATGAAAAGGCGGTGAGGCCCGACCTCACGACCATCGTGGTGATTGGGGATGTCACCTCGGAGGAAGCCAATGGTGTGATTGCGAAATGGTTTGGAGGGTGGAAGAGTTCTGGTGCGAAGCCGGAGGTGACTCTGCCGGCGGTGCCTTTGAACTCGGCCTCGGCAGTGCACGTTCCGGACCCGAGCCAACTGCAGGATTCGGTGCACTTGGCGGAGATGGTGGGCATCACGCGATTCGACTCGGACTACTATGCGCTGCAGTTGGGGAATCATGTGCTGGGAGGCGGGTTTTACGCGACGCGGCTGTATCACGACCTGCGGCAGGTGAATGGTTACGTGTACAACGTGGACGTGAAGCTAGACGCTCGGAAGACGCGCGCGGATTACACGGTGACTTATGGGTGCGATCCCGTGAACGTTTCAAAGGCCAGGCAATTGGTACAGCGTGACCTGGTGGCGATGCAGAAGGAAGATGTGACCCCGGCAGAATTGCAGCAGGCAAAGGCGCTGCTGCTGAGGCAGTTGTCTTTGCGAGCGGCGAGTGAGGATGATTTGGCGGGGAGTCTGCTTGGTTTCGCGGAGATCAATCTGCCGTTGGACGAATTGAACAGGGCGGCCAGCCGATATGCCTCGTTGACTGCGGCGGAAGTGCGGGCGGCTTTCGCGAAATGGATCCGGCCGGAGATGTTCGTACAGGTGGTGCGGGGGCCTGTGCCGCGATAGCGGCGGGACGCGG
>Ga0210383_10004421_pt1 | contig 12484 bp, 9 predicted proteins | sample IncBWC14OmetaG_FD_160072 | JGI IMG/M metagenome (GOLD analysis project Ga0210383, IMG submission 160072) | Forest soil microbial communities from Barre Woods Harvard Forest LTER site, Petersham, Massachusetts, United States - Inc-BW-C-14-O ...
TGGCAGTGGCAGGCATCGCCCTGGCGATTGGCGCGAGCCTCTGGTTGCGGAGAACGGAATATTTCTGGCAAAACCCGATCGCTGACGCGCGCTTTCAGACAGTTACAGACTTCGAAGGAGTAGAGCAGGCGGCTGCGGTATCGCGCGACGGTCATTTCGTGGCGTTTCTGTCGGACCGGGACGGACAGATGGATGTCTGGGTTACACAGGTCGGGTCGGGGCAATTTCACAATTTGACCCGAGGCGGTGCGGGGGAATTGGTGAATCCATCGATCCGCACCATGGGATTCTCGCCCGATGGCTCATTCGTCACCTATTGGGTTCGGCGGCAAGACACCACGGGCGGCGATGAGATTAGCATTTGGGCGATACCCACGCTTGGCGGACAGCCCCGCCCCTACCTTGAAGGCGTTGCCGAGTTCGACTGGTCTCGCGACGGCTCCCGCCTGGCGTACCACACACCGGCGCCGGGAGATCCGCTGTTCGTGTCAGACGGCCACCTGCAATTGGAGAGTCAACCCATCATAACCGCGCCTCCTGGGCTGCACTCTCACTTTCCGCTGTGGGCACCTGACACGGCGTTCATTTACTTTGTCCGAGGTTCGCTTCCCGACAAGCTGGATATCTGGCGCGTGGCTCCGACTGGCGGAGCTCCCGAACGCATTACGTCGCACAATGCGCGGGTTAGCTATCCGGTTCTCCTGGATCGTCGGACGCTGCTGTACCTTGCCAGCGATCCCGACGGTTCAGGGCCGTGGCTGTATGGCATGGATGTTGATCGCCGTATTCCTCACCGCCTGAGTTCCGGACTTGACCGGTACACGTCGCTAGCGGCCAGTGCTGACGGTCGCCGTCTGGTCGTCACCCTCGCAAGTCCAAAGAGAACTCTTTGGCGCATGCCGATCTCTGAATCGCCCAAAGAGCCGTCTGCGGCAGCCCCAATTTCGCTGACGACGAGCACGGGCTTCTCCCCACGGCTGGGTCCAAATTACCTTCTGTATATTTCGGCGACTGGCGCGTGGGAGAGTATCTGGAAGCTCGCTGATGGAAACGCCACGGAGTTGTGGAATGCTGAGGGAGCGCAAGTCATTGGGGGACCAGCAATCTCCCACGATGGCACTTATATCGCCTTTTCGGTACGACAACACGGGCGAACGCTGCTATACGTAATGCACGCTGACGGCACGAACGCGCGGATCGTGGCTGATTCGCTCGACCTACAGGGTGCGCCCGCATGGGCGCCGGATGGCCAATCGATCCTCTCGGCGGCCAACGATCACGGCGTCCCACATCTCTTCAGGTTACCCGTGGATGGTCACTCTCCCACATCCTTTCTCCCGGAGTACTCGGTCGATCCCACATGGGACCCCGACGGGCGCTTCGTCGTCTACTCGGGAGCCGATATCGGCACCACGTTTTCGGTGAAAGCCGTAACCGCCGACGGCGCACCGCATCCCTTGCCGGCCCTGAGTCTGACTCGGGGGGCACGACACCTGGCTTTCCTGCCCGGTGGACCAGAACTCGTGCTCCTGCGAGGAGAGATTCAACATAAGAATCTCTGGCTCATCAATCTGGAGACGGGTACCGAGCGACAGTTGACCAACTTCGCTCCCGAATTCGAAATTCGAGACTTCGACGTCTCCCCAGACGGGCGCGAACTTGTCGTCGAACGAGTGCAGGAACGCTCGGATGTGGTTCTGCTTGACCTGCCACGTTAATCAGACTTCAGCCTGAATGGACGCGCGCGAAAAAGCGAATTTGGCAGATTCCGACCGGGGCTTAATACCTGTTTAGTTCTCTCCCCGCTTGCGGAGGAAGGCTGGAATCTCCAGATCGTCAGCATCGTAGTTGATATTCACGCTGCTGCTGACGGTATCGATCACGGCCGGTTCATCGGGAAGAACGTCAGCGCCCTTGATCAACGACGCGTAAGTCGATTCGGCTTCGCGCGAATAGGCCGAAGCGTCAGCGCGAGCCTCCTCGACCGGTTCGGCATGACGCACGACTTCGGAGCCCAGCTCAAGGTCGTCGATACTGTCGGGAATATAGGGCGCATTGCGCGGACGCTCGTTGATGCGCGGCTCAACCGCCCCTTTGGCCGGCGACGGCATCGCATCCGGCTCGCGCACCGACGGGACCTGATACGTCGCGGTTGCGGCGCGGGCGTTGAGCACCGCGCTGGCAGCGGTGTTGGCGTGTTCGCGGTTGCGTGGCGTTTCGCGGAAACCGGTCGCGATGACGGTGATCTTGACTTCGTCGTTCATCTTCTCGTCGAGCACGGCTCCGAAGATGATGTTGGCGTCTTCGTGAGCGGCGCTCTGGATGATGGTCGAGGCCTCGTTGACCTCGGCCAGCCGCAACGAGCTGGAACCGGTGACGTTGATGAGGATGCCACGCGCGCCGTCGATAGCTCCGGCTTCGAGCAGCGGCGATGCAATGGCTGCCTGCGCGGCCGCGGTCGCGCGGTTCTCGCCGCGAGCGGTCGCTGTGCCCATCACGGCGTATCCCATCCCCGCCATGATGGTCTTCACGTCGGCAAAGTCGCGGTTGATGATGCCCGGTATGGTGATGATGTCCGAGATGCCCTGCACCGCCTGACGAAGAATGTCGTCGGCCACGCGGAACGACTCAAAGAAGCCGGCGTCTTTGGCGACGGCGAGTAGCTTCTCGTTGGGGATGACGATGGTAGTGTCAACGGAGTCGATGAGCTCCTGCAGGCCGCGCTCGGCCTGGTTCTGGCGGCGCTTGCCTTCGAAGGCGAAGGGCTTGGTCACGACGGCAACGGTGAGCGCTCCCATCTCGCTGGCCAGCGAAGCGATGATGGGGGCCGCGCCGGTGCCGGTGCCTCCGCCGAGGCCGGTGGTGACGAACACCATGTCGGCGCCTTCGAGGGCTTCGATGATCTTGTCGGCGTCTTCGAGGGCGGCCTTGCGGCCTACGTCAGGATTGGCCCCGGCGCCGAGTCCGTTGGTCAGCTTGACGCCGAGCTGGATCTTTACCGGCGCGTGCGAGAGCTTGAGCGCCTGGAGATCGGTATTGGCGACCACGAATTCCACGCCCTCGAGATGCGACTCGATCATGCGGTTGACGGCATTGCCGCCGCCTCCGCCGACGCCGATGACCTTGATCTTGGCGCTGTTGAGCGTCTCTTCGTTGAAGTGAATGCGGATGTCGCTGCTGGGCTGAGCTTTTTCGCCAAAATCTTCGATCATGGTTACCTCGGTGCGCCGTAAGGGCGCGGGTGAAATTCCGATCTAAGCGCCGCGAAAAGCAGATCCCTCGCTTCGCTCGTGATGACAACTAAACATTTTGTCTCGCAAACAGAGCCTTGAGCCGGGCGCCAAATCCGCGGTCGCTGATGCCGCGTGCCTGGCGTGAGCGGTGTCCGTAGAGCACCAGGCCGATCGCGGTGGAGAATTCTGGCTCCAATAGATTTGAGGGCAGCTTGGCAATGGGCACCGGATAACCGAGGCGCGCCGGGCGGCGGAGAACATCTTCCGCCGAATCGACCAGAGCGTTTAAGCGCGCGCCACCACCGGTGAACACCACGCCCGCGCCAAGCAACTCGTAAACGCCCGCCTGGCGAAGGTGGTCGCGCAAGAGTTCCATTAATTCGCGCGCGCGGGGCTCGAGAATCTCGCCCAGCATACGTTGCTGCATGAGGCGCGAAGGACGGTCGCCCACCGAAGGCACTTCGATTTCGTTGCCTTCGGGGATGCGCGTCACGATTGCGCAGCCGAACATCTTCTTGATGTTTTCGGCGTCGGGAATGGGAGTGCGAAAACCGACCGCAACGTCGTTGGTGAAATGGTCGCCGCCGAGAGGCACCGCTCCGGTGTGGATCACGACTCCTTCGTAGAAGACGATCAGGTCGGTGGATCCCGCGCCAATGTCGGCGAGGCAGATGCCTAACTCGCGCTCGTCGGTCTGAAGGACGGAGTCGGCACAGGCGAGCGCTTCGAAGACGGTGTCGTCCACGTGAATGCCGGCGCGGTTGGTCGCGGTCACGACGTTTTGAGCAGCGGTGCCGCTGGCCGTCACCACATGCACGCGGACCTCAACCTTTTTTCCCATGAGTCCGGCAGGGTCGTGGACGCCGGGCTGGCCGTCGAGGATGAATTCCTGGGGAAGCAGATGCAACGGCTCACGATCTTCGGGCAACGGGATGCTGCGCGCTTTTTCGACCGCTGCGCGAACGTCGTCGCGGCTGATCTCGCGGGAGCGCGAGCCGAGCGAAATGCCGCCGTGACTGTTAACTCCTCGAATATGGGAACCAGCGACGCCGACAATGGCATGCTCAACCGGAGCCTGCGCGACGTTCTCGGCTTCCTCGACCGCTTTCTTGATGGAGGCGACTGCCTTGTCGAGATCGGCGATCACGCCTTTGCGCATGCCGCGCGAGTCGGAGATGCCGTGGCCACGATAGCGAAGGGCGTACTCATTGACTTCGGCGACGATCACACAGGTCTTCGCGCTTCCGATGTCAATCACAGTAAGTAAGTTTTCGGTTTGACTTCCCATTGTGTCCTAATGCTTCTTTGACTTCTTCGCCGATGGCGACTTTTTCGCGAGCGACTCTGGATCAGCGGGCGGCGTGTTCTCGGCCGTGGTGTTCGGCGATGCCGCCGCTCCCTTTGCGTGCGCAGCCGACGAATCGGGATTGACGATCGCCTGTCCCTCGAAACGCAAATCGAGGGATTCGAGTGGACTGTACTGCGAGCGCCACTCCTGTACGTGCGCCATATAAAGCTGAAAAGGCCCGAGAAAATTGGGCGCGCGCAGGTGAATCAGTACAGCGCCCTTCGGATCCGATACCGTGACCTTCACGTCATCGGGATCGGAGACATTTACCTCGCTCAGATCACGCGAATAGTGCGCCCCGGTAGAGTCGAGCTGCTTCACCAGCTCGCTGTAGATTTTCATGCGTGGGACACGGGTCGAGAGTGGTTCGCTGTCGTTCATGCCGAGGATTACAGGGAAAGAAAAGGTAGTTTGCGCGCCCGGAGGCATGTCCATGATCACGCCGTGAGCATCGATGAGGGCGACGCGTCCGTTGACTTCAACGAATGCCACCGGCGTCCGCTCATGGAGTTCGATGCGAAGCCGGTTAGGCAAAAGGCGCATCACGGAAGCCGACTCGACCCAGGAAATGTCTTCGAGCTGCTTCTTCTGTTCCGCCAGGGAAACGAAGAAGATATTGCGATCGATATCGCCACCCAGGGTTTCGAGGATCTGCGCGCGAGTCACATTGTGGTTACCGAGAATGTCGATGTTGTCACTGGAGTCCACGCGAAAGCGCCAGGACTGAGTACCGTAACGATAGAGAGAGACAACAACCAATCCAATTGCGCCAACCACCAGCAGCACAACCATGAGCAGCTTGACGCGATCAGCGGCCTTGCGCGGCAGGGCTCCGCGACGCACCGGCACACGCTTTTGACCGCGTAGAAACGGAGACTCGCCCTCTTCCTCGAGGTCGAGCATACGGGCATCGAGCGGCGAGTCTTCGTACGAGCGCGAAGAAGCGCGCGGCTCAGCTACCGCGTCGAAATCCTCCTCCGGCAATGTGGAAGCGGTTTTCCGCGCCATGAAGACCGAGAAACTGCCGAAAACGTCGGCTATTCGCCTCACTATATCCGGTTTTGTCGGCAGCGCGGAGAGGCATTTTGTAGGTTTTCTGTGGATGTACTGCATTTGAAAACAGGTCGCCGTGCATCGCCGAGTAAGAAAGGCGGGATTAACGTGAGGGCAGCGATTTTCCAACGCTCGCAGGACTGATCGGATCCAGTGCCGATGAACCATGAGAGTAAATACACAGCGACAGACCGGCTCGCCATCGTACACAATACGAAGTCATGCGAACCGGAGAGTTAGCTCGTCGCGCAGGAGTGAATATCGAGACCTTACGCTTTTACGAGCGTCAGAAGCTCTTGCAGGAACCCTCGCGGACGGCAGGGGGATATCGCGACTACAGCGAACACGACTTGGAGACGGTTTGCTTCATCCGGCAGTGTCAGCATCTCGGTTTCACACTGAGGGAAATTGGACAACTAGAACAATTGCATCGGGCGTTTCCGGGGTCTGCTGTCACCGGAAAACCGAAGACGGCCGAGGTGGCGAAGTTTCTGCGCATGTCAGAAGAGCGCCTGAGGACCATCGACCAGAAAATCAAGGCGTTGCAGACGATGCGCGCCGAGCTGTCGCGGCTGGCGCGGGAATTGGGGAAAACCGAGGGGCTGGTATGCCCGGCACCGCGCAAATGAGCCTGACTCTCCAGCAGTTCGTCCCAAGCGCAGCATAAGGACTTGACTCCGTACCTTAGTACAGGGTTGACAATACCTCCGTGGTGGCCCGTGAGTCCGCCAATGGAGGTGAAAATGCCCAATTCCGACTTCCGAAAAATTGGCCGCTGGATGCTGGTGTTCACAGTGCTCGCGGCGCTCAGCCTGGCAGCGGCCCTTACGGTTGGCCGCCGATCCATGCGCATGTCGTCGGCGATGGCGGCGAGTGCACACCCGACCGCGTTCGCCGAGCTGGCGCCTGGAAGCAAAACCCAGGCGGTGGTTGAGATTACTGCCGTTGATGCGAATGGCAACGCCGAGGGAAAGTTGCTCGATCGCGAAAGTGAAGATCTGTACCAGCGAACCAGGACATCAGTGGGGATCAAGTTTAGCGATGCGACTCCGGTGGTGATGGGCAAGCTTGGCGATGTGCATGCCGGTGCGGTGGTGCACGTTAAAGGCACGATCGGGAACGATCACAGAATCACGGCGGAACAGATCGTGGTCCTCACCGGCTACGTCAAGGTGCAGTAATGACATATTTCCCCGGTGCGTTCGCCGGATGGCTGGGCGTGATCTTCCTCGGCGCGGTGGCGCTGCTTCCCTACTTGCTGCGGCGTTCGCTGATCAGTGTGAAGTTGGGGATTTCGTTGCCGTCGGATCAGCCGTATCTGCGGCGCATGTGGCCGCACTACTGGCTGGCGTATGCGGCCACAGCGCTGTCGTTCGCGCACGCGTGGGGAGCAATGAGCCGGGGAAGGATGATTCGAACCAGCAGCGCTGGTTTGTATCTGGCAACGCTAGCGTTGGTGCTGCTGTTTCTGCAGGTGTTCCAGGGGTTGACGCTACAGCAGAAGGTTTTGCCGGAACGAAGCTCAATCCGGAGTTGGCATTTCTGGACCATGGCGGGCGTCATGGCCCTGATGGCTGCGCATGTATGGTTGAATGGGTGATCGCTCAGGAGTACGCCCTCACAAAGGATTTTGTGGCCACTTAATCACGCCCAGGTGTGACCCATGCCCTTTCACAACCTCGTCGCCGGTAGGTAAACCTGAGCTGTGAGGCAGGGGATGAGTGTCTCTGCCGGCCCCCTATCCCCTATGCGAGATCAGGGCGGTTCCTTTGTGGCTCTTTGACAAATTGTTTCCAGCGATGCGGCTAGTGAAATTCCTCACCCAGCGCGGGGGAGTTGCTCTAACCTCATGAAAAATAAGGCATATTGGCTTTGACATACATACATTACATACTTGTATGACTTGTAGGGCCAATTCTGAGTCATACTTTACATACTTGTATGACAATGACTAGCGAAGAATAGACGAAGATTGCTACGCTAAGTCCAATGATTGCAGATCAATCGTTGTAACTATATTTACTTTCATTGACTTAGAAACAAGTTACAGCTAAGTGATTGATTCTAAACAATCGCGGAACACAAAGTCGCGGTGATGCATATGGTGCTGTTCCGGAGTCGACGCTACCTGAAACAACGGTGGTAGAGCCGCGCTTTAGCGCGGCGTCATCGCGTTCTTTTGAAGATTGAGCCGGGTTTTAACCCGGCGGCACATCGAGCCGCCCGACGGATACACCAACCCGGGAAATGCTCTAGAAAGGAAAGTCTCGGTTACCGGGCCACTGAGGTTTCTAGTTGTTCCAGGACCATCGGACCAATCTGGGACACGGTGCCGGCGCCGAGAGTGAGCACCAGGTCGCCAGGCTGCGCGGACTTCCCTGCCCGTTCGGCAGCCTCGGCGAATGAGGCAACGTAGGTCGCATGGTTCTTGCCATCCCTGGCTATTCGCTTGGCCAGAAGCTCGCCGGTTACGCCGGGGATCGGCGTCTCGCTCGCGGCATAGATATCGAGAACGGTTACCGTGTCGGCGTCGCTGAATGCCGTGGCGAACTCGTTGAGTAGCAATTGCGTACGGGTGTAGCGATGCGGCTGAAAGATGACATGAATGCGACGGAATCCACATTGGCGCGCCGCAGCCAACGTGGCGCGAATTTCGGTGGGATGGTGTCCGTAGTCGTCGATGACGGTTATGCCGTTGGCGCGGCCCTTGAGTTGGAAGCGGCGATCAACCCCGTTGTAATTGGCCAGGCCATCGCGAATCTTGTCGACGGCAATGTCCAGGCCGATACCCACGGCGATGGCAGCAGTCGCATTGCGGACGTTGTGCTCTCCCGGAACCTGCAGTTGAAACTCGCCCAGATCGCGGTCGTGATACCGCACGCGAAAGGCGGTCGATGCGAGGTGACCCGCCCCAGCAATGCCCCAGCGCATGTCGGTGATAAGAAAATCCGAGCGTTCACGCGTGCCGTAGGTGACGATACGGCGACGGACCAGGGGCAGCAACCGCTGCAGGTCGTCGTTGTCATTGCAAGCAACCACCATCCCGTAGAACGGAACGTGGTCGAGGAAGTCGATGAAGGTATGTTCGACGTCGGCCATGTCGCGGTAGCAGTCCATGTGCTCGCGATCGATGTTGGTGACCACGGCGAGAATCGGCCATAGCTTGAGGAACGAGCGGTCACTCTCATCGGCCTCGGCGACGAAGTATTCGGACTTTCCCACGCGCGCATTGGAGCCCATAGCATCGACGCGCCCGCCGATAACGACCGTGGGATCGAGGCCACCCGCGGCCAGAACCGCGGCCACCATGGAGGTTGTGGTGGTTTTACCGTGCATGCCGGCGATAGCGATGCCGTATTTCAGGCGCATTAGCTCGGCCAGCATTTCTGCGCGGGGAATCACCGGTATGTGGCCGGCGTGGGCGGCGGCGACTTCCGGGTTGTCGCGAGCGATGGCGGAACTGGTGACTACGACTTCGGCGCCGGCGAGGTTCTCGGCGCGATGGCCCTCGAATGTGAGCGCGCCCAAAGAAGCCAGGCGATGGGTGATGGCAGATGCCTTGAGGTCGGAGCCGGAAACTTTGTAGCCGAGGTTGAGCAGCACCTCGGCAATGCCACTCATGCCGATGCCACCGATGCCCACGAAATGAATACGCTGGATTTTGGCAAACATGAATCAGTAGCCGCTGCCAGTAGCCAGTCGCCACTTGGCAGGGAATGACTAGGCTACATCGTGGGGGCGCGGGACGCCAGAGATACGGGCTGCGAGGGCAGCGATCTCAGCTGCGGCATCAGGATGGGAGAGCTTGCGCGCAGCAGTGCTCATTTGCGCGAGACGGGCGCGGTTGCCGAGCAGCGAGGCAACTTCTTGTGCCAGCCGTTCGCCTGTGAGTTCGGATTGCGGCAGCAGTATGGCGGCGCCGGCTTCAGCTAAGGTCTCGGCATTGTGGCGCTGGTGGTCATCCGCCGCGGTGGGCAAGGGCACGAAAATCGCTGGCTTTCCTGCCGCAGTGATTTCGGCGACGGTGCTGGCCCCTGAGCGGCAGAGTAGCAGGTCGGCGCGGGCGAAGGCGGCGGGCATGTCGTCGATGAAGGGCGAAACCTCGGCGGAGATACCTGCAATCTTGGCGGCGGCCTGCACTTCTTCGTAATCCTTTTCGCCCGTCTGGTGGATGACGTGGATCGCAGGCGTCGACAGCGCCAGTATCGGGAGGGCTTGCATTACGGCCATGTTGATGGCGTGCGCGCCCTGACTACCACCGAAGACGAGCAGAGTCGGCGGGGCATCTGGTGAGCGTACGGGTAAATGAAAAAACTCACGTCGTACAGGAACGCCAGTGACGACGGCATTGCGGAAATAGCGCTGCGTTACCGGGAAGTGTACCGCCGCTGCCTTAACTATCGGCGCGACCAGGCGATTGGCGATTCCGGGGACGACGTTGGGTTCGAAAGCCAGCATGGGAAGGTTCATAAGGCCCCCTGCCAGCATGGAAGGGCCGGATGCGTAGCCGCCGACGCCGATCATCACATCGGGCCGGAAGTCCGAGATCATCCGGGATGACTGCACCACTGCGCGCGGCAGGTCGAAGAGGGTCTTCAACCGCGTCTCAAGATCGACGCGGTTGAGCGCGCCGACGGTGATAAGTTCGAGCTGAAAACCGGCGGCGGGAACGAGTCGAGTCTCGATGCCGCGTGCTGTTCCGATGAAGAGAACCTCCGCTTGGTAACAGGACTTGAGTTCCTGCGCGATGGCGAGGGCGGGAATCACGTGTCCGCCGGTGCCTCCGCCAGCGATGATTACGCGCATCGGCTAGTCGGTCTGCTGCGTGATGTTCAGCAGAATTCCCACGCTGGCGAGAGTTATGAAGAGCGATGAGCCGCCATAGGAGATGAAAGGCAGCGGAATTCCCTTGGTCGGCATCATGCCGAGCACCACACTTATGTTGATGAGCGCCTGCACTACGACCATGGCGGTGATGCCGGTGGCGAGGAAGCGAGCGAAGGGATCTTCGGTGCGGAGGGCAACGCGAATGCCTCGATAAAGGAAGATGGCGAAAAGAATGGCGACCAGCGACGCTCCCCACAGACCCAGTTCTTCGCCGATGTTGGCGTAGATGAAATCGGTATGTGGCTCAGGCAGGTAGAAGAGCTTTTGCTTGCCTTCCATCAGGCCGACACCCATCAGGCCGCCGGTGCTGACCGCGATCATCGACTGAATGATGTGGAAGCCGTGACCTTGTGCGTCGCTCCAGGGATCGAGAAAGGCGATGATGCGATGCCAGCGCCAAGGCACACGCACAATGAGGAAGTAGAGTGGCACCAAAGACGCGGCGAAGCTGTAGGCGAGATAGCGCATCTTCATTCCCGCGACGTAGAGCACAGATGCGGTGATGGCCATGCAGGCGACGGCCGTCCCGAGGTCAGGCTCTTTCACGATCAACAGCGCCAGGAGGACGCTGGGCGCGGCGGCGGGGAGCAAGACGTGTTTCCAATCGGAAATCTGCTGCCAGCGCGACTCCAAAAAATACGCGAGGTAGAGAATGATCGCCGGCTTCGCAAGTTCGGAGGGCTGGAATGAGAGCGGACCAGCTTTGATCCATCGGTGCGTATTGTGGGAGTCGTGAAAGGCAAATACCGCGATCAAAAGCAGCGACGTAAGGCCCAAAAATGTGAACACGACTGTTGAGCGCCGATATTGCTTGTAGTCGATGTGCATGACCACGAGCATGGCGGCGAGTCCGGCGGCGGCCCAGGCGAGTTGGCGCAGCAGGAAACCATAGGACGAACCGAAGCGCTCCTTGGCCATGACGGCGGAGGCGCTAAACACCATGATGAGTCCGATGAAGACCAGCAGCAGCACCACGGTGAACAGCCATTTGTCGACGCTGACGCGCTTGGCCATTAGTCGTCACCTCCGGCGCGACGGCCGCCTGCATGCTGCAACTCCCGGGATTCGATTTGCTTGACCAAGTCTTTGAAGACGCGGCCGCGATGTTCGTAGCTGACGAACTGGTCGAAGCTGGCACAGGCCGGGGCGAGCAGCACGATGTCTCCCGGCGTTGCCGATTCGGCGGCGCGGCGGACCGCGTTGTCGAGCGTACCGACGCTGACAACTTGAGTGCCCTTAATCTGCGATTCGATTTTGGGAGCAGCGGCACCGATGGTGTACACGCGCTTGACTCGCTGCGCCAATAGCGGGCTCAGCACGCTGTAGTCGCTGCCCTTGTCTTTTCCGCCGAGAATGAGATGAACGCCCGCGGGGAACGATTCCAGCGCCTTGATTGTGGCGTCGACATTGGTTGCCTTGGAGTCGTTGTAGTACGCGACGCCGCGGATGGTGGCGACGTATTCCAGCCGGTGCTCGACCGCCTTGAAATTCGCGACCGCGCGGCGGATGCTTGCGGGATCGACGCCGGCCAGCAAGCTCGCGCATACTGCGGCGAGAACGTTCTCGAGGTTGTGGGCCCCTTTGAGCGCGATCTCCGACACAGGCATGACGATCTGCTCGTTGTCGGCGTCGTGCCATACGATGTTTTCGTTGCGAACGAAGGCTCCATGCTCCACCAAGTGTTGGCGGCTGAACCAATACACCGGGGCTTTCGTCTTTCCAGCCATGGCGACGCAGCTGGGATCGTCGGCATTTAACACCGCGAAATCGCTGCTGGTCTGGTTCTCGAAGATGCGCGTCTTAGCGGCGACGTAGTTTTCAAACGTGTGATAACGGTCGAGGTGGTCGGGCGTGACGTTGAGGACAACGGCGATCTTCGGACGGAAGGTCTCGATGGTCTCCAACTGGAAGCTGCTGACCTCAAGAACGATCCACGTGTCGTCGGTCGCAGTCTCAACGAAGC
>Ga0210383_10004423_pt1 | contig 12483 bp, 8 predicted proteins | sample IncBWC14OmetaG_FD_160072 | JGI IMG/M metagenome (GOLD analysis project Ga0210383, IMG submission 160072) | Forest soil microbial communities from Barre Woods Harvard Forest LTER site, Petersham, Massachusetts, United States - Inc-BW-C-14-O ...
CCCCGGGCGGCCTGCCCGCGAAAATCAATTCGCCGAGCGGTCTCGCATTGCTCTCGGCGGGCAGCTCGGTATCGCTTGCCGTCGTCGATTCCTTCGAACACGCGGTCTTGCGCGTCGACTTGCCGTAGATGCGATAATCGCCGGACGGAGCGGCCCCGCGGCCGGGTGCGGGGTATCATGGACAGGCGATATCATCCGATTTTGCGCGACGGCAACCGCTTCACGCTGCTCAGCGACGGGCGTGATTTCTTCTCCCATATGCTGGCGGCGATCGACGCCAGCCGACTGTACGTGCTCGCCGAGTTCTATCTGGTCGAGTCGGGCCGGGTCATGGACGACTTCATCGCCGCATTCGCCCGCGCCACGCAGCGCAACGTCCGCGTCCGTGCGATGTTCGATGCATTCGGCGCGCGCGGATTGAGCGAGGCGGACAGGTCCCGCTTGAGAGCCGCGCAGGTCGACCTGGTGTTTTTCAATACCCCGCGCTGGCGAACTTTTCCCCGCTTATTTTTGCGCGATCATCGCAAGCTCTTGCTCATCGACGGCGCCGTTGGCTTTACCGGCGGTACGGGGCTTGCGGACATGTTCAGTCCGGATGCGCGGCCGGACAGCTATTGGTTGGACTGCATCGTGGAAATGGCCGGGCCGGTTCTGGACGATTGGCACCGGCTCTTTGCACGGACTTGGTGGCGCAGCACGCGCCGCGAGCTCGATGTCGACATGCGTTCGGGCGAGGTGCACAAGCCGGGAGAACGCGGCGGCGTCGCCGCCAGCAGTGGACCGGGGCCCAATCAGCTCGAGCGTTCGGTGAGAAATCACGTACGCCGGGCTAGAACCCGGGTGTGGATTGCCACCGCCTATTTCTGGCCGTCGAATCGATTGCGCCGCGCCCTGCGGCGCGCGGCGCGCCGCGGCGTGGATGTACGGCTGCTGCTGCCGGGTCCCCATACCGATGCTCCGGCGGCTCGCGGTGCCGCCCGTCTGTTCTACGCGCGGCTTCTTTCGAGCGGTGTGGTGATTTACGAGTACCAGCCGACCTTCCTGCATAGCAAGCTCGTCTTGTGCGACGGCTGGGCATCGATCGGCTCGAGCAATTTGGATCGATGGGGCGTGTTGTGGAACCTGGAGGCGAACCAGGAGATCGAATCGCCCGCCTTCGCCCGCCAGGCCGAAGACATGCTCGCCAAAGCGTGTGATCGAAGCGTCGTATTGCGCGACGCGCGCGACGTCCAACACGGCTGGAGCGTGCCGTTCTGGCTGCTGATCGCGAGAGCGATTTTGGCGTGGAGTACGCGGGCGGTGGCGCGGCTTCGGCGCTGATGCTCGCATGACTGACTTGCTGCGCCAACCCCGCGGATTTGCCCGCGCCCCGAGTCGATTTTGGTTGCGCAATGCGCCTCGATTGATGGTGGGATATCTGGCCTGGCTCAATCGCCGGCGGGACCATCCACGACGTTATCTGCTGCTCGCGCTCGCCCTGATCGCGGCCTGGGCGATCATCGCGGCACTATTGTTCGTCACTGTGCGGCCGGCCACGGCAGCTGCGCTGGCGTGGATGCATCGGCATCAGTTATTCCTTGCTGGACTCTCGGCATGCATAACGGCAGCTCTGGTTGCGCGCCGCCACGCGGCGCAGCGGAGCGAGGCGCCTCGGTCGTGGCTGGCGGCTCTGCCTGCTCGGCGGGCGGCAGCTCGATGGGAAGCATTGGCGATCGCGGCGGCACCGGCGCTTGGCGCAATAGGCATCATGGCGGCGGCCGGCGGCACGGCCTGGATGACGGCGCTGTTCGCTTCCGATCCCGCGCCGCTCGCGCTGGCGTCGACAATGGTTGCGGTAACGGGGGGTGTCGTCGTGGGGGCGATGACCGGCTACTGGGTGCCCGTGCCGAAGCCAATCGAAGTGCCGCCGGGATCGCGCTATGTTCCGCGCCCTCGCGGGCTGGGCGCGAGCCCTCCGGCACCCTCGCTGTCCGCGCTCGGCCAATGGCCGGTTCGTCAGATGTTTGCGAGCGCGCGGCCGAAAGCCGTTAGCCGGGCGGTGCTGCCGATTCTGTTGATGATGCCGCTCGGATCCACGGCAGACGCGGCCATGTTGGTGATGGCAATGTCCGCGGTACTGGGGGCGGTGTTGCTGCTGGTCTCGGCCATTATCCGTGTCAGCAAGGAGAGCTGCCGCTGGCTGCAGCCATTGCCGCTGCCGCGTGCCCTGCTGGCTCGCCATCTGCTGATACGGCCGCTGGCGGTGATCGCGGCTTTGGCGCTGACCGCAGCGTGGCTCGTTTGGGTCATGGGATTGCCGCGGTGAGCGGCCGCAACCTGGAGATTCGGGGTCTTCGCGCCGGGTACGGCACGCGCGTGATCATCGAAGAGATTTCCCTCGCGCTCGAGGCCGGCGAATGGTTTGCGCTGATGGGGCCGAACGGCAGCGGCAAGCCCACCCTGCTCGACTGCGTCGTGGGCCGGCTGGCCGTCGCCCGCGGCGACGTGCGCATCGCGGGTTGTTCGCTCAGCGAAGATCCGCTCGGCGCGAAACGGCAGCTGGGCTATGCGTGCGCGCCGGAAAGTCTGCCGGGTCTCCTGACCGCCCGCCAGTGTCTGGAGGTACACGCCGGCGCGAAGAGTCTCTCAACCGTCGATGCAGAGCTGCTGCAGCTCGCCGATGAGTTGCAGTTCCTACCGTATCTCGAGTCATTCGTCGACACGCTGTCGCTGGGCACGCGTCAAAAGCTGTCGATACTCCTCTGCCTGCTCGGCGATCCGAAACTGATCGTTCTGGACGAGGCTTTCAACGCGCTGGATCCAAGGAGTGCGCTGGTTCTGAAGCGCCACCTGCGTCTGCGCCTCGAGCGCAGTGGAGCTGCCGTGCTGATGGCGACGCATGCCTTGGACATCGTCGAGCATCATGCGGACCGGGCGGCCCTACTGATGGATGGCCGAATTCAGCGGGAATGGCGGCAACCGGAAATCGCGGAACTGCGGCTGAAAGGCGCAGGATTCGAAGCGGCGCTCGCGCAATCCATGCCGCAATGAAGCGTATCATTGCGCGCTCCAATGACTAGCTGCGAGAGACCTAGAATGGCGAACAACAAGAATTCGAGTGTGAATCATGGGACGGGCGGCGCGCGCGGGCGGATCCTCGCCGGTATCGCCGGTATCGCCGGTATCGCCGTCACCGCCGGCGCAATGGCGTCGGCGACGAGCGCCGCGGCGGCGGAGCCGCCTGCTGCGGCGGATTCCTCCACGGGACGACTGGTGCATCGCTATTTGCAAGTGGCGATCGCACCGACTGGGACTTATGTGGCGTCGGTGGAGGGTGATTCGCCGCGCGGGGGCTACCATCCGGAGTTACGCGATCTCGTCATTCGCCGCGTCGCGGACGGCACCGAGACCCGCGTTACGCTGCCATGCGGCCGGGTGCCGCAGTGCTGGCCGGCCTCGCCCGCATGGAGTCCCGACGGCAAGCACTTGAGCTTCGCGCTGCGCGCGCCGCGCAGTCATGCGTACGCGGTCTATGATGTCGCCCCGAACGGGACGGGTTTGACGCAGCGGCTCGCGTTCAGCGGCACCCTCACCGATTTGAAGTACGGCAGCGACGGCACGCTCGCCATGCTCGCGATTGAGAATGCCCGCAAGGAGGTCGGTGCCACGGAGGCCGGCGCGGCGATTGCCGGCGACCTCGATGCGGCGCCCGCGGAGCAGCGGATCGCCGAACTCACTGACGGGTCCCTGCGATGGGCTTCACCGGCGAATCTGTTCGTCTATGAATACGATTGGCGCCCGGCCGGCGCCGGCTTCGTGGGCACGGCTGCGCCCGGCGACGGCGACAATAACTGGTGGACCGCCAAGCTGTACGCCTTTGCGCCCGATGGGCAGGCGCGGATGCTGTACACCCCCGCCGACATTCGGCAGCAACTCGCCGATCCGAAGGTGTCGCACGACGGCAAGACCGTGGCCTTCATTGCCGGAATCATGAGCGATTTCGGTTCGACCGGCGGCGACGTGTATACGATGGCGCTCGACGGCGGGGCTGCGCTCAACGTGACGCCGGGCATTCAAGCCTCTGCGACATCGCTCGCATGGAGCTGCCGCGGAAACCTACGTGCCGCGCTGCTCGCGGGCGATCAGGACCAGATCGTGGAGTTCGGCGCCGGCCATGCGGCGGCTTCGCCGCACATTCTATGGAGCGGCACCGAATCGCTGAATGGCAAGGACGCCGGTGCGTCCTGGTCCTGCCCGTCGGAGACATTGGCGGCCGAGTATGAAACTTTCACCGCCGCGCCCGAGATCCGCGTCGGCCGCATGGGCCACTGGCGCGATCTTACGCATGTGAATGCCGGTCTGAGCGCGCCGTTCGAGGTTAGAAGTCTCACCTGGCGAAATGAGGGACTCGACGTGCAAGGCTGGCTGTTGATGCCGCTGCACGCCGGCGGCAAGATCCCCATGGTGACCGATGTGCATGGCGGGCCGGCGGCGGCCTCGCGTCCGGAATTCACCGGGCCGGGACTACGCGCGACGCTGATCGAGCGGGGTTGGGCGGTTTTTTATCCGAACCCGCGCGGCAGCTTCGGGCAGGGAGAACGCTTTGCCGCCGCCAATATCCGCGATTTCGGCTACGGCGACCTGCGCGACGTGCTCACCGGCATCGATACGGCGCTACACGCCGCGCCCATCGACGAGGCGCGGCTCGGCCTGACCGGTGGCAGCTATGGCGGCTTCATGACCATGTGGGCGGTTACGCAGACGAACCGCTTCAAGGCGGCGGTTGCCGCGGCGGGCTTGAGCAACTGGCAGTCGTATTACGGCGAGAACGGCATCGATGAGTGGATGCTGCCCTACTTCGGCAGCTCGGTGTACGACGATCCGGCGGTGTATGCGCGCTCCTCGGCGATCAACTACATCAAGAACGTGCACACGCCCACATTCGCGTACGTGGGAGAGCGCGATATCGAATGCCCTGCGCCGCAGACCCAGGAATTCTGGCACGCGCTCAAGGCCGAGGGCGTGCCGACTGCGGTCATGATCTACCCCGGCGAGGGCCACGGCCTCCGCGATCCAAAAAACTCGCAGGATGCGCTCGAGCGCACCGTCGCTTGGTTCGACAAATACTTGAAATAATGCCGGCGCGCAGCGTCTGCGAAGGCCGCAGGATCACTCGTCAACAGCCTCGCAGCTGATGTTGACGTTCGTGACGTTGGCGGAGCCGATGGTTCCCGACCCGTTGCCGACGCTGCATGTCTCGCCTGCCGGCGGTGTATGCACCGCCACCGAGTATGCCGCGCCGGCGGCAAGCGGCGTCGCGAACACGAAGTTCTCGCTGGTGGCGTTGCTCGTGTTCGTCAACGTCAGCGCGTCGCCGCCATTGTCCAGGAGCGTAATGGAGGTCCCGCTCGGAAACCCGGTGATTGTGCCGCCGACGGTAAAGGTCGACGCCGCAACCGGTGTCACCACAATGGTCAGGTTCGCCACCGCCGGAGTCGTGCCCGCGGGACCCTGGCAGCTCAGCGTATAAATCGTCGTGACGCTGGAGCCGACCGCCTGCGGGGGGGCCACGCCATAGTAGCTTGGGCTGAAGGTGGGAGGCAGGCCGCCCTGATTCAAACCGTTCGCTGTCGTCACGTCGGTCGGATCCGAGAGCGTGCAACCTGCGGCCATCACACCGCTCGAGACCCACGTCAGGTCCGCAACATTGCCGGTCGGGCTGTTGGTAATGCTGTAGGTATTGGTGTACGGGTTGGCGCTGCTGACAAGAGTGAGTCCGCCCGCCGTGAAGGAGGTGATCGTCGGCTGCGGATTACAGATGAGCGTCGCCGTCCCCTGGATGTTGCCGGGAGCGGTGGCCGTAATGGTCGCTGTGCCGCCGTTCGCCGATGCGACACAGGTCGCGACGCCGCTGCTCGGGTCCACCGTGGCAACGGTAATCGGCACGGAACTCCAGGCAACTTGGTTGGTAATATTCTGCGGGTTGCCCACGTTGTAGGTGCCGGTCGCGACAAATGCCTGTTGCGCACCGACGGCCGCCGACCCCGTCGGCGGCGACACTGCGATCGACTGCAGGACCGGCTGCGCGCTCACCGTCACCGTCGCCGCTGCGAGACCCTGTACGGTGGATCCGGCCGCGCCGCAGTCCAACGACGCCGTGTAGGTGCCGGGTGTCGTCAGGGGCCCCGTCGATACCGTACCGCTGCCTCCTCCCGTGAAGGGCATCGTCAACAACGTGCCCTGGCTCCCGGAAACCGTGCAGCTGGAAGGTGGATACGACAAGGGGTAGGTCGGCGTCGCAGGACCCCAAGTCAGCTGCAACGCCCCTCCGGTGGTGACCGTGGTCGGCGAAGCCGACAGCGTCACGCACGGCGGCACGTTCGTCGCCGGCCACGTCGTGTTCGGCACCTGCATCAGGAAATAGGCGTCGATCGTCAAGAACAGGTTCGCCAGCCGCCCATCGATCTCGCCCAGCGGATTATAGTTGCCGCTCGGCGGCGCGCCGGGCAGGAATGCGCTGTAATTGGCGCGGGCGAAGGCATCCGCCGAGGCGATCGAGTTGACGGCGCAGCTATAGCCATCGACCGCGTTGTTGTTGACCGCACTGTTGAAGTACGCCTCGCTCTGCAGCACGTAGCCCTGCAGTTCCATTGACACGTTGGTAGCGATGGTCGTCGCTGCCTGAATGGTCGCGAGCAGGTTGTTGAACTTGGTCGTCACGAAGCCGGGAAGGCCGCTGCCCTGCCCCGAGCCCAGGCCGCTCGGAGCCGCATTGAGCGCCAAGCCAAATGCCAGCATCGACGCCCCTTTGAGATTGCTGCCGCTGCTGTCGCAGAATCCGATGGTGTCGATGAAAAACGGCGTCGTCAGATCTTCGACGATCGTGCCCTCCACGTTCGGCAGGTCCGATCGCGGCGCCCAGGCCACCATCGGCAACTGCGGGAAAATCATCGGCACCTTCGGGCAGGTCAAGTCGTAGGGTCCGGGCAGCGGCACGGTGGGATCGAGCACCGTGGTGAAGAACACGTTGTTGGCATTCTCATCCACCGCGAGCGCGGTTCCCTCGATAACCTGGAAAGCCGCGCCGCTGCTGCCGGAATGGCCGCAGAGGAACGGCGGCAATACCGTATGCGGAAACCCCGGGCAATAGTTCGCGACGTCCAGCGTCCCGCCATTGCAACTCCAAATCCCGCCGACGATCTGCACCCGCGGATCGTTCGGGACCGAACACGTGGTGTCGAGTATTTGCGCATTCGTCAGGTTGGGATTGTTGACGGTCCCAGGTCCCGACAGCTGCAGCGTGAGCTGAGGGCCGATCGGACTGCAGGTGTTCGGCGCGATGCAATCGATCACCGGGGTGGAGCCCGACATCGTGACCGCGAGGCCGAACGGACCGTCCAGACCCTTGGCTATTTTCGCGAGCGGCGTCGTATTGGAGCGCCCCGCGGGAGGCGCGCCGTACTGCAGGATCTCGCCGCCGCTGAAGGTCAGCAGCTGTGCGACGAACGCGTACGGGACGTTCAAGTACGTGCCGACCTTGACCCTCTGCACATTCACGCCGAATCCGTCCGCAAAGTCCGGAATGAAAGCGTCCTGGCTCGAATCGAAGCGGATGAGACGGCCGTCGACCGTCGCGAACAGCAGGCTCACGCCTTTGGTCGTCGCATCCGGCGGCCAGATGTCCATGCCGAGCGGCAACGCATTCTTGCCCTTGAACTGCGCCAGAGTCACGGCGGTCGAACTCGGACCGCCAAGGGCTCTCGACGTCTGGATCACGCCGCTGATCGCCGCCTGAGAATAGACGATCACCCGGGCGTTGAACGAATCGCCGACGAGCACGAGCAGATCACCGGCATTCCAGGCGGGCGCCGCCGTACCGTCGGGCGTCGCCGCGGTGCCGGCCACCAACACCTCGGCGAGCGCGAGGGTCTTGACGCCGCCGAAGGTGTCGTCGATCAGGATGGGCGCGCCATAGTTGCCGGTGGTCGCGCTGTACGGCAGTACCCACAGCGACGGCGTTGGATCGGCCTTGGAGCTCGGCGAGATCACGTAAAGGTTCCCGCTCGGATCCACCGACAGGCCAACCGGATACGCGGGGCCGGAACCCTTCCCTTTGGCGGCCCAGTTGAAGATGACGCTCCCCGTACCGTAATTCGGACCCGAGTAGCGCACGATCTGGCCCTTGAGGATGTCAGAGGCAATGAGGTCGAGCGTGCCGGTATAGGAGTTGGGGACCCAGACGATTGAGTCGAACGCGCCGTGCTTGGCGCCGTCGCTGTTGAGCGGCGCCTGGGTGCCGCTGATCAGCGCCGAGTTCGGGTTGGGAGAAGTACTCGTGCTAAGTTTCAAATTGTAGATCGAATTGCCGATCGTATTCGCGGCCGTGACCTGGAGCGGCGGGCCCTGGTACGCGGTACCGTGTGCACTCGCCATTGCCAGAATTCCGGCGGTCGCAAGCACAATGTGGATCAACGAACGAGAAGTGCGCGACCGCGCCCCATCGCTCCGACGTCTCAAGGATTGGAATCGCATTACCCCTCCGTGACGTTCCTCTCAATGGGAACATCTCCCTTCGCGTCCGCACCGTGGGTTGCCCACGGCACGCTTCTTAGATTTATTCGCGCTCGGCCAGTGTCACATCAGTGCAGAGGTTCGGCGATTTCGAACAACCGTAGCACAGTTATTGTCGCGCTGACCACCACGGCAACCTTCGGATTTGTTCGTTGCAGGCAGATTATGTCACCTGCGCTCCGCAGGTTCCTGGAGGACACCGGCAAGCGGGAGCTTCGTGCCCGAGGAATCTGCAGTCGCCGTCGCCGGTGCGGACGGATTTCGGTGCCGTTCTCGCTTATGCAACTCGTCGACATAGCGGCGCGTCAGGGTTCGATACACGAATGGCGCGCCATTGTCTTGCCTCAAGATTTCGTAGCTATGGGTCAGCGCCGAGTCCGCCTCCGGGTAGCGGCCAAGTCCGGTGAGCGCGGCACCCTCGGCACTCTCGGCAATGGCCGTGCGCCAGTGGTCGGCAGAAAGCGCCTTGGTGTAGATGCCCTTGGCAGTCTGCGCCAATTCCAGAGCCTCCGGAAATTGACCCTCGGCATCCCTCAGGATCGCAAGCATCATCAGGCTGGATGCGACATCCGGTTGCCCATCGCCGAACAGCCGGCGCCGCATCGAGAGACCCTCCGCCAGGAAGCGATCGGCCTCGCCGAAGTTTCCAGCCATCGTCTGCCAGAAGCCCATCACATTGAGCGCGAACGCGATCGACGGATGATCGGGCGGATAAGCCTTGCGAAAGATCGCCAGTACTTCGCGAACGTTGGCGAGCGCGTCCTTCGACTCGCCGCGCTCGAACTGCAGCGAGGCGAGATTGAAAAGCGTGTGTCCGACCTCCGGATGGTCAGCGCCCAGCAGCTCGCGGCGCATGTCGAGCGACATTCGGTACAACCGCTCGGCCTCGGCGAAATCTCCTTTGTCCTGCAGGGTCGAGGCCAGGTTTTCGAGGCCGGTGGCGATCTCCGGATGCTTGTCGCCGAGCAGACGCCGGTTCATCGCAAGCGATTCCCGGAAGTACTTCTCCGTACCGTCAATATCGCCGGTCCGCTGCAGCAGCATTCCCATATCGCTGAGCACTTCGGCCAAATCCGGATGCGGCTCGTCGCCGCGCAATTGGCGCTGCATGGCGACGGCGCGCTGCATCAGCGGAATCGCGGCCTTGAGATCGCCGCCGTCGGCCACGGCGCGGGCGAGATCCTTGAGTGTGCGCGCGACGTCCGGATTCGACTCGCCGTACAGCGTCTGCTGAAGCGCGAGCGCGTCGCGCAAGCTTCTTTCCGCGTCGGGAGTGCGGCCGTCCTCTGCGAACAGCGTCCCGAGCCCATAGAGCGAGTTCGCGAGTTGGATTTGGCTTGGCCGGTCGGCGGGGCGTGCCGCTTCAATGCGAATTGCATTGCGGTAGGCGGCTTCGGCGGCGCTGTATTCCGCCTGCAATCCGAGCAAATCGCCCTGATGGCTCAGTGAAGCCGCCAACTCGAGCGGATCGACGCCGGCGAGGCTGCGCCGCGTCGCCACGGCCCGATCGATGAGCGGGCGCGCGGCACCGAACAGCCCGAGCCCCATGTACACCGTGCCCAGGGTATCCATCAGCCGCGCCTGGATGGCGGGTTCCTTGGCGAGTTCGGTGTCGACGCGCGCGGCGCCTTTGTCCAGCATCTCGCGTGCCGTAACGGTGTTGCCGCGCGCTTCGCTCGGATCCGAGATCCTGAATAGATCGACGAGGAACTTGGTCGTCTCCCGGGCCGTGCGCGCCTCGGCCTCGGCGCGCACCGTCAGGCGCTGCGCCGCGGCTCGCTGCACGAGCGCGTACGCGGCAAGGCCGCTGGTCAGCACCATGCCGACCAGCGCGGTGCAGGCGACGGCGAACAGCCGGCGATTGCGACGCTGTTGTTCGCGCCGTTTCAGCGAATCGAAGCCCACGCCGAGCAGGCCGGCGAGCAGCTTGAGCTTCGCGTTATTGCGCCCATCCTTGCCGGGGCGCGCGTCCGCTGCGATCGGCTCGCTGTGCACATCGCTCAATGCGCCGTTCGCTCCCATACGGAAGCGCAGCGCCGGCGGGAAGCACTCGTCGGCTTGGCGGTCCGGCAGGTCCGTGGCGTTCGGCTCCCCGTCCACGATAAGACAGAAGATCCGGTCCTCGCGGCCGAGGCGCTTGAAGGCGAGGATCTCCTCGTTGACCCATTTCGACTTCGCGGCCGAGGGCGAGCAGATCACGACTTGGCAGTCGGAGTCTGCCAGAGCCGCATTGATCAGCGTCCCCAGATCGGTGGCGCTCGCCAATTCATCGCGATCGCGAAAGATCGGTGCGAGGCGCTTCGGCACGGCTCCGCGTTCGGTCACGGTGCCGATCAGCGGCTTGGGCGGACGGTACCTCTCGAGGGATGCGTGAAGCCAGGAGGCCCATCGCGAGTCGGCGTGGCTGTAGCTGATGAAGGCTCGGTACTTGGTCGCGTCCATGCAGCTGCCTCGTTTTTCAGCACCCTGTACCCATCATCAGTTAACCCAGTATTTTGCGAGTCTCCGGCGGTCAAGTCCAGAGCCAAGACCCGATGTCAGCGGGTTCCGACGAAAGTTTGGGAAAGAACTGACGGCTGAACAGGGCCGTTCGCCACCTGGATTGGGTGGCCAGGAGACCTAGTCTAGGGGCCCAAGATGATCTCGGGTACGGGGGTTTGCATATGAAAACGGCAAGACTGGCATGGTTGGCCCTGGGGCTCACCGTCGCTTCGATTACCGCGAACGCGGAACCCGAAACCACCAACCGTTCCGATAGTGACCGTGCGATTCGGGCGCTCAGCGAGACTCGGGCGCCCAGCGACGATCGCGCTAGCTACTCGTGGCGAGATCTCTCCGGCAGGCGGTTCAATTTTACCGACGGCAGCCAGATTCACGGCGATCGGATCCGCGGCCATTGGGATCGCGCGCCGAGTCCGTCCGCTGCCGCGGTCGCGACTCCGCGGAGCGCGGTTGCCGCACCGGAAATCGACCCCGCCTCGGCGGCCAGCGGTCTCACGTTGCTGTTGGGCGGCATCGCGGTCCTGCGCAGTCGTCGAAAGCCAGCCGCACGCGGGTAGGAAACACCCAAGAATTCTTCGGGGCAGCGCACCCTCTACGCTGTTTCCTACGGCGCGGTCGCTTGCGTGACCGATCGCGACAAATGGCTGTACGGTCTATAGTCTCCATTTCCTCGTAAACTCAATCACGGGGTATCTTGTGGCTACAGTACTCGTACCAAGGCAGCGGGCACCTTGGATCAACGCAAAGAACCTCGCCTTCGCGGGCATCATTCTGATGATGGCCTATGTGCTGCGCCACAATGAAAGCTTCATTATCGACCGAAGCGACCCGAACTGGGATCACATCAAGTCGTTCAAGTGGTGGCTGCTACCCCACGCTCTAGCAGGAGCCTGTGCGCTCATCCTCGCGCCGTTACAGTTTTCCGACAGGCTTCGTCGGCGGTTCACGAAGATGCATCGGATCGTCGGTCGGATTTACATCACGGGAGCCTTCGTTCTCGCGCCGCTCGGTGTATACATTCAATATTTGGAGGAGCGGATTGGAGATCCCCGTTCGTTCACGATAGCGACTTCGGTAGACGCGATTCTGCTGATGTCGACCACTGCTTTCGCGCTCTTCTTCATCCTGAAGCGGAAAATCCAACAGCACCGGCAGTGGATGACGCGTAGCTACGCGGTGGCGTTGATCTTTTTTGAAGTCCGCTTCATCTCCGGCGTTTTGGGGCTGGATGACAGTGTCGGCGCCACCGAGACTATCATCTGGATCTGTCTGGCCTTTTCGATCCCCTTGGCCGACCTGGTCCTGCAATTGCAGGAATCCAGGCGGTCGGGTGCGCCCGCGATCTGATCAGGCGAAATGGACGCTAGCTCGTCAGCGCCGCGCGCAGTGCCTTGATCTGGTCCGCCGCCGCCCCGAGCAGATCCTTGCACT
>Ga0210383_10004424_pt1 | contig 12482 bp, 11 predicted proteins | sample IncBWC14OmetaG_FD_160072 | JGI IMG/M metagenome (GOLD analysis project Ga0210383, IMG submission 160072) | Forest soil microbial communities from Barre Woods Harvard Forest LTER site, Petersham, Massachusetts, United States - Inc-BW-C-14-O ...
AACTTCGCGATACAGAAACTAACTGTGGCGCGCGTGATTGGCCTGGCTCCGGGCCAGGAGTTCGATCTCACAGACAAATCTCCCTACCGCCCGTTCGACGGCATCTCGATTGACGACGCTCTGAAACGCGCCTATGCTGCGCGCTCCGATTATTTGGCAGCCATGACGGACGTACGAGCAGCGGAGTTCTCTCGCAAGGCGGCGGTGGCTGGTTATTACCCGTCGCTCTCCTTCAATGCCAACTACGGCACGGCAGGATCGCATCCCTCCACGGCCACGGAAGTATTCGACGTGCGCGGAACGCTGACGATTCCTATCTTTCAGGGCAACAGCGTGCACGCAGACATTTTGCAAGCCGACGCCAGGCTCCAACAGTCCCGCGAACGCCTGGACAATCTGCGCGCGCAAATCGACGCCGACATTCGCACCGCGTTGTTGAATCTGCAGTCGTCGGCGGAAGAGGTGAACGTGGCCCGCAGCAACATCGATTTGGCGGAAGAGACGCTGGTTCAATCGCGCGATCGCTTCAGCGCGGGTGTAACCGATACCGTCGAAGTAGTGCAATCCCAGGAGGCAGTCGCAAGCGCCCACGAGCAGTACATCTCTAGTCTGTATAGCTACAACTTCGCAAAAATTTCCCTGGCTCGCGCTCTTGGCATTGCAGAAGCGGGCGTCAAGGAATACTTCAAGGACAAATGAACATGGCGGAATCGAACCCACCCCGCTCCGTGCCAGGGGATGAAAACAAATCGACGGCCGATGCCTCACACCCAGAGGATAGAAAGGTTGCGCACGGGGTCTACCTAAGTCCGAAAATACGCCGAAGGTTCCTGATTCTGGGCGCAGTTTTGGTGCTGCTGGTTGGCGGGTTTTTCCTGTGGCGCTACTTAAGCAGCTATGAATCCACTGACGACGCGCAAGGGGACGTTCACCTGTATCCTGTCAGCGCGCGGATCTCCGGGTACGTAATAAAGGTGAATGTCGACGACAACCAGTGGGTGCAGCAAGGCACAGTGCTCGTGGAGATCGATCCGACGGACTACGAGGTTGCGGTAAAGCAGGCTCAAGCCAATCTGGCCAGCGCCGAGGCAACCGCTCAATCGCTGAATATTACGGTTCCGATCACCACCGTCAACACTACCAGCCAACTGAAGTCCACAGGATCGGACATCGTAAACGCCCAGGCCGGAGTGATCGCGGCGGAAAGGCAACTGACCGCTGCCCATGCTCAGGTGGAACAGGCTCAGGCAAACGACGTAAAAATACAGGACGATCTTCACCGATACAAATTGCTCGTAGATAAGCGAGAGGTGGCCGAACAGGTCTACGATCAGGCGGTGGCCGCTGCCAAAGCCAGCACGGCGGCTGTGGCGGGAGCCCAAGCCAATGAGTCTGCCGCACAACAATTTGTGCAACAGGCACAGAGCCGATTAGTAGAAGCCGAGGCCAACCATCAATATGCGGAGACCGGGCCGCAGCAGGTTTCCTCAACGCGAGCTCGAGTGCGCGCGGCGATTGCCGACGTCGAAGAAAAGCGTGCGCTTCTCGATCAGGCGCAGTTGAACCTGCAATACACCAAGATAGTTGCACCGGTCACCGGTGAAGTGAATAAATCCGTGGTTGTAGGCCTGAACGTCCAGCCAGGCCAGCAACTCCTGACCGTTGTCCCTCTCGATGAAGTGTGGGTCACCGCCAATTTCAAAGAGACGCAGCTTCGACACATGCGCGTTGGCCAGAGAGCCAAGATCCATATCGATTCGACTGGCCAATCTTTGAAAGGCCATGTGGACAGCATCGCCGGCGCGACGGGCCCGACTTTCAGTTTGTTACCCCCCGAGAACGCCACCGGTAACTACGTAAAAATCGTCCAAAGAATTCCCGTAAAGATTGTTCTGGACCCGGGAGAAAACCACGATCATCGGCTTCGACCGGGCATGAACGTGGTGCCGGACGTGTACCTGCAATGAGTTCCGCCACGCCCACACTCGATCAGGACATTTGGCGGCCAAAATATAATCCCTGGCTGATTGCGATCGTTGTGGCGATGGCTGCCTTCATGGAAGTGCTCGACACCAGCATCGCCAACGTGGCTCTTCCTTACATCGCGGGCAGTCTGGGCGCCAGCAATGACCAAAGCACATGGGTTCTGACTTCTTATCTGGTATCGAATGCCATCATTCTCCCGATCAGCGGCTGGCTGGCCGGCACGCTGGGCCGCAAGCGTTTTTTCATGTCGTGCCTGGGCATATTTACGGTCAGTTCTCTGCTTTGCGGGATCGCTCCAAGCCTCGGGCTTCTTCTTTTTTTCCGCGTTCTGCAAGGAGCAGGTGGTGGCGGTTTGCAGCCAATGGCTCAAGCCATTCTGGCGGATACATTTCCTCCGCAGCAGCGCGGCTTGGCTTTTGCTCTCTACGGCATTACGGCCATCATGGCGCCCACGATTGGGCCGACCCTGGGCGGCTGGATCACCTTCAACTATTCCTGGCGCTGGATTTTCTTCATTAATCTACCCGTTGGCATAATCACCTGGTTTCTCGTGCGGCGCTTTGTCGAAGATCCTCCGTATTTAGCGCGGACCAAACGTGGCGGGATCAAATTGGATTATATCGGCATTTCTCTGCTAGCTTTGGGCATCGGCGCGTTGCAAGTCTTGCTCGACAAGGGCCAGGAAGATGACTGGTTCGGTTCCCGGTTCATTACGACACTGGTCGTCGTGTCAACGGTATGCTTGATTTCTTTGGTCATCTGGGAATGGTTTCAAAAATCCCCGATCATCGACGTTCACATGTTCAAGAGCTTTAACTTCGCCAGTGCAAACTTGATGATGTTCATGCTGGGAATCATGTTGTTCGCCAGTCTGGTCCTGATGCCGCAATTTCTCCAGACGCTCGTTGGGTACACTTCGCAACTGGCAGGGCTGGCGTTATCCGCGGGTGGCCTGGTCTTGCTGTTTGAGATGCCCGTCATGGGTAAACTGACAACCAAGGTGCAGGCCCGCTTCCTCATTGCCTTCGGCTGGCTGTCGCTGTCTATCGCCATGTATTATTCCACGCAGCGAATTGACCTGCTGATCAGCTTTAGTGCCGCTGTGTGGCTGCGCATCGCGCAAGTGATTGGCTTGGGCTTCCTGTTCGTGCCAATCACTCTGGCAGCCTACGTCGGAATTGCGCCAGAGAAGAACAACTCGGTCGCGGGAATCGTGAATTTCATGCGTAACATGGGGAGCAGCGTGGGAACCTCCATCGTTACCACCCTGATTGCGCGACGTTCGCAATTTCATCAGGCGAGGCTCGTCGAGCATGCCAGGCCCGACAATCCCAATTTCCAAAATACCTTGAACGGCTTGACCCAGCACATCGCCAACTCGGGGTTGGGCGTCCATGAGGCTCAGGGTCAGGCTTATGCCAGGATCTATGAAGGCCTGCAAGCGCAGGCGGCAAGCCTGTCGTATATTGATACCTTTATGGTTCTTGCGGTAGGTGCAGGGATAATGTTCTTGCTGAGCTTTATGCTAAAAAAGAATGATCCAGGTGGCGGTGGGGCGACGATCGTCGAGTGAGAATCACTTGTGATACCAAGGACGTAGAGCAAGATGATCAAAATCATAACAATTGAACGGGAATATGGAAGTGGCGGCGGCGAAATTGCCCAGCGACTTGCAACGCGGCTGGGCTGGAAACTTTGGGACGAGTTGCTCACGGAAGAAATCGCCAGGCTCGCTGAATGTCCGAAGGCTGTCGTCGAAGTTCGCGAGGAACGAACCGATCCACTTTACTACCGGCTATTCAAATCCTTTTTGCGCGGGAGTTATGAAGGAAGCTTGAACGCGCACAAGCTCAAGGTCGTTGACAGCGAAAGCATCTTGAAACTCACACAACGAGTTGTGGAGAACGCGGCAAAATCAGGAAACTCCGTCATCGTCGGCAGGGGCGCGCAGCATTTTCTGAGGAATCGCGTGGACACACTGCGCGTGTTCCTTTACGCCCCTCGAGAAGACAAAATTCGTCGCCTGTTGGCTCGCGGTAAGAGTGAGAGCGAAGCCGAGCAGCTCGTGGATACCGTGGACCAGGAGCGCGCTGATTTCATCCAGAGGTATTTCCACGTGGAGTGGCCAAACCGCGCCGCTTATCACACGATGATCAATACGACGATCGGCGACGAGGTTGTGGTCCGCACGATTCTGGATTTTGCGAAGACCCTCGAGACCGCAGCGTAGTCTCTATCGCGGTCAGCTAGTTTCAGGCTAGATTGCGTACGACTAGCGCATAAATAACGCGTGACCTTCGGTCCGTCCGCTGTGTACTCTCTGAGGTCAGGCCGAGGGTTTGCCATGAACGCATCCACACCCGAAAAAATCGCGCAGGCATTGAACAAACTCCGCATCGAACTTCCTTCGTGGGGTTTCGCCAACACCGGGACGCGCTTTGGAAAGTTCATTCAGGCGGCGGCAGCTACCAGCACGGAAGAGAAATTCAGCGATGCCGGCCAGGTTCACTTGCTGACCGGAGTGTGTCCGACCATCGCGCTGCATGTGTTATGGGATTTTCCAAATGGCGTCGCTAGCGTTGACGAGGTCCAGCAGTTTTCCGAACGATATGGCGTGCAAGCCGGTTCGATCAACCCGAACCTTTTTCAGGATCAGGACTACAAGTATGGATCCTTCGGCAACCCCGATCCTGCTTCCAGAAGGCGCGCGTTCGAACACACCCGGGATAGCATTGAGATCGCGCGGCGTTTGCGAAGCCGGGACATTTCGCTGTGGTTCGCAGATGGTTCAAATTATCCCGGCACCGCGAATATCCGGCGGCGCAAGGAACACTTCGAGCAATTGCTCCAGCAAGTGCACGCGGACCTCGCTCCAGGGCAACGACTACTGATCGAATACAAGCCCTTCGAACCTGCCTTCTACCACACCGATGTTGCTGATTGGGGAATGGCCATGCACCTTGCGGCGAAAGCCGGGCCGCAGGCAAAAGTCCTGGTGGACACCGGCCACCATTATGCCGCGCAAAATATTGAACAAATTGTTGCCTGGCTGCTCTCCGAAGAAATGCTGGGGGGCTTCCATTTCAATGATCGCCGTTACGCCGATGATGATCTGACGCTCGGCTCTATCGATCCGTATCAGGTCTTTCGCATTTTCCATGAAATCCTGTTCTACGAATGGGAAGCGGGCAAGCAGGCGGACATCGCCTATATGGTCGATCAGAGCCATAACCTGAAGGGCAAGATCGAGGCGATGCTTCAAACGGTGAAGATGGCTCAGGAACTATATGCAAAAGCAGCGCTGGTTGATTACGCGGCGCTCGTTCGAGCACAGGAGAGTTGCGACCTCCTAATCGCGGAATCTCTACTGCAAGACGCCTTTGCCACCGACGTTCGATCGGCCATTCTCGAATGGCGGAGATCGCGGGGGCTGCCTACAGACCCTCTGGATGCGTTCCGCCAAAGTGGATACCTCGAACGCATCACTCGCGAACGAGCGACCAGGAACTCTGCAAGTGTGTCCTCGTATGCCTGACAGCAATTCCCCCAGGCCATATCTTGCGTTCGATCTTGGAGCCGAAAGCGGGCGCGCCATTCTTGGCCAGCTCAATGCGGGAGGGCTGACGACTCGCCAGGTCCATCGATTCAAGAATGAACCTGTCGAATATGGCGGCAGCCTGCACTGGGACGTGGCGCGGCTTTGGCATGAGATTCGCAAGACTTTATCGTCTCTCCACGACACGCCGCTGGCAGGAATTGGAGTGGACGCGTGGGGAGTCGATTACGCGCTGCTGGGAGAAAAAGGCGAACTGCTTCAAAATCCTTATCATTACCGTGACCAGAGGGCTGCCGGTGTGATGGATGAGGTTTTTAAGAAGTTCCCGAGAGAGGAAATATATCGGGTCACAGGGGTTCAGTTTCTGGCCATCAACACCTTGTATCAATTATTTGCCGCCCTACGAGAAACGCCGGAGCTCCTGAAGGCCGCACAAAAGCTGATAACGATTCCAGACCTGTTCCATTATTGGCTGACCGGAAATGCCGTCTGCGAATTCACCAATGCTACGACCACGCAACTCGTGAATCCCATTACACGGACCTGGGCAACTGAATTAATCGACCGGCTTGCGCTGCCCGGGCACTTATGGAGCAAGATTGTCGAGCCCGGTACACTATTGGGACAGTTGCTGCCAAACATCGGAGGCCACAGTGCGCTGGCGGGCACGGCCGTGATCGCGCCCGCTACGCATGACACGGGATCTGCGGTCGCGGCAATTTCTGCGCGCGAAGGAACTGTGTTTCTCAGCTCGGGCACGTGGTCGCTAGTCGGAACCGAGATCGACCAGCCCCTGATTACCGACGAAGCTTTGCGCATGAACTTTTCCAACGAGGGCGGAGTGAACGGGACGACTCGGCTATTAAAAAACGTAATGGGACTATGGATATTGCAGTGTTGTCAGCAAACCTGGGCTAGCGAAGGGAAATGTTCCGATAATGTGGAATTGATCGAACAAGCGGCGCGTGAGGAGGCCTTCCATTGCCTGATCGACCCGGACCATGAATCGTTCCTGAGGGCGAAAGACATGCCCGCGGCGATTACGCAATTCTGCACGCGGACTCACCAGCCGCTCCCAAAATCACCCGCCGGTTTCGCTCGAGCGGTGCTCGAGAGTTTGGCACTAAAATATCGCGTCGTACTTTCGAGCCTCGAACGGCTCAAGGGAAAGCGAATGGACCGCATTCGCGTGATCGGCGGAGGCTCCAGGAACCGCCTGCTGAACCAATTCACAGCTGACGCGACGGGCAGAACCGTATTAGCGGGTCCGGCGGAGGCTACAGCGCTGGGCAATATTGCGGTGCAAATGTTGGCCACCGGAGCCGTTGACTCCTTGCAGCAGGTCCGCGACATCATCGATCGTTCTTATCCTGCCGAGACATTCGCACCGGTTGATCCTGAAAAATGGAATCGGCAAGCGGAACGATTCGAACATTATTGTGAGGCGGTGTATGCCTGAGATTCGAAAGACAACCTACTTGCGTGACTTATGGGATGAGAACTCGGCCGAGAAACTGCGCGACAATCCGTTGGCGCTACTACGCTATCGTTCGAACTTGCTTGGCGCCGATCTGCGAATCACAAACTTTGGCGGCGGGAATACCAGTTCGAAGATTGAGCTACCCGATCCTTTCACCCGCAAACCCACGATTGTCCTGGCAGTGAAAGGCAGCGGAGGAGACCTCGGTTCGATAACCGAAACGGGGTTTGCGCTGTTGTATCAGGATCGGTTGGAGCAGCTTAAGGATCTGTATCGCGGCGGAGAACATGAAGACGAAATGGTCGGCTATTACCCGTTGTCCGCGTTTGGAGAGAATCGTGTTGCCGCATCCATCGACACGCCTCTCCATGCTCTCCTTCCCTTCCCTCACGTGGACCACCTGCATCCCGATTGGGCTATTGCGCTCGCCGCAAGCGCTAACGGTAAACGTAAGCTCGAGCAGTTCAACAAAGAGTATGGCCGACGAGTCGCGTGGGCTCCGTGGCAGCGTCCGGGATTTGAGTTGGCACTGCTGATCGAGAAGGCCGTGAAAGACAATCCTGGAATTGATGGAATTCTTCTCGGCGGGCACGGCCTTTTTACCTGGGGCGCGACGCCGCGAGAGTGCTACCTCAATAGCATCCACACGATCGACCAGATGGGTGAGTTCATCGACAAGCACCAAAATGTCAAACGAGTGCTTTTTGGCGGTTCGCTCCAATCGCCTCGAGCGGATCGCAAGAGCTTCGCAGCTGAAATCCTACCGAGATTACGCGGACTGCTGTCATCCGAGCGCCGCGTAATCGCTCATTATTCGGATAGCGAGGATGCACTCAACTTTGCCGGTTCAGCATGGGCGCGGGAGCTCGGCACTCTGGGTACGAGCTGCCCCGACCATTTTCTGCGGACAAGAGTCTGCCCTCTCTTCGTGAGCTGGGACGCCTCTGCGCGAGACCTCGCCGCGCTAAAGGCGAGCCTCGAGCACAAAGTCGTCGAATATCGGACCGCATACAAGAAATATTACGAACAATGGGCGTCGAAAGACTCTCCGAAACTTCGCGATGCAAATCCATCGGTGGTCATCATTCCGGGAATCGGCTTGTTCGGCTTCGGCAAGAACAAAAAGGAGGCGCGGATCACTACCGAGTTTTTCGTCAATGCGATTCACGTGATGGCCGGAGCAAACGCCCTCGAGGACGGTGAGGCGCCGGAAACCCTGCCGCAAGCACGGCGCGCTGAGCAATCGAATGGCTTTTCGCACTTTCACAATTACGTCGCCCTTCCGCGGTCGGAGGTCTTCCGGATTGAGTATTGGGCGCTCGAAGAAGCGAAGTTGCAACGCATGCCGGCAGAAAGCGAGTTCAGCCGGAAAATCGCCCTGGTTGTTGGTGGCGCAAGTGGAATCGGACGGGAGACTGCACTGCTCCTGGCCCGGAAGGGAGCGCATGTAATGGTCGCCGATTTCGACGAGCCCGGGGCCAAAAAAGCCGCGGAACAAGCGGCGTCGTTCGCAAATATCGAGTTCGTTTCGGCCGTAGCAGTCGATCTAGGTTCGGCTGCCAGTCTCGCCAACGCAGTGAACAGCACAATCCTCGAATTTGGCGGGATCGACATCGTTGTAAACACGGCCGCGATTTACCCGGTTCCCGGAAGGGATGGGCAGCTCTCGGATTCACAATGGGCTACAACGTTTCTTGTGAACGTCACAGGTAATTATTTGTTGGCCTGCGCTGTCGAGCGGGTATTCCGGGACCAAAATTTGCCGGGGTCCATGGTGCTCACGAGTTCGGCCAACGCGGTTGTGCCGAAGCAGGGAAGCGAGGCATATGACACCAGCAAGGCGGCTCTCGACCATCTGATTCGTGAACTTGCCGTCAAGCTTGGACCAACCGTGCGAGTAAACGGTATTGCTCCCGCCACGGTAGTCGCTGGGTCCACTATGTTTCCGCGCGATCGAGTCATCCAGTCGCTCCAAAAATACAAAATTCCATTCTCGGAATCCGACTCAACAGAAACGTTGCGAGAAAGCTTGGCGAAATTTTATGCCCAGCGGACTTTGACTAGGCGCCCTATCACTCCAGAGTTCTGTGCCGCCGCAATTCTTTGGCTTGCCGGGGAACAAAGCGCCCGTACAACAGGGCACGTGATCCCGGTGGACGGCGGCCTCAGCGAAGCGTTTCTGCGTTAACCGATTCTCATTCGAAAGCACGAAGGGAGTTTCATGGAGCGCGTTTGTTTTATTTTGCGAGTGAAACCAGAACGGCTTGAGGAATACAAAGTGTTCAGCAGAAGGGTTTACTTCCCGATCAGGCAATCACGCCCTTGGAAGAGATCTTTCATGTCTGATTTGCCGCTGAGGTTTCTGTGATCCTTAATCCAGCTTTAGGTGTTTTCTTTCATTGGCTCGGCGGCCTGGCTTCGGCGAGCTTTTACGTGCCTTATCGAGGAGTCAAACAGTGGTCATGGGAAACGTATTGGCTGGTCGGCGGATTTTTTAGCTGGATTATTGCGCCCTGGCTGCTTGCCATTTTCCTGACGCGGGATTTGTCGGCGGTACTAGCGGAAACTCCTTTGCATACGATCTTCTGGGTCGTCTTTTTGGGATTGCTATGGGGCATTGGCGGACTCACGTTCGGATTGACGATGCGCTACCTCGGTCTCTCTTTAGGCATGGCTGTCGTCCTGGGCTTGTGCGCTGCATTTGGAACGTTGATGCCTCCCATCTTCAGCGGCATCTTTGTCAGCCAGGTTCTCGCAACCGTTTCCGGTCGCGTAATTTTGGTCGGCGTGTTCGTCTGCCTGATGGGAATTTCTGCGGCAGGCGTCGCCGGTATCTATAAAGAACGAACAATGTCGACGGCACAGAAAAAGACCGCCATTAAAGAATTTGACCTCAAGAAGGGTTTGGCGGTGGCAACGTTGTCCGGCGTGATGAGCGCCTGTTTTGCCTACGGACTGGCGGCGGGCGGTCCCATAAAGTTTTTGACATTGCGGCACGGCACACCCGTTCTTTGGCAAGGTTTGCCGGTTCTCGTTGTGGTGTTGGTTGGTGGTTTCACAACAAACTTCGTCTGGTGCGTTGCACTCAATATAAAAAACAAGACCGGCCTCGAATACTTCACAGCGAAACCCGGCCGATCCAAAAACATTGCTAATGAACCGATCCTTGAAACAGCAATCGACGCGCCCAGCCGGGAGGTTGTGACACACATACCTTCCAGTGCGGCCGCGCATTCCCAACCCGTTCCAGTTCTAGTGAATTACCTTCTGTGCGCGCTTGCAGGCACCACCTGGTATTTTCAATTTTTTTTCTACACGATGGGCGAGACGCAAATGGGAAAGTACGGTTTTTCCAGCTGGACGCTACACATGGCCAGCATCATCATCTTCAGCACGCTATGGGGCCTCGGATTCCGCGAGTGGAGTGGGGCCGGAACGACGGCGATGCGATTTCTGGGGCTCGCCCTGCTTTTGTTGGTCGGATCTACTTTGATCGTGGGATACGGAAATTTCCTGGCTACCGCGGGCGCACATTAATCGCCGCGAAAGAACTTTGCTGAGGAAGACCCGGCAAAGAAAAACACAATGGAACGAGGACCATTCCGAATTTGCAGCTGACCTTCAAGACATCTCCTCCGCTATTCCCTAGATGTAACTCGCATTTGTCGGCGTGACTTATTTTCCGTCGCCAACTCTCAAAACGATCTTGCCTCGCTTGTGCGTTGCACCAGCGAGCATTTCGTGGGCGCCGCAAGCCTGCTCCAGAGGAAGCACAGAGCCTAAACGAGCAACTTGCCGCGATCAAATATATTGGTAAGAGTATTCAGCGGGGCGGTCGTCACCTCTACAATAAAGAAGGCGGTTCGAATGCCTGCTGGTTTCGACGATTCAGGAAACGGTGAAACGACCGAAACCAGGATTCCATGCGGTTTCAAGACATGTATCGAGCGTTCCCGCGTCTCTCCGCCGACGGTATCAACTACGATATCCACGCCGGACGCTTCATCTTCAAATCGTGAGCTTCTATATCCGCCGCTCGCTCAGCCCCGAGACTCTCGACGTAGGCGGCGTCTCTGGAAGCAGCTGTGGCAATAACGTGAAGTCCCGCTTGGCTTGCGAGTTGCACGGCGTAAGCTCCGACATTTCCTGCGCCCCCGTGAACCAGCACCGTCTGCGCGGATTTACCACCGGCCTAATCAAACAGCATTTGCCATGCTGTCACCGCGATGACAGGAACTGAGGCCGCTTCAACGTGAGTCAGCCCATTCGGCTTGCGCGCGACCATCGAGGCGGAAGCAACCGCGAACTCCGCATACGCTCCGCAAAAGTCAGGGTTGGTGACACCGTACACTTCATCACCAGCTTTGAAGTCCGAAACGCCCGGCCCGATTTCCTCGATCAGTCCCGATAAATCGGAACCAAGAATCAAGGGAAGTGACGATTTCACAACGCTTTTCCCCTCGCGAATCAAAGCATCCCATGGCCCGACACCGGCAGCTTTCACCCGTACCTGCACTCACCGTGTCCCGGAGTTGGCCGCGGCAATTCGTCAATGACAATCACACCGGCGGTCCGAACTTATGAACCCTTGCTGCCTTCATAATTGCCCCCAGAGGTCCAGATCGCAGGGCTAAGAGATTTCTGTTGTTCCAAATCCTCGGAGATTTTCAAACGCGACGATAACCACGACATTCTTTACGAGTCAGTCGAAATCGCGATCCTTGGCCCGTGGGAGAACAAGAACTCGCCGGCCGAACAACAATGCGTCAAGCGAATACGCGCCTGGACCGAGCAGCAACAGAGCTACCGCGTTCAGTGTCCAGGAAACCCTCACGGCAATGTCAGGCCAACCGGCGCCCGCTAGGCTGATGACCGCGATCAAACAAACCAGACTGGAAAGAACAGGGGTTAGAAAACCAATCACCAGTGCGGCAGCGACCAGAAGCAGGCAGGCCCAAAGCCAATGTGGGATTGACGCACCGAAATGCATCGAGACATTCACCAGAAACACTACCGCAACAGAGACGCGGAGAAGCAACAACGCGACTCCCGGGCCACCCTGGGGAAACATGGAAAAAAGCCGCTGCACATGCGTCAGATTACCTAGTGACCCTGCTACCAAACACCCAAAATGCAGGTATGCTGTTGTAACTCTTTCGAGGGGGGCGCCCGCAGCTCCCCAGAGATTAGCCTTTGTCCTGGTTTATTTTTGGAGCCAGCCCGGAGACGTTCGTTGTGAGCGGCACAAACATGAGAGCGGTCTTTCGCTTCCCGCGAGTTCTGATCGTTTTGCTCTTGGCGATTGTTTGTCCGGCGGCGGATGCGCTCAATCCTTCGCTACAAACTTCACAATACGGCCATGCGGTTTGGCGAATCCAGGACGGATATCTTCCTGGTCTTCCCGAGAGCTTCGCACAGACTAGCGACGGTTACCTCTGGATTGGCACCTACGCGGGCCTG
>Ga0210383_10004427_pt1 | contig 12477 bp, 7 predicted proteins | sample IncBWC14OmetaG_FD_160072 | JGI IMG/M metagenome (GOLD analysis project Ga0210383, IMG submission 160072) | Forest soil microbial communities from Barre Woods Harvard Forest LTER site, Petersham, Massachusetts, United States - Inc-BW-C-14-O ...
ACGGGCTCGCAGCGGTAGCCGGCCAGTTGGGAACCGCAGGATGTGGAAGAGCATCCGACGCGGCAAGAAGCTGGGTTCCTAATTGCTTCAATTCTGCGGCCGACCCGATAATCATCAGGCCGTTTTCGCGTCCACTATAAGCGCGCAACTTCAATGGCATGGGTTAACCACTTTGGAGAATTCACGAATGCAGAAACGTTACACCCAATAACAGATACACAACAATGCTGATTGACACACTGTTGTACGTCGTCGGCGCCTTGCTGATCCTGATCGGATTGGCCGGTGCGATTCTGCCCGTGCTGCCCGGCATTCCGTTGATCTTCGGCGGAATCTGGCTAATCGCGCGCGTGGACCATTACAGCCACCTGGGTGTTGGGTGGCTGCTGGGCATTGCCCTCGTCGGTGCCGTCGGACTGACGATGGACTTGCTCGCGGCAGCGTTGGGCGCCAAGCGGGTCGGTGCCAGCCCGCGGGCGGTAGGGGGCGCGCTGTTGGGCACGCTGATCGGTCTTTTCTTTGGCCTGCCCGGTCTATTGCTCGGACCGTTCATTGGTGCGGTGGTCGGCGAACTGAGCACCGGAACCAGCATGCAGCGCGGAGCCCAGGTCGGCGTGAGCACGTGGGTCGGATTGCTCGTCGGCACGATCGTCAAACTCGTCTCGTCCCTGACGATGGTAGCGTTGTTCGGAGCCGGCTGGTGGTGGAACAGCGGATCTTGAAACTGCGAAGATCCCTTAGCCGGTCAACCGGAAAACCATTCAAGTGTGTCCGATCGGTAATACGTCAAAGATTGTCGCGGCGGTAATCAATACCGTGTGTAAATCACCTCTACGGGCTTAGGTTTGGGCCTTTCGAGGCGATAACTCGTGAGAGGACTGGGGGCTTTTTTGCGAATTGATTGAGATTCGTGAACAAATCGTGGGCGGTCCCAATCAGTTTGTGCCCTTTTCGTCTCGGAGTAGCGATGTCGAGGATTAGCTGTCACGCGGAGCGCCTAACAACGCTCCTGATCCCACGAACCATCCGCGCTCATGCCGCGATGCTGCTGATCATGGTGAGCCTCTCGGCGCACGCCTTGGATCCTTCGTTGAAGCTCAGCCAGTACGTCCTCGACAACTGGCAAATCCCGCAAGGATTGCCGCAGAGCTCTGCCGAGGCCATTGCCCGTACTCCCGATGGCTACTTGTGGGTCGGCACTCAAGAAGGTCTGGCGCGATTCGACGGTGTGCGCTTCGTGGTATTCGACCATGGCAACGAGCCGGCCATACCTGATAAGAACATCTCCGTGCTGTATGTCGACGCCGCGGGGCGCCTGTGGATCGGCACCCGCGCCGGCATCGCGGTATATGAGCACGGCCACTTCACGGCCTTGAGCGTCCTGCCCGCCCTGGCGCACGCGTATGTTCGCGCCATCGCGCCGGGAAAGCAGGGCCGCATATGGGTGGGCGCCGAGAGCGGCCTGTTCGGTATGGGCGCTGGAACGGCTGTGTCGTTCGACTCGACCAGCGGGCTGCCGGACAGTCGGGTTCGAGCGCTACTGGAAGATCGTGATGGCGTTCTGTGGGTGGGCACGGCGGGAGGCTCGCAACGATTTGATGGAAATCGCTTCGAGACCTTGAACTTCGGCGGTGCGGCCGACGAGCAAATTACGGCCCTGCATCAGGATATTCAGGGCACGGTCTGGTTGGGAACCGATCATGGATCCCTTTACCGCTCCGATGAGGGCCGCTTCAGCCTGGCGGCGGGAGCCGGTCGCTTGGGTTCCAGCGTCCGAGCCTTGATCGGCGATCACGATGGAAATCTGTGGATCGCGACCCATGGGGCCGGCCTGGTGCGTTTGCGCGATGGAAGCTTCAGCGTGCTCGGCACCAATCAGTTTGCCTCGAGCGAGTTGCGCGCGCTGTTCGAGGATGACGAAGGAAGTCTATGGGTCGGTAGCGGCGACGAGGGCTTGCTGCGACTCCGGAACGGCAAATTCGTTTCCGCGGGCGAGCCCGAAGGACTGCAAGGCAATATGGCGTGGACCGTAACACCGCGCCGCAGTGGCGGCGTGTGGGTGGGGTCGGACGGCGGGCTCAGCAGCTACGTGGCCGGATCATTTCAGCACATCACCGCCCCCAAGGGTCTGGACAACGTTCGGGTGCGCGCGATTGTCGAGGATCAGGCACACGCACTCTGGGTTGGGACTCAAGTAGCAGGTGCCTATCGAATTGATCAACACGGGACCACCGTGTTCGATCAAGCGCATGGACTGGCGGGAAACGCCGTTAGCGCCATGCTGGAGGATCGACAGGGACGCATCTGGGTCGGCAGCAATCAAGGACTCGACCTCATCGATCGAGGAATCATCAGCTCGCAGCAGTCCCTGCTACCGGGCTCAAACCGCAGCGCCGTGCGCCTGATCTTTGAAGATTTCCGCGGGAAGCTCTGGGTCGGCACCGAAACGCGCGGTTTGTTCGTCATCGGTCCTGACGGTACCCAGCATTTCGGCGCAGCGGATGGCTTACCCAGCGACTGGGTCATTGCCATCCACGAAGATGAACGCGGCACGGTCTGGCTCGGCACAACGAACGGGTTGGCCGTGTGGCGCGGCGGCAAGATGCTCTCTCTGGCGCAGTTCGGGGGTCCGCTGCGCGAAACCATTCTTCAGGTCCTGGAAGACAAGTCGCACCGATTTTGGTTGACGACCAACAAGGGATTGATGTCCGTGCCACGCGCCGATCTTGACGCGCTGGCAGACGGTGCGAAGAAGAACCCGGAATTCAAGATCTACGACCTCGCAGATGGCCTGCGTAGCGCGGAGTTCGCCGGCGGAAACACCTCGGCCGGCTGCCGCTCGGCGGATGGCATGTTGTGGTTCCCGAGCATTCGCGGAATCGTGCGGGTTGACCCCGAACATATTCGGTTCAATGCCGTGGCGCCCGTCGTGCAAATTGAGCAGCTCTCGGTTGACGGCGTCCCCTTGAATTTGAGCGGCGAGATCGATGTGAAGCCGGGCCAGGAGAAGTGGGAATTTCAGTACACCGCATCGAGTCTGCTCGTGCCCCAACGCACCAGCTTCAAGTACCGCCTCGCCGGATTCGACAAAGATTGGATCGACGCCGGCAATCGTAGAACCGCGTACTACACCCATCTGCCGCCCGGCAACTACGTGTTTCAAGTCACGGCCACGAACAATGACGGGGTCTTGAGCGCGCATGCCGCCGAGCTGCGCTTCACGCTGGAGCCGCGCTTTTTTCAGACCTGGTGGTTTCGGCTGCTGGTGATCCTGTCGATTCTCGCCGCGGCCGCGGCGCTGTACCGGCTTCGCGTCGGACACCTCAGGCGGTTGGCCGCGGCGCTGTCCCGGCAAGTGGCGAATCGAACCCAGGATCTGGAGCGGGCCAACACGGAGCTGCTTCAGGCGAAAGAGCGGGCAGAGCTGGCGGTGGTCGCGAAGTCGCAGTTCCTCGCCAATATGAGCCATGAAATTCGCACGCCGATGAACGGCGTGATCGGGATGTCTGAGCTGCTGCTTGACACGCGTCTTGATCGAACGCAGCGCGATTACACGGAAACCATTCGCGCCAGCGCCGGCGGCCTGTTGACCATCATCAACGACATCCTCGATTTCTCCAAGATCGAAGCCGGCAAGGTTGACCTGGAGCAAATCGACATGGATCTGTGCGCCATTGTCGATGATGTCGCCCATTTGCTCTCCGTCCAGGCGCACGCCAAGAAGCTCGAGCTGATCACGAACATCGATCCCTTGCTTCCCGCTTATGTGATCGGCGATCCCGGCAGACTGCGACAGATACTGCTGAATCTCGGCGCCAACGCCATTAAATTCACCGCCAACGGCGAGATCTCGATCAGCCTGCGGCTGGCCGGCAGCGACGCACAAGGATGCGTGATCCGTTGCGAAGTGAGTGATACCGGAATCGGCATTCCCGCGCATCGCGTGGGAGCATTATTTCAACCGTTCTCGCAAATCGATGCATCAACGACGCGTCACTTCGGCGGCACGGGCCTCGGACTCTCCATCGTGCGCCGCCTGGTTGAGCTGATGCATGGACAGGTCGGAGTCGAGAGCAAAGAGGGCGCAGGCTCGACATTCTGGTTTACCGCTCGGCTCGGTAAATCCACCCGCCAACAGGCGACTCCGCACCTGGACTTGGAAGTACTCAACAATCGCCGGGCGCTCATCGTCGACGACAACGAGACGAATCGGAAAGTGCTGCGCCTGCAGCTTGCGCGGCTCGGCATCGAATCGCGCAGCGTCGATTCGGCCAAAGCGGCGCTCAAGGAACTCACGGAGGCGTTCAATCGGCAGCAACGATTCGATCTCGCCGTGCTGGACTACATGATGCCGGAATGCGATGGCCTGGAACTCGCGCGCCAAATCCTCGCGGACGAGCGTTTCCAGTCGATGCGGCTGGTGCTGCTCACCTCGGCCCAGGCGGTTCGCGCCGGCGGCGACATCGCGGCCCTGGGGTTTGCTGCCTACCTGTTGAAGCCCGTCTCCAATCGAGAACTGCACGAAACGCTTCACCGTGTCATGTCCGCGCAATCGACTCAATGGCACGGCACTACCCAGACCATTGTGCTCGCCGCGCCCAAAGCAGATTCCTTGGCTACCGGCCATGTGCTGCTGGCGGACGACAATCGGGTCAACCAGAAGGTGGCCCTCGGTGCATTGCAAAGAATGGGTCTCACGGTGGATGTCGCCAATAACGGCGAAGAGGCGGTGGCGGCCTGGGCGGCAGGGGTATTCGACCTGATACTGATGGACTGCCAAATGCCGGTTATGGATGGGTACCAAGCTGCCCGTGAGATCCGCGCGCGCGAGACAGGCGCGCATCGAACTCCGATCATTGCGCTCACCGCCGATGCCATGAAGGGAACGGAACAGCTATGCCGCGAGTCCGGCATGGACGACTATCTTACCAAGCCGATTGACCGCGACCGCTTGAGCGAAGTGATCAACCGCTATCTGTCGCCCTCGCAACGCCCGGCAAAGCTCGAGGTGAACGGAGAACCCCAACCCGCAGTGATCGAGACTTTGGGTGAGCCCGTCGATTGGGAACGCCTCATGCTTACCGCCGAAAATGACCGCGATTTTGCGGACGAGCTCGTTCAGCTCTTCATTGAGTCGGGGGATTCGGTGCTCGAGGACATCAGCGATGCCCTCGAGCGTGGCGATATGGCGGCCCTTGGCCGTGCGGCACACTCGCTGAAGGGCTCGAGTGCGAACATGTGCGCGACCCCCACCAGTGAGGCGGCCGCCAGGCTCGAGTCCGCCGCGCGCGCAGGCGCTGCCGAGGACGTCGCCAAGCTCGAAATGCAACTGCGCGCGGAGACCCGCAGGGCCATGGAGTATCTGCGGGCTCGCCAGGGATAGGACTTTTCAAGGGCGCTCGTCGCACGCGCAAAAAAATTTCGCGGTAGGCTTTTTCCTACAGCGCTTCACAGGCCGGACAGAGTCACAAAAAGTTCACGCGCCGCACCGGCGAAATTTACGCGCCTGCAATTCTTGAGGAGTAGTTTCCGACGCAGCTTTATTCACTGCATCAAGGAGACCGAGCTATGTCTCAGAAGAGATTAAATGAATGGTGCGCAAAGTTCGCCGCTTGCGCCTCTGCAACGGCGATTTCCGCAATGGGTTTTTCCGCCGCGGTACAGGCTGCCGATTCAGCCGGCTCCGTGGATGCGATCAGGACTGCAAGCCCGATCAAGCACGTCATCATCATTGTTGGCGAGAATCGCAGCTTCGATCATCTATTCGCGACCTATGTGCCGAAGCGCCGGGACGAAAAGATTCAAAATCTCTTGTCTGAAAAGATCATCAACGCGGACGGGTCTCCCGGTCCGAAATTTGCCAAGGCCCATCAGTTTCAAATCACCGCCGCGCCGAACGGCGGACATTTTTTCAGCAGTGCGGATCTCAAGGATAAGACGCTCTACAGTACGCTGCCGCCGCCGGATCTGGCGGGAACCGGCAAGGTCTCGCCGTATGTGGGAATTTTGAGCCTGCCGGGCGGTGACCCGGGCTTGCCGCCGCAGGATCAGTTCCTGTTCGGTACCGGCGGCAGCGGTTTGGATTTCACGCTTGGGCCGGACACTCGCATCACCAACGTCAATAACTTGCCGCCGGGACCCTTCCAAATGACAGGGCCGACGATGCCGTTCGACGCCTTTACCGGCGATACCATCCATCAATATTTCCAGATGGTGCAGCAGGTCGACTGCGCCATTGACGCGGAACATGTCTCGAAGAGAAACCCGACGGGTTGTCTGCATGATCTGCAATCCGCGGTGACGACCACTTACAGCACGCCGCCAACGGGCACGCCGCATGACACGGGACAGACCATGGCGTTTTTCAACATGCAGCAGGGTGACGCCCCGTTGTTCAAGTCGCTCGCCGATCAGTACACGATGAGCGACAACTATCATCAGCCGGTATTGGGCGGCACGGGCCCCGACAGCCAGCCGCTCGGCTTTGCGGATCAAGTGTTCTTCAGCGATGGCAACGGCAACCCGGCGACGCCGGCGGCTGCCAACATCTACAATCCCGATCCGCAGCCCGGGACGCTCGATCTTTATACGCAGCGCGCGCAGTGGTTTGATTGCTCCGACGATACGCACCCCGGGATCGCGGCCATCAAGAACTACTTGAACGCGCTACCGTACAAAGTGAACCCGCAGTGCGGTGCCGGCGAGTATTGGCAGGCGGTCAACGTGAACCCGGCTTTCACACCGCAAGGCACCGTGCAGAGCGGGCTGGTGGTGCCGGCGACGAATCAGAAGAGCATCGGCGATGTCCTCAGCGCACACAACATCTCCTGGAAATACTACGGCGGCGGCTTCAACGTCTCGGGTACGGCCAGCCCGTTGAACGGCAGCTACTGCAACATCTGCAACCCTTTCGAGTACGAGTCCAACTATCCCACCGTGGTTGCCGACCACATGCGGGACGTCACGGACTTGTTCACGGATCTCGTGAACGGCACGCTTCCGGCGGTATCCTATGCGAAGCCGGACGGCACGATGGACGGTCACCCGAATTCATCGAAGTGGACTCTGTTCGAGGCCTTTGCGCAGAACATCGTCCAGCTGGCACAAAGCAACCCGAAACTCTGGGCTGAAACCGCTATTTTCATCACGGTGGATGAAGGCGGCGGCTATTACGACTCGGGTTTCATTCAGCCGGTGGACTTCTTCGGTACCGGTCCGCGCATTCCGATGATTGCCGTTTCACCCTTTTCGACCGGGGGTCACATCAGTCATATCTACAATGAGCATTCCTCGTTCGTGAAATTCATCGAGCGGAATTGGATGCTCCACGGCACGTTGAGCGCGAGAAGCCGCGACAATCTGCCGAACCCCGTGCAGGACGGCGACGACAACGACTACGTGCCGCGCAACATGCCGGCCATTGGCGACCTGTTCGACCTGTTTGATTTCGATCACGGCCATCATCGCGACTAAGGCCAAAATCGCATCGATGCAGCTGCACCGATAAGCCTCAGGCGCCGGCGGGTCTCCGCCGGCGCCCCTTTTTTGGACCCGCCAAACACCGGCCTTTGGGCTGCCGCATGCGATTTCCACCCCAATTGAGACGGACGTTTAGGTTCGGCCGATGTCCTTATGTTTAAATTGAAAGGGAGACTGGAGACGGGAGACCGCCTTGTCCGAAGAATTCTTTCGCAAAACATTCGGCGATAACGAGCCGGTTCACATCGGCAGCGGTTGGGTAAGCGGCGTCATTGCGGTCTTTCTTGGGCTACTTGGTTTGGGCGGCACGTTGTGCCTGCGCTTTCCCGACCTTTTGACTCTGCCCGACGCCCGTGCGCAATATCCGATGCTGATCATGCGCCTGCTCATTCAGGGCACGATCTTCGCGGCCTTTGTATTCGCCGCCGTGTCGGCGGTGCTGCGTCAGCGCAAAGTGCTGGCGCTCACGGGCGCGGCACTCGCCCTGGCCGCAGCAGCCGTCGGCGGCGGCACCATTCCTCTGCCCCAGGAAGTTGGCACGAAATATGGCATCGGCTTGGACTGGTTCCTCTTGGACCTGCTCGTGATGACCATCGTTTTCGTTCCGCTGGAGCGAATTTGGCCGCTGCATCCCGGGCAGGGGACATTCCGTGCTGAGTGGACCACCGACTCATTTTATTTCGTCGCCACTCATTTGCCCGCTCAATTGATGACCTTTCTCATGCTGCTGCCCGCGGCGCTGGCATCGCCGTGGTTGGCAATCCCGCAACTGCAGGCGTTTGTGCGGAACTGGCCGTTCGTTGTGCAACTCCTGGCAGTGATTCTCGTGGCGGATCTGTCGCAGTACGCCGTGCATCGGGCGTTCCACAAGATCCCCGCGCTGTGGCGCTTCCACGCCGTGCATCACTCGATCCGCACGATGGATTGGATCGCGGGCTCCCGCTCTCACTTTCTCGACATCGTCATCACGCGCGGTTTGATCATGATCCCGCTGGCGCTTTGCGGCTTTTCGCAAGGCGCGATTGTCGGCTACATACTCTTTGTGTCTTTTCACGCGACGTTTTCGCACACGGACTTTCATCCGCGCACCATCTGGCTGGAGAATTACTTCGTCACGCCGCGCTATCATCATTGGCATCATTCAGCTCAGGAAGAGGCGATTGATTGCAATTTCGCCATTCACTTTCCGTGGATCGATCGCGTATTCGGGACCTGCTATTTCCCCAAGGATCTCTGGCCGAAGAGCTACGGTTTGAACGGCACGGCGGTGCGGCCGGGTTTCTTCAGACAGTTTATCGACCCGTTTCGGGGCCGATAAGCGTTACCTGCACTGATTTCTTGGACCTGGGCCGATACGCGTCCGTCAGAGACTGACTTCCAAATGGGCCAGGTCCGCCGGCCGCACGGTTCCGGTCTTTGACGGCGTGACCAACCCGAGCGCGGCCATGGCTTTCACCGTCATGAAGCCGAAGTCGAACTCCGCGTCGGCGTGGGAGAGCCGCAGCAAGTGCGGATAGTGATGGTGATTGTTCTGCAGGCAGGCACTGAAGGTCGCCATCACGGGCAACCATTCGCCGATGTTCATCGCGTTGTCGCCCGGATCGTCGTATCGCCGGGTGCCGAAGCGGCGATCGTGAGTCCAGTAGTTTTGGATTAGGTTCACCCAAAGAGCGAACACCCTGATGCCGGCCCACAGCACGAACGCGTACTTCCAATCGCGTACCAGCGCCCAAACAAAGCCGTAGCTGATCAGCTGAGCCAAAACCGCGAACAGCGGATGTCCAACCAGCGCGAAAGGCCACGACTTCAGGATCTCATCGCGAGCCATGTCCTGATCGCAACGGTACGGAAACAAGCACAGATAGGTGGTCTTCCAAAATCCGTCGGAGGAAAGCTTGTTCGGATCGCCGGCGTGATCGGCGAACCTGTGATGATTGCGGTGGCGATTGACCCAACTGACGGGATCGACGTAAATGCCGACCGTGTTGTTGAGCAGCACGAGGGTCTTGATGAACCAAGGTTTATAGTCCAGCGCGCCGTGCGTTATCCCCATATGGATCACGTCCGAGAGATAAACGCCGGCGAGAAACCAGACGAAGAGGATGTACAGGATTCCAACGGCCGCGCCTTTCAGAGGACCTAAAGCTTCAGGGGCCAGCAAGGCCGATGCGGCCACGCTTAGAACCAGTATCGCGAAGCCGATTGCATTATAAATCTTCATCGATATCCCTCTTCCGTGACGAGCGCGAGAAGATGTTGCCGCGCCGCGAGATCCTGGTCAATTACGATGAGAATTCATTGCAAACGGCCGAGCCGTACCAATGACCGGCCTTTGAGTTGGTTATAGGACTCGCCGATACATTAACGGCACCACCCCCAGAGCATTAAAGTTCGATAAGTCGTCGAGCCAGTTGTCTCGGCGTATGCTCGACTATCGCAGTAAAGCCAAGGAGAGGTCCATGAGCGCGTATTGTCTTGCTTACTTGCCGCGGCTGCTTCTGATCGGGTTATTGTCCGTTTTTGCCGTCGCCACGCCGGCAGCGGAGCAGGAGTTTGCGTCCCAGTTCGGCGGCTATCTGGTCTCGACGGATTTCAGGATAGACAGTAAAAGTCAGGCCGTCATTTATTTGCCTGCAGAGGCGCGATCCGGAGACCTCTTATCCATTCGTCCGCTGCGACTGAACAATGACGAGTATCTGGTCCTGCAGAAGTGCGATTCCCCGGATTGCACTCAAGCGCAAGTAGTACGCGCCTGGAACGCTTTGGGGCGTATGGGACATGACCTGCTAATGTCCAACAAGATCCCGGTCAAAACGGGCGTGAGCTACATGCTTTGGATGCAGCGCATTTCCACTCAAGGGGGCAACAGCTTTTCGCTCTACAAGCAGAACAGCCCCCCACTGGTGTTAATTCCAGAGGGGCCGCCTGAACTCTTTGAAGCCTCGGACTTGCGCAGCGCGCGCGAGCGCGGTCCCACGCGAATTCAACAATCGTACGTTGCCGGCACTGCGTTTATCACCAAGTTCGAGGGCGGCTCAGTCGTGAGAATGCAGTTGTTGCGCGCGAAGAGCAATGTCGCTGCGGTACTTCGCTGATTCGCTCACACTATGGGCCCCAGCAGGCGGTCCGAACCGAGTCGGTCTGACGGGGCAGAGTGGCTCGGTTTCAACACTGTGACCAAGGAATGCCGTGAGCAACTCAAACAAAGTGATCCTGATTACCGGCGCGAGTTCTGGTTTTGGCTGCGCGGTCGCCAAGGCGCTCGTCGCGAAAGGGTACCGCGTGTTCGGCACTGTGCGATCGCCTCGAGCTGCGGCCACCGACGGCTTCACGACTCTCACCTTGGATGTCACGCAGGAAGAATCCGTGCACGCCTGCATTGCCGAAGTGATCCGAGCCGCCGGGCGAATCGACGCCGTGATCAATAACGCCGGATTCGGGATTGCCGGCGCGATCGAGGACACCACGCCGGCGGAGGCTCAATCGCAGTTCGACACGAATTTCTTTGGGCTTCACCGAGTCTGCCGGGCGGTCCTGCCTCACCTGCGCGCGCAGCGCGCAGGCACGATTATCAACATGAGTTCGCTCGCGGGACGAATCAGCGTGCCCTTTCAGGGATTCTACAGCGCGACCAAATTTGCGATCGAGGCCTATACCGAAGCGCTGCGCATGGAAGTGCGCCCGTTCGGTATCTTGGTATCGATGATCGAACCGGGCGATTTCGCCACGTCCTTCACCACGAACCGGCGCATGACGAACGAGACCATTCCAGCTTCGCCGTACTACGACTCGGCGACGCGCGCGATTGCAACCATGGCCCGCGACGAGCAAGCGAATCAGGACCTGTCACCGGTGATTGCTGCGGTCGAGACAATTCTTCAAAGCCGCCGTCCCGCCTTGCGCTATCCCCGTGCAAACGCGGTCCAACGAGGCTTTAACGCTCTTCGGCCGTTCCTGCCTCAAGTCCTTGCCGAATACCTGATTCGCGATGCTTACGGACTGAAATGACCGGGGTCGATGAAATCCGCGTTTCGTGCCCCGTCCTTGTGATTCGTTGCCCGGATTCCCCTCGCACGGTGTGATCAAATTCAACGGCTCTCAACGCGTACCAGGTCAAATGAGTGAACTCGACACCTCCGCTCAATCCCCCTGCATCGGCAACTGCTGCCTGGACGACGACCTTGTCTGCCTTGGCTGCTTTCGATCTTTAGAGGAGATCAAAGACTGGGGGGTTGTCGATGAGCATCGGCGCCGCATCATTCTGCAAAACGCCAAACGGCGCCGGGAGGCGGGTGGATCTCGCAGCACCTGATCAGCCGCGGCCGGCCGACCTCGCACGAGGAAAAGTACATTCTTGGGCGACGTTGTCAGGCGATTTTTCCAAGTTCAGTGGCAACTCGCGTTGACATAGCCGCAGGAGTTGCCTAACTCGCCGATTGCGGGCAGATTGTCGATGATGTTAAGCGAGGCGCGCCGCGGGTTTCTTCGATGCAGCTCCTTACTTGCCACGGCTGCCGCTGTTGCGGGATCTGGCCTTCACGGACTCGCGCGAGCAAAGGAACCATTACCGATGATCCCGGTGAAAAACGTCAAGGCACTCTTCTTTGATGTGTTCGGCACCCTTGTTGACTGGAGATCCGGTGTTGCCCGGGAGGCGCAGTCAATTTTGCAGCCGCTCGGATATGCGATCGATTGGATCGCGTTCGCGGACGCGTGGCGTGATCAATATCAGCCCGCCATGGAAGAAGTGCGCGCGGGTCACATTCCCTATACGAAGCTCGACGTCGTGCATCGGCGCATGCTTCAGAAGATCGTTTCCCACTTCGGTTTGGAAAAGCTCGCGGAGACCGAGTTGGACCGGCTAACACTCGCTTGGCATCGCCTTGACGCGTGGAAAGACGTGCCGAATGGTCTTACCAGGCTCCGCAAGGGCTTTCGCATCGCACCTGTGTCCAACGGCAACATTGCGCTGATGTCTGATCTCGCGCGTAGGAATCA